>Ga0209577_10001025_pt1 | contig 27933 bp, 18 predicted proteins | sample GraSoiAngelo_109_FD_185874 | JGI IMG/M metagenome (GOLD analysis project Ga0209577, IMG submission 185874) | Grasslands soil microbial communities from the Angelo Coastal Reserve, California, USA - 14_0903_12_20cm (SPAdes) (version 2) | ecosystem: Environmental > Terrestrial > Soil > Grasslands...
CGGGGATCCTTGAAAAAGGGCGCAGGGTGTGCCAGGAAGGACTTTGTGAGAGAACTGAGACCGCCTGAGGCTCGCGAATTGCCCGAGGCCGAAACCATTCGATTAGCGCAACGGGGCGACGGCGCTGCATTTGAATGCCTGTACCGATCGCACTGTGCGCGAGTCTTTGCCCTGTGTGCGCGCATGTTGAAAAACACGGCCGAAGCCGAAGATTTAACGCAGGAGATTTTCTTGCATGTCTTCCGCAAGATTCACTCGTTTCGAGGTGGCTCCGCGTTTTCCACTTGGCTGTATCGTGTGAGCATGAATATAGTGCTCATGCGCCTGCGCAGAAAGACGTTCGCGAAAACGTCCCTCGATGAAATCGGAGAAGCTGGGGAGACAACCGGCGCCTCACCAAGAGAGCTGGGCGGGCCAGACCTGCACCTGGAAGGCTACATCGATCGCACCACTCTCCAGAAGGCTGTCGATCAGTTGCCCCCCAGGTTCAAAGCGATGTTTGTCCTTTATGACGTCCAAGGCTACGCGCACCGCGAGATCGCCAAAATCCTAGGTTGCTCGCTGGGCACTTCAAAATCGCAATTGCACAAAGCTCGCCGGCGTCTCCGTGAACTATTGTGGAAAGACCGACAACTCGGCCTCACGGGATGGACGCCGCTCCATCCATCAAGCCGCTGAAGGAATGAGGCCGGCGCTCCTTGTCCTTCCGAAGATGTGAATCGCTCTAACTCTTTTCCACAACGGCGCCCCCCCTTCTCCGTATCTCTCCTGACTGCCGCCCCGTTCGAATTGCCTTGCTCCAGGGAAGAGCACCCGCCGCCCCGTTCAGGAATAGATAGCGGCATTGACCAGGACTTCCACACTCCCACCGGTTGAGCCGGGCCCCGGCCGGCCCCGCAGGGCGCAAGGGGACCCTGTCCGAATGGCCAGTTATCCTTCGGCATCTGCGGTCAATTGACCGACCCGGGGACGCCGCCGCAGGCTATGCTCTGATGAGGAGAATCGCGATGAAATACACACCCTTGGCAGTTGTTTTTGCGGCGCTGATTCCCTCCTTGGCTTATGCGCAGAATACACAATTCTCCGACTGCCGGACTCTTGAGGCCGCGGGTAACAATGTCGGGCCGGACGAAGCACTTGTCGATGGAATGGTTTGCAGGGTAGTAAAACCCAAAGCAAATTCGTCAGTTTCTTCACCAGTTTCCGGAAAAACCGCAGAGACTGAGAACCGCATGGCCCTCCTGGGTATTATCGAGCCGGAAACGCTGCGATCTAAGGTGAAAGCGGAAGAAAAGCCGACAGGGGTGATACGGCCAGCTGCGCCGGCTCTCGGAAAAACGGCAGAAACTGAAAACCGCATGGCCCTCCTGGGTATTATCGAGCCGGAAATGCTGCGGTCCAAATTGAAAGCACAAGCAAACGCGGCAGAGAAAGTGGCGGCACCTCGAACAGATACTGAGCCCGAAACCGAGTCAGGGGCGAATGTAACGCCGCAGTCTGCACGGTTTAAAATGAAACCTGCAACTAGCCTGGGAGAAATTGCGCGAGCATATCAAAAAAATTCGCAGGCCCAAGCAGCAGCGGGGCCCCAAGACATAGTAGAGCAAAAGAAACCACCCACTGAAGTGGAACTCGCGGCGGCACCGACGACTACTGCGCCAGAAACGGCAACGACTACGCTGCTTCAGCCGAGCCAGAAGGCTAACCCCTTGACGGCGGCACAAACGCCGACGTCCGAGGTGACGCCGGAAGAAACCCCAATTACCCCAGCCTCGGTAACACCCACCGAGCCTCAGCCCGCAGCGAAGACTGAAGTTTTTGCAGCGCCGCAAACGCCAGCGCCCGCGGAGAAAGCCGAAACAAATTTGCCAGCGGTTGTGGCCACACCGGTCACAACCCCGGAGGCTCAGTCAGATGGCAAGATGGAAGTATTTGCATCGGCAGCAGGAGCACCGCCGTCTCAAGTGAAGCCCGAGGCGAGTCCCGTGGCAGCTCCGGCGGCAGAAGATGTCGCAGCTAGTGAGCCACAGAAAACCATGTCGCTAGGAGTGTTTGTCGCGCCAGAGACGTCATCGTTGCAGACGAATCGCGCGCCAGAGGTTGTTTCTTACGGTAGCGCCCAGGAAGATGGCTTCAATGATGGACAACGAGCGGGGTGCACGAAAAACGTGTCGTTAGGAAGTCTGGATAAAGAGAGACTATTTTTGGCCATTCCGGAGTGGGCAACGAACTGGTACGAAAAGAACCAGAAGAGGTTTCCCGGAATGTGCTTCTCAGACTCGCCCATGCCTGGAGCGCAAAATTACTTGGTTGTTTTTTACACGCCCGCGCCGGCCGGTTCCGGAATCGACCCGCTGACAAAGATATCTGCTTCGACCGACATGTCGCAACTTTCTGGAGTTGGAACTTTCACGACGAGCTACGGCTCAACGTGGCACTACAGCTTTGACCGAACAGCGACGACCACGGTCACCACCGTTTTGACCGAAAAAGTGCCCCACAACCTGCAGTCAAATGTCCTGTATGCCACTGCGTACTCTGAGCAAGGCGTTGCGATTTCTCAACACTGGCCCACGGCCACGACCAAGAGCGCCAAGGCAACATCCGGAAAGCACGGAAAGAACCGGGATGCCGCGCTCCCCGCAATTCAAATGCTGGCCGAATTGCTGAACGAAATGGCGGAAGACATCGCGAAGCGTTAGAGCCTTCCAAGGATCTGCTCCGGTCGCAGAGATGTGCATGCAGCGGTTCAACTCCTTGCGATCTGCCGCTGCCCCTTTCAAAGGTCCTCGTTTCTTACGAGCCTATGGCCTTGAATCGCAAACTACATTGTTTCCGAACTTCGCATAAGGCCGGCATGGCTTTTTGCGTGTGAAGTTCGGCGAAGCGCCACGGCCCTGGGAAACCAAGAACGGGCCTAGCGGCACGATACATCGCCTCCCTATTGGGGCAAAGCCCAGGCGCTAGGCGATGGTGACTTCGGGGCTGAGGTACACGTCCTGGATGGCGTTGAGGAGTTGAACGCCTTCTTTCATGGGTCGTTGGAAGGCTTTGCGGCCGGAGATGAGGCCGGTGCCGCCGGCGCGCTTGTTGATGACCGCAGTGGCGACGGCTTCTTCGAAGTCGTTTGCGCCCGACGCGCCGCCGCTGTTGATCAAGCCCGTGCGGCCCATATAGCAGTTGGCTACCTGGTAGCGGGTCAAGTCGATGGGGTGATCGCTGCAGAGGTCCGTGTAGATGCGCTTGTCAAACTTGCCGTAGCTGGAATCGCCGATGTTGAGGGCCTGGTAGCCGCCGTTATTTTCCGGGAGTTTCTGCTTGATGATGTCGGCTTCGATGGTCACGCCGAGATGGTTGGCCTGCCCGGTGAGGTCGGCGGAGACGTGATAGTCCTTGTCCTTCTTGAAAGCGTTGTTGCGGAGATAGCACCAAAGGACGGTGGCCATGCCGAGCTCGTGGGCCTTTGCGAAGGCCTGGCTGATTTCCACGATCTGGCGGCCGCTCTGGTCGGAGCCGAAATAAATCGTGGCGCCAACCGCGGAAGCACCAAGGTCGTATGCTTGCTGCACGGTGCCGAACAAGATTTGATCGGCCTTGTTCGGGAAAGTCAGCAGCTCATTGTGATTGATCTTTACGATAAACGGGATTTTGTGGGCGTACTTGCGTGCGACGGAGCCAAGCACGCCGAATGTGGAAGCAACGGCGTTGCAGCCGCCTTCCATGGCCAGCTTCACGATGTTCCCGCCGTCGAAGTAATCAGGATTTTTCGCGAAGCTCGCGCCACCGGAGTGCTCGATGCCTTGATCGACGGGGAGGATCGAGAGATAGCCCGTGCCGCTCAACCGGCCGTGGCCGAACATGCGCTGCAGATTTGCGAGCACGCGAAGGTTACGATCGGTAGAGGCGTAGATGCGGTCGACAAAGTCCGGGCCGGGAAGATGCAAGCGCTCCTTGGCGATTCTCGGCGACTTGAATCCCAACAGGGATTCCGCCCTTGCGCCAAGATAGGTTTCAATTTGTCCCTGGATCGTGCTGGTTGCCATTTCTTTCTCCTCGTTATAGGTGTGACCCTTAAGCAGTCAACTATTCTCGAATTCCTATCGAAAGCATGCCCCCGGCGGCAGTGTCCACCAGCCAAAGCAATCTTCCATTCTTCGGCTGGAGAAGTTGCGCGGGCAATTGTTCCGGCTCAAACGGACCTTCCAGTACGGCTTTCAGTGCCCGTGCTTTGTCCGCGCCTGTCACCATGAAGACGATTTGCGCGGCATTGCAGGCGACCGGCGCGGTGAGAGTGATGCGTTCCGCGTACAACTTGCCCACCCAGTTTCTCACGGCGATGCGCCTGTCCGCATGCAACGCTTTGGTTCCTGGGAAAAGCGAGAGCGTGTGCCCTTCGTTGCCCATCCCTGCCAATACCAGATCAAATCGCGGATACTCTCCATCCTTCAGCTTGAAATATTCTTTCACAGCCTTTTCGTATTCTAGCGCGGCCTGTTCCGCGTCCGGATATTCGCCCTTGATTCGTGTGACCTGCTCCGGTTTGATCGGCGCCTTTGAAATCATAGCTTCCGTCGCCATGCGAAAATTGCTGTCCGCATGGTCCGGCGCGACATGGCGCTCGTCGCCGAAAAACAGATGTATTTTATCCCAAGGAACTTGCGAGCGCAGCGTCGGATCGTTCACCAGGAGGCGGTAGAGCGCTTTCGGGGTCGATCCCCCTGCCAGCACGGCGTTGAACGAGCCTTTCTCGCGTACCGCTGATGCCGCGGCTTGAACGAACTCCTGCGCTGCGCGCTTGGCAATGGCCGCGCCATCTGCCAGGATTCGAATCTCACCACCCACTCGCGCTCCTCTCAGGTGATGATTCCGGCTTTATCGGGAGCGGCGATCCGGCCGCGCTTGTCAATTTCTTCTTCCCCGATGCGCCGCCACGAGCGCCCGTCGCGTTCCAGCAAATCGTCAGCCTCGATAGGCCCCCACGAGCCTGCCGCATAGTTCGGGAAACCGCGGGCGGGCAAAGCGTGCCAGACGTCCAGAATGGGCTGAATCACATTCCATCCGGCTTCGACCATGTCCGACCGCTGGAAGAGCGTGGCATCGCCCGCCATGCAATCGCGCAGCAGCCGCTCGTAGCCGGTGCTGTGCTCCAGTCCGAAATAGGTACAGTAATCGAAATCCATATTCACCAGGCCGAGCTTCATGACCGAGCCCGGAACCTTTGCGCCGAAGCTCAGGGAAATGCCTTCCTCGGGCTGAATATGGATGACCAGGCGGTTGGTTTCTAGATTTTTTACCGTGGTGTTGCGGAACAAGACGAAGGGAGTCCTGCGGAACTGGATCACGATCTCCGTTGTGCGTTGCGCGAGCCGCTTTCCCGTGCGCAGATAGAACGGCACACTCGCCCAGCGCCAGTTGTCGATCTGCAATTTTAGGGCGACAAACGTTTCCGTATTCGAATCCGGTGCCACGTCCGGCTCGCTGCGGTAGCCTCGGACGCGCTGGCCGTCTACCGTGCCGGCGCCGTACTGGCCGCGGACCATGTTTTTCAGAACATCTTCGGGGTTGAGCGGCTGGATGGCGTGCAGGACTTCGGCTTGTTTATTGCGGACTTGATCGGCATCGAAGGAAATGGGCGGTTCCATGGCGGTCATGGTTAAGAGTTGGAACAAGTGGTTCGGCACCATGTCGCGCAAGGCGCCTGCGGTCTCATAGAAACCGCCGCGATGCTCCACGCCGACGGTTTCCGCCGCGGTGATCTGCACGTGGTCCACGTAGTTGCGGTTCCACAACGGCTCGATGATATTGTTCGAAAAGCGAAAGACCATCACGTTTTGGACGGTCTCTTTGCCGAGATAGTGGTCGATACGGTAGATCTGCCTTTCCGTCAGAACCTGCTTCAAGTCCTGGTTGAGCTGCTTCGCCGATTCCAGGTCATGGCCAAATGGCTTTTCGACGATCACCCGCGCCCAGCGGTCGCTTTCTTCCTTCGTCAGGCCGCATTCGCCCAGCTTCTTGACGATCAGAGAGAAGAATCGCGGTGCGACCGCCAAATAGAAGAATCTGTTTCCGAGCGCGTTATGAAGCTTGTCAGCCTGTTCAATTTGCTCTTTTAGCCGCTTGTAGGCGTCCGTGTCCTGAAAATCGCCCCGTACGTAATAGATTCGCTCGGCGATCCCGTCCCAGAACTTCAGGTCGACTGGTGCGGGAGCGTATTTGGGGATCTCTTCGCCCAGCATCTTCCGAAAGCTCTCCGTGGTGTAGTCGTTGGTCGCGAAGCCAACAATGGCGAATTGTTTCGGAAGAAGATTGTCCTGAGCGAGATTGCAAAGTGCCGGAAGCAACTTGCGTTTCGTCAGGTCGCCACTTGCGCCGAAAATAACCATCACGCAGGGCGCCGCAGTCGGATTCGCGTCTGGGTGGTTCGGGATCATAGCTGGAATCTTCTGACTTCGGGTCCTAAACGCTTTGCGTAACTTCTAATGGCCGGACTTCTTTTCGATGTGCCCGCCGAATTGGAAGCGCATCGCGGACAATATTTTCGCCGCAAAATCATCTTCGCCGCGCGATGTAAACCTCTGAAACAGAGATGCGGTCAGAACCGGCGCGGGCGCAGTTGATTCGATGGCCGCGAGGATGGTCCAGCGGCCTTCGCCGGAATCGGAGACGCGGCCCGAGAAACGTTCGAGGGTCGGCTGGTCGAGCAGGGAAATGGCGGTTAGATCGAGAAGCCACGATGCTACGACACTGCCCCGACGCCAAACTTCCGTAATGTCCGCGAGATTGAAATCGTACTGATAGTGTTCAGGATTCCGCAGCGGGGTGGTTTCCGCGTCGGCCTCGCGGTGGGATTTGCCCGCGTTGGCATGTTTGAGGATGTTCAAGCCCTCGGCGTAAGCGGCCATCAAGCCATACTCGATGCCATTGTGAACCATCTTGACGAAGTGGCCGGCGCCCGAAGGGCCGCAGTGAAGATAGCCTTCCTCGGCCGTGCCAGCTACCTTTTCGCGCCCGGGTGTGCGATCTACCTTGCCGCGCCCCGGCGCGAGCGTTTTGAAAATCGGATCGAGGCGCTTCACGACGTCCGTCTCGCCGCCGATCATCTGGCAATAACCGCGCTCGAGTCCCCAGACGCCGCCGCTGGTGCCGACGTCACAATAATGGATTCCCTTGGTCGAGAGTTCTTTTGCGCGGCGAATGTCATCGATGTAGTAAGAATTTCCACCATCGATCACGGTGTCGCCGGCTTCGAGTTTGCCCAGTAAATCGCGTAGCGAGGCGTCGACCACCGCGGCCGGCACCATGAGCCAGATCGCGCGGGGCTTTTGCAGTTTCTTGACGAAATCATCGAGAGAACTCGAGCCGGTCGTGCCTTCGCCTTCCAGTTGTTTAACGGAATCCGCGCTGCGGTCATACACGACGCACTTGTGACCGTTTTTTTGCAGGCGCCGAACCATGTTGGCGCCCATCCTTCCCAGTCCGATCATGCCAAGCTGCATCGTGTTCGCTCCTCGCTTTATGTCAAAGAAATGGTTCAATGATCTGCGCGATGGCCTTTTGCACCGCCTTGGCCAGCGTTGCGAGTCCCGATTTCAAATTCTTCCCGAGGTGGACGCGCAAGGCGCGGCGGCCACGCTCGGCTAGAACGGCAAAATCGCCGCGAGCCTGCGCGGCTTTCACGATCCCGAAGGTGTATTTCTGCCCGGGTACCGGAAGATCCTTGGCATCGTCCGAAGTGATCTGCAGAAAAACGCCGCTATTGGGACCACCTTTGTATGCTTGTCCCGTGGAGTGCAAGAAGCGCGGGCCAAAACCCAGAACCGTGGCCACCCTTTTCTTGTCGCGCACGGCGTGCCGAATCGTTTGCAAGGTCTTTTCATTCGCGGGATTCATCGTAATGTAGCCGAGGACTGCAAAATAGTCACCCGCGCCCAGCCGCGAGAGATGCGCTTTCAAAACGTCTACAAGTTTCGTGCGGCCTTTCAGCGCAGCCGAGTTTTTTTCGTCCGCGAAAAGCTTGATGCCTTTCTCCTCGAAGAAAGGAGATTCCGGTGGAAGACTTCCCGTCGTTTCGTACTGGCTCGTCAATTTTTTGGTTTCGATCTTGCTCGCTTCGACATCAGGCTGGTTGAAGGCGTTGATTCCTAGGATGGAGCCGGCCACGGCAGTAGCGATTTCCCAGCGGAAAAACTCCTGGCCGAGGTTGTAGATGTTCGGCAGAGTGATGCGCACGACGCCATGCCCGGCCTTTTCGAGCGCGGCAACCGCGCCATCTTGCGCCTTGCTTGGCTTGGACGCCAGGCGCAGATAAGCGAACACCCGGTCATTGCTGTAGGCAGCGGGTTTGGCGAGGCGTTCACGATCAACGGGAATAATGCCTTTGCCGATTTTTCCGGTGGATTCGGCAATCAACTGCTCGAGCCACGCGCCAAGATCGAAGATTCCGGGCGAAGTGACGATCGTAAGCTTGTCCCGGCCATGATTGGCGGCGACGCCCAGAATGGTTCCCAGGACAACGCCTGGATTGGAATCGGCGGACGACGCTGCGCCGCACGCCACGACCATCTCTTTCGTGTTTTTCAAGAATTTCGCCACGTCCAGGCCCATGACGGCGGCGGGGACCATGCCAAAGTTGGAAATCGCGGAATAGCGGCCACCGATGCTCGGCACACCCATGAAAATCTTGCGGAACTTATCAGTTGCGGCGACCTGTTGCATCTGGGAGCCCGGGTCGGTGATAGCGATGAAGCGATTGCCAGCTTCTTTTTCGCCTACCTTGGCCTTCACGCGCTCGAAAAAGTATTGTTTGTAAATGTTGGGCTCGAGCGTGCTGCCGGACTTGCTCGAAACGATGCAGATCGTCCTCCTGAGGTCCACTTTCTCTTCGATGGCCTTGATTTGCGCAGGGTCGGTGGAATCGAGAACGTGCAGCTCAGGAAAACCTTTGATCTTTCCAAACGTCATGCGCAGAACTTCGGGGCAGAGGCTGGATCCCCCCATGCCCAGCAAGAGCGCGTGTTTGAAGCGCGCCTTCTTCACATCCTCGGCAATCTGCTTGAGAGCGTCAATGCGCGCGAGCTGCTCTTCGGTGATGGTGAGCCAGCCGAGCCAATTACTCTCGTCCGTGCCAGTCCAGAGTGAAGCATCCTTCTGCCAAAGACGCGCGACTTTGTTGTTTTTTTTCCAGTCGTCGAGGGACGCGGCCACCGCGCCTGCAAGCTGATTCGGCAAGTTGTAGGTTTGGCGGTTCAGACTCACGCACGCACTCCCGCGTTTTTGCCCACGGCATCCAGCAGGGTCTTGAAGGCGTCGGCGAACAGCTTGACGCCGTCGACCATCAGTTTGTTCGTCACTTCTTTCATGGAGATTCCGGCCTTGGCGAGATCGGCCATGGTCTTCGCGGCGCCTTCAACGTTTTCAGTGAGACTGGGGCGAAGTTTTCCGTGATCGCGGAAGGCATCAAAGGTTGCTGGCGGAATGGTGTCCACGGTGTCCGCGCCGATGAGTTCTTCGACGTAGAGCACATCCCGATACTTTGGATTTTTGGTGCTGGTGCTGGCCCACAGGAGGCGCTGGGTCTGTGCGCCCTTGGCCGCAAGGGTCTTCCAGCGCGGGCCGCCAAAAAGTTCCTGATACTTCTTGTAGGTGAGCCTGGCGTTGGCAATGGCCACCTTGCCGAGGAGGCTCTCGAGCAGTGCCTTCTGGCCAACATCGGTCGTGGTCTTGAGCTTTTCGTCGATCTTGCTATCAACCAGGGTATCAATGCGGCTGACGAAAAAGCTGGCGACGCTGGCGATGTGACTGATGTCCTGGCCTTTTCTAAGGCGAGCTTCGAGAGCGGATAGGAACGCTTCGGCGACTTGTTCGTAAGCGGACTGCGCGAAGAGCAGTGTGATATTGATGTTGATACCTTCTTCGAGCGCCTGGCGTATGGCGGGGAGGCCTTCGGGCGTCCCGGGAATCTTGATCATGACATTCGGGCGATCCACGGTCTTCCACAGGCGGCGAGCTTCGGCGAGCGAGGCTTTGGTATCGAAGCCAAGAAACGGCGAAACTTCCAGGCTGACGTAGCCGTCGCGCCGCTTCGTTTGGGTATACACCGGCTTGAATATGTCGCACGCGTCCTGCACGTCGCGAATAGCGATTTTTTCGAAGACGCCGTTGGCGTCGAGTTTCTTCGCGTCCGGCGACATGAGGACATCGTTGTATAGGTTGCTGCCCGTGATGGCTTTTTCAAAGATTGCCGGATTCGAGGTCATACCGCGCAGTCCGTCGTTTTCAATATACTGATTCAACCGGCCGCTGGTGAGCAGGTCTCTGCGGATGTAATCCATCCAGGGGGATTGTCCGTAGGTGAGCAGCGCTTTCAGCGGATTGGTTCCCTGGCCGGTGCCTAGGTTTGGGATCGTTGTTGTAGTCGTCATGCTGATTCTCCTTCAGCTCGAAGTGCGTTCGAAACTCTATTGTACCTCTGGAGCAGGGTGGGCGCGCTCTGGCTCCGAATACCGATCGTTTTTCCTACTGCTTCAAGCCCGCCGCAAACTTTGCTTCCAGTGCTCTCACTTTTCCCAGCCGGCGTACGTGTCTTTCTTCGTTCGTGAACTTTGCGCCCAGAAAGGCCTTCACCAGATCCTCCGCCAGCTTCACACCGATCACGCGCGAACCCAGCACCAGGACGTTGATGTCATCATGCTCTACTCCCTGATGCGCCGAATACGTGTCATGGCACATCCCGGCTCGAATCCCCGGCAATTTATTTGCCGCCACGCTCGCGCCGACGCCGCTGCCGCAGATGAGAACGCCGCGTTCGGCCTTGTGGTCCAGCACTGCCCGGCCCAGGGCTTCGGCAAAGTCCGGATAATCGGAAGGATTTTCATTGAACGCGCCGACATCCAGCACATCGTGCCCCAGAGAGCGCAGCAAATCCTCCATGGCTACCTTCAATTCAAACCCAGCGTGGTCCGAGCCAATCACGATCTTCATTGCCGGCTCACTTTCCGAGGACTTCCCTCGCTGCCGCCACGACTTTGTCCGCTTCCATCCCGAACTTTTTCAACAGGTCCTTCAGAGGCGCCGATGCGCCAAAGCTGCGCATCCCAATCATCTTGCCCTTGGGGCCGACGTAGCGCTCCCATCCGAAAGTGGAAGCCATCTCCACGGAAACCCGCGCCGCCACATTCCGAGGGAGGACGCTCTCCTTGTACGCGGCGTCTTGGCGTTCGAAGAGTTCCCATGAAGGCATGCTGACGACCCGCGCCTTGATGCCGGCGGCATTCAATTTTTCGCCGGCTTCCACGCAAAGAGACACTTCGCTCCCGCTGCCCATGAGGATCACATCGGGTTTCCCGCCCGGAGCCTCTGCAAGAATGTAAGCGCCCTTGGCAACGCCTGCGGCGGGAGCATATTTCGTGCGATCGAACGTAGGCATGGCCTGGCGCGTCAGAACCAAAGTAGAGGGTCCACGGGTATGCTGCAGGATGACCTTGTAGGCTTCCACCACTTCATTGGCATCGCCCGGCCGCAGGATCAGCATGTTAGGCATCGCGCGCAAGGACGCCAGTTGCTCGATGGGCTGGTGCGTCGGTCCGTCTTCTCCCAGCCCAATCGAGTCGTGCGTGAAAATGTAAATCGCAGGGATTTCCATCAGCGCGCCGAGGCGCATGCTCGGGCGCATGTAGTCGCTGAAATTAAAGAACGTTGCGCTAAACGCCCGGAGTTTCGACAGGGTCATTCCATTCACGATCGCGCCCATGGCATGTTCCCGCACGCCGAAGTGGACGTTGCGTCCGCGATACTGATCCGGGTAGAAATCTCCCGCGCCGTCAAACGTCAGGTTCGTCTTGTTGGATTTGGCCAAGTCTGCCGATCCGCCAACCAGCCACGGGATATTCTTGGCCAGGACGTTCAGCGTTTTTCCTGAGGATTCGCGCGTCGCCATGCCCCTCGGATCGGCAGGGAAGCTCGGCAAATCCTGGTCCCAGCCGTCAGGCAATTGGCCGCTCTGCATTTTGCTCAGTTGATCGACGAGCTGCGGAAACTGTTTCTTGTACTCCTCGAATTTTGCCTTCCACGCCGCGTGGACCTCGGCTCCGCGCCTGCCCGCGCCGTTCTTGAACTGGTCATAGACTCCGTCAGGGACCAGAAACTTTGCATCTTCGGGCCACCCGTAGTTTTTCTTCACGAGTTTGACTTCCGCTTCACCCAGTGGCTCGCCATGTGCTTCGTAGGAATCCTGCTTGTGGGGCGATCCGTACCCGATGTGGCTGTCCACCACCATGAGCGTTGGCCGGTCTTTCGACCTGAGGAAATAATCGTAGCCGCGGGCCAGCATGTCCAAATCGTTGGCGTCCGTCACGTGCGTGACGTTCCAGCCGTAGCCCTTGAAACGCGTCATCACATCTTCGCTAAAGCACCATTCGGCGGGACCATCGAGGGTCACCCGGTTGTTGTCGTAGATCCAGCAGAGATTGGAGAGCTTCAGATGGCCCGCGAGCGAAGCAGCTTCGCAAGCCACCCCCTCCATCAGGTCGCCATCCCCGCAAATCGCGTAGACATTGAAATTGAAAATATCGAATCCGGGGCGGTTGAAATTCTCCGCGAGCCATTTGCCGGCAATTGCCATGCCCACGCTATTCCCTGCGCCTTGGCCGAGCGGCCCGGTCGTCGTTTCGACTCCGGTGGTGAGGTGCGACTCGGGATGCCCCGGTGTCCTGCTGTCGATTTGCCGGAATCGCTTGATCTCCTCCATCGAGACAGCAAGATCGTTTGTAACCTTTCCTTGACTATTGACCGCGCGCACTCCAGCCAAGTGGAGCGTGGCATAGAGAAGCATCGAGGCGTGACCGGCGGACAGAACGAAACGGTCACGATTTGGCCATGTGGGATCCGCGGGATCGTAGCGGAGGAAGCGCTGCCACAGAGAGTAGACCGCCGGCGCAAGACCCATCGGGGCGCCGGGGTGACCTGAGTTCGCTTGCTGGACCGCATCGATCGCCAGAGTACGGATGGTATTGATGCTTAGAAGGTCGAGGTCCAGCTGACTCTTTGGCTGACTCACATTGGCTCCTGTCGCGGGCAGGAGGACACCCGCAGATCATGGTCGGGTTTTAGATGCACCGCGGCACGGATCGGGTCAAGAGATTTTACGCCAAAACGAAAAAACTCGCTCGCCTGGGCATGTTCCTGCAACCCATTTCAAGATTCGCCACCATGCTTCTCGAATCGGCACCCTCAAGACTCAGCATTTTTCACTAGTCAAGCGGTAAAATCTGAAATACTGGGGGGAAATCCAGAACGGGCAAAAGCCCGTTTGTTCTTACCAAGAACTACCAGGTCCACGTCCCGATTTGTGATTTGAATTGAGCGAAGTCCCGCGCATGTTGCTTTATTCTTATCTGCTCGGCCCGGGTGGCGGAATGGCGGACGCTGAAGACTTAAAATGCATTTTCAGGTTCCGTCCCAAGACGCCTCTATCCGCCAAGTACCACCAAAACAAAGAGACTTACCACCTCATACTGACCCGGTCCCGTCCTGTCTGACCTGGACGCGACACCTCAACTGACACTATAACTAGCACCGAGTTTGCTTTTGAATATATCTTCCTCAGGGGACCGTGCGGTATCTTGGGACGCTTTCCCAGAACCGGTAAAACCGATTTTGGCTAACACGACTGAAATGCACAAGCGTGCGCCTCTAACTCCCGATCTACATTTACGGGTGCGAAGGTTCAAAGCGGACCATAATTGGCTATACTATGTGGCCGAGCAGGGGGTGCATATGGATTCACGCATCGAAAGCCAGCGCGAAATCGTAGCCGAGCACATACGCCGCGAGAACGCTCACGACTGGCCTGGTGTTCACGATACTTTCGTTCAGGATGACCGCGCCTATTACGAGGTTGTGCCGCTAGGCGCAAGGTTTAACGGCATCGAGAGCGTCCGCGATTTCTACCGGGCCATTTCCACTGCTCTGCCTGACCTGCACATCGATGTCGTTTCGGAATATGACGTTCCTGCCTGTTCCATTCGCGAGGTGGTGATCACGGGCACGCACAGAGGAGCGTACCTGGGTCTTCCACCCCTGGGGAACAAGGTTCGCGGCGAGCTGGCTGCCTTCTATCTTTTCAACGAAGATTGCACCAAGCTCATCGCCGAGCGCATCTACTGCGACCAGGCCAGGCTTGCTGAACAAATGCAATCCAAGCGGATGGCTAAAACTGCATGAACCGACCATTTCATGCAGACCACGTTCCGCGCCCGAGTCCTGTAGGTCGAAAATTCCATGTTGTGCCGGACAAGTCCGCTTCTGGGAAAATTGCAACATCGTGGTCCACTGGGCTGTGTAGTCGCGTTAGAAATAGCGCGCTTATACGGCAAGTGGAAGTCATCCCGTTGCCGTCCGCAGCCAGGGTCAAGAGACATTGCCCCTGTCTACGCCATATCCGCTGTGGCCGGACGGACCGGAGTTTATGGGTTCAGCCAGCTTAGGATCACTTTTCCACCACGAATTACGAGGACGAGGTCTAGGAGTGCAGCAATATGCGCGAGAGGTCGCGGTCAACTGCGCTGATCGCTGTCAACCCCGGCCTGCTTGTGCCGGTTTGCTTCTCAACCCCCAAGGCATTCGGCGGATGCTCAAATAGCACACCAGTACCTGGCCTGTTTCTCGAGAGATCCCGAGGGTTTTCCACAGGCTTCTCTTCTGTTGCAAATAACTCTCGTGCTAGAACCTTAGTCTATAGAGCGGGGGGTTGCGGTTCTACGCGAATCGGCAGTCGCAAACGGTGTGACTTGTCCCGGCAACATTACCGCGCTTCCACTGCACACCAAAGTGCTTCCGGCGCGCGCATAAGCGCAATAAGTGTCGGCCGCATTCTCAAGGAGAAATTGCAATGAGCATTTCTGAAACGCGAACCTCCCTTTTGTGCTGCTGCCTCGCATTCCTTTTTGTCCTTTTCTTAGTCTCACCTTCCACTTGGCCCCAGGGGAATCAAGGCACCATCGAAGGTGCTGTCGTCGATCAATCCGGCGCCGCTCTTCCCGGCGCCAAGTTGACTGCCACCAACAACGCGACCGCCATCCATTTTCAGACCACCAGTGATTCCAACGGCCTCTTCACCTTCCCCGTCCTCCCGGTAGGCGCCTACACCATCCAAGCCGAGCGCGCGGGTTTCGCCAGGCTCACGCAAAAGAACGTTACTCTGAACGTCGGCGCCCGTGTCAACCTGAATCTCACGCTGACCGTCGCCGGACAGACCCAGGCCGTCACGGTCACTGACGAACCTCCCATCGTCGAAACCACGCGCAGCCAAGTCAGCTCCGCCGTAAATGATGTCGCGATTGAAAATCTTCCCACAAACGGCCGCAACTTCATCAACTTTGCTCTCCTCACTCCAGGTGTCACCCTCGACGTTCGGGGCGGCGACATCAGCTTCGCCGGACAGCGCGGCACTCTCAATTCCCTCGTTGTCGATGGTTCGGACAACAACAACACCTTCTTCGGCCAGTCTGTCGGCCGCACCGGATCGGGCCGCGCTCCTTACCAGTTCAGCGAAGACGCGGTGCAGGAATTCCAGGTCAATTCCAACGCTTACTCCGCCGAGCTCGGCCATGCGGGCGGTGCGGTAATCAACGTTGTCACCAAGTCCGGCACCAACGATTTCCACGGCGCCGCCTTTGAGTTCTTCCGCGATCAGAGCCTGAATGCCGACGACCCCATCAATAAAATCAACGGTCGCCCGAAATCGCCCTATCACTTTAATCAATTCGGCGGAGACATCGGCGGCCCCGTCGTCCGAGAAAAACTGTTTTTCTTTTTCGATTACGACGGTCAGCGCAACACACTACCCAATCTGGTTTTTCTGCCGGTAGGGCTGCCGATAAACCCGTCCCCCAATCAGCAGACGGCCTTCAACTATCTCCAGGCTCGTGCCAATTCTTGGATTCGTACGCAGAACCAAAACGTCTATTTGGGAAAAGCCGATTGGCGCTTGAGCTCGAGTGAGTTGCTGAGCCTTCGCTACAACGCCCAGCGCTTTGTCGGCAATGGTTTCGAAAATGGAGGTCCACAAAATTCTTCTGAGCACACCGGAGCCTCAAATGTGACGACCGATACCCTGTCCGGATCGCTCACTTCCACAATCTCTTCCAGCATGGTGAACGTTGCGCGAGCCGGCTATGCGCGCGACAACGAGCCCGGCTTGGCCAACAGTGTTAATCCAGAGGCTACTGTCCGCCAGGGCGGCACGACCGACCTTGTTATCGGCCGCAATTTCTTCAGCCCTCGATTCACCAACATCCACCGCGGTGAGGTCGGCGATACGATTTCGCTCATCCATGGCCGCCACACCATCAAGACGGGTCTGAATATTCTGGTAGACAAGATCGCCAATTTCTTCCCGGGCAATTTCTCTGGCGCGTACGTTTTCAACAGCCTAGAGGGATTCGGCTGCAATTTGAACGGCGGTGGCGCCGCATGTTTTACCGGTCCGGACGCTCCTGACTCGTTTGCGCAGGCCTTCGCCGGCGCCGGCACCACCGGGCCCGCCACGAATCCCAATCTTCAGGAATCTTCAATCTTCGCACAGGATGAATGGCGCGTACGGAATGACCTCACTCTGAACCTCGGCCTGCGATACGATCTCGACCTGATCGCTCAGCCGCCCGTGCTCAACCCCAGTGCCGGCCTCGCGGCTGCGGGTATCTTCACCAACAAGATTCACAACGACCATGCCGACTTCGGCCCCAGGCTCGGTATTGCCTGGACGCCTCTCGGCAAGAAGTTGGTCGTTCGCACAGGCTACGGTATTTTCTATGGCCGCACCCCCGCCATAACCGTCGGCACTGCCTTCTCGAACAACGCGCTGAACGTGCAGACCCTCAACTTTACCGGCGCAAACATCCCGCAATATCCCAACACGAAGTGCGGCGCTCCCGTTCCGGCTCCAAGCTGTGCCGCCCCAGTCGGTGGCACCGCAGGCGCTCCAACGATCTTTGTCTTCCAGCCCGATTATCACGAGCCCAATGTGCAGCAGGCCAACCTGGGTCTCGAATATCAGATCCAGCCCACACTGTCCGTTCAGATCAACTACCTCTGGGTTAAAGGAACGCACCTGACGCGCACGCGGGATATCAACCTGCAGGGTCCTGAAACGCAAACCGTGATAGGGCTTGTTGGCTCCACCCGAACATTTACTCTGAACAGGATTTTGCAGCCGCGACCCATCTCTGCTTTTGCTCGCATTGAGGAGTTCCAGAGCAGTGCCAACTCCATCTACAATGGCCTGACGATTCAGTTGAACAAGCGTTTCTCTCAGAATTACCAGTTCCTTGCATCCTACACCTTCGGGAAAGTCATCGACGATAATCCAGATGCCACTTCCGTCGTGCCTTTCTCCGGCGATGACGCCAAAATGGTCCAGGACCCCCTCAACCTGCGCGGGGACCGCGCTGCGGGCGTGAACGACCAAAGACACCGGTTCGTCTTGAGTGCCATCTGGGACCTCAACAGCTATGCCCACGGTCTGCCTGCATGGGAGCGCTATGTCCTAGGAGGATGGCAACTCAGCGGAATTCTAACTGCTCAGAGCGGACAACCTTACTCGGGTATCGTGAATTTCGATCTCAATAACGATGGCAATAACCGTACTGATCGTACGCCGGGCCGTGGCAGAGACACTTTCTACCTGCCCAATTTTGTGTCGCTCGACCCGCGCATCACCAAAAGCTTTCCGATCACCGAGCGCGTCACGGTCCAGCTGATCGCTGAAGCGTATAATTCCTTTAATCGCGTGAACTATACGTCGGTCAGCACAACTGAATTCAACGCTTCGACTATGGTCTGCGGATCAACTGTAAACCCTAACCTCTGTCTGGCTCCGATACCGACGACGAAAGCGCAATTTCAATCGCCCTTCAGCACAAGCCTGAACTTCGGCCCAGGCTCGAGAATCGTGCAACTATCGGGCAAGATTACGTTCTAAACTGAGCCACTTCTTGTTCAACTCCCGATAAGCTGGGACTAAGAGTAGGGCCGCTGGTTATGAGCGTAACGTGCCCATCATAAACTGAAGCGCAATAAAGCAGACATTGATCCCGGCGGATATGAAGAAAGCCTTTAGACGACCAATGCCGTCAACCTCCTCGAATCCTCGAATACCAGCATCAAGACTGCAATCCACGCGATCGCCGCGGGCCAGAGACCAACGACGGGGAGGAGAATCAGTGCGTTTACAAACCAGCCGAGCAGCAAGGGGCGCATGATGCCCATGAATGTTCCGGTATCGCCAAAAAACCACTTGGCAATGAGATGGCACAATCCGAACTGGATGAATGTGATGAAGGCCATGACTACCCAAATCAGCTTGATTGCATAGCCCGACACAGCCAAGCGGACCGCCGTGGCATCAAGTTTTGGTTTTGCCCTGGACGCGCCTGGACTTGACCATTTTTACCCAACTGGGCCGTAAAGCCCCGGCGTTCAGGCCGGGGATATAAGGCCCTTGTTTTTTCTTTCGCTCCAGAATCTATCCGTCTAAAAGACCTAGGGCTGGACAAGTCCGATGTGAAGCCTGTGGAGATGCGGCGCGGTAAGGCCGATCTGTGAAGCAGGAACCCGCCGAAGAGACTTCGCAAAAACCAGCGAAGCTCCGTAGGAATCCTCGCCATTAATGGCGAGGAGGATGTCAATGCCTACTGACAGTGAATCGTTGCGGTCGCGTTGGCCATTGTGTACACGTTAGCCAGGTAGGCTGTCGAATTGCTAAACGCGAAAGTGCTTCCAATGCAGGTGATGGGCTGCGGGGGAACAAAGTTGAAATTGAACGTTAGCGCTGGCCCTGAGGTTTTTCGTTCACTCATTATAGTATTCACGGTAGCAACGAGATTGTTCACTGCGTCACTGTAGGCGCTGACGTTTTCGACCAGCTTGTTGTAGCGGTCTACGACTTTGCGGCGCTCTGCTTCACTTTGCAGAAGGGCTCTTATCACAACATTCTGACCTTCCAAAGCAGCATCAGCCAACAGCCCCTCCGCCTGAGAAACGGTCATCGTGTTTTGTAACTGCCGGAGTGCGTAAATCCGATCGTATGTTCCCTCTCTCTCCCCTAATTCGATGTTGCATTTGGTGCTGGCCACGCCCATTTGCCCGCGTCCTCCCTCCACTGCGTACCAACGAATGAATTCAGCGCGCTTGTCCCACTGGAGAGAAATCCTTTGGTATTTGTCCTTCCCGCCGATGAAATAATCCACACCCTCTACCTGCGTGCCATCCCTGTACTTTTTCATGCCTTGGTCGTACTCGGTCTTGCTGATTTCTTCGGTTTTGTGAACCGCATCCAATTGAGTCGCCATCCGATCAAATTCGATGCACGACTGAGGCTCGTCAGGAACAAACGTCCTTGGCACAATAGTAGACTGTTTCCTCTCCTGGGCCGGCACCGGGCCGCACATTAATAAGATCGCTACTGAGATTAGAATTGCTCTCATGCTCCGCCTCCCTAACCGTATTATGGAATTGCTGCTCTGGTTCACGCGTTGTTCAAACAGTTCCACAAGCGGCCAGGGTAAGCAAGTGCGCTGCCCACTCCGCTTCGTATGCTTTCGCAGCAACCCTCCTCAGTTACTCAAGCGATTGGTTCGACCCTATAATCGCATTCGACCACACACCAGTTGCTCCTTTGGAGTCGGAGAGATGGAGAGAAAGACGATGGAGAATTTTATCCCCAGAGAGGTTTACGACATGGATGACATCCCCACGTTCTGTTGAGTATAAACCACCTTACCCGCAGCATCGAAGTTCTCACATCTGTGGGAAATCTTTATCCTGACCGTTGTCCCCGCGGATAAGGGTTTTAGGTGTCCACATGGCATCCGAACAGGCTCAGGTCGCTCGTTTGTTCCTTAATCGGAGTTTCCGACTGCAGATCGGTCAGGTCGATGCGTCGGCAATCTGGGATAAGTCCAGGTAAACGCGGAACCCGTATATGTGGATTTGTAGTTTCCGGTTTTCCGACACAGGAGTGAACCCGCCGCTTCGAGGCCCGATCAGGAGTATTAGAGCGGGGAACCTAAGAAAATGATTCCATTCTGGTCGCTGAAGACGGAGAAGAGGCCGTCACCGTCTCTCGTATCATGTAGCGCAACGGAGTACGATTTCCCGTCGGCAGAAACGAGCAAATCGAGGTGATAGCCCTGAATCACTTCGGGCTTCGCCGAAACCTGAAGGTCTTTCACCATGGCCAATTGACTTTGCACGGTCTTCAAGACTCCGCTGTTATTGAGCTCGTCCCAAGAGGCGTATCGGCCGTGGGCGTCGATTGCGCCATTCTTTGTCGTTGTGCCCTTGTTGTACCAGAGCTCTGCGGTGTTTATCAGCCGGACGACATTGACGGCTTTTGCGCGTTCTTCATGGTTGGGTGATTTCTGATCTTGGGCCAGCAACTTGGCTGAAATTCCAGCAAGCAAAAGAAGCACTGCGACAGTAATGTAACATCTTGACCTTTGCATTAAGTATCCCTCCTCGCGAAAGGCCGGTCCGCCGACCCTCCTTAACATCTATATAGTTAGATAATATTGTCAAGCGGACCGCCATTCAAATGCTCAAACCAGGGAAAGCAGAACTGCCTGTACGATCCCGACCATTCGTTTTGGCATGGATGACCTCCGGTAGAAAGCCATGTGATCGTCAAGAGAGCAACAAAGCTCATGTCTCCCTGGGGTTGATCGGAAGACGTACTGCGAGGAGGACCTGCATTCTGGTCCTCCGACTTCAAGTCCATTTCATATTGTGATAGCCGGTCTGATAGATATCGAAGTCGATTCTGCCCTGTTGCCTTCTTCGCCCAGGACGATTCCTGTTGGTAGCCTTCCCTTACAACGCGTGAAATCGCGCCCGATGGAGTTCTAACGTTTGTCAGGCAGATGACCAAGCGACCAGGAAAGCTCGGCCGGCATGCGTAAGAACGCCCGCCGCGTTTCCAATCGACCGTCAGGTCCGTTATTGAGGTGTACAGTCGCTTGCGGGCGGCAACGCCCGGCCCACGGGCGTGTTCAGCGACGGCGAACCCTCGAAATCAAACATGTCTTCGAGTGTATGCGCATATTGGTCGCGCTTTGTCAGGTACAGCCTGCCGTCCTCATCTTCGGAGCTCAAGAAGCGCTTCTCGATGAACGCCAGCAGCGAAGTGTGATCCCCCACTGTGTGCGAGACGTAGTGGGGCTTAGAAAAGGGCGAAACGGCCATGAACGGAACGCGGAATCCCAACTGGTCAAAGCTGGCGCACTCTGGCGGGTAGGGGCCCGTCGGGTTCGCTGCCAGAGCGGGGCAGAGCAACTCTGCGTCCTTTGCGCTGGTGTCCTCAGTGCTAAATGGATTCTGTGCGCACTCCGCGCCTCCGCCGGCTTGCTGGCTAAAAGGAGGATTGGATAGATCCGCGCATTGTCCGGGCGAAATTCCGTCCGGCGTCCTCGCATGTCCCTGACGTGCCTCCGGCGGCGTCACGTGATCGTAATAGCCGCCGTGCTCGTCATAGGTAATGAAGATGACCGAATCTTGCCACAGGGGCCCGTTGCGCACGGCGTTCACGACCTGCGAAACGAACGCCTGCCCTCTCTGTATGTCCGTTGGCGGATGCTCATCGTTTTCGAGTTGCCTTCCGGACAGACCGAAATTGGGATCGACGAACGTCACTTGCGGCAGCGGACCTACGCCGGGTGCTCCTGCAGCCTGCGCCAAGAACACTTGAAGCGGCAGGAAGTGTGGATCCACGCCTGTCGAGCCGAACAGCCGGAAGCTGCCTCCCTGAGGCGCATCCTGGAAGTAGTCGGCCCAGGATATTTTACCCTTATCGAGCAAGTCGAAGATGGTTCCGGTGATCGGCTTGTAGCCTCCCGGCGGCGGAAACGTATCGTTGGTGGTCAAATGTCCAAACGAAGTAGCCGCCATAAAATAAGAGCGGTTGGGAAACGTCGGCCCAAGCACCGAGGAAAAGTAGCGGTCATTCACCGCGAAGTTTGCCGCTAAATTGTAGTAGAACGGGATCTCGTCCTGGTTGTAGAAGCCCATCGTCTGATCGTCGGTCGGGTTCTCGACACCATTATCCAGCTGCTCGGTTGCATCGTTCACCCGCACAAATCCGTCGCTCAGCGTGTCCGCAAGCGTACCGTTGGGATTCAAGAAGTTGGCTTCTTGATGGGTGGGGAACCACGAATGATTCAGATCAGGTGGCGCGCATCGCCTCGAATCGTGGAACGCAAACACCGTGCTACCGTTGTCGTCGAGATTGGAGTTGAAACACGTCAAATTGCCGGCTGCGTCCGCCTTGCAGGACAGTCCATCCACGCAGTTGTGGTCTTCCTTTGGGCAGCCGCCAAACCTGGTGTGATAAGGGCTGCCTGGCGCGTACGCCAATGCCCCGAAGTAATTGTCGAACGAGTGGTTTTCCTGCATCACAATGATGATGTGCTTGACCTGGTGCAGGTCACCATTGCCAAACGCCTGTCGTGGTATGAACGTCGTGAGCACGAGGGGCGGCAACAAAGCCACTCGTGGAATCGGGAACAATCTCATAATCCATGCTCCTTACTTTCTTTGTTCGGGTTAGCACCCAATCCGTGTACTCTACTCCCTCTGAACTAGGCTTAACAATTCGCGTTTGTTTTCTGGGTTTTCGGACTGTTGGATCGCTATTGCCTATCACCTGTCGCACCAACCGACATGGAGAATCACAAGCGCTGATGGAATCGTACATTTTCCCAGCCATATGATTCTGGGCTTGTAGCGCTATGCCGACTTACTAATCCCTCGTGTGCATTCAAACGAAGTTCCGGTTTGACCATTCAGCAGCCAGACGTTCAGATAGCGTTATGAAGATTACTAACCGACTCCAACGGCTGAGCGCCTGGAGAGCGAAGAGTCCGAATATCCCGCATGGGCGGTTGGCCGAAGAAGCGGCTGTATTCGCGATTGAATTGGCTGGCGCTCTCGTATCCGACCTCGAATGCCGCACTGGCGGCGTCCACACCATCCATGAGCATGCGTTCCCGCGCTGCATGCAACCGAAGTTGCTTTTGATACTGAAGAGAACTCATAGCGGTCAGCGCCCGAAAATGATGGTGCAGCGTGGAGACACCCATGCCCGCGATTTTTGCAAGATATTCCACTCGTAGCGGCTTCGCGTAGTTTGTTCTGACCCACGCGATTGCCTTAGCTGTTCGGTGGCTCTGATCTCCGAGCGTGGCAATCGCTCGAAGGCGTGCCCCCTCAGGTCCCCGCAGGATTCGGTAGATGATCTCGCGTTGAATCAGGCCACTCAGAAAGGGAATATCCTGCGGCGCGTCCAGCAGGTCTATGAGCCGGCAGCAAGCATCGAGCAACTCCGCCGTGGTCTCACCGGTGGCCATGGCACAGGACTGTCAGACGGCGCCTCAGGCGCCTGAATCTCTTCTCGGCTCAGAAGTTCTCGGACGAAAGGCATTTCGAGCTTGAGCACGAAACAGAGATAGGGCACCTCCTCGCTTGCCTCGATCACGTTGCATATGACTGGCCAATCGAGCGATGTCAGCAGGTATCGCGACTGGTCAAAGATGAATGTGGTTCCGGCGAGGGTTGCTCGCTTGCGCCCTTGCGCGACCAAGGCCAAGCTCGGCTCGTACGTCGCTGAGGCCGGTGCTGTTGGTGCAGTCCGCCGGGTCAGCAGCAAACCGGGAATGTCTGTTATTAGTTTCTCTTTGGACCCAATGAAAGAGCCAAATTTTATGAGCCAGTTCCTTCCGCGATTCACGGGCTCGATCTGGCGATGGAGTGGCACTTTTATTGGTGTTTTTCATTCCGCTGGTTTCCTTACCCTTGCCCTAAGATAGCCGCTCGGCTCCGAATACACCAATGAGTCTTCACATAACAAGAGAAATAGGCAATGAGTCGGAAGGATCGGGCTACCGCTTCCACGGCGTCTGAGCTAACCTTGGGATGAGAGAAACGGTTCGCAGGGAGAAACAATGCAAAAACGCAGGCTTGGAAAAAGCGATCTGGAAGTATCGGACATCGGGCTCGGCTGTATGGGAATGAGCTTTGGCTACGGTCCGGCTGCAGACAAGCAGGAGATGATCTCGCTGATTCGGGCGTCCGTCGAACGCGGCATCACGTTCTTCGATACGGCAGAGGTATATGGCCCGTACACAAACGAAGAACTCGTGGGTGAAGCCCTCGCCCCGATCCGTGGAAAAGTGGCAATAGCCACCAAGTTCGCGTTCAAAATTGACCCGAACACCGGCAAACAGGTCGGGCTGGATAGCCGGCCGGAGCATATCAAGGAAGTCGCCGAAGCATCACTCAAGCGCCTCAAGACCGACGTCATCGATTTGTTCTATCAGCACCGCGTTGACCCCAACGTGCCGATCGAAGACGTTGCGGGAGCGGTGAAAGAGCTGATTCAGCAAGGCAAGGTGAAGCACTTCGGACTTTCTGAAGCAGGGGTGCAGACCATTCGTCGCGCACACGCAGTTCAACCCGTCACCGCACTCCAGAGTGAATATTCGCTCTGGTGGAGAGAGCCTGAAGCCGAGGTGATCCCGACACTGGAGGAACTCGGGATCGGGTTCGTTCCATTCAGTCCTCTTGGTAAAGGCTTCCTTACCGGAAAGATCGGCGAAGATACGAAGTTCGACAAAAGCGATTTCCGCAACATCGTCCCTCGCTTTACGCCAGAGAACCGGAAAGCGAATCAAGCGTTGGTGGATCTGATTGGCAGATTTGCGCAACAGAAGAAAGCGACACCTGCTCAGATCGCGCTCGCTTGGCTGCTTGCGCAGAAACCGTGGATTGTGCCGATCCCGGGCACGACCAAGCTCCATAGGCTCGAAGAAAACATCGGAGCCGCTAACGTCGAACTTTCACCGGACGAACTCCGCGAACTGGAGACCGCGACCTCAAAGATCGCGGTGCAAGGTGCTCGGTACCCCGAAGAACTGCAAAAAATGGTGGGCCGCTGACTTTACGTACCAGAAGCTGATTTCTCTCTATCTCCCAGCCTCCGAGGAAGCCAAGAAACCGACCACGAGGATGCGCAGCAAAGCTCGGGACGAGCTTCGCGCGCGCCGCACATGATTTCGTCTTTAACTACGCGCGCAGCTAGCAGACGCTGAAAAGGCATGCCCGTGAGACGCAGAAAAACGCTCAGCCGGGAACTAAACCCACTGAGGCCGAAAGTGAGGTTACGCCTTCGATTGGGTCGCGATAGATCCAGGATTCCACGGCGCCACCGCTTGGCCTGCTGAACGCGAATGGTAGTTCAGAGCTGCATCTTCAGCAATAGTTGACTTCTCCAGTACAGAGAGCAAAGACAACAACCTACATCTCTGTTCAACGTCATGAAGGACCAGGCAGCACTTCGAGGTTCAGATAAGTCCGCGAACGCGCTGCTGGTCAGAGATTCGAGGACAGGATCACGCTTTTCGCCGCGGCGCTGGAGGCCGCTTCCGATAGCGAAGAGCAAACGCAAATTCCGGCTCCCAATCTCCGAAGCCAACGATCGCGAAGAGCACCGCCAAGTTTTGCCATGGGGACTCTCCAAGAAGGAGTTGAGTAAGAAAGGTCATTCCATCCGCAGGGCACGCATGGGATCGGTTCGCGTTGCGCGCCAAGCGGGTAACAAGCACGCCGCCGATGCGGTAACAGTCATCACCGCAAATGCCGACGCGAAGGCCAAAGGATCGCGAGGGCTGACTTGATAGAGCAGATTGCCGAGCAGGCGCGTCAGGAGCAGGGCGGCGGCGGCTCCGAGCAGGACGCCTGCGCCGGTGAGTGCGAGGCCGCGGGAGAGCACGAGGCGCAGCAAATTCGATGCTCCGGCGCCGAGCGCCATGCGCAAGCCGAGTTCGCGCGTACTTTGCGAGACAGCGTAGGACATCACGCCGTAGAGGCCGACGGCGGCGAGCAGCAGCGCCAAGCCACCTAGAATTGCGACGAGCGTCACGGCCACCATTTGCGGCGACGTGGAGCGCTCGAGTTCTTCCTGCAAGGTGATCACTTCGTAGGGCGCGAGATTAGCGTCCAGCGCACGCACTTCGCGAGCGATCGCGGGGCCCATCACTTCCTGACCTAGCGGCGTGCGCACAAAGAGGGCACTGCCGCGGCGATTGTTCTGGCGCAGCGGAAGAAAGAAGAACGGCTTGGGATTTTCGCGCACGCTCGAATACTTGGAGTCCTTCGCCACGCCCACCACTTGCATCCATCGTCCCTTGACCTGCAAGCGTTCGCCGATGGCGTTGCGGCCTTTCCAGAAGCGATTGGCCATGGTTTCATTCACCATTGCCACCAGCGCGGCCTTCTCGTCGTCCGCGCGCGTGAATTCGCGTCCCTCGACCAGCGGAATCCCCAGGGTGACGAAATAGTTCGGGCCGACTTCGTTGTACTCCACCACGGGCGATTCTTCCGGCGGAGGCTGATAGCCGTCGACGACGATCGGCGTTTCGGAAGAACTAACGTAACTCAGCGGCGTCATGCGCGCGAATGCTGCCGATTCCACGCCGGGCAGCGCGCGGATGCGCTCGAGCAGCGCGTCTTGAAAGGTCTGCGCGCGCACGGGGTCGTATCCCGCGGACACCAAATCGAGCGCGGTGGACTGCACTCCGCGGGTGGTGAAGCCGGGACTGGTGGTGCGTACCCGCAATAGGCTCTGCAGCAGCAGGCCCGCGCCAACCAGCAAAATGAAACTGAGCGAGACTTGCACGAGCACCAGCGCGGAGCGCACCCATGCTCGACCACGGCCGCCGACCACTCCGGCAGATTCCATCTTCAAGGCCGTTGCCAGATCGATCTTGCTGGTCTGCAGCGCGGGCGCCACGCCCATCAGCAGCGTGGTGAGCAAGCAGACGGCGGCGCTCAAGGCCAATACGCGCCAGTCGATCTCGCCGGGCAAATGCATCTGGACGCCGCCGCGAGCAGGAAAGAGCAGCACCAGCGCGTGCCGGCACCAATGCGCGAGGAGCAGGCCCCCGGCCGCGCCGAACAGCGACAGCACCAGACCTTCGCTGAGCAACTGCTTCCACAAGCGCGCCCGACCTGCGCCGATGGCCAGCCGCACGCTCATCTCATGCCGCCTGGCGAACGAGCGCACCAGCAGCAGGTTGCCGACGTTGGCGCAGGCAATCAGCAGAACGAAAACCACGACGGCCAGCATGATTTCCAGCGTTGGCAGCAAAGTGCCGGCGTTGTTGAATGGCGTTTGCCACAGCGGCCAGAGCCGGATGGAGCGTCCGCGATTGGTTGCGGGATACTCCGCCGCAAGGCGACCGGAGATTGCCGCCACTTCTTGCTGCGCCTGCTGCAGCGTTACTCCCGGCCTCAGTCGCGCATAGGACTCAATCCAGCGCGCGCCGCGATCTTCCAACTTGTAGCCGCCGGATTCAAAAATATCTTCCATCGAAGCGGGCACGCAAAATTGCATGCCCCAGCCGACAAAAGTTACTCTCGTCCGGCTGAGTAGCTGTCTGTGGACCAATTGAGGCAGGATTTTTAGGGTGACGGCGCTTGTAAGTGCGACACCCACAAGGCCTTAGATTTTCCGACACTCCGGTTCGGGACCAGGGGGTCGGAGGTTGGCTGTGGTTACCGAAAATTCCGTCCGATCTGAAAACAAAGAGGTTCCGATCAATCGTGAGATCATGGTGGCGACCACGATGAGCTCTCTTTTCGTCGCCCTTTTCGCTTTGGTAGCCTCCAGTTTTCGAACCCCGTGCGGCCCTGCAGGCGGAGATCCTCGCGCTTCGTCACCAACTGGCGGTTCTCCAAAAGAACGCCCCGCGTCGCTTGCACTTCCACCGCTGCGACCGATTCTTGTGGGTTGTGTGGTCGCGATTCTGGTCCGGTTGGCGGCGATGTCTGCAGATGGTTCAGCCCGACACGGTCCTCCGTTGGCACCGCAGAGCTTTCGCCTGCCAT
>Ga0209577_10001026_pt1 | contig 27912 bp, 22 predicted proteins | sample GraSoiAngelo_109_FD_185874 | JGI IMG/M metagenome (GOLD analysis project Ga0209577, IMG submission 185874) | Grasslands soil microbial communities from the Angelo Coastal Reserve, California, USA - 14_0903_12_20cm (SPAdes) (version 2) | ecosystem: Environmental > Terrestrial > Soil > Grasslands...
CGCTTCGCGAGCTCCGCCACGCCGAGCAAGACCGCCCCCCGATAGCCGTCGTCGAAGGTGATCGCCGCCCGGGGACGACGCCCGGCTACAGGCGCGTCGAGCACCTGTTCCAGCGGGACGACCGTGTGGGTGGCGAGCAGGCTCTCGAGCTGGCGTATGAACAGCCCGCGCGGGAGGTGGAGCGAGCGGTCGCCGAACCCCGGGGAGGAGTCGGGCACGACGTTGTGGTAGGCGAGGACCAGCGCCCGTCGCGCCCGCGCCGCCCGGTTCAGGGCGGGCACGCCACTCCGCACCAGTCCGGCCTCGAAGCACGCTTTGAGCGTGGCGCGCGCGCTCATCCCAGAGGACGAGGGACGGCCGCTTGCGTGGGCACCGGGGGCCGGGCGAACGACACGATCTTCGCGAGCCCCAGGATCATCCCGAGGAGCGTGTACAGGTAGGCGGAGTACGCCTGGGACAGGAACGAGGCCGTCACGACGAACGCCACCAGGCAGCCGGTCAGGATTTGCGCCAGCACGGCGACCTCAGTCGCGGGCACGCGCCGCAGTCTGGACAGCAAGCGGAAGGTCCCAGCGAAGAGCGCGACGAAGAGAATCAGGCCCCCCACGCCGACCTCGGCCCCGATCTGAATGAGAGCGTTGTGTGCGGCGGACCAGTGAAAGCCGCGCCCGTACCGCTTCTGCTCGATGGCCTCCGGGGCCAGGGTACCCTCCGCCATGGGGAACGAGGCGGCGCCGACGCCCAGGAACGGGTGATCGACCATGTAGCCGATGCCGCGTGCCCAGATCTCCATCCGTCCGGTTTCCGACTTCCCGCTCCAGTTGTAGTCTTTCGACGGATGCAGGATCGTCTGGATTCGCTCAAAGTACTTGTCGCTCGCCACCGCCACGAGCATGGTGCCGAGGAACGCGACCGTCGTCACCCGCTGGATTTTCGAGACTCCGCGCAACCGCAGGAGGAGATAGGCCACGACCGCCAGGAATCCCAGAAACCCCCCACGTGATTGGGTCTTTCCCAGCGTGACCATCAAGAACACAGTAGCCGCCACCAGCAGGATGCGGGACCACGGCTGCGCCGGCTTGCGCCACAGGTATACGACCAGCGGCAGCGTGCATACGATCAACATGGCGAGATCATTCACGTCGTAGTAGGCGACTTCCCGCAGCCGCCCGTCCTCTCCCATCTGTGCCCGGGCGACAATCACCGCGGAAAACAGCGTCACGCCGGCGAGCTGGAGCCACGCAAGCCGCCGCAGATCCGCGAGCCCCCGCACGCTCGCGGCCACGAGCACCATCAAGAGCACCGTGCGAAGGTAGTCCTTGAGCAGGAAATTGAGGCTGTGCCCGGGGTAGAGGCTTCCCGGCACCGAGAGTGCGACGAGCGCGACTATCCCGAGCGCGGCCCACACGACGGGCGCGTTGACGCTCCCGATGCGACGTCGAGGATCACGGCCAAGCAGGAACAGGCCGATCGCCACCACCGTCGTCAGGATCGGCAGCCCGTGCACCGCTAGGGTCGGAAACAGCTCGTGGACACGCCACACCTGCAGCGAGACCAGCAAGAAAAGGGTCAGCTGCAGCGAGTCCCACGGCAAGCGAGGCGCTGCGACGGGCCGCGGCGGGCTGGGGTATGCGATGCTGCCGGGAACGGTCATGGAGCTCGGGAGTTGCATGTCACGCCCAAGCGAGCAAGATTTGGGCTGGCGTCGGCTCACCAGAAGGTAATTACATCGGTCGCCACCGGTGGTGTTGCGTCGAGGCAACGGTCCATCGTATAGGGACCGGCCTCAACATCCGATCCGTTGGGTGCTCAGCACGATATTGTCCAGGTAGCGCTCCTGGGTCGCAGGCGCCCCCTCGTTCCAGTAGTTCTCGAAAAAGACGGCGTTAATCCCATACGTGGTGAACGCGCCCACAAAGTTCAAGCCCTCCTCTCGCGCCGCCAGGTCACCGTTTACCCAGAACTCGAACACACCGTTGGCTTGGTCCGGGTCGTTGAGGCGCGCGTGCGCTTCGACGCACGACCACCGGCCGACGCGGGACGGGTCGGCAAGCGGCGTGGCGCCACGCTTCTTCCCCAGCCAGTGAAACCGCGCGAAGTCGTTGTACTTGGTGGGCTGGACATTGCCCAACGGGTCGGTGCCCGAGACCGGGTCGAGCTGCAGGTAGTTCGTGTCGGGCGGATCACCCCCCCACAGGTGCGCCACCATCGCCTCCGCCCAACCGGAGCTCGTGAAGCTCATGGCCCGGGTGAGCTTCGCGCCGACGCCACCGACCCACCCGGGCTGATACCGCACGTACAGACGCCAGTAGAGGTCCCGGTATCGCGTTGTTCCCGCGTCCACCGGGCGGAAGTACTTGTCTGGGACCTTCCCGACCGCGAGGTGCAAGGCGCCTGCGGACGTTTGCCCCCGGGTGAACCGCGCCCGCATGCCGAACGACCCCTGCACACCGACCCCCGCGGCCCGCACGAAGCCGCCCGAGGCATCGTCGTACTCGAAGTACTGTGGTAACCGATCCTCTTCGAAGTCGTCGCACCAGATCCACTCCCGGTGCGGAGTGGCGCACTCTTTCGCGGACGGCGCGGCCTGCGCCGCGGTACGAGGCGGTCGTGCCGCCAGACCGGCGACCGCGAGGACCGGAAGCAGCGCTCGCAAGGCCATCAGGTGATCGCTAGACGACCGGTGTCGGCGGCGCCGGGCGGACGTGAAGGAGCACGGCGGCTTGGTCATCGGTCCGGGCGAGCTCGCGCGGGTCTGTCCATCCAGCCTCGGCAAGCGCGTGCTGCAGCCATCCCTCCCCGGTTGTCGACTGTAGCAGGTAGGCGTCGCCTTCGGGCCGCAGCACGCGCCCCAGGTCCCGCAACAGCGCGGCCCGATCGTGCCGGGGCACCGTGCCCAAGGTCGCCACGACGCGGTTGAATGTCCCATCCGGAAGCGGGAGCCGCCGTCCATCCCACAGCTTGAACTCGAGTTTCCCGGGAACTTCTCGAAGCCGCTTCGCGAGCTCGACGTGGGCGACCGACGTGTCCAGTCCGCACACATAGGCGCGCACGGCCCGCCGCCACGCCTCCTCCGCGATCCATCCGTCCCCGCATTCGACGAACAGAATCCGCTCCCAGGCGCGGATGCTCACGCGGTCAAGCACGAGCAGATCCGAGGTGCGGCGGGCTTGTCCGGCGACCGGCGCGGCTGCAAGATGGCGCGAGCTCACATGGCAGGCCTGCGCAATGCCCGTGCCGGAGCGCCTCGCGGACGCCGTGTGTGGTCCCTACTCGGTTATTTCAGGAGCGTCCCCTATTTCAGGAGCGTCCGCTCCGCCACGCGCTGCGGCGAAGCAACATTCGGCGTGTGTCGTCGCGTGGGTTCTTCGACGGCATCGACGACACCCAGCAACGTGGCCTCATCCCGACCCCAATGGTATTTTGCCACTACAGCCTCCCGGCCGCGTGCGCCGAGCGTGTGGCAACGGTCAGGATCCTTCAGGAGGGTCACGAGCTGTTCGGCCAACGCCCGGGGGCTGCCCACGGTGTACAGGACCCCCGCCCCGACCTCCTCCAACACGCGACGCATGGGCGGCAGGTCGGCAGCGAGCACGGCCAGCCCCGCCCCCATGTAATCGAACAGCTTATTGGCCAGGGTCACGCGAACGTGAGGCGTGTCCAGGAACGGCAGCAGACCCACCTGGCAATGCTGGTAGAACTCAGTGAGCCTCTCGTGGCGCTGCCAGCCGAGCAGCGCGACGTGATCACCCAGGCCGAGGCGTTCGACGGTTTGCGCGATGCGGGGGCGATCGGGCCCATCGCCGACGACCACGAGACACGCGTCCGGGACGGCGCGTCTCACCAACTCGAGTGCCTCGACTGTCTCCTTGACTCCCCGGTCGGCGAGCAGGGTGCCGACGAACAGGGCTCGTGGCCGCCGGGCCCAAGAGCGGAGCTCGGGCGGAAATGGCTGCGCCGTGGTGAGCTCGGCGACGTTGTCCGGTGTATTCCCCACCAGCACGACCCGGTCCGCGCGGGCCCCCCGGCGCACGCACCGCAACCGCGATTCCTCGCACACCACCGAAATCGAGCTCGCCGTTCGCAGGACGCAGCGCTCCACCAGCGCGGCGGCGCCGGGACTGCGAATCACCCGGTCCGACAGTGGTCGCACCGAGACCGCGTGCAGCGACTTGAGGAACTCGGGGTAGACCTCGGCCATGTCGTAGTGCACGCGAATTCCGAGGAGCCGACCGAGCCAAATCGCAGACGGGGCCAGCGGCAAGTCCGCGACCACGATGCGGCCCGCACCGGTGCTCCGGGCGAGGCGCCACATCGCCCACGCCCACAGCGGATTTACGAAGACCGGGAAATTGAGGACGCGGTTCAACCAGCGAACGCGCACCCACGGGAGCCGGTGGACCGTTACCTGCTCCCATGGCTCGAGGCGGGGAGCGCCCTCGTAGTTGCGAGCCAGGAGATGCACGTCGTGTCCAGCGCGCGCCAGGCTACGCACCTGCTTGGCCACGCGCGTCGCGCCACGCGGCCATTCGCCCTGGTAGATGTAGAGGATGGTCACCGGAGTGGCCCTGTAGGCGTGCTCATCGAGAACGAGAGGAGTGCGCAAAACTCGGACTAGCACCGTCGCGCCGCCGGGACGGAGCCGCGCGAGATCGACGTAACCAGCGGCCATGCAACCGGTTGGTGTCACGGCACCGGTGCGGCGTCGCGCCCACTGCCACCGGCACGTGTTGCGGCCGAGCGGCGTTCGCGGCCGCCCGGACGCCGGGGGTTACGGCCGCCCGGTGGCGAGCGTCAGATTGTCGACCCACATGGTTTGATCGACCGGCGATCCGTTACCACCGATGTAGGGCCCGATGACGAACTGGGCGAACTTGAGGTCGGTCCGGGCACCCGCCCGGAAGAGCACGTCGTGGCGGTCGATGATCAGGCGGCCATTGAACCAGTACTGTACCACACCGTCCGGTACTCCCCTGCCGCCCGCGATGCTGTTGATCTGCAAGTACACCTCGACGTGGTTCCAGTCGCCCTTGTAGCCCGCGGCGCCCGGCGCCGCCTGAAACGTGACGGTCTTCCCCCGGTTGAACTGCTTGTCGTTATAGGTCCCGCTTGCGTAGCACTCCGAGAAGATGTTCAGCTCGACGACGCCGTTGCAACCGCTCACGGAGCGATTCTCGGTGACGCCCACCAAGTTCATCGGCAAGGTGCCGTAGCTCGCGTTGATCGCTCGGTTGTCCTGCAGCGACACGCGCGGCGTCCCGGCGCCGTTCACGAAGTTGGCCTCGATGTAGGCGGTTAGCCAATCGTTGGCCAACGGCGCGTATTGCCCGTCCTGATTGCTGAGCACGTAAAACTCGTGCGGATGGTCACGCGTCCCTGAGCCGACCCAGTTGTCGCCGTACTTGACCCAGTAGCTGACATACAGCGTCGGTGTAGGCTGGAAGGCGTGCCGCGCGGCGGCGCCCCATGTCGGTTGCATCGCGCCGGGCGTGAAATGGATCTCGAGCGCGCCGGTGGCGCCAGCCACGTGTTGGGCGTGGGTGACCGCCATCGTCGCGTTGTCGTACCAGCCACGGGCGGCAAAGGCAACGTCCGCGAAGCTCTCTTCGAGCAGCAGCCCGGGCGGCGGAGGTGGTGGCGGCGGCGGCGGTGGTGGCGGAGGCGGTTGATTGGGCGCGACCGACTCGACAGCCAGGCACGCGACCAGCGTCGACACCAAGAGCCACGCAGTCACGTCTCTCAAACGCGAGGCACGAGGCCCAACTCTCTGAGCGAACGACATCGGCAAGCCCTCCGGCGAGGTCCGAACCAAACGGAACCGCCGCTGCTCGAACCCGCCTCAACTCCGTGATCCGGCGTCGCCGCCCTACGGGGGCTTGCCTGCGAACACGGTCGATTTACTTGCAACCCGTGCGCGCGAACTCCCGGCGTGCGCGCTACGAGTATGAAATCACACCGGCAGCGACGCCATGCTAGCGACTGGTACGCGAGCTGCGCAAGAGGGAGCGTCCAACTCGCGGCCGACCGAGCAACGGCGGCGACCTCTTGCCTTGTGACCGACGTCACACCAGCCCGGCTGCCGAGTTCCCGGTGCTTCACCATACGAGCCCGTGCTACCCCGGCGCTCCCGGGCGGGGTCCCGGCGATGGGTCCCGGCGATGGGTCCCGGGATATTTGATGTAATTGATGTAACGGATGTAACAGATCGAACAAGGGGAGATCGACCTGTGGGCCGACCTCCCCTCGCTGATTCGTTTCAGCTTACCTCGTCCCTTACGGATGCCTCGTGGCGATGGTGAGGTTGTCGATCCACATGTACTGATCCACCGGCGAGCCGACGCCGATGTAAGGGCCGATGACGAACTGGGCAAAGCTGAGGTTCGGTCGCGCCCCGGTCCGGAGCACCACGTCGTGCCGGTCGATCACCAGCGTGCCATTGAACCAGTACTGCAGCACACCGTCGGGCACCCCCACGCCGCCCACGACGCTGTTCATCTGCTCGTAGACCTCGACGTGGTTCCAGTTGCTCTTGTAGCCCGCGGCGCCCGGCTGGGCCTGGAACGCCACCGTCCCTCCGCGGTTGAACTGCTTGTCGTTGTACGTCCCGCTCCCGTAGCATTCCGAGAAGAGGTTGGTCTCCATGATGCCGTTGCAGCCGCTGACGGACCGGTTCTCCGTGACCCCGATCAGGTTCAGCGGGGTCGTACCCAGGTTCCGGTTGATCGCCAGGTTGTCCTGCAGCGTCAACCGCGGCGCGCCGGCGCCGTTCACGAAGTTGGTCTCGATGTACGCCGTGAGCCAATCGTTCGCCAACGGCGCATACTGCCCGTCCTGATTGCTCAGCACATAGAACTCGTGCGGGTGGTCCATGGACGCGGAACCGACCCAGTTGGCGCTGTACTTGACCCAGTAGCTGATATACAGCGTGGACGTCGGCTGGAACGTGTGCCGCGCCGCGCTCCCGAACTGCGCATACACCGCCCCTGGCGGCATGTGGATCTCGAGCGCACTCGTGGCGCCCGGCATGTGCTGAGCGCTGGTCACCGGCATGTCCGGATTGTCGTACCACCCCCGCGCCGCAAACGCCGCGTCCGCAAAGTTCTCCTGCAACAGCACCGTGCCCCCGCTGACGCCGCCCCCCCCGCCCCCACCCGATCCCCCGGTCGTGCCGGTGGTGGTACCGCTCGCGATGTTCGACAGGCCCCCGAACACCGCGTTCACGTTTAGGGTGCCGCGGAACGCCACCAGCTGGAACGTATAGGCACTCGCCGGCGTCACGCCCAACATCGTGCAGGTGCGCTTCACCCCGAACGCGGTCCCCGCGACCGGCTTGGCGCACGTCCCACGCGTCACGCTCGGCACCGTGCTCCCCCAAGCGATCGTGCTCCCCGCCACGTACCGGATGTCATAGCTCGACGGGTGACCGCTGCCGTCGTTCACCTCGGTGAACGCGAGCGTCACCGTCGTATCCGTTGCCGCGGTCACCTTGAGATCCGTCACGGTGCCCGGTGCCGTCAGCGTCGGCGGCGGCGGCGGCGTAACGGCAGCCGTGCCGGTCGCGACGTTCGACAAGGCGCCGAACACGGCATCCACCTTCAGGGTGCCGCGATACGCCACCAGCTCGAAGCTGTAGGTCGTCCCGACGGTCAGGCCGGCTACGGTGCACGTGCGCCAGGCGCCGATCGCCGTACCCGCTACGGGTGCGGCACACGTCCCCCGGCTCACGCTCGGGACCGATGCCCCCCAGGTCAGCGTGGACCCGGCAACGTACCGCACGTCATAAGTCGCGGGCCGCCCGCTGCCGTCCGTCACTTCGGTGAACGAGAGGGTGATCACCGTATCCGTCGCCCCTGCCACCTTGAGGTCGGTCACGCTCCCGGGCGCCGTCGTCGCCGGCGTCCGCGCCGTCCCGCTCGCGACGTTCGAGAGCGGCCCGAATACGGCGTTCACCATCAGCGTCCCCCGGTATGTCACCAGCTCGAAGTCATTGGCGGCGCCGGTCGTGAGGCCGAGGACGGTGCACGTCCGCCGCGCTCCGATCGCCGTCCCGGCGACTGGCGTGGCGCACGTTCCGCGTTTGACGCTCTGCACCGTCGCGCCCCACACCAGGGGGGTGGCAGCGATGCGGATGTCGTAGCTCGCGGGTGCGCCCGTGCCATCGTCCACTTCGGTGAACGTCAGGGTCACGGAGCTATCGGTCGTCGAGGCCACCGCGAGGTCGGTGACGCCGGCGGGCAGGCCGGTGGCGGTGGCAAAGCTCGGACGGGTGAGGTGCGGCCCGCTCGAGGCCGGATCGGTCGACTCGCAGGCGCCCAGGATGGCGGCCGTCGCGAGCAGGACGGAGCGCGCAGGCAAACGCGCCATGCGTCGCGACAACTTGAACAGGAACGGCATACTGTTGCACTCCTTCCACAGGTTGAAACCAGGCGACAAAACGGGCCGCCAGCGCGAAACTGTTTTTGCGCTGGCGGCCCGGCGGACTTGGCGCGGCCTGAGCGCTTTAGTCCCGTGACTCTGCGTCACCGTCTTTCGACGGGTTTGCTCTTTGCAGCGACACCGCGCTTGTCGTGCCGCGGCGGTCTCTCGCCGCGGCACGGCCTTATGTCACCGCCACTACGGCCGACTGGTGGCGATGGTGAGGTTGTCGATCCACATGTACTGATCCACCGGCGAGCCGACGCCGATGTAAGGGCCGATGACGAACTGGGCAAAGCTGAGGTTCGGTCGCGCCCCGGTCCGGAGCACCACGTCGTGCCGGTCGATCACCAGCGTGCCATTGAACCAGTACTGCAGCACACCGTCGGGCACCCCCACGCCGCCCACGACGCTGTTCATCTGCTCGTAGACCTCGACGTGGTTCCAGTTGCTCTTGTAGCCCGCGGCGCCCGGCTGGGCCTGGAACGCCACCGTCCCTCCGCGGTTGAACTGCTTGTCGTTGTACGTCCCGCTCCCGTAGCATTCCGAGAAGAGGTTGGTCTCCATGATGCCGTTGCAGCCGCTGACGGACCGGTTCTCCGTGACCCCGATCAGGTTCAGCGGGGTCGTACCCAGGTTCCGGTTGATCGCCAGGTTGTCCTGCAGCGTCAACCGCGGCGCGCCGGCGCCGTTCACGAAGTTGGTCTCGATGTACGCCGTGAGCCAATCGTTCGCCAACGGCGCATACTGCCCGTCCTGATTGCTCAGCACATAGAACTCGTGCGGGTGGTCCATGGACGCGGAACCGACCCAGTTGGCGCTGTACTTGACCCAGTAGCTGATATACAGCGTGGACGTCGGCTGGAACGTGTGCCGCGCCGCGCTCCCGAACTGCGCATACACCGCCCCTGGCGGCATGTGGATCTCGAGCGCACTCGTGGCGCCCGGCATGTGCTGAGCGCTGGTCACCGGCATGTCCGGATTGTCGTACCACCCCCGCGCCGCAAACGCCGCGTCCGCAAAGTTCTCCTGCAACAGCACCGTGCCCCCGCTGCTCACCGCGGTGACCGTAACGGCCGCCGTGCCACTGATCCCCTCGCTCGTGGCGGTGACCGTCGCGGAGCCGGGAGCGCCTCCAGTCACGAGCCCGGTCCCGCTCACCGTGGCCACGCCCGTGTTGCTGCTGGTCCACGTGACGACGCGACCCAACAGCACGTTACCGGCCGCGTCCTTGAGGGTGGCCGTCAGCTGCTGCACGTTCCCGACGGTCACCGTGGCACCCGCCGGCGACAGCGTCACCGACGCGATCGCGGCCGTAGACGCACCCGTCGTGCCCGTGACCGGGTTGGACAGGTTACCGAAGACTGCGTTCAGGGTCAGCGTACCACGGTACGCGACCAGCTGGAACGTGTACGTCGTGCCCGCCGTGAGGCCGAGCACCGTGCAGGTGCGCTTCGCTCCGATCGTGGTCCCCGCGACCGGCGTGGCGCAGGTCCCGCGAGTCACGCTGGGCACCGACGCGCCCCAGCTGAGCGACGGCCCCGGCACATAGCGGATGTCGTAGCTTGCCGCTTGGCCCGCGCCGTCCGTCACTTCCGTGAACGACAGGGTCGCCGACGAATCCGTGAGCGACGGCACCGCGACGTCCGATACCGTGCCTGGAAGGACCACGGTCGGAGCCGTAACTGTGATCGCGCTCGTGCCGCCCTGTCCCTCGCTCGTCGCGGTGATCGTCACCGAGCCGGCGGCGACACCGCTCACCACGCCACTGCCACTCACCGACGCCACGCCCACGTTGCTGCTCGCCCACGTCACGGTGCGGCCGCTCAACGCGGTCCCGCCGGCATCCTTGGGCGTCGCGGTGAGCTGGACGGTCTGGCCCGCCTGCACGCTCGCCGCCGCCGGACTCACCGTCACCGAGGCGACGGGAACGGTCGTCACGGATACGGTGGCCGTGCCGCTCTGTCCCTCGCTCGTCGCCGTGATGGTGGCGGAGCCGACCGTGGCCGCCGTCACGAGCCCGGCGCCACTGACCGTGGCCACGCCTGTGCTGCTGCTCGCCCAGGTGATGGCGCGCCCGGCGAGCGTGTTGCCGTTCGCGTCCTTGAGAGTGGCGACCAGCGGGACCGTGCCGCCGACCGGGACCGTAACCGAGCTCGGTGCGACGCTGACGGACGCCACCGGCAGGGGTGACGGCACGGCTACCGTAATGGCCGCCGAGTCCTGCTTGCCCGCGCTGGCGGCTCGAATCACCACCGTGCCCGACGCCATGCCGCGGACGACACCAGCCGGGTTGACCGTGGCGAGGCCCGCGTTCGAGCTGTTCCAGCTGATGGCAGGAGGAACCTTACCTTGAGACATGACGATGCTGGCGCTCAATCGCAGGCTGTCGCCGATGAGCACCGTAGCAATCTTTGGTTGAATGGCGACGGAAAGAACGTCGAGACTCGGATCACCCGAACTCACCGGCACTTCGCACGCCGCAACCACCAGAACGGCGCCAAGCGCCGCAACACTCCGAAAATGCATTGCCCTCTCCCAAGTGAGGTTCGGCAGCCCGACTGGCGTGGCACGCGCGTAGCGTGCGGTAGCCTCGTGGCTTTGCGTCGCCGGCTTTCGCCGGGTTTGCCTTTCTCGCGCTCCCTAGAAGAGGGTTGCGCCCTGCCGAACTGCTGTGTGTCGACTTCTACACAAACGAAATGGCCGCCAAGATCTCGATGACTTCTCGAGTCGCTGGCGGCCCGGCGGACCTAGCGACTTGCGTCGCCGTAGTCCCGTAGCTCTGCGTCACCGTCTTTCGACGGCTTTGCTCTGAGCAGCGTGCTTAGCCCTTCACCACGAAGGGCTGTGTTGCCCCTTCGCGACGCAGCATGGTAGCAACGGCGCAATACGGGCGCAAGAGTGCAAGCTAGCGGAGCAGCAAGATCAGCAGTTGGGAGGGCAGGACCCGCAAGCAGGCTGCGTTTTTGTGCAGTCGGCCCGTTTCGCATTTGAACAGGAAAGGGGCACGGCGTCAGGGTGAAGCGGTCGCCGGAACGATGGGATAGTTGGTCGCCTGAGCGAAGAGGGTGTAGACCGTTAGCGGCCCCAGCCCGGACTGCAGGTACGTCGCCCCATCCCAGAACACCAGACCCTGCGTCGAGCCGTACGTTGCCCCCATGTCGGGCCAGCACGCGCTGTCGTAGATCTTCGTCCCGTTGACCCACACCGCGACCGTGCCGCACCCCTGCGCCGTGTACCGGTGGTAGCGATACACCACATCGTATACGCTCCCTTCGTGCAGCGAGGGATAGGTGTTCGGCCACGCGGAGTCGCCTTTCACGAGATTCCAGCGCTCCGCTTCGGCGAACAGGCCGATGTTACCGTCGCCACATGGGACGATCGCCGATATTATCCAGCCGTTGGTGTTCGCACCCACCTGGCCGTAGAGCGACTTGTGGACCTTGAACTGCGAGTTTCTGTTTTGGGCAGTGCACGACGTACCGCCGATCGCCGCGGCGGCTAGCGGCGCCAACACGAGCCGCACCTCCTCGAACAAATCCTGATCGAGTGTGGGATCTTTGGGGAGGTTGGCCAGCGGGCCTTGACCAAACCACGCCTCCAGCGCCGCCGCCCCCGTGCCGGCGGGTATCGTGCACTTCATCGCGTAGGCGCTCCCCGGATCCGTGTAGTCCGTGCTCTTGACGCAGCTCCCGCCGCCGTACGCGTACACGCTGAGTGGCCCCGGCGTGCCATCGTTGAAATTCGTCCGGTAGTACGTGACGGGCGGCGGGCTCGCCACGACGTTGATCGCTGCCGCGCCGGTCTTCCCCTCGCTCGAAGCGGTGATCGTCGCCGTTCCCAGCGCGACGGCCGTCACCAAGCCGGTGGACGTCACCGACGCCACGGTCGGGGCACTCGACGTCCACGTGACTTGCCGTCCGCGCAGCACATTCCCCTTGGCATCCTTGAGGGTCGCAACCAGCTGCTGGGTGCGTCCGACGACGACCGTGAGGCTCTCCGGCGCGACGGCGAGGGACGCAACCGGGGCCGTGGATGGTGCAGTGGTGCCCCTGGCGATATTGGACAGGTCGCCGAACACCGCGTTCACGTTCAATGCGCCGCGGAACGCCACCAGCTGGAAGCTGTAGTCGGTGCCGGCCGCGAGGCCGAGGACGGTGCACCGGCGCATGGCGCCCACCGCGGTTCCCTTGAGGGGCACGGCGCAGGTGCCTTGCGACACGATCGTCGCCCTGCCCCAAGAAATCGGCGTCGCGGCGAAGCGGACATCGTACGCCGCAGGTCGCCCGCTGCCATCACTCACCTCCGTGAAGGCTAGAGATACCGAGCTGTCGGTGACCGCATCGACCGTGAGATCCTCCACGGTGCCGGGAGGGGGACGCGGGACGACCGTGATCGTGGCGGCGCCGCTGCGCCCGTTACTCGTCGCCGTGATGGTTGCCACACCGGGAGCCACAGCGGTGACGAGACCGGCGGGCGTCACGGTGGCCACGCTCGTATTGCTGCTCGACCATCTCACCGCCGGGTCGGCGCCCGATCCGGACGCGTCTCCGAGGGCGACGGGAGCCACGCTCAGCTTGACGGTGTCTCCCACCAAAACGCTGGCCGACGCGGGCGTCACCATCAGAGGGCCCGACTCGGTCGGCGCTGGCTTCAGACACGCGACCAGCGCCGCCGATAGACCAGCCGCGCCGAGCAGGGCGGAGGCCCGCGTCAGGGGCCGCTTCGCAGCGATCGCCGCGTCGTCCATACGGGTTGGTACGCCGCTCATGAGTAAGGGAGGGAATGAAGCGAAGCGGCCGGCCACGCGCTGTGATAAAAGCTGTCGCGCAGTGGCGACAACCGAGGTGTTGCGGATGGGTACGTCGAGGACGGGCCCGAGGCCGGGCGTCTAGCGTCCAGCGGGCTGGTGGGCGATCAAGGCGAGCGCCTGGGCCAGCTCTTCCACGCAGCGCTCGATGCGCGCGTACACTCGGGCGCACACCTCGGGCCCCTGCTCCACCGGATCCTCGATGCCGCGAGAGGCGACGGGCAGCGGATCGAAGTCCCCGAGCAGCAGCACACCACGCGAACTGCGACCGAACCGCTCGCAGATCATGCGGCGCTGCAGTCCGTCCATCACGACGATGAGATCTGCCGCCCGCACCAGATCGGCCATGACGAGCTGGGAGGTGTGGCTGGTGAGATCGACGCCGCGCCGCGCCGCGGCCGCGACTGCGTCGCCCGGCGTCGGTCGACCCGGGCCTGCGAAGCCCGCCGAGTCGACTCGCACGCGCCCGAGGCCGCGGAGCTCGAGCGCTCGACGGAGAACAGCGGCCGCGAAGGGGCTCCGGAAGATGTTTCCGTTGCAGATCACCAGCAGCGACGCTGGCGCTCGCTCCGCCCCGGCCAGCGCCGCCAACGCCGCACGCCGCCGGCCGTTGTGCAGCAGCCGATCAGGCACTCGGCTGATCCGGCTCAGCAGCCCCGACACGAATCCTCGTTCCATCGGGACAGGAGGCCTCCCCCGGGGGGCAGACACGATCGTTCTGGTTCTACTAGAGGAAGAAAGATGCATCAGCGGGTCTGCTCCGGGTTGGTCCGCACGTTACCCCCGTCGGTCAGGTCGAGTACGCAGTGGGCTCGTTATACCCCAGGGGCAACGGGCGTGCCGTCAAGCCGTGCAACAAGGACGGGAGCCATCGTGCTCACGACTGGTCACGCCGGTTGTCGCGGGTGCGCGACAGCGTGGCCAAGTGCCTGCAGAAATGGCGCGCGCGCGGCGTGGCTTTCAGTCGTCGGACCCGTCTGACGCGCTGCTAGCGATCGCAATCGAGGTCCGTGATCTCCCACTGGCGCACTGCGCCCAGCACCGCCTCGCCGGCCGGGGTAAGCGGTGCCGCGATCACCGACGCCGCATCCCGCCGCGCCAAGAATCCGGCGCGCCGCAGCTCCGCGGCAAGTTCGGACTCCGCCACCGTGACGATTTGCAGCCGCGTACAGCCGGCTGCGCGCAGTGTCCGGACCAGGCCGGGGATGACATACCCGAGCGACAGCTCCGGTTCGCGGCGAATCGCGTGGAGGGTCGCGACACCCGACGGATCGGGGCCGCGCACGAGCAGCCCCGCCGTCGGCGCACTCCGCTGGCCATTCTGGGAGAAGGTGAACCACGTGTCGCGGGGACCGGGGTACCCCTCCAGCCGTGCCGCGAACAACGCACTCCCGTAATGCGGTCGCAAACGCGGAGAATCGCCCCACGGCGCCTCGAACGCCGCCGCCGAATGCTCCGCGGCACGGCACGGCGTCGGGTCGGGGCCCGCGCGCACCCGTCGCGGCAGGCGAGCTCGGGCGTGGAGCAGCCGGATCGCGCCGTCCACCAACCAGCGGCGGTCGCCGACCGGCAGCACGAGCCGCGCGAGCGTCCCGATCCGCCGGAAGCCCGAGACCTCGAGCACGGCGCGCGCCTGATCGTTGGGGTCGGTGTAGAGAAAATCGATGTCGCCCCGGGCCTCGATGTCGCCCCGGGCCCGTCGCATCAGGGCGCGTGCAGGGAAGAACGATCGATAGGACTCCGCGACCAGGGCGTTCACCAGCAACCCGCCTACGACGTCGCGCGTCCCGAAGCGGAACCGCCGCGGGAAGCAGCCGACGTGCATCACGACCTGCCCGGCGTCGTCACGCCCCAGCCAGCTGACGCCCCCGGCGCGGACCGCGGGTTCGTAGGCTCTGGCAAAAAAACCGGGGAATTCGGGGCGGCCATGGGCTACGAACAGCTGCTTGATCTCGTCGGCGTGATCGAGCGGGTTGACCGTCGTGATCGTGAACCCCATGGACCTCCCCACCCGCTCGTGAGACACCTGTTGCCCGAGCGCCACAGGTTAGGTGGCGTCCCGCAGGGGGGCAGGGGAGCAGGACACGTGTCCGGACGCGCTGGCCGGATTCCTGCAAGGGGCAAGAACCAGGCCGATCACCAAGGGAACCGCGTGCATTATCTGATCACTGGAGGTGCGGGCTTCATCGGCTCGCACCTGGTGGAACACCTCGTCGCCGCGGGGCACGACGTCACGGTGCTGGACGACCTGTCGTCCGGCCGCCGCACGAACCTCGCGGCCGTGCGACGTCAGATACGCTTCATCCGTGGCAGCGTAACCGATCTGAACACCTGCCGCCGCGCGGTCGAGGGGGTGGAGTGCGTGCTGCATCACGCCGCCGTGACCTCGGTCCAGCGATCGGTGGACGAGCCGCTCGTGACGCATCAGGTGAACGCGACCGGCACGTTGAACGTGTTGCTCGCGGCCCGGGACAAGGGTGTGCCCCGTGTGGTGTACGCCGGCTCGACCTCCGCATACGGGAACCCCGCCACGCTGCCGAACTCCGAGGCGCACGTGACCCGACCGCTGGCGCCGTACGCGGCGTCCAAGCTCGCCGGCGAGGAGTACTGCGTCGCGTTCCACGCGACCTACGGGCTGGAGACGGTGGTCCTGCGCTACTTCAACATCTTCGGTCCGCGACAGGACCCGAACTCGCAATATGCCGCGGTGGTCCCGCGCTTCATCGCCGCCGCGTTGGCAGGCGAGCGCCCCACCATCTTTGGGGACGGCGGGCAGACACGCGATTTCGTGTACATCGCGAACGTCGTGCACGCCAACGTGCTCGCGACCCGGGCGCCCGCGGCGGGGGTCGCCGGGCAGGTGTTCAACGTGGGGTGCGGGCAGGGCGTGAGCGTGAACGAGTTGTGGGAGCACGTCCGCGCCCTGGCGGGCGTTCCCACCGTACCCGTGTACACACAGGGACGGGCGGGGGAGGTGCGCGACTCTGTCGCGGCGCTGGCGAAGGCGCAACGACTGCTGGGCTACGAGCCCGTCGTCCACTTCGAGGAAGGGTTGCGGCGGACCATCGCGTTCTACCGCACAGGGCGCGAGGCGCAGCCGCGCAAGCGCGCGCGCGCGGCCGTCGCGGCTGCGTAGACGGGCAGCGCCCGCGTCAGGTCCCCGACACACGTTCGAGCATCTCGCGCAGCTCGTCGAGGCTGAACGGCTTGCGCAGCACGGGCCGATCGGCCCGCTGTAACGCGTCGCGCGTGTGCAGCGAGATCGAGTCTCCGGTGGTGAACACGATGCGCCGCTCCCGTCCCCGTCCTTCCTCCCGCAGCCGCTCGAACAGATCGAACCCGGTGTGTTCGTCGTCCAGATGCACGTCGACGAGGAGCGCGTCGTAACGGACGTTCGGCGCCGCGAGGCGCTCCGTCGCGTCGGCGTACCGCCCCACCGTAGTCACCTCGTGCCCCAGACGCTTGGCGAGCAGCGCCATCGCGCGGCGCACGCTGTCCTCGTCCTCGATCACCAGCACCGAGAGGCGCCGACTGGCCGCCCCGGAGGCGACCTGGGACGCGGCGCCGGCGTCGCCCGCGTCCACCGGAAGCTCGAACGAAAGCCGCGCCCCGCCGCCCTCCACGTTCTGCATCCACATCCGGCCGCCCATCCCGCGCACCAGCCCGAAACTTATCGCCAGGCCGAGGCCCGTGCCCTGCTCGGCCTTGGTCGTGAAGAAGGGCTCGAACACGCGATCGAGGATCTCGGCGGGCACGCCCGGCCCGGTGTCGTCGACGGTCACGACGACGTGGTGGCCGGTCGCCTGGGCCGCGATGACGATCTGGCCCGGGCGGCCGCTGTTTTCGATCGCCTGGCGCGCGTTGACGACGGCGTTCAAGAGCACCTGCTGCAACTCCTGGGGATCGCCCGCCACGGCGGGGACGTCCTTCGCCACGGACACGCTGGCCCGGATCCGCGCCTTCTTGAACCCGCTCCGCTGTAAGGCCAGCACGCGGTCGGCGATTTCCCCCAGATCCACGGCGGTCTGCACGCGCGGCCGCTGGCGCGCGAAATCGAGCAGGGTCTGGACGATGCGGCCGGCGCGCATCGCTTCACTCCGGATCACCTCCGCGCTCTCCTCCACGTCGGCCTGGTTGGGATCCAGGGTGAGAGCCTCCCCGAACGCGGCGATCGCGGCCAGGGGGTTGTTCAGCTCGTGCGCCACGCCCGAGACCAGCGCGCCCAGCTGGGAGAGCCGGTCTGCTTGGAGCAGGCGCTGCTGCAGCAGCGCCTCGCGCGACACGTCCAGCGCGAGGAACAGGAGCTTGGGCGCCTGCCGCATCGGATCCACGTTCACGATCACGGCGCGCACATCCCGGGGCGGCTCGCCCGCATACTCCACGGTGAGGCGCAGCTCCTGCCGTTGCGTGACCGCGTCCCGCAGCGCGGCCGCGAGCGGCGCACGGTGAGCGGCCGGGGTCCAGTCGCCCATGGGACGCCCCCGCAACGCGACCGGATCGGAGGCGCCCAGCAGCGTCACGCCTTCCGGGTTCGCCTCCAGGATCTGGCCGTCCACGGTGAGCACCAGGGCGGGTGTCGGCAGCGAGCTGAACAGCTGCGCGTACAGACGGCGCTCGGTCTCGAGCGCGCTCATCAGGTGCGCGGCGCGCGATTCCGGTCCGAGCTGCTCGCGCACCTGCCGGAACGCCATGATCAGATGATTGTGCGGCCCCCGGCTGACGTGGGTCTCGAACACCATCCCCGGGAAATCGGTGGCGGCCGCAGGTGCCAGATACGTCTGCGCCTTGCCATCGTGCAGCACCTCCTGCAGCATGCGCTCGATATGGGTGGCCTTAGCCGCCGGGAACGCGACCCAAAAGCTCTGACCCAGCACGCGCTCGACCGGCAGGCCGGTAATACGCGCGGCCGCCGCAGACCATGCCGCGATCGTCCAGTCGGGCGCGATCGCCACCACGCCGAACTCGAGATTGTCCAACAGGAGTTTCGCGTCCATGCCTTCCCCCCCCCAAAAAAAACGACGCCCCGTTGGCCGTATCGCGGGCGCAACGGGGCCGATGACGCTGCTCAGGAGCACTACGGTGTGGGGATGCCGGTACTCTGTCAAGCGGCGATGGGTGTAGCGACGACGCAACAGCTGCAGCAGCGGGCCGATCAGACGTGACGCAGCTTCCAACGACCGCGTCGAAAGAGCGCAGCGCTCACGACCGCCACTGACGAAAAGGCGATCATGACGGCGAGCGCCACGCCGCGCGGTCCCAGCCCCGCATGGCGCGCCAGCCAATAGGCCAGGGGCACCTCCCACAGCCAGAAGCATCCCAGGTTGATCCACGTCGGGGTCCACGTGTCGCCCGCGCCGTTGAACGATTGAGTGATGACCATGCCGTAGGCGTAGAACAGGAACCCGTAGCTGATGGTCCGCAGGGTCACGACGGCCACCGGGGCGACGGCGGGGTCGCGCGTGAACACGTCGACGATCGGCCCGGCGAGCAGTACGAACACGGCGCCCACGGTGCCCAGGAACAGCATGTTGTAGAATCCGGCGAGCCAGACGGCCCGCTCGGCCCGGTCCGGCTTCTGGGCGCCGAGCCCCTGTCCCACGAGCGTGGCTGCGGCGTTGGCGAGTCCCCACGACGGCAGCAGCGCGAACACGACGATCCGGATCGCGATGAGATATCCCGCCACGGCATCGGACCCGAAGCTGGAGACGATGCGAATCAGGATGATCCAGCTGGCGGTGCCGATCAGGACCTGGATGGTGCCCGTGCCCGAGAGCCGCAGCATGGTGCGCATCACGGCGGGCTTGAGGGTGAGCAGGGAGCGCCGGATCGAAACGCGGGCGTCGCCGCGCCACAGCCGGTACAACTGGTACAGTACGCCCGTGCCGCGCCCGAGGGTGGTCGCAATGGCCGCGCCGGTCACGCCGAGGCGCGGGAACGGCCCGACGCCGAAGATCAGGCAGGGCCCGAGCGCGAGGTTGATGCCATTCGCAAGCCACAGCACGCGCATCGCAATTGCCGCATCGCCCGCGCCGCGGAAGATCGCGTTGATCAGGAACAGGAGCAGGATCACCACGTTTCCGCCGAGCATGACGCGCGCGTAGGCCGAGCCCAGCGCCTGGACCGCGGGCGTGGCACCCATGACCGCCAGGAGGCGGGGCGCGAGCGACACGCCGACCATCCCGATCCCGGCCGCCACCAGCAACCCGAGGGCGATCCCCTGCACCGCGGCCTCCGCGGCCCCCTCCGTGTTGCTTTCGCCGATGCGCCGGGCCACCATCGCCGTCACCCCGATCGACAGTCCCATCGCGGCGGTGTAGATGAGCGTAAGCAGCGACTCGGTGAGGCCCACCGTGGCCAACGCGTCGGCGCCGAGGTGCGCCACCCAGAACACGTCCGCCACGGCGAACAGCGACTCCATGAGCATCTCCATCACCATGGGAATGGCGAGGAGGATGATGGCCCGGCCCAGGGGCCCGGCGGTGTAATCGTGGTGCGAGCCGCGCAGCGCCTGGCGGACCGTGGCCCACCAGCCGGAGGCGTCGGCCGCCTGCGGCGCGGTCTGTAAGGGGGGATTGGTCAGCTGCGCGGCCCGGCCGGAACCGTCTCGACGAGCGGCATCACCTCTGCCGCGAACCGCTCCATCTCCTCGTACTGCGGGCTGAATTGCAACAGCAGGAGATCCACCCCCGCCCGCTCGAACTCGCGGATGCGCTCGGCGATCTGCGGCGCCGTGCCCACGAGTCCCGCACGCAGGCCCCGGTTCGACACGGAGTAGTCCTCGAGGCTCACCTGCTGCTCGAGCTGGGTGTTGGCGAGCCAGTCCTGATAGTTGGCGTAGCCGGCGGCGCTCTGGCGCACGTCGGTGATGCGCGCCACCTCGCGCTGAGCGGCCGCCTCCGATTCCGCGTATACGACGTACGCGGCGACTCCGAACGCGAGCGGCGCGAGGCCCCCCCCCAGGCGCTCGCGCCGCGCCCGCATGTCCGCGACCTTGGCGGCGATCCGCTCCGGCGGATCGCCGTGCATGAGATAGGCGTCGCACGCGCGCGCGATGAGATCCTTCGCGGTCTCGGACTCTCCGCCCGCATACAGCGTCGGCCGAGGGCGCGCCAGCGGCTTGGGCTCGAGGATCGCGTCCTCCACCCGATAGTACTTGCCCGCGAAGCTGAAGCGCCGTTCCGACCACATGCCCGTCACGACCTCGAGCCACTCCGCCGTGCGCGCGTAGCGCGCGTCGTGCTGGTCGAAGGCGACGCCGTACTGCCTGGCTTCGCCCGACCACCAGGAGGACACCACGTTCAGCGTGACCCGGCCGCCGCTGATGTTGTCGATGTTCGCGGCCTGCTTCGCGAGCAGCGCGGGCAGGTGGAAGGTGGGCCGGACCGCCACCATCAGCTCGAGCCGCTCGGTGACCGCCGCCAGGGCCGCCGCCGTGCTCCAGGCATCGAGCGAGGGTGCGCTCGGTCCTTTGATATCGTTCAGGTTCAGCTCGGCGATCAGGGTCAGGTCGAAGCCGATCCGCTCGCTCCGCTGCGCCAGTCGGCGCACGTACTCCCAGCTCGCCTCCATCTTTTCGTCGGGGACGTTCCGCAGCCAGCCGCCGAACACCGGGAGCCAGTAGCCGAAGCGCATGGTCAGACGGCCTCCCGTTCCAGGTAATCGACCAGCCGGGCGAAGGGATCGAACCCCACCACCCGGGGTGCGTCGGCCACGAAGTTCGACAGCGCGTTGACATCGTAGAAGTACAGGCGGCCGTCACGCCCGTCGATCATGTACTCCACGCCTCCCACGTCGATGTGCGCCGCCTGCATGATGCACTCCACCTGGGCCACGATCTCCGGGGGCGGCGTGTAGCCCTCGACCCGGAGATTGTTCCTGGGGGCGTCCACGGGGCACGCCCCGCGCACCAGCTCGGCGCCGCCCACGGTCTGGCACACATCGGCGGGACAGAGGTTGAAGCTGTCGCCCGAGGTGTAGATGCGGATCGCGTACAGGTAGCGTCCGCCCAGCACCTCGACCCGCACGATGCGCTGGTCGGCCGCCGGAATGTATTCCTGGACCAGCGCCGTGTGATCGATGCCCAACTCCAGCGTCCCGGCGCGCGCCGCTTGCTCGAGCTGCTCGGGGGTCTCGAACCGCCGTACCCCGGCCCCGGAGCCGCCGATGTTGGGCTTCAGCACGACGGGAAAGCGGAGCCCGCGCGCCGCCTCGGACGCCTGGGCCGCGTGATTGATGACCCGTGCCGGGGGGAACGGCAGCCCCAGCTGCTCCAGCAGCGAGAGCTGCAGCGCCTTGGACGTCTCGGTGACCCACGCGTCGTAGCCGTTGATCACCCGCACTCCGTGGCGCTTGAGATGCGCCAGGTAATGCAGGGTATAGAAGATCGCATTCCCCGCTCCCCGCAGGTAGGCCGACGGGCTCATCCGGTTGAAGACGAGCGAGTAAGGCGGTCGCCCGTCCGCGGTGTCGAACCGATGGCTCGCGGCGCCGAGACGCACGTACGGCACGCGCCTGCGATCCAGCTCCTCGAACAACGGACGGAACCAGTCGGGGTGCTCGTAATAGATCGCGAGCGGGTGCTCTGGCGTGGCGCTCATGAGACGTCCTGGTTTTTCCTCAGGTGATGCCTGCGCCGGCGAGGGCAAGCGCCTCGTCGACCGCGTGGTCCACCGCCTTGAGCAGCTCGGGTGCGGCCTTCCCGTCCTGGAACTGGGCGCTGGTGCCGTACACACCGCCCGCGACCACGGTGGCGCCAAGACTCGCGAACAGCGGCCGCAGCCCGTGATCCACCGCGAGCGAATGGCCGCGATCGTGACCGGTCACGATCGGAACGCCGATCTTGCCGAGCAAGCTGTCCTGCGGCAAGAGATCGAAGAACACCTTGAGCAGGCCGCTGTACGTGGCGCGGTACACCGGTGTGCCTGCCACGACGATGCGCGCCCGGCTCGCCGCATCGAGCGCCGCCGCGATGGCGGGAGCCGATCCGCGGCCGAGCAGCGCATCGGCGGGCAGCGCCGCCAGGTCGACCAGCTCGACTCGAGCCCCGCGCGTCGCGGCTCGCGCCAAGGCGTACTCGACCAGTACGCGCGACTTGGAGCTCGCGGCCGGGCTGCCCGACAGCCCCACCACGGCCAGGTTGTTCCTTACGTTACTCACCCGGGCAAGATCCTCGGGTGCCGGCGGGCCGGCAAGTCCTTGGCGGCGCCGCAGCCGCGCTGCATCGTTGGGGCACCGTGACCCAACCTGACCCTACCCCGACTCCGTCCGCCGCCATGGCCGGGCTGCGCCTGTCCCCGAGCGCGGTCGTGCTGATCGCAGCGAATCTGGTGCCGCTGGCCGGCGTGTTGTTCTTCGGCTGGAGCGTGTTCGCGACGCTGCTGCTGTTCTGGGTCGAGAACGTGATCGTGGGTGCCTTCAACCTCTTGCGCATGGCGTTGGCACAGCCGGACAATCCGCTGATGTGGGTGGCGAAGGTCGGCATGATCCCTTTTTTCATCGTTCATTACGGGATGTTCACGACCGTCCACGGAGCGTTCGTGCTCACGCTGTTCGGCGGCGTCCACGAGCGCGGGCTTCCGGGCCCGACAGCGTTTCTCCACGCGGTGCAAGGCGCCGGGATCTGGCCCGCGGCGCTGGCCCTGGCGGCAAGTCATGGCGTGTCGTTTGCGTTCAACTACATCGGAGCCGGTGAGTACCGCACGGCCGCGCTGGCCAAGCTGATGACACGCCCGTACGGTCGCGTGATGGTGCTGCACGTGGTGATCCTGGGGGGCGGGTTTCTCGTCCAGGCGCTGGGGGCGCCGGTCGCGGCGGTCGCCGTGCTCGTGGTCCTCAAGACCGGGCTCGACCTGGTCGGGCACCTACGAGAGCACGCCGCCCCCGGCGCCCCTACGCCGGAGCGCCCACGAACGACCGGTCCAGCTTGGTGATCGCCGGGCATCCCAAGAGTTGCAGCGTCCGCTCCATGTCGGCCCGCAGGATCTCGAGCGCGCGCGTCACGCCCGCCTCGCCGGCGGCCGCGAGGCCGTAGGCGTAGGCGCGACCGACGAGCACGGCCCGGGCGCCGAGGCAAACGGCCTTGATCACATCGCCGCCGCGCCGCACGCCCCCGTCCATCAGCACCTCGGCCTGCCCGTTCACGGCGGTCACGACCTCCGGGAGCGCGCGCAGCGCGGCGGGGACGCCGTCGAGCTGGCGTCCTCCGTGATTGGACACGACGATGGCGGCGGCGCCGGCGTCGGCGGCGCGGCGGGCGTCCTCTCCCGTCAGCACCCCTTTGACCACGATCGGGCCGCGCCAGGCGTCCCCCAGCCACCGCAGGTCATCCCACGTGACGGCGGCGCGGGCCAGTGCGGTGGTGACGTCGACGAGCGGCATCGGCCCCTGACCGGGGAGCACGACATTGGGGAGCGGGGGAACGCCGCCGCCCAGCAGGAACGACGCGAGCCAGCGCGGGTGCGTGAGCAGCTGCGGCAGAAACGGCAGCTTGGCGCGGAGCGTGCCGCCCAGCAATTGCGCCGTGCCGTTCTTGACGTCGCGCTCGCGTAGACCGGCCACGGCGGTGTCGATCGTGACGACGAGTGCCGAGTAGCCCGCCACGCGGGCGCGGTGGATCGCCGCCTCGGCGGCGGCGCGGCCGCCCAGCAGATACAACTGATACCAGACGGGGCCGGCGCAGGCCGCCTTCACGTCCTCGAGCGCGTGCCCCGACATGGTGGAGAGGACGTAGCCACTGCCGGCCGCGCCGGCCGCGCGCGCGGCGGCGGACTCCCCGGCGACGTGCATGACGCGACTGTATCCGACCGGCGCCAGCAGGATGGGGAACGCGAGCTCCCGGCCGAGCACGGTGGTGCGCAAGTCGACGCCGGGTAAGCCCACCGCGTGGCGCGGCCGGAAGGTGACGGCGTCGAAGGCGCGGCGGTTCTCCCGCAGGGTGACTTCACCTTCGGCGCCGCCGTCCAGGTAGTCGAAGACCACCTTGGGGAGGCGGCGCCGGGCGAGCCGACGCAGGTCTTCGATGTTGACGACGCTGGGAGACCGGATGGCGCGCGTTAGACCGGCCCTAGCCCTTTCTCGATGTGTGCCTTCTCGGTCTACCAGCACAAGAAGTCAGGCACAAGACGCCTGACTCCGTCCCGCAAGCGCCGCACGCGGGCCTTGGCCGGGGCGACGATCTCGAGCTCCGCGAAGAGCGCGGCACAGCTCCAGTCGCCCGCGGGCACGCGGGCCACGCGATCGAGCGTCGCGGGGACGTCGTTGATGCCACCCACCTCCATGACAGATGCGAACCCCAGGTCCGCGGCGACACGGCGACTGGCCGCGTCGTGCAGCCCGAACGGATAGGCGAGCGACGTGGGTGGCCCGAGGTGCGACGTGAGCGCGCCTTGAGCGCGACCGATTTCGTCGGCCTGCGCCGCCTCGCGAAGCCGCGCCAGGTTGGGATGGCTCGCCGTGTGATTGCCGAAGGTCACATCGGCCCGGGCCATCTCGCGGATTTCTTCCCAGGTCAAGTACAGCCGCGCGCCGGCCGCGGTCGACCCGCCATCGAGACCTGCCCGCGCTCGAATCGCGTCGAGGAGATCGCGAACCGTGGACGGCTCGTAGCGCTCGCACGCCCGCTTCAGGACAGCTGGGATGGCGGCGCGTCGCGCGCAGGCGAACACCGTCTCGGCCAACGGGCGAGCGACCGCCCCATGATTGCGGAGCAGCCAGTTGAGCTCGTTGATCCAGATCAAGGCACGATTGTCCACGACGTCGGTCGTGAGGTACACCGTGGCCGGGAGCCCCAGGCGCCTCAGCCGCGGGAACGCGTTCGCGTAGACCGAGGCGTAACCGTCGTCGAAGGTGATGACGACGGCGCGATCGCCCGGCGCGCCCCGCTCGAGCGCGTCGAGGGGCACGACCCGGTAGTGGCGAACCAGGAAGTTCAGGTGCGCGTCGAACCGGTCGGGAGGGGTGTTCGACTCGAGGTCGCGGATAAAATCACTCTCGGTCGGCTCGCAGGCGTGGTACAGCAGAATCCGGGTACGGCGGCGAGCAAGCCAGATGACCAGCGGATGCAGGTGCAACCAGTACAGCAGCATCCCGCTCCAGCGGAGCATCTGCGCCAACAACCGGATCAATTGGGGGCCTCCGCAAACCGCCGTAGCAGGCCACCTCGCAGCAGCCTGCGTACCCGGCGCTCGGCGGCGAGCGTGCGGTCGACGAACCGGTACTCGCGTCCCTGCCGCAGATCCTGTGGAGCGTAGCGCCGGGCGTCGGTCGCCACCTCCCGGATCGCCCGTTCGTACAGCTGCGCGCCGACGATCACGCACTTGCAGAAGAGCGAGTCCTCGTCGTCGTCCCGCGCGATGACGGGGCGACCCGTGCGCACGATCGGTCCTGAATCGACGCCCTCGTCCAGCGCATGTATGGTGACTCCCACCGATTGCGGCTCCTGGTTGTGCAGCGCCCAGAAGATCGTATCCGCGCCCCGATAGTGCGGCGACAGCCCCGTGTGCATGTTGAGGATCGCTCTGCCGGCCAGACGGATGACGGGCGCCTTGATCACGGCGGTCCCGTACACGGCGATGACGTCGGGCGCGAGGTGTTGCAGGAGCGCACGGCACTGGTCGCCGTTGGCGGAGGGAACACGACGCACCAGATCGCCGCGGTCCCACTCGAGCGGGCCCCCGGGCGACAGATATCGCGCGTACGTGGCGCGTCGGCGGCGCGAACGGCCGAGCAGCAGCGCATACGCCCGCGCGCAGATCCGCGAAGCGAGTTGCCGGCCCGAGTATCGACGCCACCAGACCCGGACGTGCCCGAGGAACGAGCGCCGGGCCGGCTGCGCGACCACGATCGCCCGCAGCTCGTCCGGAAAGGCGCGCGAGAGCACATTGGCGACGTACCGGTGCTCCAGACCGTCGGCTGTGAGAATGACCAGGCGCATAGCGGTTTCTCGCGTTCAGCGGTCAGCGTGTCCCAAGCGCCGAGCAAGACACAGGCCAGGCCTAGCTCCAGGGTCAGGCGTGTTCCCTAAGCGGAGGTGTGGCGCCCCCGCAACGGACTTTCCACGCCGGGCTGGGCCACGGCCTTTCGGCTACGAAGCGTGACGGAGCGGCGTCACGGTCAGCAGGTCGCGTCGCTGGTCCAGGTCCCCGCGAATCCCGGGCCCGACCACGTGCCCGACAAGGTCGTGCCGGAAATCGTGCCGGTGGCGGTGCCGCCAGGGCTCGCGGTGATTTCGGTGATGGTGACGTTGCTCCCGTTCACGGTACCGGTGAAATAGCCGTCCGAGCCGTCGACGTTGTCGTACGCGCCGGAGAGGGAGGTGCCCCGAAGGACCGAGTTCCAGATGCCGTCTGCGTCGCCGGTGTAGGTACCGCAGTACACCGTGACCGGATTGGCAGTCGTGTGCCGGTACGCCACGACGCTGCCCTCCGCCGTGGAGTGGGTGTAGGTACCGAGCAGCTTGCCGGCGTCGTCGATCGTCCCGGCGATCGTGTAGCCTCCGCCGGCGAGCGCGACGGCCTTGGTCGAGGGGACGTAGGTCCCAGTCACGGTGATCGGCGCCGCGCCCACGGGCGTGATCGTGCCCGTCGTGCTGGCGGCCACGGTCAGAGCGAGCGACGTGCTCAAGCTGGGGGACGACTCGCCAGCCACTGTCCCCTTGTACTGACCTTCCAGGGTCGTCGGGCCGGTCACACCCGAGTCACTCTTACATGCAACGCCGGATGCCAACACCACAAGTGCAGTCGCGCTGAGAAGCTCACTGAAGGGTCGCATGGGCACGCCATCTCTTTGAGGGTGGGATCGGACCCGCGCGGACACGGGATCGGCGATCTCAGACTCGGGGGCGTCGGAAAGAGGCGTCAGAGCGAAGGTGAGAGGGCCAGCGTCAATGTACGGGCCGATACCGTCGCGGCAAATGCCTTTGGGCTGCCGGGCCTATCGCTCGCCTCCACTTGCCCGCATGTTAGAGACGAATCGAGATACCAGAGGACCGATATCGAAAGGTGGGTGGGCATCATGATTCGCAACGCAGCAGTACGGGCGATCGCCTTGTGCGCGTTACTCTACTCCCCTGTCCTCCCGGCCCAGAACCCAAGCGCGGCACCCACCACCGGCGGGACTGAGTCCACCACACACTGGTGCTTCCGCGGGCGTCCCAAACCGCGCTGCGATGTTTTCTGGCTCACCGAGTTCGGCGCGGCCCTTCCCATTTCGTCCAATCCCAACGCTGCGAGTCGAGGGGCGTTATTCACGTGGGAGCTGGGTGGGATGGTCAACCACGGCACACGCCATGCATTCGGCGTGGCGGCGTTTAGTCAAGCGATCCTATGGGGTAGCGATCAAACCGGTCAAGGCGTAGCCGTTGGCGTTCGCCCCAGGGTGCGGTTCTGGACCGGCCAGACCACCAGCATCGACATCGCTCCCGGCATCGTCGTCGCGGGTTCGGGGGCCCCGGGCTTCAGCGGGCACGCGGGGCTGAGCTTCGCCGACTACGCCGGGCTTACGCTGCACGTGGTGGCTCTGCGGCCGGAGCAGTTCGACGTCGACCGAAGCATGCGGGTCGCCGTTTTCGCCGGCGGGCGGCTGGCTTCGGCACCGGGAACCATCGTGGGCGTGGGCGGCCCCGCGGCGCTGGGTGTCGCTCTTCTGATCGTGTGCGGCTCTGGCAGCTGCTTCGGCAACTAGCCCGCCTA
>Ga0209577_10001028_pt1 | contig 27901 bp, 29 predicted proteins | sample GraSoiAngelo_109_FD_185874 | JGI IMG/M metagenome (GOLD analysis project Ga0209577, IMG submission 185874) | Grasslands soil microbial communities from the Angelo Coastal Reserve, California, USA - 14_0903_12_20cm (SPAdes) (version 2) | ecosystem: Environmental > Terrestrial > Soil > Grasslands...
CGAGGATCTCATCGAACGGGCCAGAGAGAAGCTCCGCGTCAAGCGCCTGGACCTGATCGTGGCCAACCCGGTCGGCCTGGACGGCCAGGGACTGGGGAGCGACTTCAACGCCGCGACCATCCTGGATCAGCACCGGGTGATCGCGGAGATCCCGCGGCGATCCAAGTGGGAGGTCGCGCAGCGGATCTGGGATGCGGTCGAGGCCGCCAGAGCTGGCAGTCGGTAACAGGGTCGATGCGGCCCCGGCTCAGGCCACGCGCTCCATCGCGCAGGTGGTGGTCGACGCCCGGGTGGGCAGCAGCTCGGGCCTCTTCGATTACCTGGTGCCCGAGCCGCTGCAGGGAATGGTCCAGGTCGGCCAGCGGGTCCGGGTGCCGTTCGGGAAACGACTGGTGTCCGGCTTCGTCTACGCCCTGACCGAGGCGCCGGCGGTGCTCGATCCCCGACCGATCGAAAGCCTGATCGACGCCGAGCCTCTGCTGCCGCCGGGCGTGCTCCGGCTGGCAGCCTTCGTCGCCGATCACTACGCCGCCCCGCTCGACGAGGTGATCCGGGCCATCGTGCCGCCCCGCGTCAGGGCGGTGACGGCCCGTCCTCCCAGGAGCCGGGCGCGGCGCAGCCGGATCCTGGCCCGGGCCGGCGCGGGCGAAGCCGTGGCGGCTCCACTGCTGGAGCCGGCCCAGCGCGCCGCAGTCGAGCGCATCAGCATCGCGGTGGCCCGCCAGGAGGCCGAGACCTTCCTGCTCCACGGCGTCACCGCCAGCGGCAAGACCGAGGTCTACCTGGCGGTGCTGGAGGCAGTGCTCCGCACCGGCGGTCAGGCGCTCGTGCTGGTGCCCGAGATCGCCCTCACGCCACAGGCCGTCGGCCGCTTCGCGGCCCGGTTCCCCGGCCGCCTGGCCGTCCTGCACAGCAGCCTTACCGAAGCCGAGCGCGCCGTCGAGTGGTGGCGCATCCGCCGGGGCGAGGCAGACGTCGTGATCGGGCCGCGGGCCGCGGTCTTCGCGCCCATCCCGAGGCTGCGTCTGATCGCCATCGACGAGGAGGAGGCATCTGCCTTCAAGCAGGACCGCATGCCCCGCTATCACGCGCCGACCGTGGCCCGCCGGCTGGCTCAGGACGCCCAGGCCGTTCTGGTGCTGGGCAGCGCGACTCCGAGCGTGGTCGCCTACGCTCGGGCGCTGGGCGGGCAGGATCGGCTGCTGGAGCTGCCCCACCGGGTGAAGGCGCTGGCCCTGCCGCCGGTGGAGGTGGTGGACATGCGGGCCGAGCTCAGGGCTGCGCACTACAGTCCCCTGAGCCGGCCGCTCCAGCAGGCCCTGGGCAGGACGCTGCAGGCGGGAGGCCAGAGCATCCTCTTCCTGAACCGGCGCGGGCTGGCGACCTTCGTCATCTGTCGCGACTGCGGCGCCGTCCGCCAGTGCGCCCACTGCAGCGTCGCCCTCGTCCACCACGCCGGCCTGGCGCGGCTTCAATGCCATTACTGCGGCGCGAGCGAACCGGTGCCGGTCCGCTGTCCCGCCTGCCGCAGCCGCGCCATCAAGTCCTTCGGCATCGGCACCGAACGGGTCGAGCAGGAGGTGCGGACGCTGTTTCCTGCCGCCCGCGTCCTGCGCCTGGATCGGGATGCGGTCAGGGGACGCGATGCGGCCGACCTGATCTTCGAACAGATGCTGCGGGGTGAGAGCGACGTCCTGGTCGGAACCCAGCTGGTGGCCAAGGGTCTCGACCTTCCCGGGGCGATGACAGTAGGCGTGGTCAACGCCGACACCAGCCTGCACTTCCCCGACTACCGCTCCTCGGAGCGGACGTTCAGCCTGCTGACCCAGGTCGCCGGCCGCGCCGGCCGCGGCACCCGTCCGGCCGAGGTCTACGTCCAGACCTATACCCCTGACCACCCCGCGGTGCGCCACGCGAAATACCACGACTATCGCGGCTTCTTCCGCGAGGAACTGGCGCTGCGGCAGGCCTACCGGTTCCCGCCCTTTGCCGAGCTCATCCTGGCGACATACGCACATCGCGACGAGGCCCGCGCGCTGGGCGAAGCGCGGGGGTACGTCGAACAGCTGTCTGCTACAATCGGGCTGCGCAAACTGGACGACATCGAGGTCCTCGGTCCCTCCGCTGCGTTCGTCTACCGGCTGAGGGATGAGTACCGGGTCGAGGTGACGATCCGGGGGGTGGCGCTCCACCGAATCACGGATCGGCTTCCTCGCGGACGCGGATGGACGATCGACGTCGACCCTATGTAGGAGAATCGCAGGCGTGGCGGTCTTACCGATCCTGACCCAGGAGGCTCCCATCCTTCGCCAGAGGGCGAAGCGGGTGCCCCGCGTCGACGACAGCATTCGCAAGCTGATCGACGACATGGTGGACACCATGGTGGCGGCGCCCGGGGTCGGCCTGGCGGCTCCCCAGGTCGGAGTCGGGCTGCGGGTGGCGGTGATCAAGACCGATCAGAACCTGCACACCCTGGTCAACCCGGAGATGGTCAAGGCGGAGGGCGAGCAGATCGGGATGGAGGGATGCCTTTCGGTCCCGGGCTACGTCGGCGAGGTCAAGCGTGCGCTCCGCGTCGTCGCCCGGGGCCTGAACCGCAACGGCCGGCCGGTGCGGGTCAAGGGCGATGGACTCCTCGCCCGCGCCATCCAGCACGAGATCGACCACCTCGACGGCATCCTCTTCACCGACCGCCTGACCAGCCTGGGGACGCTGCGCAAGGTGGAGCTGGAAGAGGAGGAGCAGAAGGCCGAGCTCGTCGGGGCCTAGGCCGGCCTGCGGCCCCGTGAGGCTGGTATTCGCTGGGACGGGCGCCTTCTCGGTCCCCACCCTGCGCCGGCTGCATGAGTCCGGGCATGAGCTGGCCCTGGTCGTGACCCAGCCGGATCGCCCGGCGGGCCGCGGGCTGCGGCTGCGGTCCTCGCCGGTCAAGGAGGCCGCGTTGGGACTGGCCCTGGACCTCTTCCAGCCGTCGCGGGTTCGCGACCAGGACGCGATGGAGCGGATCCAGGCCGCCCGGCCCGCCGCGCTGGTGGTCGCCGCCTACGGTCAGATCCTGCCCATCGACCTTCTCACCCTCGCGCCGCTGGGAGCGATCAACGTGCACGCTTCCCTGCTGCCCCGCCATCGGGGGCCCGCTCCCATCCCATGGACCATCCTCCTTGGCGACAGCCGCGCCGGAGTGAGCATCATGAAGATGGACGCCGGCGTCGATACCGGTCCCCTCCTGAAGCAGGAGTCCGTCGCGCTCCAGGGCGACGAGACCGCCCCCTGGCTGGAGAGCAGGCTGGCGGCCCTGGGCGCCGACCTCCTCCTCTCCACCCTGGACGAGCTGGCTCACGGATCCACCCGGCCGGAGCCGCAGCCGCAGCCCGCGACCGGAGCCACCTATGCCCGCCGTCTTTCAGCGGCGGATGGCGACCTCGACCAGGACCTGGCCGCGGCCGAAATCGACCGTCGGGTCCGGGCTCTCAGCGGCGAGCCGGGCTGCTGGATCACGCTGGGCAAGGCCCGGGTGAAGGTGCTGGAGGGCTCGCTCTCGAGCGCTCCGCAGGGCGCTCCAGGCCAGGCCCTTCACACCCGCGACGGTACCTACCTGATCCGGACCGTCCAGCCGCCGGGCGGCCGGCCGATGCCAGTCGAGGACTACCTGCGGGGAAGGCGATGAGCCCACGCAAGCAGGACCGGGACACGGTCATCGCCAGCAACCGCGCCGCCTACCACAACTATTTCATCCTGGAGACCGTGGAGGCGGGCATGGCTCTGCGCGGCACCGAGATCAAGTCCTTGCGCGACGGTGGGGCCAACCTTCGTGAGGGCTTCATCCGGATCAGCGACGGCGAGGCCTTCCTGGTCAACGTCCACATCAGCCCTTACGAGCAGGGGACCGTCTTCAACCACGAGCCGCGCCGGGAGCGCAAGCTCCTGCTTCACCGGGCGGAGATCATCGCCCTGGGGACGACCATCAAGCAGAAGGGGCTGACCCTGGTCCCACTGCGAATGTACTGGAAGGGCAACCGGGCCAAGCTCGAGATCGGGCTGGCCAAGGGGAAGCGCCTCCACGACAAGCGGGAGGCGATCAGCGCCCGCGAAGCCCAGCGGGAGATGGATCGGGCCCGTAGGCGCAACGCATAGTCCGTGCGATCGCGGGGTAGAATCAAAGGGACTCCGGCCGCCTGGCGGGGGCGCCAGGTCTCGACGGGGTAGTGGACTGCAAGATGGCGGGCCGTGTCGCCGAGCACGTAAAAGCGGCAAGGCTATAAACGCCAACAATCGCGAACTGGCCCTCGCTGCGTAAGTAGCGAAGCCAAACCGGGGCTAGACCCCGGCGCCGATCCGCTCCGCGTCAGCAGGAACGGAAACCGGCGTTAAAGCTCGCTGACTCGCTCCCGGCGGGCGTCGCGGCCGCCGGGCGGACTCTCTACCGCGACTGGCCTTGACGGATCCGGTCCCACGGGAGCCCTCAAGGCGAGATCGAGAACCGGGACTACGCTCGTAGAGATCTTGCGGAACGCTGCTTCGGACGCGAGTTCGATTCTCGCCGCCTCCACCAGTCGGCCGCAGTCAAGCGGCCGACTGCCGGACTTACGCGCGCCATGGCGCCTCCGGGGCTCCGCGGGGCGCTCGCAGCGAAATTTGACGCAGCTCGCTTGCCTTGCGCCTCGCCCCTATGGCGCCGGCGCTTCACGCGCGAAAGCGCGCCCCCTGGCCTTCGGCCGGGGGACCCCGACTCCAAGCTGGCGGGCGAGCCCTAGCTTGCGGGCTGGGCGAAGGTGAAGGACGTAAGGAGCGCCTGGAACTCGGACTGGCGGCTGGTTCCGGGTCCCTTCTCGATCTCGAAGGTGTCGCCATCGTGTTCCAGGATCACGATCAGCTCACCGGCCGCCGGGCCTTCCTGGGTCACGGCCACTCGGTCGGCGGCCTCACCCGCCACCGCGATCTGGGTCACGGAGTTCCCCTGGGTGATGCTCGCCTCGAGGGCGGCCTTGGGGCCGGCGAAGACCCGGATCGCAAGTGGGGGCTCGAAATCGGTCGCGGCGGGGACGTGCTGCGGCAGCCAGGCCGGGCCGAAGGCGACCACGCTCAGCGCCCCGCCGGCACCCGGTTCGGCGGTGTAATCCCGAGACACCCAGCCCCGCGGATAGCAGACCCGGTAGCCCAGATTGGCGTGCTGGTACCCCTGGGCGCCGGGGCAGGCCGAGGCCGGGACCGACGCCGGCGCCTGTACAGCGACTGAGTTGGCGTCGGAAGGGGCGCTGGAATCGCAACCGGCCAGCGCAACGGTGAGCAGGAAGGCTGGGAGATACCGCCCCCCGCGGCGGCGCGTCACGCCGGAAAGCCTAGCGCAAACTCAGAGCAACCGCATGACGGCGTCGGCCAGCCACCATGCGGCAAGCCCGCCGGCCAGCGCCGGCAGGAGGCCGCCGAACCGTGTGATCCAGGCCACCGTGTAGGCGGGGCCGACGAGCAGGAGCGCGGCCGGGTTTGCCTTGCCCACGCCGACCCGGGCCTGCTCGGCCAGGGGCCCCGCCTCCTCGTAGGTGGGCAGGGAGTGGGCGGCGAAGGCCAGGCCCAGCCAGATCTCGATCCAGGTCAGCCAGGTGGCGGGCAGGTGGAGAACGGAGTGCGGCGCGAGTGCCGGAGCCAGGCAGACGACGGCCAGGACCAGGGCCACGAGTGTGGGCAGGAAGGCGATCGCCGCCGCCAGCCCGAGCTGGGGTGGCGCTTCGTAGACGGTGTAGGCGGCAGGGTCGTCGACCCGGAAGAAGACAGCCTCTTCGATCACGAGCCCCGACCGGTGGACGATCAGCACCTGCACCGCCGCGCGCATCACGACCGCTGGGAGGCCGATCAGGTGCACCCCTTTTGCCAGCCGGAGCGCCGCGCCGGGAATCAGCCCCCTGGTCGCGGTGGCCCGGGCCAGCTCGACCGTGTACGGAGTGCCACGTGTGATGGCCGCCCGGGCCACGGTCCCGACCTGGCCCGCGCCCACGCGGACCACGGTGCCGAGCTGGTGGGCGCCATCCTGGATCAGGGGGGTGGCCTGCCGGCGCCAGCGCTCCCAGGGCAGGGATCGAATCCAGGTGAGGGCCTGTTCGTAGAGCGAGGGTCCCGGCGGTGCCGGCGGCTGCTTCCAGGCCGGGTGCTCGGGGCCAGGGCCTTCTGCGGCCGGCCCGCTCGCCGGCAGCTGGAACGGGAGGTCTTCCTGGATGGGGTCGAGTGCGCCGCTCAGCTCGGGCCTCCGCGCGGATGCGTGGCCGTCCTGACCAGGGAGAGGAAGGCCTCGTTGTCGACCGTGTTGTCGAGCATGACCATGGGCTCGAAGTAGCGAGCGGTGGCCCAGGCCGAGAGGCCGGCGCGGCGATCGCCGTCGAGCAGGTAGCAGTAGGCCTGGTAGGCCCAGGCTTTGGAGGAATCAGGAACCACACCCACCGCCTGCTCCATCTGGGCCGCGCACCCGCCGTAGTCATGCTGGGCCAGCAAAGCCTTTCCGCGGCTGTAGTGCGAGAGCCCGGTGACGGCGCCTGGCAGCCCCGCCCCGGCCATCAGGACCAGGGCCATAGTGCCCCCGACCACGATCATCACCCAGCCCGGGAACGCAGGAAGTCCCGCGCGTGCCCGGCGCAGCGGCAGGAGGGCGGCTTCATAGCGCACCAGCCGGTCGCTGAGCTCCAGGTCGGAGACCTCGGGCAGGGAGGGCTGGGCCACCCGGCGGGCGTCCTTGAGCAGGGCGACCGCGGTGGGGATGTCGCCGGCCGAGAAGCGCAGGTCGGCTTTGAAGACCAGGGCGTCGCGCGCCGCCGGGTCCTGGCGCAGCGACCGGTCCAGGAAGTCCTCGGCCAGCGCGGTCTCGCGCCGCCAGTAATGGATCATTCCCAGGCCCTGCAGCGCGGTGGCGTTCATAGGCTCCCGGTTGAGGACGGCCTGGTATTCATGGGCGGCTCCGGCGAAGTCCGAGGTCCGGATCTTGGCCAGGCCGAGCAGGTTGCGGGCGTCGATGAAGGTCGGATGGGCCTGCACCAGGTTGGCAAGGAGGGCCACGGCGGGCTGCGGGTCTTGCGCGCCGACGAAAGCGAAGGCCAGATAGTACGCCGCGTAGGCGTCGTCCGGGTTAAGGCGAACCTCCGCCGCGAGCAGCGGCAGCGCCTCGTCGAATTTGTGCCGGCGGATCAATGCCAGCCCGTCATTGATGGACACGGGGACCCTGGCCTGTCCCAAGCAACGCTCCTGTCCCTGCGCCCTTGCGCGTCGCGAGCCGGCCTCAGGCCGCTTTCGGGTCGATCAGCCAGCGCTCGGCGATGTAGGCCAGGACCGCCCGGTCGAAGTCCAGGCCCCGCAGACCGGCCGTCGCCGGCCAGCTGGCGCGAACCTCGTCCTCGAGGCGGCGGTAGGCCTCGAGATCGAGTCCCTGGGCGAAGTCCCAGGCTCGCGCCGCCAGCTCCGCGTTCAGGGGTTTCACAGCTTCCTGCCTCTATAACGTGGGAAGGCGGCAACAGGATTCCCTGCCCGTAGTGTCACGCTACGTCGGCAGCAACGGAGGCCGCGCCAGCGCCCGCGGCCTCAGGTCCTGAGCGCCCGGATCGGCTCCAGCGACGCGAGGTCGTCCATCGAGGACAGGTCGCCCGGCGGCTCTCCCAGGAACACGTTGCGGATCACGCGCCGGAGGATCTTCCCATTGCGCGTCTTTGGCAGCCGCGGGATGACGTGCACGGCCTGGGGCCGAAAGGGCTTGCCCAGCTCGCGTTCGATGCTCCCCGAGACGGCGGCCGGAATGCTCGCCAGGTCGGCGCCCGGCCTGGCCACCACGAAGACGACCACCGCCTGGCCCTTGACCGGGTCCGGTATGCCCACGGCGGCCGCTTCCGCGACCGGGGTTCCATCCAGGGCCGCCGCCTCCAGCTCGGCTGGGCCGACCCGCTTGCCGGCGACCTTGATCGTGTCGTCCGATCGTCCCAGGATGAACCACTGGCCGTCCTGGTCGATCATGGCCCAGTCGCCGTGCACCCAGACACCTGGCCAGCGCGACCAGTAGGTGTCCAGGTAGCGCTGCGGATCCTTCCAGAAGCCGAGGGTCATGCCCAGGTACGGCTGGCGGACAACCAGCTCCCCCACCTGGCCCTTCACCGGCCGTCCCTGATCGTCGTAGACGGCCGCGTCTACGCCCGGGATCGGGCCGGCGAAGCTACCGGGCCGGATGGGCGTGAGAAGGTTGCCCGATACCAGCCCGCCGCCGCACTCGGTCCCGCCCGAGTAGTTCATGATCGGCACGCGCCGGCGGCCGACGCGGTCGAAGAGCCATTCCCAGGCCTCCGGCGTCCAGGGCTCGCCGGTCGAGGCCAGCACCCGGAGGGCGGGCAGCGGCTGGGCCTGGGCGAAGGCGTCGCCGTGGGGCATGAGGACGCGGACCAGAGTGGGCGAGAGTCCAAGGTGGGTGACCCCGTGCCCCGCCGCCACCGCCCACACGCGCCCGGGGTCGGGATGGTCAACCGCGCCGTCGTAGAAGACTGCGGTGGCTCCCAGCATCATGCTCCCGAAGATCAGCAGAGGTCCCATCACCCAGCCGATGTCCGTGACCCACATGACTCGGTCCCCGGGGCCGACGTCCATGCCGTAGGCCCAGTCCTGCCCGGCCTTGATGGGCAGGCCGGCGTGGCCGTGGATGGTGCCCTTGGGACGGCCGGTCGTGCCCGACGTGTAGAGCAGCAGGAGCGGGTCCTGCGGGCTCATGGCTTCCGTCTCCACTGGCTCACGTGCTTCCTGGACCAGCTCCTCCCAGCGGAGGTCGCGCCCCGCGGTCATCGGGATCCCGGCGGCGCCCGAGCATCGGACGACCACCACCCGCTCCACGCCGGGCAGGCCTGAGACCGCCTCGTCGGCAACCGGCTTCATCAGCACCGGCCGTCCCCGGCGGACGGCGCCGTCCGCAGTGATCAGCACGCGCGCGCCCGCGTCATCGAGCCGCTGGCGGATCGCCTGCGCCCCGAAGCCTGAGAAGAGCGGCACCACGATCGCGCCCAGCTTGGCGCAGGCCAGGACGGCGACCGCCGTCTCCAGCACCAGCGGCAGGTAGATCCCGACCGCCACCCCCCGGGTGACGCCGGCCGACTTCAGGCCCGCGGCCGCCCGCTCGACCTCGGCCTCGAGCCCGCCATAGGTGAGCGATCGCCTCGTACCTTCCTCCGTTTCTGCCGAGAGGGCGAGACGGTCGGGCGCGGTGGCGGCATGGCGACGGACAGCGGAGTCGTAGGCGTTGAGGCTGGCTCCCACGAACCAGCGCGTGAAGGGGACGCCGTTCGAGGTGTCCATCACCTGGCTGTAGGGGGTCCTGAAGACGATGCCGAGATCCCTTACCATCGCCTCCCAGAACCAGGCCGGCTCCTCGACCGCCTTGCGGCAGAGGTCCGGGTAGTCCCTCAAGCCGTGCCCCCTGAGGAAGCGGTGGAGACGGGTTCGCTCGCTCTGCTCCCGGGTCGGGGCCCACGCCGCCTGGACCACGCTCATCGCCTCAATCGCCTCCCTTGCCCCGATGGTCTCCGGTCCAGAAGCCCTGCGGATCGGCGTGCCGGATGTAGGCCAGCTCCTCCTGGGTGGGAGGTTCGGTGACCGCAGGCGTCCCATCGCTCTCCACCGCGAAGCCGGTCGCGGCCCGCACATGCGCCAGGCTGACCTCGGGATGCAGGCTCCTCAAGCGGAAGCGTCCCTGACGAAGGTCGAAAACGCCCAGCGTGGTGATCAGGGTGGCCGGACCGCCACGCCGGCGTCCGGGGAAGTGGCCCGGCGAGGTGACGTAGGAGACGCGCTCTCGGAAGCGGCGGGGCTCGTGCTCCATGATCAGCACGGTGCGCTGCGCCAGGCTGGCGATGTCCTGCCCGCCGCCGCTGCCGGGAAGGCGGACCGGACGCCCCTCGCCGCCGGCCCAGGTAGTGTTGAGATTGCCCAGCGGATCGACCTCGGCGCCGCCGATGAAGCCCACGTCGACCCGGCCTTGCTGCAGCAGGCTCATCACGTCGAGCAGTCCCACACAGGCCAGCGCGCCGGCGATGTTGGGGGGATCGCCCATGGTGTAGATGAAGGCCTCGGCCGGACGGTCGCGGATGATTCCATTCTCGAACAGTCCCACGGCCTCTGGGGCGTGTGTGGCCTTGGCCAGGCCGAAGCCGAGAAGCGGCAGGCGCATGCCCACGAAGACGACCTCCCGGTCGTGGATCTCGCGGCCGGCCGCGACCACCATCAGCTCGCGGCGGGTGTAGGTAGCGATTGCGCTCATGGCGCGAAGTTGGCGGCGGCTGCCAGCCGCTGATCCCGGACGCGCAGCCGGTCGAGCGCCGGCTGGCCCAGGTGGGCGAGGTAGGCGTCACGGCTGGCGATGCCGAGGACCCATTCGTCGAGCCAGGCCCGGTAGCCTTCCAGGGTGCGCGAGCGGCCGTGATAACCGAGAAACGTCTCGAAGTCGCGCCGCCAGTATCCCTGGACCGAGGCCGGCAGTGCGCCACCGGGCACCTCCACCACGGCATCCACCAGGAGGCCGGGGATGACCGTCCGGTTGGGATCCGAGCGGATCACTTCGTCCGCCACGATCTCCTCGCAGGTCACGATGGTGCGGCGCGCGGCGTAGACGCCCTCCAGAGTGAGCCCCAGGTTGCCCCACAAGTGGGCGTTGCCGTGCCGGTCGGCGCGCTGGGTGTGGACGATGGTGACGTCGGGCCGGATCGCTCCCACGGCCAGCAGCGGCGGGCCGCCGAAGGGATCGTCCTGGGGGCGGATCCGGGGGTGGTCGCGGACGATGTCGCTCCCGATTCCGGTGAGCGTGGGCAGGTAGGGCACGCCCATGGCGGCCGCCTTGAGCGCCAGGCCGACCGTGAAATTGCTGTGCTCCTCGACGGTGATGGGATGGGGTATGCCTTGCTCGAGCGCGCGCCGGAAGCAGTAACCCGAGCCCCCGGCCACGTTGCCGACCCAGGCCGCGATCACGCGGGTCACGCAGCCGGCGCCGATCAGCTGGTCGAAGGCCATGTCGGAGATCGGGCCGATCAGGGTGAGATCCCTGCGCCGCTGACGGATCAGCTCGTGGACCGCGGCGAAGGGGATGCCCGATTCCAGCGCCAATCCCAGCGCGATCGCATCGGCGTCGTGGACGTGGGCCGCGATCGCGTCCCCCAGTGATTGACGCTTGTCGCTCATCCTGGCCTGATGGTACCCAGAGCGGCAAGAGGTAGGCTGACACCGTGACCGAGTGTCCGCGCTGCGGCCGCACCCTGCCCGAGGACACGGCATTCTGCCCTCACTGCGGGGCCCAGCGGCGGGTGCCCACGATGGAGGGCGACGTGATCGATGCCAAGCAGGCTCCGGCCCCGACTCGTGGGGCGAATCCCTGGGCGGCCGCGGCGCTGTCGATCATCCCCGGACTGGGACACGTCTACGCCGGCGCCCCGCTGCGCGGGCTCGCCTTCTTCGCCGGCGTCGTCGGTCCGGAGGTACTGGGCACCGAGCTCGACCTCACAGTGATCGGCGACGCGATCGGGATCCCGCTCAATCTCGGCGGGCTCGGGCTCTGGGCCTTCTGCACCTTCGACGCCTACCGAACCGCGCGCCGCCAGCGTGCGATCTCGGCCTGAAATCCTGAAACGATCCCCGCAAGCTTGACTCTTTAAGCTCGGATTCGTGGCTCGGGATCGACGGGTTCTTCTGGTCGAGGATGACCCGGCCACCGCGGAGCTGTTTCTGGAGCAGCTGCGGGGGGACGGCGTGCCCATCGAGCACGCGGCCACGGCGCGCGCTGCCGATCAGTTCGTGCGCAGCCGGCGGCCGGTTCTGGTCCTCGTGGACTTGAGCCTGCCCGACATGGCCGGCCGGAGCCTGGCCGAGTCGTGGGCCTCCGATCCGCTGCTCGGCGAGATCCCGATATGGATCGTCAGCAATTCGGATGCGCAGGACAACCTCTGGTGGCACGAAGTCCCGAACGTGCAGCGCTACTTCTTGAAGTCGCGCGTCTCCCTGGGGCGGCTCTCGGTCGAGATCCGCGCTACCCTCGGACTGCCCTACGGCGACCGCCTAGTGAACCGGCTCGCCCGTTAACCGCTGGTGGGCGTCAGGCCCGGCGTGGCTACGAACCACTTGCCGCCGACGCCGTCGCCGTAGACGTCCCCGCTGTCCTTGTCCTTGCTGTAGGTGTACAGGGGATGGCCGTTGTACAGGACCTGGTGGCCGTTGGCTCCGTCCAGCGTGCTCAGAGTTCCGGTCAGGCCGGCGGGCGCCTGCAGGCTACCGGTGGGCGCCACCAGCGGGGGCCAGCTGGCCGCACAGCCTCCGGTACAGACGATCATGGTCGCGCTGTCCGGCTTGAACCAGTAGAGCGTGAGCCCCTGCTGATTGGTGAGGACGGTCTCGGATTTCCCGCTGACAGTTTTCGTCGCGGTCATCACGATCGAGGCCTTGGCCGACCTGGTGGCGGCGGGGGTCGCGACGGAACCGCAGGCGGCGATCGCCAGCACGGCGGCGCCAGTGAGCGCCCACCTGGCAAGGCTGGATCCAATCATGTCCTGACTCCTTTGGGCTGAGATGCGGCGCGATGCCGCCCTTCTCTACGTCCCCGGGTTACGAGCCCGCCGGGCGAGTCGCGCTTCGCGCGTCAGCGCCGGCGGCGGGAAGGCGAGGCGCGAGCATCCGAGCCGGCCCGCTACAGTGTGGCGGCGAGGGCCGCGGAGCCTCGCAGGCGCCATGGCGCGGCTAGGTTCCGGTCGGTATCAGGGCCACCTTCTGGCGCGGCACCCGATCGATCAGGACCTCGCAGGGCGCTTCGCGCATGACCTGGTCCGCGATCCGCCCCAGCGGGCCTTCATTGGGCCGGTAGTGATAGGAAATCCCCATCACGATCAGATCCACTCCTTCCTCACGCGCGATCTCCACGATCCGATGAGCCGCCTGACGGGCGGCGGCTACCCTGGTCTGCGGCTCGATCGCGTGCTGCATGGCGAGGAAGGCTGCGGCGTCGAGCGCCCCCTGAATCCTGGGGTCGCGATCAGGCACTACCAGTGGTGACTGCAGCGGGATCTCGTGCACGTAAACGATGATCATCTGGGCCTTGTGACCCTGGTTGAGCCGGGCGGCGAGCTCCACGGCACGTACCGAGGCTCCGAGGTCGATGATCGGAACCATCACCTTGCGGATGGCCTGCACCGAGCGCACCGTGCTGGTGGCGCCACGCGGCGCGGGCGGCGGCACCCGCAGCATCCAGCCCAGGGTGCCGGCCAGGCCGATGGTGAAGGCGACCGCCACCAGAAGCCCGACGGCGCTCATCGGTCTCGGGCGGCAGCCTGCAGCCGCCAGACGCCGAATGCGATCATGCCAATCCCGGCCACGGCGTAGGGAAGCGACCGCACCTGGACCAGGTCGCGGAGCAGGATCAGGGCGCCGAGGACCAGCGCCAGCCAGCCCACCAGGCGGGTGTAGCCTCCGCGGATCAGGTTCAGCAAGGTGGGATCATGACGGTGTGGGCGCTGCCTGCTGGAAGAAGCGCTCGACCTTCTCCGCGCCCAGGGTGGTCGGACAGATCGTCTCCAGGCCCAGGTCCGCGTAGATGCTCTGACGTTCGGGATCGTAGATGCGGCAGATGACGCGCTTGACGCCGAAGACGTGCTTGGCCAGTTGAGCCGCCATGATATTGGTGGTGTCGGAATCCGTGACCGCGACGAAGGCCTCGGCCCGGTCCACTCCGGCGCGCCGGAGGACGTCCTCGTCGACGGCCGAGCCGAGCACCATCTCTCCCGTGAACTCCTCGCCCAGCCGGCTGAAGGGCCGTTCGCTGGCGTCCACCACGGTGACGTCGTCCCCCTCGGCGCTGAGCCACCGAGCCAGGCTGGCGCCGACTCGACCGCAGCCGACGATGAGCGTGCGCATGCCTGCACAACCTATTCTACGCGTGGGTTTTCGGCGATGGCCCTTCCCGCCGGCAGCGCGCGGGACCGTTTAGCGCCCAATTCGGGCGGGTATACGCGTATACGTATTCGCAAAGCCCGGTGGAAGGCCCCGCTGGACCGCTGACGGGCCGGAGGAGAAATCGGTATGGCAAAGACTGTTGGAATCGATCTCGGGACGACCAACTCGGTCGTTGCCGTCATGGAAGCCGGCGAGCCCGTGGTCATCGCGAACGCCGAGGGCGGCCGGACCACGCCGTCGGTGGTCGCGTTCACGAAGTCGGGGGAGCGGCTGGTGGGCCAGCTGGCTCGGCGCCAGGCCGCGGTCAACCCCGAGAACACGGTCTTTTCGATCAAGAGGTTCATGGGCCGCAAGTTCGAAGAGGTAGACCGCGAGCGGAAGATGGTGCCCTACCGCACCCTCGCTGGCAAGGACGGCCGGGTCGAGGTCGAGATCCAGGGCCAGCGCCACACACCCGAGCAGATCTCGGCCATGATCCTGCAGAAGCTGAAGACCGACGCCGAGTCGTATCTCGGTGAGAAGGTGACCGACGCCGTGATCACGGTCCCTGCCTACTTCAACGACTCTCAGCGGCAGGCGACCAAGAACGCCGGCCAGATCGCGGGGCTCAACGTCATCCGGATCATCAACGAGCCGACCGCCGCGGCGCTCGCCTACGGGCTGGAGAAGAAGGAGAACGAGAAGATCCTGGTCTTCGACCTGGGAGGCGGCACCTATGACGTGTCCGTGCTCGAGGTCGGCGAGGGCGTCTTCGAGGTCAAGGCCACCAACGGCGACACCCACCTGGGTGGCGACGATTACGACCGGCGCCTCGTCGACTACCTGGCCGATGAGTTCAAGCGCGAGCAGGGCATCGACCTGCGCAACGACCGGCAGGCGCTGCAGCGGCTGACGGAGGCCGCCGAGAAGGCCAAGATCGAGCTCTCCAGCCGTCCCGAGACGGACGTCAACCTGCCCTTCATCACCGCCGACCAGAACGGCCCCAAGCACCTGGACATGAAGATCACGCGGGCCAAGTTCGAGCAGCTGACGGCAGACCTCACCGACAAGTGCGTCCAGCCGTTCAACAGCGCTCTCAAGGACGCGGAGCTCGGGCCGGGCGACCTCGACGAGGTCATCCTGGTCGGTGGCGCGACCCGGATGCCCGCCATCCAGGAGCTGGTAAAGCGGCTCACCAACGGCAAGGAACCGCACCGCGGAGTCAACCCCGACGAGGTCGTCGCGGTCGGTGCCGCGATCCAGGCCGGTGTGCTGAAGGGCGAGGTCAAGGACGTACTTCTGCTCGACGTCACGCCGCTATCGCTCGGCATCGAGACTCTGGGTGGAGTGATGACCAAGCTGATCGAGCGCAACACCACCATCCCGACCTCCAAGAGCCAGATCTTCTCCACGGCTTCGGACAGCCAGCCGTCGGTCGAGATCCATGTTCTGCAGGGCGAGCGGGAGATGGCATCCGCCAACAAGACACTGGGCAAGTTCCATCTCGACGGCATCGCGCCGGCGCCGCGGGGCATGCCTCAGATCGAGGTGACCTTTGACATCGACGCCAATGGGATCCTGAACGTGCGGGCCAAAGACCTCGGCACGGGCAAGGAACAGAAGGTGACGATCACCGCCTCCACGACCCTGAACAAGGACGAGGTCCAGCGGATGGTCAAAGACGCGGAGTCGCACGCCGAGGAAGACCGCAAGCACCGCGAGGAGATCGAAGCCCGCAACCAGGCTGACAGCCTCGTCTACCAGGCGGAGAAGGTGTTGCGGGACAACGCGGACAAGATCGACAGCTCACTTCGCACTGAGATCGAGGGCAAGATCGAGCCGGTCAAGCAGGCGCTCAAGGACAACGACGTGGAGCGGATGAAGTCGACCAGCGAGGAACTGGCCCGCTCCATGCAGAAGATTGGAGAGCAGATCTACCGCCAGGCGCAGGGTGCGGCCGCGGGGGCGCAATCGGCGACCGGGACCGAAGGCCCGGGCTCGGACGGCAAGGCTCCCGAGGGCGACGTGGTCGACGCCGACTTCAAAGAGGTCTAGCCGCGGGCGCTCGTGGCCGGAGCACGAAGTCGTCGTCGTGCACGGCGGGCGGAACGTGATGCAGCTCCATCTCCTCGCGCTCGATCGGCTTGACCCGCCAGCCACGGTGATATACGAGATCGCCGCCCAGGTAGGCGCTGAGCAGCAGGACACCGCTCGCCGCACCGCCCAGCCACAGGGATCTGGTCGAGGCTCGGCGGTGCAGGCCGCCGCCCTTGAGTGAGGCGACGCCCAGAGCCAGGGCGAGCAGGTTGAGGAGGCCGTGCGTGAAGCCGGTCTTCTGCGCGGGATCCGAGACTTCCATCTGGAGGTAGTCGGTCAGCCCCGCCAGCGCGGTCGGCACCGCCGCTGCGACTCCCACGGTCGTAGCCGCGAAACCCGCTGACTCGAGCGCCGGCTCCCGCCGCCAGCGACCCAGGCAGCTGAAGAGGAAGCCGGTCGGAATCAGGGCCGCGGGCAGGTCGGTGAGGATCGCATGCAGAGGATGGCCGGCGATCACCAGGTTGACGGCTGGTAGCTTGCGCCGCACCGCCTCCCAGCGCTGCGGCAGTCCGTGCGGACCTTGCGGCGTTAACATGGGTCAGCTCTCCTTCAATCATGCAAACAGACGCGCGGCAGGCGGGGCAAGGTTTAGGCTGAATTGCCAGACGGGTAGATCGAGAACATGCCACTTCGTCCCGACCGTCTGACCGAGAAGTCCCAGGAGGCCATCGCCCAGGCCCAGGCATTCGCGTCCGAGGCTCAACAGCAGGAGGTCTCACCCGAGCATCTGCTGCGGGCGCTGCTGGAACAGAGCGAAGGCGCCGTGCCCGCCATACTGTCCAAGCTGGGTGCCAATCCGCAGCAGCTGAGCGGCTCGGTCCAGGCCTACCTCGATCGCCAGCCCAAGGTCTACGGAGCCGAGAGCTATCTGGGCGCGCGGCTGAGGCGCGTCCTCGAGGCGGCCTGGAACGAGATGGAGCGGCTCAAGGACGAGTACGTCTCCACCGAACACCTGCTGCTGGCCATCGTGGACGAGAGCAACGCCGAAGGCGCACGACTGCTCCAGTCGGCCGGCGTGACGAAGGACAAGATCTTCCAGGCACTGACGCAGGTCCGTGGATCGGCGCGGGTGACCGACGCCTCTCCGGAATCGAAGTTCCAGGCGTTGGACAAGTACACCCGCGATCTAACCGCCCTGGCTCGCCAGGGAAAGCTCGACCCGGTCATCGGGCGGGAAGACGAGATCCGGCGCGTGATCCAGGTCCTCTCCAGGCGGACCAAGAACAACCCGGTGCTGATCGGCGAGGCCGGAGTCGGAAAGACCGCGATCGTCGAAGGCCTGGCCCAACGCGTCGTCCAGGGAGACGTCCCTGAATCACTCAAGAACAAGCGTGTGGTCTCCCTCGACCTCGGCGCCCTGATCGCCGGCACCAAGTACCGTGGCGAGTTCGAGGACCGGCTCAAGGCGGTGCTCAAAGAGATCGAGTCGGCCTCGGGCCAGATCATCCTCTTCATCGACGAACTGCATACTCTGGTCGGCGCCGGCGCGGCCGAAGGCGCGATGGACGCCTCCAACCTGCTCAAGCCTGCGCTCGCCCGAGGTGAGCTGCGCGCGGTCGGTGCGACCACGCTCGACGAGTACCGCAAGTACATCGAGAAGGATGCCGCGCTGGAACGCCGCTTCCAGCCTGTCTTCGTCGACCAGCCGTCGGTCGAGGACACCATCTCCATCCTTCGCGGACTGAAGGAACGGTACGAGGTCCACCACGGAGTCAAGATCACGGACTCGGCGATCGTGGCCGCGGCCATGCTCTCCAACCGTTACATCACGGATCGGTTCCTCCCCGACAAGGCCATCGACCTGATCGACGAGGCGGCGGCCAGCCTGCGCATGGAGATCGACAGCCTTCCCCAGGAGCTGGACGTGGTGGAGCGTCAGATCCGCCAGCTCGAGATCGAGCGCCAGGCCCTGAAGAAGGAGACGGATTCCGCCTCCAGGTCGCGGCTTGCGGCTCTGGAGAAGGAGCTGGCCGACCTCCAGGAGCGCAGCCGGGGGATGCGGGCGCACTGGCAGCAGGAGAAGGCGCTGATCCAGCAGATTCGCGAGATCAAGGCCCGGCAGGAACAGGTGCGGCTGGACGCCGAGCGCGCCGAGCGGATGGCGGACTTCGAGACCGCGGCCCGGCTCAAGTACGGCGACGCCACCGCGCTGCAGAAGGAGCTGGAGGAGCTCAACGCCAAGCTTCTCAGCCTGCAGAAAGATCACCGGATGCTGAAGGAGGAGGTCGACGACGAGGACATCGCCCGGATCGTCTCCCGCTGGACCGGTATCCCGGTGGACAAGATGCTCGAGGGCGAGGTGCAGAAGCTGCTCAAGATGGAGGAGCGGCTGCACGAGCGCGTGATCGGCCAGGACGAGGCGGTCCAGGCGGTCGCCAACGCCGTCCGTCGCGGGCGCGCCGGCCTCTCGGACCCCAACCGGCCGATCGGCTCCTTCATCTTCCTGGGTCCCACCGGGGTGGGCAAGACGGAGCTTGCCCGGGCGCTGGCCTGGTTCCTCTTCGACAACGAGCAGGCGATGGTGCGCATCGACATGTCGGAGTACATGGAGAAGCACACCGTGGCCCGGCTCGTGGGTGCGCCGCCCGGTTACGTAGGGTACGAGGAGGGTGGCCAGCTCACCGAGGCCGTCCGCCGCCGGCCCTACAGCGTGATCCTGTTCGACGAGATCGAGAAGGCCCATCAGGACGTCTTCAACGTCCTGCTCCAGATTCTCGAGGACGGCCGCCTGACCGACGGGCAGGGCCGCACGGTCGACTTTCGGAACACGGTCATCATCATGACCTCCAACCTGGGCAGCGCGGTCCTGCAGGACATCCGCATGCCCGAGGCGGAGCAGCGCCGCCTGGTCATGGACACGGTGCGGGCGACCTTCCGGCCGGAGTTCCTCAACCGGGTCGACGAGATCATCATCTTCAAGCCGCTCAGCCGGGAGCAGATCGACAGGATCGTCGAGATCCAGCTCGGCTACCTTTACCGGCGACTCGCGGAGCGGCACATCAAGCTGATCCTGACGCCCGCCGCCAAGCAGCTGCTGGGCAGCGAGGGCTACGACCCGACCTTCGGAGCCCGGCCGCTGAAGCGGGTCATCCAGCGGCGGCTCCAGGACCCGCTCGCGCTCCAGATCCTGGAGGGGACGTTCCGCGACGGGGATACCGTGGAGGTCGATGCCCGCGGCGGGGACCTGCTGATGCGCAAGGTGGCCGCCGGCGCCGCCCATCCTGCTGCCGCCGTGGCCGCGGGCAGCTGACCTCAGCTCGTCACTCGAGTGGGCTCCGGGTAAACTAGAGGACCTCCAGGCCGAGGTAGCTCAATGGCAGAGCAGCTGTTTCGTAAATAGCAGGTTGTGGGTTCGAGCCCCATCCTCGGCTCCATACCCGATGGAATCAACCACCGGCGGCAATGCGCGGGCCAGTTCCTCGATGAACGCCATCAGCGCGCTTGGAACGGCCGCTTCCCGCGAGGGTGAGGGAGGAATTCCTACCTCCGCCCGGCTCGCGACTCGAATCGCTTCAGCCGCGGTGACGATCTGACTTGCGCATGCTCGCTGAGGAGACGGTGAAGCACCTTCTCTCTGTGCAAGCGGAACGTGTCGAGCAGCTTCTGCAGCTCGAAGTCGTACTCCGCCTTGCGGCTGCCGACATGCGTGATGGAAACATCGATCAGTGTCCGGTAGGCTTCTGGGTCGTCTCCGAATAGCAGCACGCTTTCTTTGAAGAAAGCCTCTCTCTTCGCCGGTGTATTGTTCGCCAGCAGAAAGTACGTGGTCCACAACTCTGCTCCGACCTGGCCCCACTCGCGACGCAGCGCGTCGCTGAACGGAAAGTAGGTGCTGATCTTTGCATCGAGGACGGCATAACTCGTGCGCCAGTCCGTGAGTGCCTCATCAAGTGAGGTGACTGCGGCTTCGCCCTTGAGCTCGATGAGCTGAAGGCGTGAGAAGAAGGTTTCGGTCGACTTCGCGATGTCTTCGACCATGGCGGCCTTCAGCTCGAGAGACTTGGCACCGTCCTGCCATCCCCGCAACAGCCGCGGGGCGAGCACGCCGGTGAGAAGCGCGCCAACAAGGAGAAGTGTGAAGGGATGGGAAAGGATCTGCGCGATCATCTGTGTTCGACTGCGATCAAGCAGGCCGAGCCTGGCCGTGCGATTCGCGCGGAGCCGTCCAGAGCAGGCGGAGGAAGATCACAGCGGGGATCAGCCCTACCACCGTCACGGCCCACCAGACGAACGCGGTGCCCGCCAGGACCCGGCCGAATTGAGCCCGCCGCGCCAGCCCGATGACGGCACCCACCTGCGCCACGAGCACGACCAGTTCTCCGGCGAGCACGACCTCGACGCCGACCGGGTTGCTCCAATCGGAGACGGTCACCGCGATGAACAGGAGCGTCAGCGCGATCCCCACAGCCAGTGCCGCAATGGCGGCTGGGCGGCCGCGGGCGCGAAGGGGCGCCCGGTCGAGCGCGCGCCATTCGGCGCTGCGGAGCAGCCCGACGTAGACCGCGCCCAGGGCGCAGACCACGATCAGGCACGCCCCGCCGGCGATCAAGGTCGACGGATCGCGAAAGTAGGGATCAGAAAAGTAGGCGGCCACCCACACCACCGCGGCCGCCAGCGTGAACCCGCCGACGAACCCTAGCAACGCCAGCCAGAATGCGACCCGCGCGCTCACAGCGCCGGCCGAAGTCGGTGAAGTCGCCTGGAGCGGAGAGACCTCATCCACTGGGGCCGAACGTATCGTACGACGCGCGGTGTCCACGTTGGGAGCGTCGGGAGAGGAAGCGCCTACCCAGGGCGGGTGCGGTCGCGGGCGGACTTCTGGATCAGGCGCCACTTGCGCCGCTCCTCCTGCTGCAGGCGGACGCTGGAGCGTACCGCGAGCGCGTGCAGCTCTCGCTCCAGCTTGCGGTAGCTGGCCAGCCGGTCCGCCTGCAGTTCGCCCTGCTCGACGGCGCGGCGAACCGCACAGCTCGGCTCACCCTGATGTCGGCAGTCGCGAAAGCGGCAGCCGGTCGCGAGCCGGGCGACGTCCTCGAAAGCCTGCTCCAGCGCGCTGCCGTCCCCCCAGAGCTGGAGCTCGCGCAACCCGGGCGTGTCGATCAGCATCCCGCCGTGGTGCAGGATCGTCAGCTGGCGGTGCGTGGTCGTGTGGCGTCCCTTGCCGTCGCGCCTCACGGCCTGGGTCTTGAGGAGGGCATCTCCCATCAGCCGGTTGATCAGGGTTGACTTGCCCACTCCCGAGGGGCCGATCAGGACCCCGGTGAGCCCGGCGCCCAGCTCAGCCCGGAGCCGATCCAGGCCTACGCCGGTTGCGCCGCTGGCGAGCAGGACCGGAGCCCCGAGAGCGATCGGCTCGACGCCGGCCAGGGCCTGGGCCGGATCCGCCGCCAGGTCGGCCTTGGTCAGGACGATCACCGGTGAGGCGCCGCTGTTCCAGGCAATCGTCAGGTAGCGCTCCAGCCGCCGCAGGTTGACCTCCTCCGACAGAGCCGCCACCACGAAGACGCGGTCGACGTTGGCCGCCATCACCTGCTCCACGGTCGAGGCATCGGCCTCCTTGCGGGACAGTGCGCTGCGCCGCTCGAGCACCGCGACGATCGACCCCTGGTCGCCGTGCCCAAGCCGCTGCAGGGCCACCCAATCGCCGACCGTAGGGAGCGACGCGCGCGTGCTCGCCGCGTGACGCAGGCGGCCCGCCACCACGGCCTGGACGGCCGCGGCCTCCAGCTGAACCAGGTAGGCGCTTCCGTGGTCTGCGATCACGCGGCCCGGTTCGGAGCCGCCACGCCCGTGCTCGGCGAATCGTTCTTCGAACCAGGCTGACCATCCGATCGAACGCAGTCGCGTGTGAATCGCGTCGGAATCGCCCGTCGGGGCCCTTGAATCCATGAAGACCTCCAGGTGTGGATCTGCTTCGAGATCCGGCGCGCCTGGAAGGCTGGAAGGGACTAGAGGCGAGCCTCGGAGGCGGCCGGCGATGAAATCTGGAACACAGACACGAGGATCATCTGGCAGCACCTCCTTGCAATCGGGATGCGCGCAGCGTAGCGGGATCAGGCGTGCGCGTCAAGTGACTCCGGTGCCATGCTGAGGATGCGGTGCGCACAGGATTAGCCGGGTTCGCGCTTGCGGTGACGCTGGCCAGCATCTCCCCAGCCGGCCTGTCGGCACCCGTTGTTCCGGCCCATGCGACTGCGGCTCCGGTGGCGGTGCGCGGCACGCTCACGGTCTTCGCCGACTCCTCGCTGGACCTGGCCTTCCGTTCCATCCAGCAATCGTTCCAGCGCGCCTATCCGGCGGTCCGCGTGGATCTGACCCTGGGACCTTCGCCGACCCTGGGGCGTGAGCTGCAGCACGGCGTTCCCGCGGACGTATTCGCGACCATGGACCTGCCCACTCTGCGTCGCCTCGTCCTGGGCCGGGCGGTCGCCGGGGCCGTCCATCTGTTCGCCCGCAACCAGATGCAGATCGTGGTCGCGGCCACCAATCCGAAGCGGATCGGGACCCTGGGCGAGCTCGGCAAGCCGGGGCTGGTGGTGGCGACCTGCCGCCGCGTCCTGCCCTGCGGACGCGACACCGCGCTGGCCTTCGCCCGGGCCGGGATACCACTGGTAGGCAGCGGCCAGGAAGAGGACAGCGCCGCCGTGATCGATCAGGTCGGCGCCGGAAAGGCGGACGCGGGGGTCGTCTACCAGACAGATCTGGACGCGTCCGGCGGGCGGGTCCAGGCAGTCGACATCCCGGACACCGCCAACGTAGCCCCCTGGTACATGATGGTGCTGATGCTCTACACCGACAACGACCGGGCAGCGACCGCCTTCCTCAGCTTCGTCCTCTCGCCCCGCGGCCAGGCGATCCTGTCGCGCTTCGGTTTCGCTCGTCCCTGACGCCTTCCGGGACGCTGGACGAAGGGCGCGTGCACTGAGTTCGGCACCACACTAGAATGTGCCGCGATGGGTCTCTTCTGGTTCTGGCTGATCATCGCCGGAATCCTGGTCATCACGGAGGTCGTGACACTGGCGTTCTTCGCAGCCTTCCTGGCCCTGGGAGCTGCCGGGGCGGCGATCGCCGCTCTGCTCGGCCTGCCGGCGCTCGTCGATGCCGTGGTCTTCGCGGCGGTCGGGGTGGGCGGGATCGTGGTCGCGCGACCGCCGTTGATGCGAGCACTCGGACGCCGGCCAGGTCCCCTGCTTCGCTCGGGCGCGGAGGGCATGATCGGCGAGCGGGCCATCCTCCAGGAGCCGATACTCGGGCCCGACCGCCCCGGGCATGTCAAGATCGCCGGCGAGCTCTGGCCGGCGCTGACCGCAACCGGCGCCGCAGTGCCGGCAGGGACGCCGGTCGTGGTGCGAGCCCTTCGCAGCGCAACCTTGATCGTCGAGGTCGACGACCCGCCATCGGCACAGGCGCCTACGGCGTGAGGAACGCTTACAACCTGGAGGATTAATGGAACCGACCCTGATCTTCATCGGCATCGTCGTCCTGCTCGCCATCGTGCTCATCGCCCGCGCCGTCAATATCGTGCAGCAGGGATACGTCGGCGTCGTCAAGCGCCTCGGGCAGTTCCATTCCGTTCGTCAGCCTGGTGTCACCTTCCTCATCCCGCTGGTGGACGCCATCATGCTCGTCGACATCCGCGAGACGCCGCGGACCGGGGACAAGCAGGACGTCATCACGCGTGACAACGTCACGGTCAGCGTCAACGCCACCATCTTCAGCCAGGTGGTCGACCCCAAGCTGGCTCTGTTCAGCGTCAGCAACTACTTCGTGGCCATCGACCAGCTCTCGCGCACAACCCTGCGCGCCATCTTCGGCGGGATGACCCTGGACGAGGCGCTCAGCCAGCGGGAACGGATCAACGCCCAGCTCCAGGCGCAGATGGAGTCGGTGACCGACAAGTGGGGGATTCGCATCAACCGGATCGAGATCGTAGACATTTCCCCGCCGCAGACGATTCTGAACGCACTCGCCCTGCAGAAGACGGCCGACCAGGAAAAACGCGCCTTCATCTTGAAGTCGGAGGGTCAGCAGCAGTCCGCCATCAACATCGCGGATGGGCAGAAGCAAGCCCAGATCAAGACCGCCGAGGGCGACAAGCAATCCGCCATCTTGCGGGCGGAGGGCGCCAAGCAGGCCGCCATCCTCGAGGCGGAAGGCCGCGCCCAGGCCGTGGCGACCGTCTACAAGGCGATTATCGAGCAGAACCCCACGCCCACCCTGGTCTCGATCCTCCAGCTCGATACGCTCTCCAAGTTCGCAACCAGTGACAACAGCAAGATCCTGGTGCCCTTCGAGAGCGCCGGACTCATGGGCGCGGCCCAGGCGCTGCGCGGCGTGCTCGACGCGGCCCCGGCCGGCGGCGGTAAGTCATAGGGCTGGATCCTCAGACGGCGGTCGTCGTCCTGCGCCCGGACGAGTATCGTTCCATCCAGCCGCTCCTGCGCGAGCTGCTGCTCGAAGAGCAGCGCCACTACGAGCATCCGCAGCGGAGCCTGCCGGAGATTGCGGCCGACGTGGAGCGTCCGCCGCGGGCAACCTTCCAGGGCGAGAACATGATCCTGGCCGCGCGAAGTTCGGAGGGCGAGATCACCGGCTTCTGCTGGTGCGTGTTCTTCGACCCCGGGACTGGCCTCGAGGCTGAGGTGGCGGAGGTCTACGTCAAGCCGTCCTTCCGCGGCAAGGGGCTGGGGCGCAGCCTTCTGCTCAGGGCGGTCGAGCTCTTTCGCCAGCGGGGCGTGACCTTCGCCTCGGTCTGGACCCGGGAGAACAATCCGCAGGCCGTCCGCGTCTATGAGCAAGCAGGATTCCACCGCACGGAGCAGCTGGTGCTGACCTGGCTGCCGCTTCCCGGCCGCTGAACGAGCGAGACGCCGCGTCAGCGGTGGCGAGCCAGGGCGCGCGGCGAGCAGGCCGCGCAAGGCAATTCGGCCGCATTAGAATTTTTGCGGCCAGGCCGTGCGCGGGCGTCCGCGAGCCGCGATTCGCCCGGTAAGTAGACTGGGAGGGTGGCGAGCGAGCCGCAGTACAGCCCGCCGGAACCGGCCCCACTGGCGCCGGCCGAGCGGAGGCCGCGCCGGCCCGGGTGGTACGCCATCGTCGGCATCGCCGCGATCAGTGCCCTGATCGGCGCCGCCGCCGGCAGCGGCGCCACCATCCTTACCGCCCAGCGCCTCAGCCAGGCCGGCAGTCCGGCGGCGCGCAACCTGGTGGCTCCGCTCGCGCCGATCACCAACACCCTGACCGAGGAGTCGGCGGTGATCAACGTCGCCGCCACAGCCGGCAAGTCGGTGGTCGAGATCAAGACCAGGGTGACCTCACCGGACCTCTTCGTGCAGCAGGCTCAGCAGGGCATCGGCTCGGGCTTCATCGTCAGCTCCGACGGCTACATCGTGACCAACAACCATGTGGTCGAAGGCGCCACCCAGCTCCAGGTGATCCTGCGCGACCAGTCGCGGCCCTACGACGCCCGAATCGTGGGAACGAGCCCGCAGGACGACATCGCGGTGATCAAGATCGACGCCAGGGACCTCCCCGCGCTGAGCTTCGGCGACTCGCACAGCCTGCGAGTCGGACAGCTGGCGATCGCGATCGGAAGCCCGCTCGGTCAGCAGAACAGCGTCACCAGGGGCGTGATCAGCGCCCTCAACCGTTCGCTCCAGGTGCCCGATCCGCTGACCGGAGCCCAGGAGAACATCCTCAACGCGATCCAGACCGACGCCCAGATCAACCCGGGGAACAGCGGCGGTCCGCTGCTCAACAGTGCGGGCGAGGTCGTCGGCGTCAACTTCGCCATCGAGCAGGCGCAGTCCGGTCCCGGCCTGGGCTTCGCCCTGGACGGTAACGCGGCCCATGACGTGGCCACCCAGCTGATCCAGACGGGCCACGTCAACGAGCCCTACCTGGGGGTGAGCTACGAGCCGGTCGACGAAACCGCGGCCGCGACCTATGGTCTCAGCGTGGGGGCGCTGGTCAAGAAGGTGGCCGCCGGATCGCCCGCCGATCGCAGCGGGGTGCGGGTGAACGACGTCATCGTCCAGGTCAACGGCCAGGCGATCGACGATAGCCATCCACTCAAGGACGTGCTGCGCCAGTTCCATCCCGGCGACCACGTCAGCCTCACCCTGAAGCGGGGCGGGCAGACGCTGACGGTGCAGGTCACGCTCGGAACCCAACCCTGAGCTCGACCACCGCCACCTCCCCCTCGAGGCTGATCGACCGGGCGGTGCGCCAGGCGGTGGAAAACATCGATGGCTGGGCTGCGGCGACCACGGTCCTGCCGGCCGTGGTCGTCGAGCGGACGCAGAATCCGCAGCACGGTGATTACAGCGTGACGCTGCCGCTCAAGCTGGCGCGCTCGCTGCGCCAGCCGCCGCTTGTGATCGCGGAGCGCCTGGCCGGAAGGCTGGAGCTTCCAGACGGCTTTGCTGAGGTGGCCATTGCGGCCCCCGGTTTCATCAACCTCCGGCTGCTGCCTTCGTGGCTGCGCGCCCAGCTTGTCCCGATCAAGGAGGCCGGCACGCAGTGGGGACGGTCGTCCCTGGGACACGACATCCCGGTCCAGGTCGAGTTCGTGAGCTCGAACCCGACGGGGCCGCTCCTCTTCAGCCACGCGCGCGGCGCCGTGGTGGGGGATGTCGTGGCCCGCGTCCTGGAGGCCAGCAGGTTCAAGGTCCAGCGCGAGTACTACGTCAACGACAAGGGGCGCCAGATCAGGTTGTTCGGAGAGTCGTTGCGTGCCCGGATCCTTGATGAGCCGGTGCCGGAAGGCGGCTACCAGAGCGAGTACGTAAGGGATCTGGCCCAGGAGCTCGAGCCCAGGGCCCGGGAGATGAGCAGTTCACTGGACCCGCGGGTTCTGGCTGAGCTGGGGATGGAGCAGACCATGACGTCGATCCGCGAAGACCTTCGCCGGCTGGACATCAAGCATGACCAGGAGTTCCTCGAGAGCAGCCTCTACGACGGCCGCTGGGATGGCGAGACCTGGCAGGAGCTTCGATCGAAGGGCCGGGTCGTCGAGCGGGATGGAGCAGTCTGGTTCGTCACTGGCGCCGACAAGGACGAGGTCCTGTTCAAGCGTGACGGCGAGCCGACCTACTTCGCCTCCGACATCCTCTATCACCGGGACAAGCTCGAGCGGCGCGGGTTCCAGCGCTCCATCGACGTCTGGGGAGCGGATCACCAGGGCCAGGTGGGCCGTGTCAAGCAGGCGCTCGAGGTCCTGGGAATCGACCCGGCCCGCCTGCAGGTGCTACTGGTGCAGCTGGTCTCGGTCAAGCGGGGCGCGGAAGCGGTCCGCATGTCCCGCCGGGCGGGGGTCGGGATCACGCTCAAGGAGATGCTGGACGAGGTGGGGCCTGACCCGGTGCGCTATTTCTTCCTGCTGCGCTCCGCGGACGCCCACATGCAGTTCGACGTCGACCTGGCCAAGCAGCAGTCCTCGGACAACCCCGTCTACTACGCGCAGTACGCCCACGCCCGCCTGGCCAACGTCCTCGCCTTCGGGGCCGACGCGGGCGCCGATGCCGGCGTATCAGACCTGGAGCGCCTCGACTCGGAGTGGGAGCTGGAGCTGATGCGGGTCATGCTGCGCTGGCCCGATGTCGTGCGCGAGGCGGCAGAATCCCTGGAGCCGCATCGCCTCGCCTTCTACACCGACGAGCTGGCGGCGGCGATCCACCGCTTCTACAAGAACTGTCGCGTCGTCACCGACGACCGGCCGCTGACCGCGGCCCGCCTCCAGCTCTGCCTCGCCGCTCGGACCACCATCGGCAACGCCCTGGGCCTGATGGGGGTCTCCGCCCCGGACCGGATGTAAACTGCCCAGCGATGGAGATCACCTACTTCGGGTTGAACGCGGTCCGGATCAGGGGACGGGACGCGACCCTGATGA
>Ga0209577_10001029_pt1 | contig 27899 bp, 18 predicted proteins | sample GraSoiAngelo_109_FD_185874 | JGI IMG/M metagenome (GOLD analysis project Ga0209577, IMG submission 185874) | Grasslands soil microbial communities from the Angelo Coastal Reserve, California, USA - 14_0903_12_20cm (SPAdes) (version 2) | ecosystem: Environmental > Terrestrial > Soil > Grasslands...
CCTCATCAAGTCCTTCGCCGGGAAGAAGCGCGCCGCCGCTTCACTGCGGGCGGGCGACTGCGGCAACGCCAACACCGGCGAAGTGAGAACGAAAAGGAGCACGAGCGTGAGCCGCGACGAGTGACGGAGCTTTTTCATAGACGCTTTTTTTGGGTGTGCCCTTCTGCTAAACAGAAACGGCTTCTTCACCGCGACGGGAATCGCGTGACCTGCCACTTCACCCGGTCGCGGAGCGGGTCGCCTTGCAGAGCGTAGCCACCAGGCGAGCCGCTCAGGTTGAGCGGTTGAAGGCCGCCCTGCGGCAGCGCGAACAGCCCCGCGACCGCCGCGTCGTCCGTGCTGAAGACGCGCAGCTCGACGTTCTTCCAGTCAATGTCCGCCGTGCTCTGCGCCGCGCGGACGTGCGGGATGACGGAATGGTCACGCACGAGCAGCACCACCGGAATCTGCCCCGCTGTGATCTCGTGCCAGCGCGCGCCCGCGTAAACCTTGCCGGTCTGGTAGTCAATCCAGTCGCCCGGCGGCAGATAGACTCGCCGGCTGTCGGCGCTCTCGAACAAAGGGGCGACGAGCAGGCTTGAGCCGAACACGTACTCGTCGTCAATCGTCCAGGAGGTCGGGTCTTCCGGGTACTCGAAGAAGAGCGCGCGCAGCATGGGGAAGCCGCGCGCCGAAGAGTCCACGGCCTGCGCGTAGATGTAGGGCATGAGCGAATACTTGAGGCCGAGCGCGCGGCGGAAGTCCTCGGTCAAAGCCTCGTCGTACTCCCAAGGCTCGCGCGGCGGCGCGCCGTGTGCGCGCGTGTGCGAGGTGAGTACGCCCCAGGCCAGCCAGCGGCGGTAGAGGTCGCGCGGCGCTCTTTGGACGAAGCCGCCAACGTCGTGGCTCCAGTAGGTGAAGCCGGAGAGTCCGAAGGAGAGTCCGCCGCGCAGCTCCGCGGCCATCGCCGAGTTGGTGTTCTCGGCGTCGCCGCCCCAGTGCAGCGGGTAGCGCTGGCTGCCGGCCCAGGCGCTTCTGGCCCAGATGATGTTCTCGCCCGTCGTCTCTCTGGTGATGTCGGCGACGGCCTTGTTGTAGCGCAGAGGGTAAAGGTTGTGCTCGTACCAGCCCGTTCGGCCCGAAGCGTATTGACCGTTCACGGGCGCGCCCTCGCCGAAGTCAACCTTGATCGCGCCGACGCCCATCTTCAAAAGCGCGGCGAGCTTCCCCTGATACCACTTCACGGCCTCCGGGTTGCTCATGTCGAGCACGGCGTCCTCGAAGGGTAGATTACCCGCCTGGTCTTTGACCTCGTAGCCGCGCGAGACGATCTCCTTGTACAGCTCGTTCTTCGGCGTGAAGTAGGTGTACTGCCAGAGGCTGATGTGGAAGCCCTGCTTCTTCAAATCCGCAATCATCCGTGCGGGGTCGCGGAAGCGCGAGGCGGAGAACTGGTAGTTGCTGCGCCAGTCGGTCTCGAACCAGCCGGTGTCGAGGTGGATCACGTCCGCGGGTACGCGGTGCTCGCGCAAGCGTGCCGCCACGTCGCGCACCTCGTCCTCCGACTTGTAGGTGATGCGGCTCATCCAGAAGCCGAAAGACCAGAGCGGCGGGACGGGGCTGCGGCCCGTCAGGGCCGTGTACTCGGAGAGGATGTCTTTGGGCTGGCCGAGGAAGACGAAGATGTCGAGGTTCTCGTCGCCCGTGTAGATGGTGTTGTGCTGGTCGTAGGTCTTGCCGAAGTCGAAGGTGACGGGGGCGCTCGTGTGAACGAACATGCCGTAGCCGTTGCTACTGAGGAAGAACGGAATGGGCTTGTACATGAACTCGTTCTGCACGCCCATGCCGTCGCGCGTCCAGGCGTTTATTTTCTGTCCGCGCTTGTCTAGCCGGGTGAACGACTCGCCGCAGCCGAAAATCTTCTCGTCGTGTTGCAACTCGAAGGTCGCGGCGGTCAGCCGGCTCAGGTCGCTCGCGCGTCGAACGAAGGAGAAAGGGATGGGCGTGAAGTAGGTCGCCGGGTCGCCGACGTTCTGCGTGCGCGTCAGGAGGCGGCCCGCGCCGTCGTAGAACTCGACGTGCCACGGGTCTTTGATGAGTCGCACCTGGCCGTAGGCGCTCGTGTATGTGACGCCCTTGTCGGTCTGCTCGACCTTCCACGTGTGATCGACGGGCGGCGTGCCGACGAGCATGAGGGAGTCCGCGTCGCGCGGGAACTCGGCACGCGAAGTGAAGCGCAGGCGGACGGTGCGCGGCGTGACGAAGGAGATGGAGAAAGGCAGCACGGGGTCTTGGTCGTACTCGGTGCCGGGGAATTCGGTCGCGCGCCCCTTGCCCAGCGTCACGTCAATCTTGTTGAAGGAGAGCGTGGTGCTGCGCAAGTACCTGTCCCACTGGAGCGTGCCCTGCCCGGTCGCCGGGTTAAAGTCCTTGACACGGCTCCCGACGAAATAGACCTGCTCCATCTTCTGGAACTCCTGGCTCACGTCCACGGGGTCGTTGAGCACCTGCGCCGTGACGCCGCCGCCGCCGAGCACCAACGAAAGAATCAGGACGAGAAGCAGACGCGCGCCCGCGAAGCGCGCCCTGCGAACGAGGTATGGTTTCAACTTCATGCTCTCCTCTCCGTCGGTCACAAGCCGTAAAGTAAGCCGAAGCGCCGCCCGGCGAGGCCGCAATCGCTGGCTCACGTCGAACGCGAGTCCGCGCCCACATGGGGGCGACGGGAACTCAAACGCACTGTGACAAGGCTTGTGCCGAAGCACTCCGGGCAAGGAAACGGCGGCTTATTGACAACGTGCGGCGGCGAAGTTACGTTACCGCCCAAAGCCTTGTCAAGATAAAGAGTTTTCATATTCCGCCGACGTTGCCGCCCGGCGCGGACGCTTATGAAGAACCGCATCAACCGCCGTGAGTTCCTTCTCAAGAGCCTTCTAACCGGGGCCGCACTGCCGCTAACCTTCATTAAGTCGAGGGGCGCGAGACGGACGCCGCTCGCCTCGCACGCCGCCGACGCCACCGACCCCGCGGCGCTGAAGCTCTGGTACGACCGGCCCGCCGCGCAGTGGGTCGAGGCGCTTCCCCTCGGTAACGGTCGGCTCGCCGCGATGGTCTTCGGCGGTACGGCGAGCGAGCGCCTGCAACTCAACGAGGACACGCTCTACGCGGGCGGGCCTTACGACCCCACAAATGCGGAGGCGCTGTCGGCCTTGCCCGTAGCGCGTCGCCTCATCTTCGAGGGCAAATACAAAGAGGCCAACGATCTCGTCGGCGAGAAGATGATGGCCCGCCCCCTCAAGCAGATGCCCTACCAGCCCGTCGGCGACTTGAACCTAAAATTCCCCGGCCACGAGAGCGCGTCCGACTACCGGCGCGAGCTAGACCTCGACACGGCCATCGCCTCCATCTCCTACACGGTCGGCGGCGTGCGCCACGCGCGCGCGATTTTCTCAAGCCCCTTGGATCAAGTGATCGCGGTTCGGCTGACCGCAGACCGCCCCGGCCAAATCAGCTTCAACGCCTCGATGCAGACGCCGCAGGAGGCGACGGTCGCGACCGAGTCCGGCCACACGCTCGTCTTGCGCGGGAGAGGCGGCGACGCCTTCGGCATCAAGGGCGCGCTCAAATTTCAGGCCCGCGTCCTCGTCCTCGCCGAAGGCGGAAAGACGACGGCGGACAAGGACAGCATTACTGTCAACAACGCCGACGCGGCGACTATCCTCATCGCCGCGGCCACGAGCTACAAGAGCTACAAGGACGTGACCGGCGACCCCGAACGACTCGCCGCCTCGTACCTGAACAAAGCCGCCGCGCGTCGCTTCGAGCGGATGCGCGCCGATCATGTGCGTGAGCACCAACGCCTGTTCCGCCGCGTCCGCCTCGACCTCGGCTCGAACGACGCCGCGAGTCTTCCGACAGACCAGCGCGTCGTCCGCCTCGCCGAAGGGAAAGAAGACCCGCACCTGGCGGCGCTCTACTTCCAGTACGGTCGCTACCTCCTCATCTCCTCGTCGCGCCCCGGCACGCAGCCCGCCAACCTGCAAGGCATCTGGAACCAGGAGGTGACGCCGCCGTGGGAGTCGAAGTACACCGTCAACATCAACACCGAGATGAACTACTGGCCTGCGGAAGTCTGCAACCTCTCCGAGTGCCACGAGCCGCTCATACGCATGGTCACGGAACTCGCCGAGAACGGAGGCCGCACGGCGCGCGTGCACTGGGGCGCGCGCGGCTGGGTCTGCCACCACAACACAGACCTCTGGCGCGCGTGCGCGCCCGTGGACGGGCCGCTCTGGGGCATGTGGCCGACGGGAGGGGCGTGGCTCTGCAAACACCTCTGGGATCACTACGAGTTCGCGCCCGACAAAAATTATCTCGCGAAAATCTACCCCGTCCTGAAGGGCGCGGCGCAGTTCTTCGCCGACACGCTCGTCGAGGAGCCGGTGCACAAGTGGCTCGTCACCTGCCCGTCGCTCTCGCCGGAGCACCAGCACCCCGGCGGCGTCGCGGTCTGCGCCGGCCCCGCGATGGACACGCAGATCGTCCGCGACCTCTTCAACCACTGCGCCGAGGCCGCGCACATTCTCGGAGTTGACAGAGAGTTCGCGGCGCGTCTCTCGTCTCTGCGCGCGCGCATGGCCCCGATGCAAATCGGCAAGGCCGGGCAGTTGCAGGAGTGGCTCGAAGACTGGGACATGGAAGCGCCGGAGATGCATCATCGCCACGTCTCGCATCTTTACGGTCTCTTCCCTAGCGACCAAATCACGCCGCGCGCGACGCCCGACCTCTTCGCGGCGGCGCGTCGGACGCTCGAAATCCGCGGCGACGCAGGCACGGGCTGGAGCCTCGCCTGGAAGATAAACTTCTGGGCGCGCCTGCTCGACGCCGAGCGCGCCTACAAACTTCTGTTGATCGCGCTCACGCCCGTCTTCATGCAGCAGGCGGCGAGCCGCGTCGGAAGCGGCGGGGGCATCTACGCGAACCTCTTCGACGCGCACCCGCCGTTCCAGATAGACGGCAACTTCGGCGCGGCCTCCGGCATCGCCGAGATGCTCTTGCAGTCGCACGCGGGCGAGATACACCTGCTGCCGGCGCTGCCGCGCGCGTGGGCTGCGGGCAGCGTCAAGGGCTTGCGCGCCCGCGGCGGATTCGAGATTGACATACGTTGGGACGCGGGGCGGCTCGCCGGGGCGACCGTCCGCAGCGTCACCGGGACGACGTGCGAAGTGCGTTACGGCGAGCGGACGGTCGCGCTCCGCGTCGCGCGCGGCCATGCCGCACGGCTCGACGCTAATCTTCGCCGGGCTTGAGAAGATTCCTGACAAGCGTCCTCACGAAGCGACAGAAAGAATCCTACTCCGGTCGCGCAAACCGTTTCGGCCCGCCCGTCTGAAGGCTCAGTCTCGACGCCGCAAAAAGCCGCGGGCTGTGAAGCGGGTCGAGTGCGGCGTGCCCCCGCCGGATCACATCCCAGGCTGATTTTGAGTCCGCAGTCCGAGCGCCGTGACGACCTGCGGGTCGGGCGTCGCGCGACCGTCTTTCTTCAAGGCGACTCCGAACGAGTCGGCGTAATCCCACATGGCCCAGCCTATCTTGTGCCTCTCAAGGGCCGTGCGCACGTCCTCTATCCAACGCAGGCGGGCGGACGGCGGCGAGTAAGTGCGATAGACGCCGAACTCGTTGCACGTGAGGGGTACGCCGCGCTTCTGCGCCCAGTCCGCAGCGAGCGCGACCATGCGCTCGATCCGCTCCGCGTTCCAGCGCTCTTCGCCGTAAGCACGCAAGGCTCCGCGCGCCGACTCGTGTTCGACGGAAGCCAGCAGCGGCGCGACGGCTTCGGGGCTGGACGGGTAGGGGACGTTCTTGAGGTACGGCCAAACTTCAGCGCCCCACGTCGCGCCCTGGTGCGTGAAGTTGTGCGGCTCGTAGAAGTGAAAGTTGTAGATCACGTTCCGGTCGGCGAGCGGCTCGATGAGGAGGAGCTGATCCACGGCAGACCAGCGCGGGCCTGTGGCGATGATGGTGTGAAGCGGCGCGCCGTCGCGGACGGCAGCGGCCACGCGCGCCTGAATCCCCATCCAGCGGTAGGCGTCCTCGGCCATCGGCTCGTTGATGATTTCGAGGAAGAGTCGTTCGGGGTCGCGCGCGGAGAGGTGGCGGGCGAGCGCGCGCCAGAACTCGGCGAAGGCTTCGACGTGCCGGTCGTCCGTGCGGAGCTTGAGCTTGAACTCGTCGGAGGGGTGAACGTCGAAGACGACCGAGAGGCCGCCCGCGAGAAGCATGTCGAGCGCCGAGTCGAGGCGGCGCAGATATTCCGGGTTGAGGTCTGCCGGATGTGCTTCGTCGAAGAGCGGGGCAGGCTCGACAGGGAAACGAACGTGATCGAAGCCGAGGCTTTTGATGAGCGTGATGTCGCGCCGCGTGGTGTGCGTCCTCAAGTGATTCTCAGAGTAGTCGCCGCCCGGAGACTGTGAGAACCAGTGGCTCAGGTTGACGCCGCGCCGCAGGCGCGCGGCCCTCGACCAGGCGACGCGTGCAGAGTCCTCGCCGGCCCGCTCGGCCTGCGCGGCGGCGGCATCCGAAAGAACGCCCGCGGCGACGGTCGCGCCGCCCGTTGAGCCGAGCGTTGCGAGCGGCGCGAGCGCGATTAAGAGTGCTAAGGCGACTCGTCTTAACATACCTGTGATTTAAGGCTCTACTCTGACTAGGACGACGCCGTGGGCCGGCACGTCGGCGCTGAAGCTGCCCGTGTGCTTGCCCAAATCCTTCTTCGCCCAGAGGTCGCGCACCGAAGCGGAGAGGTGCGCGGGGTAGCCGATCTCATTCCAAGAGACTGAAACTTTTGCGGGCGCGATGCCGCGGTTCAGGAGCGCGACCGCGCGGCCCCCGTCCGAGAGTTGTCTGGCCCACACGTCGGAGTCGCCTTCGCGTTTGACGCGGCGGCCTTGCATGCCGAGAGGGTCTTGATCCACGGCGATGACTTCCCTGTTCGTCAGTATCTCGGCTGTCTCCGGCGTCATCTGCCGGATGTCGTTGCCGGCCATCAGGGGCGCGGCCAGGACGCACCAGAGGCTGAAGTGCGCGCGGTACTCGGTCGCCGTCATCCCGCCATTGCCGACCTCAAGCATGTCGGGGTCGTTCCAGTGGTCGGGGCCGGCGTAAGCTTCGAGGCCGTCTTGCAGGTCGAGGATGTGGACGAAGCCCATGCCGCCCCAATCGCGCTTGCAGTCCCAGCAGTCCTGTATGTCGCCGGTCGTGCGCCACAGATTTCCCACATCGCGCGCCCACGTCCAAGGCTTCGACGTGCCCCACTCGCAGATGCTGAAGACGATGGGGCGGCCCGCCTTCGCGAGCGCGTCGCGCATGATCGAATAAGACGCCTGCTGGTTCTGCGTGCCCGTCGAGCACCAATCATATTTCAAATAGTCAACGCCCCACGCCGCGTATTGCCTCGCGTCCTGGAACTCGTAGCCGCGACCGCCCGGTCGCTTCTGGCAGGTGAGCGTGCCCGCGTCGGAGTAGAGGCCGAACTTGAGTCCCTTCGAGTGGACGTAGTCGGCGAGCGCCTTCATCCCCGAAGGGAAGCGCTGCGGGTCTGCGATGATGTTCCCTTGGGCGTCGCGGCCCACCTGCCAGCAGTCGTCAATCACGACGTACTGGTAGCCGGCGTCGCGCATCCCCATGCTCACGAGCGCGTCGGTCATCTCCTTAATTAACTTCTCGCTCACGTTGCAGCCGAACTTGTTCCAACTGTTCCAGCCCATCGGCGGGGTCTTCGCCAGCCCGTTGTCGAGCGAGCGCGCACGCGCCCCGGTTGCGAACGAGCACACGACGACTAAGACGCACAGCAGCCGACACGCGGAACGGAACATCACGGTCTGACTCATTCAAAAGCTCCCGGAAATTTTAATCTGAACGCCGCGGCGGCGAACTGCGCCGGCCATCGCCGGAAGGAGACTCCTCCCGGACTCCGCGATTTTGATTGCTCTCGACAAGCAGCCCGCTCGTCGTTAATTTCAGGCCCGCGCGACCGGAAACGCTTTTGCGCTTCAGCCGCGCACAGTTCGACACCGACCTAACGAAGACGAACCGGGGACGCTTTGTTGCATGGCCTAGCAAAAGTCTTTCTATTACTCAGCCCGGTCGCCTGTCAAGAACTTTTCCTTCCGCGGGCCGGATGTTGTGGTCTGTTAACGTGAGAGGAAGTCGGCGACGGCTGGGTTCAACTTCTGCGCCTCGCACCCCGGAGCCAGGTGGCCGCAGTCGCCTTCGAGCGTGAGCACCCGCGCATTAAGCAGGCGCGTGAACTCTAAGGCGGGGCCGGGCGTGACGACGTGATCTTGCGTCGCCACGACGACGAGCACTCGCGCTTTGACCGCGGCGGCGACGCCCGCCGTGAACAGCAGGCAGAGCGAAAGACCCGCGACAATACGCGCCGGACTCTTCATCGGAGTTGTGCTCACTTTCGTTTACTCTAAAGTTGAACAGGCGAACGACCGGCGCGCGATGATGTGTGCGCGCAACGCGCGCAAGTCCCCCGCGCAGTCGGACGCGCATCTCACGCGAAGGGCGCGACCAGTTTCAGGCAGACGGGAGACGACACCTCGGCGCTGTGCCCCGTGAAGCCGAGCCTGCCCGTCCGCGGGTCGAGCCGGAAGGTGGTGATCGTGTCCGAGTCTTGATTCGCGACCAGGAGGAATGTGCCGGTCGGGTCAATGGCGAAGTTGCGCGGCGTCTTGCCCCTCGTCGGCTCGTGCGCGACGAGGCTCAGCTTACCCGTGCGCTCCTCAACCCCGAACGCGGCGATGTGGTCGTGCCCGCGGTTCGAGCAGTAGAGGAATCGCCCGTCGGGCGCAACGTGTATGTCCGCGCCCGTGTTCGCTCCCTTAAAGTCGGCTGGCAGCGTGGGCAACGTCTGCACCTCGCGCAGAGTGCCCCGCACGGGGTCGTGCGCGAAGACGGTCACCGTCGCGCCGAGTTCGTTCATCACGTAGGCGAACTGACCGCGCGGGTGAAAGGTAAGGTGGCGCGGCCCCGCGCCCGGTTTGACCTGCGCCCACGGCGCAGGCGCGGGCGTGAGTTTTCCACGCCGCGCGTCGAAGCGGTAGATCATGATCTTGTCCGCGCCGAGGTCGCAGGCGTAGGCGTGCCGGTTAGCCTTGTCTAACACGACGCAGTGGGCGTGCGGGGCTTCCTGCCGCTGCGGGTTGACGCCTGACGCCCCTTGCTCCTGCCGCACGTCAACGGCCTCGCCGAGACTCCCGTCGGCGCGCACCGGCAGGACGGCGACGTTCCCGCCGACGTAGTTGGCTACAAGGACGAACCGCCCCGTGTCGGCGACGGTGACGTAGCAGGGCGCGCCGCCGAGCGACGGCTGTTGATTCAGGAAGCGTAGTGCGCCCGTCCGCTGATCTACGGCGAAGGCGCTGACGGCCCCGCTCTTTTGACCGTTGAACTCCGTCACCTCATTTACGGCGTACAGGTAACGCCTGTCGCGTTCGAGCGCGAGGTATGAAGGGTTCACGACGCCGCGGGTCACGCCGACCTGTCGCAACTCGCCCGAAGAGAGTTGCAGGCGGTAGAGGTAAATGCCCTCGCTCTTGCCCGCCGTGTACGTGCCGACATAGACGAGCAATTCCTGCGGCCTCCCGGCTCGTGGTACGGCGGCGGCTGACCTGCCCGCGAGGACGAGACCCAGTACGCCTGAACCGGCGGTCTGCAAAAATTCACGTCGTGTGGTGTGGTTCGACATCTCTTATCTCGGAGGCATACGTACAGCTCAGACGGGCGCGGCGGCGCACTCCGAAGAGCGGAAAGCCGTAGGCGCTTTAAGCCGTCGCGCCCGCGCGGTAGCCCAGTTCGTCGAGCGCCAGTTGTGTCCCGCCGAGCAACTCGTCTATGTGCTCGACACGCTCGACGCCCAAGACGAATGCGTCCACCACGCCCGACTCGATCTGGAAGCGGAAACAGTCGGCGGGCGAGAGAGAGCGCCCGCCCTGCACGATGTCGCCCTGGCCCACCACCTTCATGCCGATCATGCCCTGTCCCTTCGCCCTCATCCGTGCGAAGAGCGAGCGCGCCGTCCCGACCTCGGCATCCATGTGCGCGGCGCGCGGGTTCCAGCGCACCTGGTTGATCTCGACCCAGTCGCTTGAGGCGGCGGCTTCGAGCGCTCCGAAGCTGTGGCACGTGACGCCGACGGCGCGCACACGCCCCCGCCGCTGCGCCTCGGAGAACGCGTCCAAAACGCCGCAGTAGCGCGTCGTCCAGTCAGACTCGGTGACGCAGTGGACGATCAGCGAGTCTATGTAGTCCGTGTTCAGTTCGGCGAGGAAGCGTTCAATATCTCTGCGCGCCTGCTGAGGGTCGCGGCTGTCGGTCTTGGTCTGGACGACGTACTTCTCGCGGGGAACGCCCTGCATGGCGTCACGGAAGAACGTGTGCGAGCCGTAGGCGTCGGCCAGGTCGTAGAAGTTGACGCCGCGGTCGAAGGCGTGGCGCATCAGGCGCGTGAAGGCCGCTTGGCCGAGCTGCGTCTGGTTCGAGTGGTGCGCGTAGCCGATGCTGCCCGTGCCGATGCCGACGAGCGAAACCTTCAGCCCGCTCCGTCCGAGGCTCACACGATCCGTGGGACTCCTGACGGAGCGGTCAAACACCCCCGCGGCGACGGCCCCGCCCCGCGCCTCCGTCTTCGCCCCACGCTGCGCGATCATCTCCCCCGCGAGCACAGCGCCGGCCCCGGCGGCGGCAGTGCCGATAAATTTTCGGCGGCTGAGTTTAGCCATGAAGCGAACCCCTCTTCATAAAGTGTCGGGCATCACACCCTCCTACGGTGCGGTCGTGTCAATAACGACCTCTGCCGGCGCAAGCCCTTCGGCTGAAGCCCTGACCTTTATCTTGCCCGCCCGTTTGTCTGACTTCACGATAACCAGGCAACGCCCCTGCCAGGCTTTCCGCTGCGGCTGCTGGTAGCTCTCCGTGCTGACCGGATTCGCGTTCCCCACCCCGACTATGCGGCCCGGCCCTTCGAGCGCGAACTTTACCAGATTCTCGGCCTTCGGGTTACGCACGCCGCGTGCGTCAACCAACTCCGCCGTGATGTAGCTCAAATCCTGCCCGTCCGCTTTGACGCTAGTCCTGTCGGCAGACAGCCTGACGCGGGTCGGCTCTCCCGCCGAGCGCAGTTCTGCCGCGCCCGCCTGCCCGCCCGCGTCATAGCCGACCGCCCTGAGTGCGCCCGCCTGGTAAGGCACTTCCCACGTGGCGATGTACGCGGTCGAGCGGTTGGTCGGCCTCCTGCCCAAAGACCTCCCGTTCAGAAACAGCTCGACCTCCTCACAAGAGGAGTACACGCTCACCTCCAGGGGCTTGTTCTCGAACCCCTTCCAGTTCCAGTCGGCCACCACGTCGAGCCAGTGCCACTTCGACCACGGCTGCCTCTTCGGGTTCGGCTCGAAAGAGGGGCGCGGCGGTTTGACGAAGACCGACACCTGATCTTTCTTCCAGAGCGCGTCGCGGTAGAAAGACTGCGGGCGCTTCCACCCGCAGATGTCTATGTCGCCGCAGTAGGCGAGGTTCCAGGGGTAGAAATTTCGCTCCTGCCAGTAGCCGCGCCAGCCGATGCTGGCCTCGCCGATGTAATCGAACGCCGTCCAGACGAAATCGCCGACGACGTAAGCGTGATCGAGTACGTTCATCCAACTGTCGAACGCTTCGAGCGGGTAAGACTCCGTGCCGACCATGACGCGGTTGGGGACGCGACCGTGGTCATATTCGTACATACTCTTCTTCATGTGGTCGCCCCCGGCGGCGTAGTTGTAGCCGGCAACGTCGAGCGTGGCGAAATAGGGGTCTTTGTCTTCGCGCAGATCGTTCACTGCAGAGGTGACGGGGCGCGTCGGGTCGAGGCGGCGCACGTAGTCGCCCAGCACCTTCGCAAGCTTCACCACCTCCGGCTTATCACGGTTCGGAATCTCGTTCCCCGTACTCCACATGATGACGGACGGGTGGTTGCGGTCGCGCTCGATCATGCTCTCGACATCCCTCTGCCACCACTCGTCGAAATAGAAGTGGTAGTCGTGCGGGTTCTTCCCCTCCCGCCACATGTCGAACGCCTCGTCAATGACCATCACGCCGAGCCGGTCGCAGGCGGCGAGGAACGCGGGCGACGGCGGGTTATGTGCGAGCCGCAGGGCGTTGTAGCCGCTCGCCTTCAGTAGTTCCACGCGCCGCTCCTCCGCCCGGTCAAAGGCGCGCGCGCCGAGCGGGCCGTTGTCGTGGTGGAGGCAGCCGCCTTTAAGTTTGAGCGGCTGGCCGTTGAGGCGGAAGCCGCTCGCGGCGTCGAAGGAGATCGTGCGGACGCCGAACTTCGTCTCCACGCGGTCGGTCAGTTGCCGGTCGCGGTAAACTTCGCTGACGGCGGTGTAGAGCGTGGGCGAGTCGGGCGACCACAGCGCGGGAGATTTGATGGTCGCGTCCTGGTTGAATTCGTAGGCGGCTTTCGGCTCGACGGTTTGACTCGACTCGACCTTCGTCACCTCTTGACCTGCCCCGTCAACGATTCTCGTCAAGAGTGTGACACGCGCGGGCTGTTCGCTCTCGTTCAGCACTCTAGTCTTCGCATTCACTCTGGCGGACGAAGCATTCACCGCCGGCGTGGTGATGTAAGTCCCCCACTGCGCGACGTGCGTCGGCTCCAGCGTCTTCAACCAGACGTGGCGGTAGATGCCTGAGCCGGAATACCAGCGGCTGTTCTCGCCCTCGTTCTTCACCTTGACGGCCAGGACGTTCGCGCCCCCGAATTTAACCTTGTCCGTCAGGTCGAACCAGAAGCTCGTGTAGCCGTAAGGGTGAGCGCCCACCCACTGGCCGTTCAGCCACACGTCCGCGTTCATGTACACGCCGTCGAACTGAAGCAGAATACGCTTCCCCTTCTCTTCATTCGGGACGGCGAATGTTTTGCGATACCAGCCGGTTCCCCCGGTCGTGAAGCCGCCGCTCACCTGGCTGATCGCTTCGGGGTCGAACGGCGAGCGTGTGCCGGGCAGGTCTTCGATGCTCCAGTCGTGCGGGAGGTCTAGCTTCCGCCATTTGGAATCATCAAAGTCGGGCCGCTCCGCGCCCTGCGCGCCCCCCCGTTGAAAACGCCAGTCCGCATCAAAGAGGACGACACTATTTTGTTTGCCCTGGGCGCGCGCGCGCGCCCGCGACGGCACTTCCGCCGTCCCCGCCCCGAACGACATGCCCGCCACACCCAGCAAGGTCAGTAGCACGACCGCCACCGCCCTTGCTCGTTTGCGGATAGAGAACTCTTCGTCTGGTGATCTGTCCACACCGGCGCGCGTTGCCATCATCATTCTCCCACTTTAAGGCATGAAGCCTATTTTGACGTATGTGCCTTCGGACGCCGCGCTCAAAGCTGAACATAAAGACGGGCGTGAAGAGAAGGGCGGGCTTATGGCCCACTCATCCCGGCACGTCTTCATCTCGCGCCTTGCCGAAGCGCGGGCTGCCGCGCGAAACTATCACGAAGCCCCACGGTCGCGCGAGCATTCAAGGCACAGGGACTTATCAGCGCGCTACGCCGTAGTTGATCGAACTCGCGGCATAACTCGTCGCGGGAGGTGAAATCTTTTGAAGGGGAGCGGTGTAAGCGAGGCGGCTCAGGTAACGGAGGTGGCGGAATCCGCCGTCCCTGAGTTTCTGAATAAACGACAGCTTCCGCCCGCACAGAGGATTAGCCGTGACTGAGCCTTTATCCTACAACAAGTATCTTCGCGTGCGCGAGCTGATCGAGTTGCAGACGTGCCTGTCCGACCCCGCGCACCACGACGAGCTTCTGTTCATCACCATCCACCAGGCTTACGAACTCTGGTTCAAGCAGATTCTCCACGAGATAGACGCGGCCATCCTCGCCATGGGTGAAGACCGAGCGCCCGCGGCGACGCGCGCGCTCGCCCGCGTCGTCGAGATCGAGAAACTGCTCGTCGCGCAGATACACATCCTTGAGACGATGACGCCGATCAACTTCCTCGGCTTCCGCGACCAGCTCAACCCGGCGAGCGGCTTTCAGTCAACGCAGTTCCGCGAAATCGAGTTCTCTTCGGGCCTCAAGGACGTGGGCGTCACGCTCGCCTTCCGAGACGACGAGTTCGCCGCGGCGCGTTTGCAGGCGCGCATGGACGCGACGACGCTCGGCGAAGCCTTCTACGCGCTGCTCGCGCGGCGCGGACTCGACTCGCCGCCTGACGACGCCTCGCTCCCGGAAGACGAGAGGCGGCGGCACTACCAAGCGCGCGTCCGCGCCGTCGTCGAAGTGCTCACGCACTTCGAGTCGCGCGCCGAGGAGTTTCAACTCGGCGAGGCGCTCGTCGCGCACGACGAGTTCTTCTCGCTCTGGCGCTACCACCACGTCAAGATGGTCGAGCGGATGCTCGGCGAGAAGCGCGGCACGGGCGGCAGCGAGGGCGTGGGCTACCTGAAGACCACGCTCGGCAAGAAGTTCTTCCCCGAACTCTGGGAGGCGCGCACGCACCTCGACAGCACACACGGACGGGCGGGCTGCCCCTTCGCGGGGCGTTGACGCCGCGCCCCGGCCTGGCCGCAGCCGTGCGAGCCGGTCGTGTTAGGATCAGGCAGAGCGTCGAATCGGAGAAAGAGTTATGTCAAGAAACATTCAGTTCGTCACGGACGCCGAAGGTAAGAAGACAGCCGTCATTCTCCCGCTTGAAGAGTACGAGGAGATGCTTGAGGATTTGCATTTCGGCCAAGTCGCCCGCGAAAGCAGGGACGAGCCGCGCCGACCCTTCGCCGAGTTGGTCGAGGAACTGCGCGCCGACGGCGAGATAGATGTATAACGTCACAATCACCTTACGCGCCGAGCGGGAGCTGAAGCGGCTCGACCGCTCGACCAGGAACCGCGTCGTGAAAGCGATCCTCGACCTCGCATCGAACCCGCGCCCCGCCGGTTGCCTCAAAGTCAGGTCGGAGGAGGGCGTGTGGCGCGTCCGCGTCGGCGACTGGCGTGTCGGCTATATGATTGACGACGCCGCGTCCGAAGTGGCTGTGATTAGAATCGCTCACCGTAGCGAGTTTTACGACTGACCCAGACAAGGAGCGCGACCGCCTCGATCAAGGCTGAGGCAGTTGATCTCTCGCCGGTCGCGTGTAAAACCAAAGCCCCTGCCGTCTATGCCGAACGTCGAGTTCCCCGAACGCTTCCGAATGGGCGACCACTTCCTCTATCACAACCTTGAGGAAGGGCGCGAAGGTAAGGTCTGCCTCTACTACGGCGACGAGACTTTCACCTATGCGGACGCGGCGCGGATGTCGAACCGCGCGGGCGGCGCGCTGCGCGAGCTTGGTGTGGAGATTGAAGACCGTGTGCTCATCGCGCTGCCGGATTGCCCGGAGTTCGTGTGGAGTTGGTTCGGCGCGAACCGCGTGGGCGGCGTCATCACGATGGTCAACCCGCTGCTCCCGGCGGACGACTACCGCTACTACCTCGAATACACGCGCGCGCGCGTCGCCGTCATACACGAGTCGCTCGTTGAGAACTTCGCGCGGGCCGCGGAGGGCGTGCGACACCTGAAGAACGTGCTGGTGGTCGGCGGGGAGAGCAGGCGTTTTCACTCCTTCGCGGAAGCCGTGGATGCCCAGCCCGACGAGCTTAGCCCTGCGGACACGCACCGCGACGACCCGGCCATCTGGCTCTTCACTTCCGGCTCGACCGGACGCCCGAAGGGTGCCGTCCACCTACAACACGACCTGCCTTACAACACCGAGTGCTACGCGAAGGGCGTGCTCGGCGTCAATGAGAACGACCTGACCGTCTCCGTCCCGAAGCTCTTCTTCGGCTACGCGACGGGCACGAACCTCCTCTTTCCCTTCGCCGTGGGCGGCGCGACCGCACTCTTCTCGGAAAGGTCAACGCCCGAAAAGATTTTCGAGATGATCGAGCGATACCGCCCGACCGTCCTGACGAGCGTGCCGACGATGATTAACTCCATGCTCGCAGTCTCCGGCGCGGCGCTGAGGGACTTGTCTTCGCTTCGCATGTGCCTGTCGGCGGGCGAGGCCCTGCCCGAAGAGTTGTACCGCCGCTGGGTCGGGGAGTTCGGCGTCGAGATTTACGACGGCATCGGCTCGGCGGAGATGTTCCACATCTACATCACGAACCGCCCCGGCGACGTGAAGCCCGGCAGCCTCGGTCGCGTCGTCCCAGGGTACGAGGCCGAGATCGTGGACGCCGAGGGGCGAGCCGTGCAGACGGGCGAGATGGGGACTCTGCGCGTGCGTGGAGACTCGGCGGCGCTCTGCTACTGGCAGGCGCACGAGAAGTCGAAGGCGACGTTTGCGGGCGACTGGTGCACGACGGGCGACCAGTTCCACGCGGACGAGGAGGGCTACTACTGGTATCACGGTCGCACCGACGACATGCTCAAGGTCTCCGGCGTCTTCGTCGCGCCCGCAGAGATCGAGAACTGCCTACTCCAACACGAGGCCGTGCTCGAAGCGGCGGTCGTCGGCCACGACGCGGGCGACGGCCTCGTCAAGCCCAAAGCCTTCCTCGTCCTGCGCGAAGGCCGCGCGCCGAGTGAAGAGCTGGCGCGCGACATCAAAGACTTCGTCAAGTCGCGCCTCGCGCTCTACAAGTACCCGCGCCGGGTCGAGTTCGTCGAGTCGCTCCCCAAAAACGACCGTGGGAAGATAGACAGGAAACAACTAAAGAACCCGTAGGTCTTCTCGAACGTGCTGATCCGCGTCGTGAGGAGCCTTTTGAACAGGCGTTCCGTAAGGAACCACTTCCTCAGCACGCCGCCCCGATTTTTTTCGCGCGCGCGACGCGCGTTACAACCGGCCCCGCGGCGCTCCGGCTATCGTTTGCTTCTCATCGCGGCCCGCTCCCTTTTAATTGAGACATTGTTACAAAGGGCAACCTGCCGCGCCGCCGCGCGTTTTTACATCAGGTTGTTAGTCGCTTATAATCCGAGCGCCCTCCGGGACTCGCCTCGAAAGCCTTTCCGCCGAAAGCCTCGAACCGCGACAGCCCGGAGCAGCAGGAGGTTGCCGCCGTGTCGAAGAACAGAAACGTCTCGCTCGCCCTCGCGCTCGTCCTCTCGGCGTGCGTGCTTGCGCCGCAGTCGGCCCTCGGCAACCGCGTGCTCTACGACCCCCCGCCGAGCGTCAGCACGACGCCCGCGCCCACGACGGTTGACCCCGCCGCCGACGGCGACTCTCAGCAGTCGAAGCACAAAGAGAGCGGCCTGGCGCGCGCACTCGCCGCGCCCTTCCGCGCGCTGGCGCGACTGTTCGGCGGCGGCCCGAAGAAGTCGAAGGGCGAAGAGGCGTTGAAGGCCGCGCCGCGCCCTGCGTCGAATGACGGCGCGAGTCAGGCGCGCGCCGTCGCGAAGCAGGAGAATGCCGCCGCGCTCGCCGTGAGTCCGGGCGGCGAAGTGAAGCCGGAGGCGGCGCGTGCCGCGGAGATGAGCGAGACGAAGAAGAGTGCGAACGCTTCCGAGCGGGAGGCGGGCGCGCTCTCGCGCGGCATCGTGAGCGGTGCGCCGGCGGAGCAGCCGCCGCCGCAGGGCGCGCGCATCGTCCGCCCCGCGGACGCCGCCGCAGCCGCCGAGACGCCGGGCATGTGGATTCCCGTCATCGAGGACATCGCGAAAGACCCCCTGACGCAGGGGCGCGCGCTGCTCGAACACGGCTACGTGCAGGAGTCAATCGCCGAGTTGACGATTGCCGCCGCGCAGGTCGGCCCCGGCCTCGTCGAGGCCAACAACCTGCTCGGACTCGCCTACGACCGACTGGGCTGGCACGCGCTGGCCGCCGAAGCCTACGGGCGCGCACTCACCGCCGCGCCGAAGGACGCCGCCGTCCTCGCCAACCTCGGCTACTCGCTCTACCTCGCAGACGACTACGACGGCGCGCTCCGCCGCCTGAAGCAGGCCGCGCGTCTCGCGCCCGGCACTCCCATCATCAACAACGGCCTCGGCATCGTCGAGGCGCGGCTGCGCCGCTACGACGACGCGTTCAAGCATTTCGCCCTCGCCTCGAACGAGTACGACGCGCACCTCAAGCTCGCGCTCATACTCGAAGAACAGAAGCGCGACCGCGACGCCGTCCGGCACTACGAGGCCGCGCTCCGCATCCAGCCCGGCACCTCCGCCGTCCTCGAACGCCTCGTCGCCCTCTACGAGCGAACGGGCGAACACGTCAAGGCGGAGCAAGCGCGACGCACACTCGGCCAGCCGAAGAACCCGCAGAAGACGACCACGGGCGGCGGCTGAGCGAGCGCCTTCGTTTCAACGCGACGTTGGACAGGCGCGGAAGACTCCCCAGAAGTCTTCCGCGCCTTCTTTATATTCGCCGTGTGTGATTTTTCATCTTTTTGATTTGACACGCCGCCCCTCTTTGAATAGCATTACCGCGCTTAAGTACTTACCTTCAGGCGGTGCGACGTCCTGACATGCAGCGCCAACTTCCGAGTCGGCGTCTTGATAAATCCCAAGGAGGTTTGCAGAATGCGGCGTCAGCAGTCTTAAAAAACTGCTTTGCACTTTCCACCTGCAAACACCCGGGCCGTGTAAATCCCGTTCCGTAAGCCATCAGGCAACCCTTTTGACCTGAAGCAAACACAACAGGGGCGTCGCCCCTTCAGCGGAGGAGTCTCCGCGGCACGACGCCCGACCGCACCCGGCGGACGCGCAAGTCTCTTTTGCCCTGCGCGGGGGGCGCTGGCCCTTCCCGCGAAAAAAAAGCTCCGCTTACGCGCCGCCCTTTGCGGAAGACCTAAACCCCGAAGAGGAGGACTCCATGAAAAGATTTTTATTCCTGACGATGACGCTGAGCGTCTTCGCCTTCGCACTCCTGTCCACAGGCGGCTTCGCCGCGAATGGCTGGCGCGTCTACAACCTCTCGTCGCCGCAGCAGGCCGACGAAAAATTCAAGGCGCGCCCCGGCGTCTTTGACCCCGACCACACCGGCGCAGTTCAGGCCCAGTGGATCAGCAAGGTCGGCCAGCCCGACGACCGCGGCAACGGGGCCTTCGCGCTCTACCTTCAGAAGGCCGCGCCGACCGCAGCCAACATGGCCGCGGGCGCGATCATAGACGGCGTCGAGGGCCAGCCCGCCGACGGCATCTACGGCTTCGACTATCGCAACGGCGGCCAGTGTGGTGCCGGGTCGCCGCGCTACAACCTGCTCGCGACCGACGGCTTCCACTTCATCGGCGGCTGCGCCAACGGCACGCAGACGCCCGCGCCCGGCGCGCCCGGCTGGACGCGCACGACCTTCGACGCCTCGAACCCCGCTCAGGCGTTTCCCGTCGTCACCCCCGGCGCGACCATCATCAGCCTTACGCTCATCGTTGACGAGGGCACGGACTTAGGCCCCGGCTACATCTTCACCGACAACCTAAACATCCTCGGGCAGTTCATCACCAAGCCCGGCGCGGCCCACTAAGCCGAAGGCAGAAACCAGAAGGCGGTCAGGAGACAACGAACGTCCTGACCGCCTTCTGGTTTTGTTTGTGTCCGCTGCTGTTTGGGCTGCGGCTTCGACTGTCTTTCGCCTTCCTTTATTGTCTTTTCGTCAAATTGTAGTCGCGCAGACGCCGGTAGAGCGTCGAGGGCGAGATGCCGAGAATCTCCGCGGTCTTGCCGCGGTGCCAGCCCGTCTGCTCCAGCGCGGCGAGAATCTGCTGGCGCTCGACCTCGCGCAGCGGCGGCTGAGTGCTCGCGGGCTGTCCCGCGCCGGCAGCGCCTGAAGCGTCCGGCGCGGCGGCGGGGCGGAAGGCAACCGCGGGGCTGACGATTTCGGGCGGAAGCTCGGCGGTCGTGATGCGCCCGTCGTTGGCGAGGAGCACCGCGCGCTCAAGGGTGTTTCGCAACTGCCGCACGTTGCCGGGCCACGAGTAGGACTTGAGCGCGGCCAGCGTTTCTGGCGTGAGTTCGGGCGCGGTCGGCCCGGCGAGCTGCTTGAGCAGATGCGCGGTCAGCGGCTCGATGTCTTCGGGACGCTCGCGAAGGGGCGGCAGGTGAATCTGGAAGCTGTTGATGCGGTAGAGGAGGTCTGCGCGGAAGCGCCCGTCGGCGGTGACCTCCGCGATGTCGCGGTTCGTCGCGGCGACGACGCGCACGTCAACCTGAACCTTGCGCACCGCGCCGACGCGGTAGAACGAGTTGGTCTCAATCGCGCGCAGGAGCTTCGACTGGAGCTGCGGCGGAAGCTCCGTTATCTCGTCTAAAAAGATCGTTCCGTTGTCGGCCAACTCCCACAGGCCCAGCTTGCGCCCCTTCGCGCCGGAGAACGCGCCCGCCTCGTAGCCGAACAGCTCGGATTCGAGAAGGGATTCTTGAAACGCCGCGCAGTTCAGGTCGATGAAAGAGCCTTCGGCGCGCAAGGAGAAACGGTGAATCGCGTTCGCCACCAGCTCCTTGCCCGTGCCCGACTCGCCCGTGATGAGTACCGAAGCGTCCGACGGCGCGACGCGATCGACCAGACGCATCACCTCGCGCATCCCGTCCGAGACGAAGACGATCTCCGGCGCGGCGGTCTGCCGCTCGACGAGCGTGCGCAGCCGCGCGTTGTCAACGCGCAGACGCCTCTTCTCGGCGGCCTGCTTGACGAGCGCGTCGAGTTCGGCGATGCGGTAGGGCTTCGAGAGGTAGTCGTAAGCGCCGAGCTTCATCGCCTCGATGGCCGACTCCACCGTGGCGTGGCCCGTGAGCATGATGACTTCGGGCGGGTTCGGGCGCTGGTGCACGCGCCTCAAGAGCTCCATGCCGTCCATGTTCGGCATCGAGATGTCGGAGAGCAGCACGTCCACGTTGTACTCTTCGAGGAGCTTCAAGGCGGCCTCGCCGTCCGCGGCGACGCGAACGTCGTGGCCCATGCGCTGTAATTCTTTCTGGAGGACGAGCCGCAGGTTGGATTCGTCTTCGGCGACGAGGATGCGTGCGGGCTGTCGGTTCTCGCTCAACTCGGTCTCACTCTCCGTCAGAGTTTTTCGTCGCGGGCAGCGAAATGCGGAAGACCGTCCCGCGCCCGACGGTCGAGTCAACCGCGATGCGACCGCCGTGCTCCGTAACAATACCATAACAGACCGCGAGTCCGAGACCGGTGCCGCGCCCGATCTCCTTGGTCGTGAAGAACGGGTCGAAGATGCGCTCGCGTATCTCCACGGGGATGCCCTGCCCCGTGTCGCGCACCTCGACCGAGACCGCGCCGCCCTCTTCCGCCTCGCCGCGCAGCGTGCGGAGCGTGAGCGTGCCGCCCTCCGGCATCGCGTCCACAGCGTTCTCGGCGAGGATGATGACGGCCTGCTGCAACTGCCCCATGTCGCCGGAGACGAGCGGCAGGCGCTCGGCCAGCTCGACATCAATCCTGACGTGGACGCCGCGCTTCTGGTGCGCGAGCAGACGCGCCGCCGACTCGACGACTTCGGAGACGTTGACGGGCGCGTGCTCGGCGGCTCGCGCGCGGCTGAAGTCCAGCAGGCCGTTCGTAATCTGCTTGCAGCGGAAGGCCTCGCCGCGGATGAGCTGAAGGTATTCGCGCAGGTCTCCGACGCCCGCGCCCGCGCCGTAGATGCCCTCGGCGACGCGCGACTCCAGCGCCTCGGCGCACGCCGAGATGGTCGCGAGTGGGTTGTTGATCTCGTGGACGACGCCCGCCGCCAGCCGCCCGACCGCCGCGAGCTTCTCGGTGCGCGCCACGGCGCGGTTGGCCTCGACGCGCGCGGTGATGTCCTCGCCGACCGTGATGACGTGCGAGACCTCCTCGCCGTCCGTCCTCATCGGCACTTTGCTGACGAGCCAGTGGCGCGTCGAGCCGTCGGGCGATTTCGTCTCCTGCTCGATGCGCTCGATCTCGCCGGTCTCGAAGGCGCGCTCGAATTCTCTCTTCAGGGTCTCGCGCGGCTGGCGCGTCAGCACGTCGAAGATGTTCCGGCCCAGAACGTCGCGGCGCGGGATGCCCTGCCCGCCCAGCTCGCGGTTGCGGTTCCAGGCGACGACGCGGTATTCGTGGTCAACCGCGTAGAGCGAGACGGGAAGGCTGTCAATGATCGCCTCCGTGAAGCGGCGCTGCGATTCGGCCTCGGCTGTCCGGCGCTCGACCTCGCGCGCGATGCGCGCGGCGAGCGCGGCCTGCTGTGCGGCGGCGTCCACGAGCCGCTGGGCCGTCTGGTCGCAGTCCGCCGCGCGGTCGAAGGCGACGACGAGCGCGCCCAAAGCGCGCCCCTCAAACCTGAGCGGCGCGGTGTACTCGACCGCGTGCCCGCCGTCTCTCAGGAAAAAATCCTCGCGACCCGTCTCGCACCTCGACGTTGAAGGCGCGGACGCGAGCCACGCGCGCAGGCGCTCGAGGTCGAGGAGCGTCGCGTCCTCCTCGGCGCTTCCCTCGCGGTCGAAGACGCAGACCGTCAGCCCCGCGTCTTCCCCTTTTACTCTTTCCCCCTTCCCCTTTTCCCCACTGCTTTTGATTAGCGCGGCGGCGCACAAAGAGGCGTCCGCGCCTTCGTAGGTCGCGCCCGCGACGCGGCGGACGACTTCCGCCGGACTCAGCGCGTGCAGCAGCCCGCGCCCCAGGTCGGCGATGAAGGCCAGCTCGCGGTTGCTCCCCTGGAGCGCGCGCTCGCGCTCCGCCGCTTCGAGGTGCGCCCCGGCGCGCGTCAGAAGCTCGCGCGGCGTCGCGCCCTTGGCGACGAAGTCGTCCGCGCCCGCGGCGAACGCCTCGACCTTGTACTCCTCGCGGTCGTGCGAAGAGACGACGATGACGGGCAGACGCCGCGTTGCGGCCTGCGCGCGCAGCAGCCGGCAGAGCGCGAGGCCGCTCACGCCCGGCAGCTCGATGTCTAAGACGATGAGGTCGCACGTCTGCCGGTGCAGCTCGCGCAACGCCTCCGCCGCGTCGCCGCACGCGACGGCCCTGTGCCCCTCCGACTCGAACGCGCGCACGAGGCCGCGCCGCACGCGCTCGTCGTCCTCGACGACGAGGATCGTCGCGGCCCTGCTCGAAACCTGGGAAGAGGCGGACATGACTTGGCTTTGAACTTTCAGCGCGGGCTGGAGGGGCTTTTGACCCGCGGCGCGGACTGCGAACAAAATTTTCAGTAGCGCCACGCGCGGCACCGACGGACGCGCGACGCGCGCACGCTCACATAACGATTGAAAACGACGGACGGGGGAAAGTCAAGAAAAGCCGTGAACCGTAAACCGTGAACCGTGACAAGAAGGAATCTCTTGTCACGGTTCACGGTTTACGGTTCACGGCTTTAGTTTATCGCCGTCGAGGCCAGCTCGCCCGTGGCGAGTTCGGCGGGCTTGGCGTCGGCCTTCGCGCCCAGCGCCTGCTGCTTGTGGCCGGACTTGGCGGAGTACATGGCCTCGTCGGCGGCGATGAGGAGTTGATCCAGGGTCTCGCCGTGGACGCCGTAAGAGGCCGAGCCGACCGAGATGCCGACGCGTGCGCGCTTGTCGCCGCGCACGTGCAGGGAGAAGCGCGAGACGGCCCGCTCGATGCGCTCGCGAAGCTCGGCGGTCTGCTCGTTCGAGAGGTCTTGCACGATGGCGACGAACTCGTCGCCCGCGTAGCGCGAGAGGAAGTCGTACTCTCTGAGTTGCGCGTGGATGATGCGCGCCACCTCGCGCAGAACGCGGTCGCCCGTCTTGTGGCCGAAAGAATCGTTGACCTGCTTGAAGTCGTCGAGGTCGAGCATGACGACCTGGAAGGGCTTGCCCGTGCGGCGCGCGCGCGAGGCCTCCTGCTCGAAGCGGACGTACATCGCCCGCGCGTTCGGCAGTCCCGTCAGCGTGTCCGTCAAAGCGTTCGACTCGGCCTCGGCGTGGCTCATGGCGTTGGCGAGCGCGTCGGAGGCGAGGCGCGCGACCGTGTCCAGGAGGCGCAGGTGGTCGTCCGTGTAGCGGCGCGGCTCCTGCGAATAGACGGCCAGCGCGCCGAGCACGCGCTCGTCCTTGACCAGAGGCAGCGCGACCATCGAGCGGAACTGACTGCCTTCCGGCAGCTCAACGTCGGCGAAGTCGAGCATCGGGTCGAGCAGGTAAGAGGAGCGGCGGTTGGCGAGCACGAAGCCGACGACGCCCTCGCCGGGCGCGACGGCGCGACCGCGCAAACGCTCGGCGTGGCGGCCCGCGACGTGCGCGGCGGTGGCGTAGCCCTTCTCTTCGTCGTAGAGGTAGACGGCGCACAGGTCGAACGGGACGACGTGGCCGACCTTGTTGACGAGCACCATCACGGTGTCCTCGATGTCGAGCGACGAGCCGAAGGTGCGCGCGATCTCGTAGAGGGCGTAAACCTCGCGGTGCGCGTTCGTGATCTGGCTGAGGTAGCCGGGCGCGTCCGAGCGGTGGACGGCGCACGGGGAGGAAGCGGCGGAAGCGCCGTCCGCCTCGCCGTCGTCGCCCAGAAGCTCGCGGTGCTCCCACTCCTCCTGCGTCAGCCCGCGGTGGTCTAGCCCTTCGGCGGCGATCTCACCCTCGAAGGCGGGCAGGTGGCGCAGGAAGACGGCGACGACGCGCGGGTCGAAGTGGCCGCCCGCGCCGCGCTTGAGCAGCGCACACGCCTCGTCGCGCGTCATGCCGCGCCGGTACGGGCGCTCTTCGCGCACCGAGTCGAAGCAGTCAACGACGGCGAGGATGCGCGCGGTCAGCGGGATTTCCTCGCCCTTCAAGCCTTCGGGGTAGCCGCCGCCGTCCCAGCGCTCGTGGTGGTAGAGCACGATGGGCACTACGGGGTACGGGAAGCCCACGCGTTCGAGAATCTGCGCGCCCACCGTGGTGTGAATCTTCATCCGCTCGAACTCGGCCTCGGAGAGCTTGCCCGGCTTGTTCAGGATGTGGTCGGGGACGGCGAGCTTGCCCACGTCGTGCAGGAGCGCGCCCGCCTTCAGCGCCTTGATCTCGCCGGGCGAGAGGCCCAAAAGCTCGCCCGTCAGGGCGCAGTAAGTCTGCACGCGGCGGACGTGGAAGTGCGTCGTCTGATCCTTCGCGTCAATGGCGGTGGCGAGCGCCTCTACGGTGGCGAGGTGCAGGCGCGAGAGTTCCGCGGCCTCGCGTGTCTTCTCGGCGACGCTCTCGAAGTAGGCGCGGTAGGCCGCGAACGTCGCGACGATGACGGGCACGCTCAGAAGGACGTACACCAGCCCGAACCGCATGATCGCGGCATAGACTACGCCCGCGGCGAGCGCGCCCGCGAGGAACGTCCACGAAGTCCAGAGGTAGCCGTCGCGCCAGCACTGCCAAACGGGTCGGCGGCTCTTCAGGGCGATGAGCGTCGCGACCAGCGCGCCGTTCAAGACGTACTGGACGAGGGCCATCAGGACGAGCGGCAGGATGAGTTGTTCGAGCGAGAGCGTCGCGCCCGTGCCGACCGGCTCTCGCGCGACGCCGCCGTGCGCGGCGAGCGCGAGGTAGAAGACCCGGCCCGCGACGAAGGCCGTCAGGGCCATGCAGGCGGGCGCGGCGATCCAGCTCGTCGCGCGCCGCGAAGTGCTCAGTGAGCTTGTGAACAAATCAATCGCGCCGAGGACGATGCCCGCGGGGACGCCCAGGAAGATCGTGCCGAGGAAGATGAAGCAGTCGCCCGCCGTCACGCTCGCCTTCGTGCCGGGGATGCGCACCGGGAGCATGCCGCCGATGACGACGAGGCTCGCGAGGACGAGCAGCTCGGCCCACTCGGCTGTGCCGAACGAGAGGCAGCGCCACACGCCCCAGGCGAAGACGAGCGCCCCGGTCGCCACGGTCGCGCCCCAGTACACGCGTGCCGCGCGATTGTAGTCCGACATGTCTATGCGAATCACTCGCGCCCTCCGTCGAACTAAATGATGAATGCGGAATGATGAGTGATGAATGAAAGGCGGCCTGAGTCTTTTAATTCATCATTCATCATTCCGCATTCATCGTTTCTTCTAAATACACCCCGTCGCCGTAAGTGAGCGCCGGGAGCAACACGGCACTCGCTTGCGGCGACGGCATGGGGGGCAAACGGCGGGCACTCTGACACTCGCTCGCCGTGCTGGGTGAGAAACATCGGAGGCACAGAAAACTTCGATCTGAATCGCCTCCTCTTCAAAATTGACGCTCCCGGTTTTCAAATTCTCGCGGCTTTACGGGCCCCGTGCGGAGGGCCCGCGAAGCGCGCGTGCCGCGCTCCTGCAAGCCGCGGCACTACCCTTTAACAACCCGCGTGCCGCGTCCGGGCGCTCCCGTGAGCTTCTCTTGGTTGGCCGGAAAACTAAGGTCTGGCGCGCGCGTGAGACTAGCGCGGCGCGACGGGCCGCGGCGGCGGAGGTCAACGTGACAGGTCAGTTTGAAGGCGGAGTGCAGAATGATGGATAAATGATAAGTGCGGAATGATGAATGATGAATTTAATACTCAAGTCGCTTTAAATTTATCATTCCGCACTCATCACTTCCTAAATCCGACCGTGACTCGCAAAAATGTTTCATCCGCGCGCGACCCCACGGCGTTCTTCTCAAGCGAGTTGACAAGCGTCGAAGCCGGGCGCAACCTTGCCGCATTCGTTTTTTACTTCGCGCGCGGGACTCGTCGCTTGGACTCTTCGACCCCTATCGAACAGGCGGGGCATACGCCTCCGTCCACGGGCTACATCGAACTGCTGCGGCGCAACCGCGACTTCCGCCTGCTCTGGTCGGGGCAGGTCATCAGCCAACTGGGCGACTGGTTCGACACCATCGCGCTCTTCACGCTCGTGCTGCGGCTGACGGGTTCGGGCCGCGCCGTCGGACTCGTGCTCGTCGCGCGCTTTCTGCCGAGCGTCGTCCTGGGGCCGCTCTCCGGCGTCGTCGCCGACCGCTTCAACCGCCGCCACATAATGATCGCGAGCGACGCAGCCCGCGCCGTCGTCGTGCTCGGCTTCCTCCTGGTGCGCAGGCCCGAACAGGTGTGGCTCGTTTACGTCCTCACGGTTCTACAACTCGGCTTCTCGGCCTTCTTCGAGCCGGCGCGCTCGGCGGCAGTCCCCTCGGTCGTGCGCGTGCGCGAGCTGCTCGCGGCCAACTCGATCTCCTCGGTCACCTGGTCGGCGATGCTCACGCTCGGCGCGGCCATCGGCGGCCCCGTCACGGGTTGGTTCGGCACAGACGCGGCCTTCGTCATAGACTCTCTGACCTACGTCGCCTCGGCCCTGCTCATTGCAGGCGTCAGTCTGCCGCGCCGACCGCCGCGCGAGAAGCGAAAGCTGACGGTCGCGAAAGCTCTCGGCATCACCGACACGCTCGAAGGCTTGCGCTACGTTTGGACGAGACCGCGCGTGCTCGCCGTGCTATTGGTCAAGCCCGCTTGGGGTTTGGGCGGGGGGATTCTGACGCTGCTCCCGGTCTTCGGCGAGAAGATATTCCCCGTGGCCGGGAGCGCCGCCGTCGGTATGAGTGTGCTCTATGCGGCGCGCGGCATCGGCACGGCGGTCGGCCCCGTCCTCACGCGCCGCTTCTACAGCGAGACGCGCCAGCAGATGCAGCGCGCCATCGGCATCGCCTTCGTCGTCGCCGGCGCGTTCTACGTCTCGTTCGGCTACTCGCAGAGCTTCGCGCTCGCGCTCCTCTTCCTCGCCGTCGCGCACATGGGCGGCAGCGTCCTCTGGGTCTTCTCGACCGTGCTCCTGCAATCAACGGTCGAGGACGACTTCCGCGGTCGCGTCTTCGCCGCCGAGCTGATGCTGATGACGCTCGCGATGGCCGCCTCGAACTACGCGACGGGCGAGGCGCTCGACCGCTTCCGCGTCTCGCCGCGCGTCGTCACCGCCGCCATCGGCATCTTCTTCACGCTGCCCGGCCTGCTCTGGTTTATAACGAGACGCTGGTGGGACAGGAGTCCGGGCCGCGCCCCGCACGCGGACGAGACGTGAGTCGGAATAATTCTCGTCAGTTTCATCC
>Ga0209577_10001030_pt1 | contig 27882 bp, 27 predicted proteins | sample GraSoiAngelo_109_FD_185874 | JGI IMG/M metagenome (GOLD analysis project Ga0209577, IMG submission 185874) | Grasslands soil microbial communities from the Angelo Coastal Reserve, California, USA - 14_0903_12_20cm (SPAdes) (version 2) | ecosystem: Environmental > Terrestrial > Soil > Grasslands...
CACGGCCCGCACGGTGCCGACTTCGACGCCGAACGTGAGTACCGGTGCAGCCGACTGCGACGCCATGAGCATCACCCGCTCGTCCATGGCGTTGAGGACAGCGGTGCCGTTCTTCGGCAGGGCGATCACGAGCTCGCCTTTGGCGCGGGCCACGCCGTCGAGGTCGCCGAACATCTCGGTGTGGGCCGACGCCACATTGGTGACGACGCCGATGTCGGGCCGCGCCAACTGGCAGAGCCAGGCAATGTGGCCGAACCCGCGGGCGCCCATCTCCAGCACCGCGGCCCGAGTGCCGTCGTCGGCGTTGACGAGCGTGAGCGGCACGCCGAGCTCGTTGTTGAATGACCGTTCGCTGACGGCGGTGGGCATCTCTGGCCGGAGCACCGCGCCCAGCATGTCCTTCGTCGAGGTCTTCCCCGCCGAGCCGGTGATCCCGACGACGGGGCCGGCGAGCTGCCCGCGCGCCCACCCGCCGAGCCTGGCCAGTGCGGCACTGGTGTCGGTCACGACCACCGCGGCACCAGACCGAGGCTCCCGGGCCGTGAGATAGGCAGCCGCGCCGGCCGCCAGCGCGGCATCGATGAAGTCGTGGCCGTCGCGTCGGGCAACGATCGGGACGAACAGCGCGCCTGGCTGCAGAACCCGAGAGTCGATGGCGGCCCCGTCGACGATCACGTCGGGGCCGTGCAACTCGCCGCCGGTCATCTCGGCCACCTGGCGGGCGGTGAGCTTCACCCGCGACCCCACCCGAGTCGCCCGAGCTCCTCGGCGGCGACGGCGCGGTCATCGAACGGCACCACCCGGTCCGCGACCTGCTGGGTGGTCTCGTGGCCCTTGCCGGCGATCACGACGACGTCACCGGCGTGGGCGTGCTCGAACGCGTACGCGACGGCGGCTCGACGATCGGACTCGACGCGCAGCACTCCGGCGGCGTGGGCGCCGGCGCGCACATCGTCGATGATCACGCCCGGATCCTCCGAGCGCGGATTGTCCGAGGTGAGCACCGCCTCGTCGGCGAGACGAGTTACCACCTCGCCCATTGCCGGTCGCTTCGCGCGATCTCGATCGCCGCCGGCACCGAAGACGACGACCACCCGGCCTTGGGTGGTCTCGCGCACCGAGCGCAGGAGCTGCTCGAGCCCGTCGGGCGTGTGGGCGTAGTCGACGAGGACGGCGAAGGGCTGCCCGACAGCCACAGGCTCGTACCGGCCCGGCACCGGCGGCGCCGACGCCAGGCCTCGGACGATGTCGGCGACCGCGATGTCCAGTTGCAGGGCGGCCGTCGCCGCGGCCAACGCGTTGCTCACATTCATCCGGCCGCCGACCGAGAGGTGCACCTCTTCGCCCCGCCATCGGAACGTCGATGCCGTCGGTCCAACGCGCACATCGGAAGCGTCGGCCAGCGAGTAGGACACCATCGGCACCGCGGCCGACTCGAACAGCAGACGGCCGTGGGGGTCGTCGACGTTCACCACCGCGACGGCGGTGCGCCCGGGCTCGAACAACCGAGCTTTGGCCGCGAAGTAGTTCTCCATGCTCTCGTGGAAATCCAGGTGGTCCTGACTGAGGTTGGTGAACACGGCGACCGAGAACCACACGGCATCGGCCCGGTGCAGAGCCAGAGCGTGGGAGGACACCTCCATGGCCACGGCCTTGGTCCCTTGGTCCCGAAACGCGGCCAGGCGAGCCTGGAGCTCGGGAGCCTCGGGCGTCGTGCGCTCGCCCGTGAGCGTGCCCATGAGTTCGGCCTGACGGCCGGCGGCGACGAGGATCGAACCCAGAAGGTGGACGGTCGTCGTCTTGCCGTTGGTCCCGGTGACGCCGACCACCTGCAGCTGGCGGGACGGGTGGCCGAAGAAGGCCGCCGCGACCGGCGCCATCGCCGCCCTCGACTCGGCGACCACCACCTGGGTCGCCTCGATCGGGAGGATGCGCTCGTCAAGGAGCGCAACGGCCCCGGCCTCGACGGCCTGACCAGCGAACTTGTGGCCGTCGGTGTGCGCGCCAGGGACGCAGCAGAACAGCGAGCCGGGCACGACAGCCCGAGAGTCATGTGTGATGGCGGTTACGTCGGTGCTCGCAGGGTCGCCCCGCACGTCCAGCACCTCGACGCCGCCGAGCAGCTGGTCGAGCAGCAAGGAGGGCCTTACCGTTTCGGCGTCGGAGACGGGCTGAGCGTAGTGGGAGCGGTCGTCGAGACCGCAGGCGACGCTGGTGGCGCCTGCGGAGGTGACGTGGGCGCAGGCTGGCCGGGCTTGGGGGTGACCGGTGCGACGGTGCCTCCGCCCGCGTCCCGGTCGGCTGCCGCCGCGCCCGCAGAGAGCTGCGGCACCGCGACAGTCGTCGCGACCGCGGGCGGCGGGATCCGGAACAGGCGCAGGCCGTAGCGGGCCAGGTCGGCGAACACGGGCGCCGACACCAGACCGCCGTAGATCGGTGTCGGCTCGTCGAGGACGACGATCGCCGAAAGCTGCGGATGTTCGGCAGGCACGAAGCCGGCGAAGGTTGCGACGTAGGCGCCTTCCTTGTACCCCTTACCTCCCTCGGCGACCTTGCGGGCGGTGCCGGTCTTGCCGGCGACGGTGTAGCCGTCGATGTGGGCCGCCTTGCCGGTGCCTCGCGTGACAACCTGAGTGAGCATGGCCGTGATCTGTTGCGCGGTCTTGGTCGAGACCACGCGCCGGGGCGACGGTGTCGACGCGCCCTCGACGAGCCGCGGCGCGACATACATGCCGCCGTTGGCGATGGTGTTGTAGACCTCGAGCATCTGTAGGGCGGTCACAGCGACGCCCTGGCCGATGGGCACTGTCGCGATCGACGCGCCGGACCAGTTCTTGGGATCGGGCAGCAAACCCGCGGACTCACCGGGGAAGTGCAGCGCTGTCCTTTGCCCGTACCCGTACGCCCGCAGGTACTTGTCGATGCGCGTCTTGCCGAGGCGCTGGGCGATCAGGTCCGTCCCTACGTTCGACGAGTTGGCGACGATGTCGGTGATCGTCCACGATCCGGTGGCGTGGTTCTCGTCGTCGTGGATGTTGGCCGTGCCGATGGTGATGTGGTCGGGCACCGTGATGCTGTCGGCCGGCTGCACGATGCCCTCCTCGAGGGCACCCGAGATCGTCACGGCCTTGTTGGCCGACCCGGGCTCGTAGACACTCGTCACCGCGTTGTTCGACGGACTGGGAACCGGTGGCCCGCCGTCGGGACGGGCCGAGAGGCTGGCCATGGCCAGGAGCTCGCCAGTTCGGGGATCACTGACAATGGCGATGCCGCCCTTGGCCTTGGACGCGACGATCTGCTGGGCGAGCGACCGCTCGGTCTCGTATTGCATCGACCGGTCGAGGGTCAGGGTGAGGTCGTGTCCGCGCGCCGACTTCTTGATCTCCTTCAGTCCGGCGGCGATCTGCTTGCCGGAGGGATCGTGCTCGACGACCGATTCGCCGGGACGCCCTTGCAGCTGGTGCTCGTACTGGACCTCCAGGCCCGACAGGCCCTGGTTGTCGAGCCCGACCTGCCCCAGCACCGACGCGGCTAGGTCGCCGGCCGGCGCGAAGCGCTTCGGCTCCTCGAGCAGGTTGATGCCCTCGATCTTCAGGGCGGCGATCTTGTCGGCGGTGGCGTCGTCGACCTTGCGGGCCAGGTAGACGAAGCCGCCGGGCGAGCGGAGCTTGTCGGCCAGGGCACCCTCGTCCATGCGCAGGACGGGGGCCAGGGCTCGGGCGTCGGCCACCGGGTCACGAATCAGCAGCGGATTCGCCCACACCGTGCGCTGGCGGATGGTCATCGCCAGCTCGACGTGGTTGCGGTCGAAGACCGAGCCTCGCTCGGCGGGCACAGTCACGGTGCTGGTGCGCTGCGCCTCGCCGAACGTCGCATACCGCGACGACGACAGCCCTTGCACGAACACGAGGCGCACCACCACGGCGCTGAAGGCGAGGGCCATGACCACGACCAGGGCACCGATGCGGCGGCGGAGGCGGGCGGCCGGGAACGTCTCGCCGCGGTCGACGACGCGGGTGCGAGGGCGCCGATAAGCCACCGTGGCCGGACGGCGCGGAGGACTGTGCCCCCGCCCGGTCCGCCGGCGAGGATCGCTCGGCCGCCGGGGGCGGAAGGTGGTGGTCACCGCGTCGGTCGGGCCGGAGCCGTCGTCGCCGTCGGCTTCGGTGGCGCGGTTCGACCGGCAGGAGTGGTCGCCACCGGCGGCTTCGACGCGTACGTCTTGGGTGCGGCGGCACGGGTGGGTGCGGTCGTGGGGGTCGGCGCCGTCCCGTCCGGCGACAGGTAGCGGACGGTCGCCGGCGGCACCATGCCCAGCTTCTGGGCATCGTCGACGACTCGCTCGGGCGACTCGAGCTGGGCAACCTGCAGGCGCAGTTGCTGCTGCTTCACCGACGCGGCGTCCGCTTGGATGCGGAGGTGTTGGAGATCGAGCTGGTTCTGGGTCAGCACGACGTGGAAGGCGACGACGCCGAACAGGGCGGCGGCGATGGCGGCGCCGGCCAGGGCGACGAGCAGTCGAGCCCGCCTCTGGCGAATGCGCACACTGACGTAGTTCGGCGGGACGACACGCAGATGGCGCCGCTCTGCGGGCGTCGGCTCCGGACGGAGCACGCGAGTGGGGCGCGCCGGCGCGAGGCGGGTGGCCATCAGGCGGCCTCGTCTCCGGACGGCAACTTCTCGATCGCGCGCAAGCGGGCGCTCTCGGCCCGCGGATTGGCTGCCGACTCGGCCACCGACGGCTTGCGGGTGCCGCGCCGCAACAAGCGCACCACGGGCTGGGCGCCGCACACGCACGGCATGCCTGGCGGGCACACGCAGCCACCGGTCTCGGCGTTGCGGAAGCGGTTCTTGACGATGCGGTCCTCGCCCGAGTGGTAGGCGAGTACGGCACAGCGGCCGCCCGGGACCAGAACCTCGATGGCCTGGTCGAGCGCCGGACCGAGCACATCGAGCTCGCTGTTCACTTCGATGCGCAGGGCCTGGAACGTGCGCTTGGCCGGGTGACCGCCGCGCCGGCGGGCCGGGGCGGGAATGGCGTCGCGGATGACATCGACCAGCTGGGAGGTGGACGTCAGCGGGCGGGCGGCGACGATGGCGTTGGCGATGCGGCCGGCGAAGCGCTCGTCGCCGTGGTCGTGGAGCACCGACGTGAGCCGTTCGACTGGGTAGCTGTTGACCACGTCGGCCGCGGTAAGGGACTGGCTGCGGTCCATGCGCATGTCGAGGGGGGCGTCCTGGCTGTAGCTGAAGCCCCGGGCGGGCCGGTCAACCTGCGGCGAGCTCACGCCCAGGTCGAACAGGACCGCGACTACCGGATCGTCTCCCGCCTCGTTCACCATTGCCTTCAGCCGGTCGAATCGGGCTCGGCGCAGGATGACCCTGTCCTCGAAGCCCATGAGCGTGACGTTTGCTGCAACCAGGGCCTCCTCGTCCCGGTCCAGACCCAGGAGGCGGTGTCGGGGAAGAGCATCGAGCAGGGCCCGGGCGTGCCCGCCGCCGCCCACGGTGGCGTCGACTATCAAGCCGGGGGGCACGGGCCGGAACAGTTCGACGATCTCGTCGACCATCACCGGCCGGTGCTCGAACCCCTCGCTCACCTCCAGCCCCCCGACCGAGCCGGAACCGTCGGGATGTCTCCCCGATCGATGTGATGGAAGCGGGCGGAGTAGGGGCCTTCCACCATGGCGGTCGGGGGGCTGGGCGTGAGCGGGGGGCCACTGAACTCGACCCTCCTTCGGGAGGCGCCGCCTTCGGCGGCTGCCCGAAGGGCACGCGCTGCTTGTCTGGAGCTGCGCTCCTCGCTTCGCTGCGGTGCTCGCTCTATCTGGTGCTCTCGTCGCTCTGCCGTGTGCCTCCCCTCGTGTTTCTCGTCTTCAGTTCGCCGACGCCGGGGCGCCGTCTCCTGCGGCGAGGCGCTGCTCGCCGACCTGCTTCGTGCGCCGCCACACTGCGGCGTCCCAGATCTCGATGTGGTCGTACAGGCCGACCACCACCACGTTCCGTTCGAGGCCCGCGAACTCGCGAAGGCCCTGGGGGATGGCCACCCGGCCCTGGCGGTCGGGGCTGGCCTCCATGGCGCCCGCGAAGAACGCCCGCTGCACGTTTCGATCGCCCCCACGGGCCCGTTCCCTGATCTCGCTGGCCTTCACATCGAACTCCTCAGGGCGCCAGAGGGCGAGGCAGCCGTCTTCCTCGCTGGTGACGTACGCCACGTCGCCCAACTGGTCGCGAAAGCGTGCTGGGAGGATGAAGCGGCCCTTGGTGTCGAGCGCGTGCTGATACTCGCCGAGGAACGGCGCTCGCCTCCCGTCCACCACTTCACGACCACCAACCCGTCCATGGCACGCCCGACCCCTCCCTGCTGCACCACTTCACGCCACCCTACGCCCCAACGCTCCACCGGTCAACCCCACCACTCAAAGAGACCTGTCCGCGAGACTGCGGGCATGCCCGCCGCCCTCCCCATCCGGACCCGGCTGGCGACCAGCGCCGGACTCGCCGTCGCCGGTCTCTCGCGGCGGATCGGCGCAGGCGAGGGGTCGGTGATCGGGGGCCGGGTGCTGCTGGCGGTGGACCCCGGCGCCCTCGAGCGGCTGGCTGCGGGCCGGACCATCGCCTTGATCTCGGGCACCAACGGCAAAACGACGACCACGAACATGCTGGCCGCTGCTCTGGCGGCTCGGGGGGAGGTGGTCACCAACTCGACGGGCGCCAACCTGATGAGCGGGCTGGTGACCACGTTGGGCCGGGCCGGCGGCAGCGCGGCACCCGCCGTGCTCGAGGTGGACGAGGGGCTGCTCCCCAAAGCCGTGGCCGGGCTGCATCCGTCGGTGGTCCTGCTGCTGAACCTCAGCCGGGACCAGCTGGACCGCATCGGCGAGGTGCGCATCCACGCTCAGCGGTGGCGGGCCGCCCTGGAGGGGGCGCCGTCGACGGCGGTCGTGGCCAACGCCGACGACCCGCTGATCGTGTGGGCGGCGGGGCTCGCCCGCCAGGTGTCGTGGGTCGGCACCGGCCAGCGGTGGCGCCTCGATGCGTACTCGTGCCCCAACTGCGGCGAGCAGATCGAGTGGGACGACGCCGGGCGCTGGGCGTGCACGAACTGCTCGCTCGCCCGCCCGTCGCCTCACCTCGCACTCGACGGCGACGACGTCGTGCTCGCCGACGGCCGGCGCGTCCGGGTGGAGCTTCAGCTCCCGGGGTGGGCGAATCGGGCCAACGCGGCGATGGCCGCGGCCGGGGCCGAGACGGTCGGCGTCGACGTCGGTGACGCACTGTCGACCATGGGCGCCGTCGCCCACGTCGCCGGCCGCTACCAGGTCGTGTCGGTGGCCGACGTCCGGGTCAGGTTGCTGCTCGCCAAGAACCCAGCCGGGTGGGCCGAGGCGCTGGACTTGATCCGTCCCGCGCCACTGCCCGTCGTCGTCGGCATCAACGCCCGCATCCCCGACGGGCGGGATCCGTCGTGGCTGTGGGACGTTCCCTTCGAGCGGCTGCGCGGCCGTTTGGTGATCGCCACGGGCGACCGCGGCCGCGACCTGGCCGTGCGCCTCCGCTACGCCCAGGTCGAGCACCGCTTCGTCGAGGGTTATGTGGACGCTGTTCGAGCGGCGGGCGTGGCTGACCTCGACTTGGCCGCCAACTACACGTCGTTCCAGGACGCCCGCCGGGAGCTCGCGCGTGCATGACAGCCGCGTCTCGATCGCTCTGCTCTATCCCGAGCTCCTCGGCACCTACGGCGACGGCGGCAACGCCGTTGTGCTCGCCGAACGGCTGCGGTGGCGCGGGATCGACGCCGACGTGGTGACGCTCGGGGCCGGGGCCAGCGTGCCGACATCGTGCGACATCTACCTGATGGGCGGCGGGGAGGACGGCCCCCAGGCGTTGGCGGCGCGCGAGCTCAGCGAGAGCGGTGCGTTACACACGGCCGTGGACGGCGGCGCCGTCGTGTTCGGCACCTGCGCGGGCATCCAGGTCCTGGGGACGGAGTTCGCCAACCCCGACGGAACACCGCACCCGGGTCTCGGTCTCCTCGATGTACGCACCGTGCGGGGCACGGGCAAGCGGGCTGTCGGCGAGTTGCTCTCAGAGCCGCTCGTCGACGGACTGCCAACGCTCACCGGCTACGAGAACCACGGCGCCGTCACCCATTTGGGTGCAGCGGTGAGGCCCCTGGGCCGGGTGGTGAACGGAACCGGAAATGGCAGCGGGGACGGAAGCGAGGGGGCCGTCGCCGGCCGCATTGTCGCCACCTACATGCACGGCCCGGCCCTGGCCCGCAACCCGGCCCTGGCGGATCTCTTGCTGTCGTGGGTGGTCGGCACTGCACTCACGCCGCTCGACGACAGTGAAGTCGAGGAGCTGCGCGCGGAGCGCCTCCGGTTCGTCAAGAGGAGCCGCTGGCGCCGCAACCGCTAACTGCGGCTTTGAAGGGGGCGGCTCACTTTGAACCGCTCGAACGGTCGTGATTTCGCCCGAAAATCCCGAAATCACAGCCACTCCACCGGTCGAAACTCGCCAACTACCCCGGAAGCGAACGGAGGAGGGCCTCCTCGAGTGCATTCGCGTCGACTGGAAGGGCGGCGGCGAGCGCTGGCAGTGCTGCCGCCCCTTCGTCGCCGAGGTCGAGCAGACGCGCCATCTCCGCCGCGTCCCATTTCAGCAGCGCCGCGCACTGAAACAGGGCACCGGCGCGGGTGCGGCGTTGGGCGAGGCCGACGACCTTTCGGCCCTCGACGGTGACCTCGCCGGAGCCGATGCCCGCGAAGCAGATCTGACGACACCACGGCGTGCACACCATCGGGCCGTCGTGCCAGGAGGCGTTTACGCCGAGGGCTCCGAGCGCATCGACCCACGCCTGACCCAACCAATGGAACGAACGCCCGACGTCGTCCTCCCACAGCGGGTCGCCGGCGGGGAGCAGCACGTCGACCCACAGCAGCTCGCGTGGACGCACGAGCACCGCCCCTCCCCCGGTGCGGCGGCGAACGACAGGAACGTCGTGCTCGGCGACCGCCGGCTGGGTGCTGCCGAGCACGAGGGCAGGTGAGGTGACCTCGACGATCCGAGCTGTGCGCGTTATGGAATCAGGAAGCGGGCGGCCGTGGACTTCGGCCGCCGTCCCGCGGACACGGTCTACGCGGATAGCGCGGCGCCGTGCGCGAGATACGGCTGCCAGTGAGGGTGCACAGTGCCCACGGCGACGATGATCCAGGTCAGCTCCTTGGGCGCGGTGGGCTGACGGCGCAGCACCAGCCCCACCTCGTTCAGGAGCCGGTCCTCCTTCCTGGTGTTGCACGGCCGGCAGGCGGCCACCACGTTCTCCCAGATGTGCTCGCCACCCCGGCTGCGAGGGACGACGTGGTCGATGTTCTCGGCGTGGGCCCCGCAGTACTGGCACCGGTGCCCGTCACGGGCGAACACCGCCCGGCGGTTCAGCGCCGCCCGGGCCCGGAACGGCACCTTGACGAAGTAGGTGAGGCGGATCACCGACGGCACAGGAAACGTGGACCGCTCCGAATGCAGCTCCTGGTCGGTGGAGTGCACGACCTCGGCCTTCTCCTTGAGCACCAGCACCACCGCACGGCGAATGGGGACGACGCACAGGGGCTCGAAGGTCGCGTTGAGCACCAGCGTCTTGGCCACGGGTCAGACCCCCGCGCTCGCTGCTGGTGGCACGATCACGGCGCGCGAGGGTAACAGGAGCGAGCGCCAATCCCGGGTTCAGTGGGCCGCACGCGGATAGTCCCGGCACCACTCCAGGTAGGCGAGGATGTCGAGGGGCTCGGGCTCCCGGTCGGGATCGCCATACTGCGTCTGCAGGCGGAAGCGCAGATAGGCCGCGTCGGGCGCCGGAACGGGCGGCCACCGGTGCCACCACCCCGGCCGCGCCAGCCGCAGCACCTGGCCCAAGGCGGTCAGCCACAGTCGCGGTCGAGCGAGCACCGCGCCGGCAACGCCCCACCACCAACGCGCACTCATACCGACGCCCGAAGGCCCCCCCACCCCACAGCCGCAGCCCCGATCAGTGGCCCGGCCGCACCCAATCCCACCGGCACGATCCGGGCGCCGGCCGAGAAGTCCAGGCGGGCGCGGGCGTCGAGCTCGGCTTGGGCGGCGACGAAGAACGGGGACCCGAAGCCCAGGGCGACCGATCCCCCGACGACGGCCAGGCGGAGGTCGAGCAGGTTGGCGACCGACGCCACCGCCCGCCCGACGAGCGTCCCCGCCCGCTCGACGGCGGCCGCGTCGGCCTCGGCCGCCGGACGACCGGTCAGGGCGGCAATGGCGGGCCCCGAGGCCTCCGCCTCCAGGCACCCACGCCCGCCGCAGGCGCAGAGCCGGCCGACGGGCTCGACGATCACGTGCCCGATGTGGCCGGCATTGCCGGACTCGCCATCCAAGAGCCGGCCGTCCAACACGATGCCGCCGCCGACGCCCGTCGAGACGACCATGGCAATGAAGTTGTCGACACCCGCCGCCGCACCCCGCCACCCCTCACCCAGCGCCAAGGCCTTTGCGTCGTTGTCGACGAACGTGGGCAGGCCGGTGAAGCCGGCGAGCCGCGCCCGCAACGGGAACCTGCGCCAGCCCGGGATATTCAGCGGCGACACCTCCTCGCCGCCCCGCGTCATCGGGCCTCCACACCCGACGCCGCAGACGACCGCGTCACTCGCACCACCTACGCCGTCGATCAGATCCAGGACCACTGAGAACAACGACTCGGCGTCTCCGCCGCCGGGCGTTGGGTCGCTGACCGACGTCACCAGCTCGCCCTCAGCCGTCACCAAGCCGGCGGCCATCTTGGTGCCACCGACGTCGATGGCGAGGGCTAGCTGCACAGCGTCGAACAGTAGGCTTCGCTGGTGGCCAGGCAGCGGGTCGGGACGCGCACCATCCAGTCCTTCGCCCAGAGGTTCGACGCCATCGTCGGCAACATCGAAGAGGTCATCCAGGGTAAGGACGAGCCCATCCGCCTCGCCCTTGTGTGCCTGATCGCCGAGGGCCACCTCCTCATCGAGGACGTGCCCGGCGTGGGCAAGACCAGCCTGGCCAAGGCGCTGGCCGCCAGCGTCGACGCCAGCTGGCACCGCATCCAGTTCACACCCGACCTCCTACCGTCGGACGTCACGGGCGTCACCGTCTGGAACCGCGGCACCGGCACCTTCGAGTTCCGGGCCGGTGGCATCTTCGCCAACGTCGTGCTCGGCGACGAGATCAACCGGGCGTCACCGAAGACCCAGTCCGCCCTCCTCGAGGCCATGGAGGAACGGCAGGTGACCGTCGACTCCACCACCTACCGGCTCGAGTCGCCCTTCATGGTGATCGCCACCCAGAACCCCATCGAGCACGAGGGCACCTACCCGCTGCCGGAGAGCCAGCTCGACCGCTTCCTCATGCGCATCCGCATGGGCTATCCCGCCCGTCGAGCCGAGATAGCCATCCTCGACACCCACGGGGGCGCGCTCGCCGTCGTCGACGACCTCACCCCGGTTGCGTCGGCCGCGGACGTGCAGTCGATGATCACCCTGGCCCAGTCCGTCCACGTGGCGCCCAGCCTCAAGGGCTACATCGTCGACCTGGCCGAGGCCACCCGCCGCCACCGCGACCTCGCCATCGGCGTGTCGCCCCGCGCCGCGCTCGGCCTCCAGCGCGCCGCGAGGGCACGGGCCGCCGCCCTCGGACGCGAGTACGTCGTCCCCGACGACCTCAAAGAGCTGGCCTTCCCCGTCCTCGAGCACCGGCTGGCCCTCACCCCCGAGGCGCAAATGCGAGGTGTGGCCCGGGCCGACGTCCTGGCCGACGCCGTCGGCAACGTGAAGGTCCCCACCGGCCGCTCCGGCTGACGTGATCACCGCTCGCGGCTGGACCCTGCTCATCGGCTCGGCCGTGCTGTGGGTTGCCGGCCGCATGCTCGGCGCCGTCGACCTCTACGTACTCGGCACGGGTGGCGCCGCCCTCGTCGGCCTGGCGACGCTGCTGGCCCGCCTGCCGGGGCCGCGGCTCGACGTCCGCCGCGAGCTCCATCCGCCCCGCGTGTACGCGGGCACGGAGAGCCGGGTGGAGCTGATCGTCCGCAACGCCGGGAGCCGGCGCACGGCGGTGTTCGGGCTCCGCGACCCGTTCGACGGCGGCCGCCGCCAGGCGCGCTTCCTCGTGTCGCCGCTGGCGCCCGGCGAGTCGGCCCGCGCCGCCTATCGGCTACCCACCGAGCGGCGCGGCATCTTCACCCTGGGCCCGCTCGAGGCGAGCGTCACCGACCCCTTCGGCCTGGCCGCCCGCACGCTGCGCGTCGCCCCAGCCAGCGAGCTCACCGTCTACCCCCACATCGATCCGATCGCGGCGTTGCCTCACACGCGTGGCGACGATCCCCTCAGCGGCGCCGACCACCCGACGGGCGTCGCCCTCTCGGGCGAGGACTTCTACGCCCTGCGCGCCTACGAGGTGGGCGACGACCTCCGCCGCGTGCACTGGCCGTCGACGGCCCGCCTCGACGAGCTCATGATCCGCCAGAACGAGATGCCGTGGCAGGCCCGCGTCACCGTGCTGCTCGACGTGCGCCACCGGGCGCACAGCGGCGAGTCGCTCGAACTGGCGGTGTCGGCCGCCGCGAGCATCGTCGCCGCCTGCTGGCAGCGGGGCTCGCTCGTCCGGTTGGTGACGACCGACGGAGTCGACTCGGGCTACGGCGCCGCCCATGCCCACATCGAGGCGATCATGGAGCGGCTGGCCAGCGTCGGACCGACGCGCGACGACAAGTTTGCGGGCGTCCTCGGCAGCCTCACCAAGCCCGGCAACGCCGGTGGCTTCGTTGCCCTCTTCACAGCCGACGCGCCCACCAAGGAGGTGCAGAACGTGGCCCGCCTGCAGTGGCGGTTCGCGTCGCTCACCGTCGTGCTCTTCGACCGCAGCGCCTACGACCCGACGGTCGGTTCCGGTCGTCGTCGAGCCGGCCCGGCCGCCGGCTCGGTCGTGCGCGTCGACGGCGCCACGCCGTTCGCAACGGCCTGGAACCAGGCGTTCACCGGGCGCACGGTCATGGCCGGCCGGGGGTTCGGCTGATGGCCACGATCGTGCGGGAGCACACCGCCCCGCCCCCGCCGACGTCCGCTCCCCCGCCGCCGCCCGAGCCCCGGCTGTCGTCGGCCCTCGAGGCCGGGGCCGAGCTCGCCGTCGTGCTGCTGACGGCGACGGCCGGCATCTCCCTCCTGCGCCTGTTCACCGACGGGTCGTTCCTCGATCGCGTGCTGCTCGGGGTGGTCGTCGCTCACGGGCTGGCGTGGGGTGCCCGGCGCATGCGCCTCGGCCTGGGCGGCGCCACCCTCCTTTCGGCCGCCGGCCTCTTCCTCTTCCTGGCGTGGGCAGTCGAGCCCCAGACGCTGACCTCGAGTCTGCTGCCGCTGGGCAAGACCTGGCACGCCATCTCGACCGATCTCACCAACGCCCTCGACAGGTTCAACACCGCCGTCCCTCCCACACCGGTCACGCGCGGGTTCGTCGTGGCGTCGGTGATCGGCACCTGGGCGTGCGCCTTCCTCGCCGATACCGCGGCCTTCCGCTTGGACGCCACCTTCGAGACGGTCATCCCGTCGTTCACCGTGTTCCTGTTCGGTTCGGTGCTGGCCTACAACCGAAACCGCCTGTCGCTGTCGGCCCTCTACCTGGCGAGCGTGCTGCTGTTCGTGCTGTTCATCAGCGTCGCTCGGCGCGAAGAGACTGCCAACTGGCTGGCCGGGCGCAAAGGGCCAGGGAGTCGGGCCCTGCTGAGCAGGGGACTCGCCCTCGGCGCGCTGGCCGTGCTCGTCGCCGTCGTCGCCGGTCCCGATCTGCCGGGCGCCGGCAGCGCGCCCGTCTTCAACTGGCGGGCCAAGGACACGGGCCCCAGCTCGCGCACGACGATCAGCCCACTCGTCGACATCAGAACCCGTCTCGTCGACCAGTCCGACAACGAGCTGTTCACCGTTCAGAGCCCGTCGCCCGACTACTGGCGCATCACGGCTCTGGACAAGTTCGACGGCAAGATCTGGTCCTCGGTCGGGACGTACAAGCCGGCGGGCGGCAGTCTTCCCAGCGGCGTGCGCAGCCGGGCGCCAGCCAACAGCGTCACCCAGCGCTACGCGATCAGCGGGCTGTCCTCGATCTGGTTGCCGGCCGCCTTCCGGCCGACGCACCTCGACGGCATCAAGAAGGTCCGCTACGACCCGGAGTCGTCCAGCCTCCTCACCGACGCCGACACGTCCAACGGCCTCACCTACCGCGTCGAGTCGGCGCTGCCGCAGCTGACACCGCAGGAGCTGGGCACGGCACCGCCGGTGCTCCCCCAATCGATCATCGACCGCTACCTCTCCCTGCCCGACGGCTTCCCGAGCGGGGTGGCCCGCCTCGCCATCCAGATCACCCAGGGGGCGACGACGCCGTACGCCAAGGCCAAGGCCCTGCAGGACTACCTGCGCGCCAACTACCGCTACGACCTCAACGTCCCGCCTGGCCACAGCGACGACGCACTCCAGCGCTTCCTGTTCGTCACCAAGCGCGGCTACTGCGAGCAGTTCGCCGGGTCGTTCGCGGCGATGGCTCGGGCCGTCAACCTTCCCAGCCGTGTGGCTGTCGGCTTCACGCCGGGCGAGCAGATGGCGGATGGCACCTATCGCGTGCTCAACCGTCACGCCCACGCCTGGCCCGAGGTGTACCTGAGCGGCTACGGCTGGGTCGCTTTCGAGCCCACGCCGGGCCGGGGAGCGCCCGAGGACCAGAGCTACACCGGGGTCACCCCGATGCCGCCGGAAGGGTTCGTACCTCCGCCGGCCGTCGCTACACCGCAGACGCCCACAACCGTCGGTGCCGCCGGCACCATCCCCAACCAGCGCACGACGACCACCAACCCGATCCAACAGAAGGGCGCGCACGCCACGGCGGCATGGCTGAAGGCGTTGTTGGTGCTGGCACTGGTCGTCGTCGTCGCCGTCGCCGTGCTTGCGGTCCTGATGGGCCGCCGAAGGCAGGCCTTCAAGCGGCGCCGAGCGGCGGCGGCGACCGCGGACGCGCGCGCCCTTGTGGCGTGGGAGGAGGCCTCCGAAGCCCTCACCCTCGCCGGCCATCCTCGCCGGCGAGCCGAGACCCCGGCCGAGTACGCCCGCCGCGTCCCCGGCCCCGCGGCCATCAGCCCCGCGCCCATGAGCCTGCTGGCCCAGGCCACCGCCGCGGCCGCCTACTCAGCCGGCGGCGTCGACGCCGACGACGCCGCAGCCGCCATCCACGCAGCCGACCAGATCCGCGACCAACTCACGGCCCGAGCCACCCGCCAAGAACGCCTCCGCTGGGCCCTCGGCTTCAAGACCGTCCGAGAGCCGGCCTCGCCAACCATTCGCGCTGTCGAGACTCCATAGCTCCCGTCGGGGCCGGGGCTACTCCTCGCGCTTGAAGCGGCGGCGGAGGCGGTTGCCGGCGTCGCCGAAGTACTCGCGGAGGTTGCCGGCTCGCATGGATTCGGTCATCTGCTGCCAGCCGGCCCGGCCGAGCTTGCGGAGATTGCGCTCGAACAGGAAGGCGCAGATGAGCATGACGAGGAAGCCGATGAAGCCGACGAGCAGCGAGGTGGCGAAGGTGGCGATGAGGAGAACCAGCCCGGCGACGAAGCCGAGCGCCGACCACTTCAGGTTGCGGCCAGCGTGCTTGTAGAGGGTGGTTGACCCGATCTCGCCCGCGAGCGCAGGGTCGTGCTCGTAGAACTGCTGCTCGATCTCCTGGAGGATCCGTTGCTCGTCCTCGGACAGCGGCACGATCGCCTCGCCACCTCAGCTCTCTTCGGGGGGCGGCCCCTACGAATCCATCTTCGCGCAGGCTACCGATGCCAACAACGCGATATGGCCCGCGCATGCCCGGCTCAGGGGCGTTTGTCGCCGCCCGGCCCCCACTGCTGGTCACCCCGCCGCTTCATCCGCAGGCCACCCTCGCCCACCAGGCTGGCCGGCCCCACAGCGTCGGCACCGAAGCGCTGGCGCACCTCGTCGACGGCGAGGGTGGCGTCGTCCCAGAGCGGCGCCGCCTCGTCGAGGGACAGCTGCCGGGCCTCCTTGGGCGCCAGGTTCGATGCGCTGACACCCAGGAGACGCACACCTGGAGTGGGATCGATCTGGTCGAGCAGTTCGCATGCGACGGCCGCGACCGCGGGACCGGTGTCGACCGGCTCGGCGACCGTGCGCGATCGGGTGATCGTCTGGAAGTCCGCGAACCGCACCTTCACCGTCACCGTGCGCCCGGCCTGGCCCAGCTCCCGCAGGCGGGCGGCGACCGCCTCGCCCATCCGCACGGCCTCGCGCCTGAGGACATCGGGCTCGTAGCGGTCGTGGGCGTAGGTCTCCTCGTGACCGATCGACTTGGCGGCCCGGTCGGGCTCGACGGGACGTTCGTCCCGGCCCCACGCCAGCGCGTGCAGGTGGCGCCCGTGGGCATCGCCGAGGGCGTGCACGACAGTCGTCTCGGGCAGGGCGGCCAGGTCGCCCACCGTGCGCACGCCGAAGCGCTGGAGGCGGCGCAAGGTGGTGGGACCGACGCCCCACAGCGACTGCACCGGCAGAGCATGGAGAAACGCGAGCTCCTGGCCGGGCGCCACCACGAACACGCCCGGACCCGGTTCCACGTGCCCGCCCACCACCCGGGGCTTCGCCGCTTCCGACGCCAGCTTCGCAATGAGCTTGCTGGTCCCGGCGCCCACCGACGCGGTGAGGTGCAGCTCGTCGGCGATGCGCCTCCGTAGCTCGAGGGCCACGCCTTCGGGCTCGCCCAAGAGACGGCGAGCCCCGCCGACGTCGAGGAACGCCTCGTCCAAGGCGATGCCTTCCACCAGCGGAGTGAATGACAACAGGATTTCGTGCAGGCGTCGGCTGTATTCCGCATAGCGGTCGAACCGTCCAGCCAGGAACACGGCGTTGGGGCACAACCGGCGGGCCCGCACCGACGGCATGGCCGAATGCACGCCGAAGACGCGCGCCTCATAGGAGCAGGCGGCGACGACACCCCGGCTGCCCGCCCCGCCCACGATCACCGGCTTCCCGGCCAGGCTGGGGTCCTCGAGGATCTCCACGGCCGCGTAGAAGGCGTCCATGTCCACGTGGAGGATCGACGGCCGGTCTCGCACTGCCGAGAAGTGTGCCAGCATGGTCAGCCGATGCACCGCAATGCGCGGGCAGTGGTGGAGGCGGGCAAGGCCCTCGGCATCGACATCCACCCACGCGACTTCCCGGACGGCACCCGCTCTGCCGCCGACGCGGCGATGGCCATCGGCGTCGATCTGGGACAGATCGTGAAGTCGCTCGTGTTCGCGGTGGACGGCGAGGCTGTCGTCGCCCTCGTCAGCGGCGACAACCTCCTCGACGAGGACAAGCTCGCCGAGTGCGCGGGCGGCGAGCGGGCGTGGCGGGAGGACGCCGACACCGTGCGGGAGGCCACCGGGTACCCGGTCGGCGGCGTCCCGCCGTTCGGGCACCGCGAGCCCCTACGCGTGTTCATCGACGTGGACCTCCTCGGCTACGAGGAGCTCTGGGCGGCAGCCGGGACGCCCCACACCAACTTCGCCGTCTCCCCCAACGAGCTCGTCCGGGCGACCGGCGGCGTCGTCTGCGACCTGGCCCGCCGGCGCTAGCCGGGGCGCCGGCGCTTCACGCGATCCCGGATCCCCCACCACGTCACCAGGGCCATCGCCTCCACGACGATGTTCATGGACATCTTCGACGTCCCCCGGACCCGGTCGACGAACTTGATCGGCACCTCGACGATGCGGCCACCAGCGTCGGCCACGAAGTACGTCATCTCCACCTGGAAGCCGTAGCCCTCGGCCCGTACGGCGTCGAGATCGATGCGGTCGAGCATCTCGCCGCGGTAGGCCCGGTACCCGGCAGTGAGATCGCGGATGCCGAGTCGGAGCATGGCTGCGGAGTACCGGTTCGCGTACTTCGACAGGGCGCGCCGGTGCCACGGCCAGTGGGGGATCTCGCCCCCCGTGACATAGCGCGAGCCGATCACCAGGTCGGCGCCGTCGTCGATCCCCTTCAACAGCCGGGGGATGTCCGCCGGGTCATGCGAGAAGTCGCTGTCCATCTCCATGAGGACGTCGAAGCCGCGTGTCCGTCCCCACTTGAAGCCGTCCCGATAGGCGCTGCCCAGGCCCGACTTGCGGGGCCGGCTGACAATGTCGACCTGGCCGACTTCTGAGATCATCGCCCACACGATGTCGGCCGTCCCGTCGGGGCTCGAGTCGTCGACGACGAGGATCCCCGCCTGCGGCACCACTGCTCGGACCCGGCGCAGGATCTCGGCGATGTTGTCGGCCTCGTTGTACGTCGGCAGGACGATCAGGGGCCGCAGCACCGGCGCACTCTACGATTCCCGGGCGTGGCGGACGGCGAGCCCGACTCCAGCGATCTGCCGCTCTCGACGGGCCCGACAGCGCTGCCGTCGCGCACGGCGCGCGCGCTCGCCTTCGTGGCCATCATCGTCGCCGGCGTGTGCGGTGGGCTCATCGGCTACGCCGTCGTCAACGTTTCCTGCCACGGCTCGTGCACCACACCCGAAGGGGCCGGCGCCCTCACCGGCGCCGTGCTCGCCGCCGGGGGCGTGGCGGTCGTCGCCGTGCTCGTGCTCCGGGCCATGGGCGAGTGGCGCCGGATCCAAGCGGAGCGCGAACAGGAGGCCGGAGAGACGTGACCGCTACGGCGACCCCAAGTAGAAGCTGGTGACGGCGAGGATGGCGTAGACAGCCATGAGCTGTGCGCCCTCCAGCCAGTTGGTGGAGCCGTCGTAGGAGACGAAGGCGACCACGACGACGCTGAGGGCGATGGCGCTGATGTCGAACGGCGTGAAGTCGAGGTGGAGGTGGTGGCCGAACGCCAACCCGGCGAACACGAGCAGGGGCGTGACCACGAGGGCCACCTGGGTGGACGATCCCACGGCGATGGCGACGGCCAGGTCGGTCTTCTGACGCATGGCGGCGCGCACAGCTGTGGAGTGCTCGGCGGCGTTGGCGACGATCGGCACGAGGATCAAGCCCACCCAGAGCCGAGAGAGGCCGAGGGACTGTACGGTCGGCTCCAAGGCGCGGGTGAGGAGCTCCGACTCGAGGGCCACCAGGGCGCCGCTGACGGCGAGGAGGGTGAGCGCGCCGCGCACCGACATCGTCGCCGACTCCCCTTCGCCGGCCGGTGAGCCGGTCTCGGGATGCGTCACCAGCGAGAACACGAGCGACGCCGCATACATGATCAGGAGCACGACAGCTACGGCGATGGAGACAGCCTCGATACGGAACTCGGTGGGATGGGCGCCGCGCGCGTAGATGGCGGGCATGAGCACGCCGGCGAAGGCGATTGCCATCGAGGCGACCCCTGTGCCGGCGGCGGCGGCCGAGAATCGCAGCTCGCGGAAGCGCAGGCCGCCGGCGAAGAACGCCGCCCCGAGCACGAGCAGCAGGTTGCCGATGATCGACCCGGTGATCGACGCCCGCACCACCTCCAGCTCGCCGTCCGCCACGAGAAAGATCCCGACGATGAGCTCGGCGGCGTTGCCGAAGGTGGCGTTGAGCAGGCCGCCGACCCGGGGCCCGGCGTGGATGGCGAGCTCCTCGGTGGCGTCTCCCAACAACCCGGCGAGCGGCACCATGGCCGCCGCCGCCAGCGCGAACCGTGCGGGCTCGGAATGGAACAGGAGGCTGACGAGCGAGACCGGCACCAGCACGGTGGCGCCGACCACGGCCCACCGCCCGCTCACGCGAGCAGGCTCAGCCGGCGGAAGCCCTCGGCGTAGGGCACCCCCGCCACCCGTCCGCCCTCCTCGGCTCGTTCGCGAAGGAACGCACGGAAGAACTCGCCGGTCTCGGTGAGCTGGCTCGTGTGGCGGAACAGGGCCTCCACCTTGGTGTCGAGCGTGTCCGAGATGTCGACCCAGACGTCGGGGTCCATCGTCCCGGAGAGATACACGGCACCCACGTGGTGCGTGGGCCCCGCGTCGGGGAAGTAGTGCGGGTTCCCGGCCGCGGGCGCCACCGCGTCCAGGGCGGCCCAACCCGTGGCCCGGTGGTCGTGGTGGTTGTAGTAACTGTTGCCGAAGAAGACAGCAGTGGGATCGGGGCACACGACCACGTCGGGCCTCACCTCGCGGATCACCGACACGATGTGCCGTCGCAGCTCGGCGGTGTTCTCGAGCTCGCCGTCGTCGGTGTCCAGGCTGCGGTGGCCGGCCAGCCCGAGCACCTCGGCCGCTGACGTCATCTCCTCCTTGCGGGTGGCCGCCAGCTCCTCGGGATCCTGTCTCGGGTCCGGCGAGCCCTTCTCGCCACGCGTGCAGATGAGGACGTGCACCTCCGAGCCTCCCTCGGCCCACCGGGCGAGCGTGCCGCCGCAGGAGATCTCGGGATCGTCGGGGTGGGCGTACACGGCGAGCACGCGCGCAGGCACGGAGTCGACGAGCTCGGCCATGGGCGGACTGTAGCTGTGGCCAAAATCACGTAGGAACAATCGCCGTGTTCGTCGTATTTTCTTTTAGTGAGATTCCGCCACGACACGCTCTGCCAGCGGCTCGGGTCGCGCATGGGCGCCAGGGTGGGGCTGGCCCACCTTGTCGGCGCCGTCTTCGCCATCGTCGCAGGCGGCCTGGCCGCCGCCAACCTTCCTGGCGACGGGGTGCGATTCGGCTATGTCGACGGCATCGTCTTCGCCATCTACCTCCCCGTCTCGTTCGTGGCCTGCGGGTGGCGGTCGATGCGCTCCTACTACCGAGCGACAAAGTGGCTCGCCGAGGACAGGGCCCCGACGCCAGACGAGCAGCGGCACACGCTGCGGCTACCACTGACCGAGGCGACCGCCGGAATGGTGCCGTGGCTGGTGGCGGCGATGATCTGGCTCACGCTCAACTTGGCCGTCTACGGGAACAGCATCACCTCGTCAATCCGCGTCGCCGTGTCGATCGTCCTCGGTGGCCTGGCCACGTCGGCTCTCGTGTACCTCCTCGTCGAGCGCACGTTCCGGCCGCTCTTCGCCCTCGCCCTCGCCGGCGACGTTCCCGAGCGGTCGGGCGCGATAAGCGTGCGCGCTCGCCTGATGCTGTCGTGGGCCCTGGGCGCCGACGTCTTCCTCGTCATGATCGGCCTCACCTATCTCGGTCGACCGGCCAGCCACCCGCCGTCGGCCGCGGCCATCTGGTTCCTCGTCGACGCCGGGCTGCTGGCGGGCGCCATCGTCCTCTACGTCGCCGCCCGCTCGGTGGCCGATCCGCTGCGCGCGCTGCGCCAGGCAGTCAAGCGGGTGCAGAGCGGTGACCTGGACGTTGTCGTAGCGGTGGACGATGGAGCCGAGGTCGGCCTGCTCCAGGCCGGTTTCAACAAGATGGTCGCCGGGCTTCGCGAACGCCGGCAGTTGCAGGACCTGTTCGGCCGGTACGTCGGCGAGGACGTGGCCCGCGACGCGCTCGAGCGTGGCGTCCGCCTTGGCGGCGAGCGCCGCGAGGTGAGCGCCCTCTTCGTCGACCTCATCGGGTCGACCACGCTGACCCAGACCCGTACGCCCGACGACGTCGTGACTCTTCTCAACCGGTTCTTCGACATCGTCGTCCGCACCGTCGCCGCCGAAGGTGGCTGGGTCAACAAGTTCGAAGGTGACGGCGCCCTGTGCGTCTTCGGGGCGCCGATGGCCCAGGACGATCACGCCACCCGAGCCCTGCGCGCGGCGCGCACCATCCGCCGGGAGATCCTGGCTCTCAGCGCACAGCAGGCGGGCGTCGACGCCGCCGTCGGCGTCTCGTCGGGATCGGCGGTCGCCGGCAATGTGGGCGCCGAGCAGCGCTACGAGTACACGGTGATCGGCGATCCCGTGAACGAGGCGGCTCGTCTCACCGACGAAGCCAAGCACCGACTGGGCCGGGTTCTGGCGAGCGAGGAGGCCATCGCCCGCTCCGACGGCGAAGCCCGCAGCTGGGTGGTGGCCGACGAACTGCAGCTGCGGGGCCGCACCGAACCGACCTTGGTCTACGAGCCCGTCCCGACGGGCGGCGTCCGCGAGCTCGTCTAGGGCGCCGACGCCAGGGCCTTGCGGGCCCGTTCGACACCGTCGTCGTCGACGTCGTGGTGTGTCATCAGGCGCACAACACCCGGAGCAATGGTGCCGGCCAACACACCCTCGCCTCGGAGGCGGTCGCACAGCTCGTCGGGCTGGCGGTGGGAAAACGTGACGATGTTGGTGGGGATGCGTTCGGGGTCGACGCCCCCCTCCGGCCAGCGTTCGGCGACCGCACCCGCGAGCCGTCGCGCCCGCCGGTGGTCCTCGGCCAGCCGCTCGATCATCGTCCGGAGGGCGACCAAGCCGGCGGCGGCGATGACGCCCACCTGGCGCATGCCACCCCCCAGGCGCTGGCGCTCGCCGCGCGCCGCATCGATGACGTCGGCGGGCCCGGCCAGCATCGATCCGACAGGCGCGCAGAGGCCCTTTGAGAGGCAACACATCACGGTGACGGCAGCGCCCGCGTAGTCGGCCGCCGGCACCCCGGTCGCCACCTCGGCGTTGAACAGGCGCGCCCCGTCGAGATGCACCGGCAACCCGCAGACGGCGACAGCGCGCAGGGCCTCGAGTGGCCACGGGGCGCCGTCGGCCGGCATGTGCGTGTTCTCGACGCACACCAGGCTGGGCCGGGGATGGTGGTGGGCGGCCGCCTCGACGGCCCAGCGGATCTCGGCTGGGTCGACGGTGCCGTCGTCGTCGGCCACCGGCCAGAACTGCACGCCCGCGTTGCGACCGCCCCCGCCGTTTTCGTAGATCACCACGTGCTGGCGGCGACCGGCGATCACGCTCGTGCCCGGCGCCGCCAACAAGCGGAGCGCCAGCTGGTTGCCCATCGTGCCCGAGGGCACGAACAGTGCCGCCTGCTTCCCGACGCGCTCGGCGAACGCTTCCTGCAGGTCGTTCACGGTGGGGTCTTCGCCGTAGACGTCGTCGCCCACCTCGGCATCGGCCATGGCCCGCCGCATCTCGGGAGTGGGCCGGGTGACGGTGTCCGAGCGGAGGTCGACCAAGCCCGAGGCCATCAGGTCTCCGCCGGCTCGGCCGCCGGATCGCCGGCGGGGAGGACGTCGCATGCCCACTTCGAGCGCTTCCAGTCGGGGACGGGCGTCTCCTGTGTCGGCCGCGGCACGAACTTCGACCGCTCGACGAGCGTGTAGTGGTGGATGTAGCGCGGACAGTTCGGGTACATGCGCTTGACCGCAATGCGGACGACGAACTGGGCCTCCGGCCACTCGGGAAGAAGCACGTCGTCAAAGGCGATGGACGCCGTCCCCTCGAGACGCAGGCGCGACGGATTCTCGAAGTCGATGAAGAGGAGGCCGACGTCCGGATGGCGGAGGATGTTGCCCATCGACAGATACATGCCGTTGCCGTCGTAGTTGGGGAAGGCCACCGTGCCCTGGTCGAGCACCCGGACAAAGCCCGGGTCGCCGCCCTTGTAAGAGCAGGTCGGATGGCCGTCCTCGTCGCAGCTGGCTAGGAAGAACATGTCGCGGGCCTCGATGAAGGCGCGGTCGCCGTCGGAGATCGTGTCGGTGACCAGCCGCTCGTCGATGCGGTCGGCGAGCCTGCGGGTGTCGAAGCGGTCCTGGAGCACGCGGTTGCCGTCGTGGAACAGTTCACCGGTCACGACGAGGAGGCTACGCCTGCCTGTCGGTACGGTGAACCTCGTGGTCGACATCGTCGAACTCTTCGACCTCGCCGTCGACCTCGCCCAGCGGGCCAGTCAGCTCCTGCTCGACGAGGCCCCTGACCGGGCCGAGGACGTCGCCACGAAGTCGTCCCGCACTGACATGGTCACAGCCGTGGACCGGGCGTCGGAGGCCCTGATTGTGGGGACCATCGAGAAGGAGCGGCCCGACGATGGTGTGCTCGGCGAGGAGGGCAGCAAACGCGACGGAACGAGCGGTGTCCGCTGGATCATCGATCCGCTCGACGGGACGACCAACTACCTCTACGGCTTTCCGGTCTACGCGGTGTCCATCGGCGTCGAGGTGAACGGCGAGGTGGAAGCGGGCGTCGTCGTCCATCCCACGCTGCAAGAGGTGTTCACCGCCCGCCGCGGCGAGGGAGCGCAATGCAATGGCGCGACGATCGCCGTTTCCGACAAGGCCGACCTCTCCACCGCGCTGATCGGCACCGGGTTCGCCTACGACTCAGCACGGCGCGGAGAGCAGGCTCGTTGGCTGCACCACATCCTGCCGTCGGTGCGCGACGTCCGCCGGGCGGGCGCGGCGGCGGTCGACCTCTGCTGGGTCGCATGCGGCCGCCTCGACGGCTACTACGAAGCGGGACTGTCGCCGTGGGACGTGGCGGCCGGCGAGCTCATCGCGCGCGAGGCAGGCGCTCAGACGAGCGACTTCGAGGGCGGGCCGGTACGGGCCGATCATGTCATCGCGGCCACGCCTGGTATCGGCCCCCCGCTCCGCCACTTGGTGTCAGAAGCAGTCAAACTGTGACGTAGAGAGAGCATGAGCGACGACCTGGACACGGAAGGCAACCAGGCATCTCCCATGCGCGAGCCGTCACCGGGCGACGACGCGTCCGAGGTCATGCACCATCGTGCGTTGCATGACCGGTTGAGCGCCCTCGAGGGAGTCGTCGCGAGCGGCGCCAGGAAGGGCGTCGACGTGACGTTCGTCCCCGCGTGGAAGCGGTTGACGGAGGGTGAGCCTCGGTGGCCGGTCACGATCGCCATCGCCGTTGCCCTGACGCTGCAGGGCCTGCTCCCCGAACACCTGGTGCTCGGTCCGAGGTGGCTGTTGCCCAGCCTCGGGGGCGCCTTGGTGATCGGGCTGTTCGCCACGAACCCCCGTCCCCGACTCGACCGAACCTCGATGTTCCTGCGAACGACGAGCCTCCTCGTCATCGGCACGATCAGCGTGGCGAACGGATACTCGGCCTACCGGCTCATCGATCAGTTGGCCCGCGGCGGTGTGACCGACGCGACGCGGCTATTACTCACCGGCGGAGCAATCTGGCTCACGAACGTGATCGCGTTCTCTCTGTGGTACTGGGAGTTCGACCGCGGCGGCCCTGTCGCGAGGGCCCTCGCCATGCGGCCCTATCCCGACTTCCAGTTCCCGCAGATGGAGAACCCCAACCTGGCACCCAAGGACTGGGAGCCGTTCTTCGTCGACTACCTCTACCTGTCCTTCACCAACGCCCTGGCGTTCAGCCCGACCGACGTGATGCCGCTCTCGCGATGGGCCAAGCTCACGATGCTCGCCCAGTCGGGAGTGTCAGTGCTGCTGGTGCTGCTCGTGATCGCTCGCGCCGTCAACATCCTCAAGTAGCGAGCCCGAGTTTCCCCGCCAGCTGCGACCGGCGGACCTTGCCCGTGCCCGTGCGGGGCAGATCCTCCACCAGGTACACGTCCTTCGGGCACTTGTAGCCAGCCAGGTGGGCGCGGGCGTGTTCGACGACGGCGTCGGGCCGCACGTCGCCCACGACGGCCGCGCACACGCGCTGGCCCCATCGCTCGTCGGGCGCCCCGAACACGGCGACGTCATGCACGCCTGGCAGCCCCGAGAGCACGTTCTCGATCTCGGCCGGATAGACGTTGACGCCGCCCGAGATGATGAGGTCGTCCCGCCGGCTGTCGAGGAACAAGTAGCCCTCCTCGAGGTGACCGAGGTCGCCGGCCGTGAAGGCGTCGTCCCGCCACGCGCCCCGCGTGCGCTCGGGATCGCGCCAGTACTCGAAGCGGGCGAACCGAGGCACATGGCACCAGACGAGGCCGTCGTCATCGACCTCCAGCCGGCGCCGGGGCCGCGCCCGTCCCACGGTGCCCGGATGCTCCAGCCACTCGTCGGGCGGGCACACGGTGAACTGTCCCTCGGTGGCGCCGTAGAACTCCCAGACGGTCCCCGGCGGAAACGTCGCCAGCGCTGCCTGTTTGATCGGGGTCGGGCAGGGGGCTCCAGCGTGCACGAGGCGCCGGAACGACGTGAGGTCGGGAAGATCGCCCAGCGCGAACAGGCGCTGCAGGTGAGCGGGCACCATGAACGTCAGCGTCGGCCGGTGCTCGGCCATGGCGTGGGCAACAGCGCCGGCGTCGAAGCGCTCCAGGACGACGACGTCGCCGCCGGCCAGGAGCGTCCCGACTGAAAAGCGGAGCGGCGCCGAGTGGTGGAGCGGCGAGCACACGAGCAGGACGTCACCTGCGTCGAACGCCCATACATCGGATTCGTCCTGCTGCAGGGCGAGGGCGTCGGACTCGTCGAGCACTCCCGACCAAACGCCCTTGGGCGTGCCCGTCGTCCCCGACGTGTAGTGCATCGGGCGGACGAGCGGCGCCGGCGCCAGGTCGACTGGCGGGCCGTCCGCCAGGTCGGCGAGATCGGCGGGGTCCACCACGAGCGCGGGGTCGGCGTCGTCGAGAATCACCGTGCGCTCCTCGTCCAGCAGCGCCGGGTTCAGGGGCACGGGAGCGATGCCGGCTCTGGCCGCCCCGAGGATGCCGCACAGCAGTTCCACCGAGTTGGGACAGAGGAACGCGACTCGATCGCCTATCTGCAATCCCCGTTTCAGGAGGGCGCCCGCGATACGCGCCTGCAGCCGCTCGGCCGCACCAGCGGTGACGCGCTCGAGTCGCACGCCGTCAATCTACGGGCGGCCCTTCCATTCTCGGGGTGGACAACCGGCCGAACAGCTCGGTGGCCGGTGAGAGCCGCAGAGAGCCGTCGATCGGGCTGGCCGAGAACGCTCGCGACCCGGGAATCAGCGGGTGGCCGCGCCGTCCTCGGAGTGTTTGCGCTATCCGTCGTCGCAGAGCCAACGGATCGCGCAAACACACCGAGGACAGCGCTCGCCTACGTGTAGACACGAGCGGGTGGCGCCTCGACAGTGCCTTGGACAAGCTTCCCCAAATGGGCACTGGTCAAGACCCTGGTTGGGGAGCTGCTTGGCGGTACCCGGCGCTGTGGCTCCCGATCCCTTTCAGGGGCACACGAGCCGCCAAACGCGCCGAACGGCGGGGCGTGATCGACGGGTTGACGGCGCACCGTGTGATGTTCCTCCGGTTCGTTGTTGCGCTGGTGGCCTTCGGGATCATCCTGCCGTTTGTGGGCGCTGGCACCGGGTCAGCCCCGGCTGCCCTGTTCGTCGGGCTGGTCGTCGCCGCCGGAGTCACAAGTGTCGCCGTACCCAAAGCCATCGAGCGACCGTTGGATTGTTCGAGCGAGGGGAAGCTTGTCGCGACCTACCGGGTGCGCTTCTTCCTCCGAATTGCATACGCCGAGGCGGTCGCGCTGTTCGGGTTCGTGGGCGCCTTCATCACCGATGCAGTCTGGCTCTACTACTTCTCCCTCTTGTTCGCCGCTGTGGGCTTTGCGCGACTGGCGCCGACGACTAGCAATCTGAGCCGAGACCAACAGGCGCTGTACGCGGGCGGCTGCTCACTTTCGCTGATGGCGGCGTTGACTCGGACAGAGCCTCCCAGTTAGCACCGGTTCCCAGCGGCGCGGGCCAGATGTACGCCCGAGGCGAGCTCACGATATGAGATGCCGCTCTGTGCGGGTGCCGAGGGCGGGCGGGTCGGTTGGTTTGTCAACGAGCGGGGCCGTCGGGGTGTCTCGGAGCTTCTGAGGCACCTCTCCGGCCGAAAAGAGGCCATGCGAAGCGTGAGCAGATCGAACGTATGTTTGGCACACTCGGTGGCGTGGCAGAACAGGTCGTGGCATCGCTCGAGGTACCCCTCGAGCGCCTCGAGGCACAGATCTGCGAAGGCGCTGCGCACCTGGCGGCGGGGGTGGGCCGGTGGCTGTTGCTGGTCGGCGACTTCGACCGGCGCAAGGGCTACGAGCGCTGGGAGTGCCGGAGCGCGGCGTTCTGGCTG
>Ga0209577_10001033_pt1 | contig 27858 bp, 25 predicted proteins | sample GraSoiAngelo_109_FD_185874 | JGI IMG/M metagenome (GOLD analysis project Ga0209577, IMG submission 185874) | Grasslands soil microbial communities from the Angelo Coastal Reserve, California, USA - 14_0903_12_20cm (SPAdes) (version 2) | ecosystem: Environmental > Terrestrial > Soil > Grasslands...
CTCGTCCGCGGGCGGAAGCTCGTCGGCTCCGCGCAAGTGCGCCGCGGTAGGGCGTTCCTGCAACACGGATCGATTCTGCTGGACGGGTCGCAGGACCTCATTCAAGCCGTCAGTCGTAAGCCGCAGGCCGCCAGTGCCGCGACCACGCTGTCGGCGGAGCTGGGACGTCGAGTCACGTGGGAAGAAGTTGCCGACGCACTCGTGCGGGCGTGGGGCGACGATTTCACCTCCACCGCCCTCCACCGCCCTCCACCGTCTTCCACAGCCCTGTTTCTCCACCTCGCCTGGACCTGGCGCCGCTAACGGCCCGGTGGAATCTTAGGGCGCCATGCCGACCATGCGACCGACCCGCCGGCTGACCGCCGCCGCGCTCGCCGGCCTGCTGCTCGTCGCCGGTTGCGCCCGCAAGGGTGGCTGCACGGGCGACTACTGCGGCACGCTCGTCATCGCGACCGGGGGGGAGCCCGACGTCCTGCTGCCCGCCGTGAGCGATCGGGCGATCACGCGCGACGTGACCGATCAACTCTTCTTGAAGCTGGCCGACCTGGGGCTGTCGGGCAACACGGTCGGCGACGAGGACTTTCAGCCCCTGCTCGCCGAGCGTTGGGAATGGGATACGCCCACCACGCTCGTGTTTCACCTCGATCCACGGGCCCGCTGGGAAGACGGGCGCGCGGTTACCGCGGCGGACGTCGCGTTCACGTACGACATCTACACGGACTCGTTGGTGAGCTCGCCTTTCCGGTCTGCGCTGCGGCACATCGCGGCGGTCACGACGCGCGACTCGCTCACGGTCGTGTTCCGGTTCCGGCAGCGCTATCCCGAGATGTTCTTCGATGCCGTGTACCACATGCGCATCCTGCCGTCCCACCTGTTGCGCGAGGTGCCGCGCAGCCAGTGGCGCAGCGCCGCGTTCGGACGCGCGCCCGTCGGCGACGGCCCGTACCGGTTCGTGGCGTGGCGGGCGGGCGAGAGTCTCGAGCTCTCGGCCGACTCCACGTTCTTCCTCGGCCGTCCCCACCTCCGGCGCCTCATCTGGCGTTTCACGCCCGACCAGCAGGTCGCCGTGACTCAGCTGATCGCGGGCGACGCCGATGCGGTGGAGGTCCTGGTCACGCCGGACAACGTGCAGCGAGCGTGTGCGGACGCCGCCAGGCTCTCGTGTTACCCGTACAAGGGATCCGCGTACGGGTACCTCGGCTTCAACCTGGCGGCACCGGGCGATTCGACGAAGCCCCACCCGCTGTTCGGCGACCGCGAGCTACGGCGGGCCCTCTTCATGACCGTGGATCGCGGCGCGTTGCTGCACAACGTGTTCGGCGACCTGGCCAAGGTCCCGCCCGGCCCCATGTCGCAGCTCTACTGGATCTGGGATCCCGAGACGCGTGAGCTGCCGCACGACAGCGCGCGCGCCGCCCGCACGCTCACGCGGCTGGGCTGGACCGACTCGGACGGCGACGGGATCCGCGACCGCGACGCGCATCCGCTCGCCTTCCGGCTGCTCGTCCCCACGACCAGTGCCGTGCGCCGTCAGTACGCGCGCCTCTTGCAGGAGCAGTTTCGCACCATGGGCATCGACGTGCAGCTCGACGAGGTCGACTTCAGCGTGTTCAACGAACGCGTCCGTGGCGGCCGGTTCGACGCCCTGATCAACACTTGGAACACCGATCCGACGCCGTCGTCCGGCATCTCCCAATCGTGGACACGGGCGGGGTTCGGGCGCTCCAACTACGGCCGCTACGAGAACCCCGCGTTCGAGCGGCTGGTGGACCGCGCCGTGGCGTCCGTGGCGAGCCGGGCCGAGGCCAAGCGGACGTGGCGCGCCGCGATCGAGATCCTGAACCAGGACGCGCCCGCCATTTTCCTGTTCGCCACCGAAAACGTCGCGGCCGTGCATAAGCGTGTCGCGGACGTCCGGATCCGGCCGGACGCGTGGTCCGCGCTGGTCCGGACGTGGCGCATCCCGGCGGATCGCCTGACGGATCGAGACCGCGTGGAGCGCTAGGTGGCGGCGTGGTTGGTGCGGCGTCTCGCCGCCTCGATCGCCATCGTCTGGGCGGTCGTCACGCTCACCTTCGTCATCGTTCACCTCGCCCACGGCTCGCCCTGTGGGCAAGGCGACGGGCGTCCGGTGTCTCCCGAGACCTGCGCCGCGCTGATCCGCCGGTTCGCCCTCGACCGGCCGATCGGGACGCAGTATGTCAAGTACCTGGGCGCCCTGCTGCGTGGCGACCTGGGTGAATCGCTCGCGCTCCATCGCCCCGTCGCGGACGCGCTCGCCGAGGCGCTCCCGAACACCCTCACGCTCGCGCTCACCGCCTTGATCCTCGATTTCGCGCTCGGCGTCGCGCTCGGCATTTACCAGGCCGCCCGCGAGCGTCGCTTCGGCGATATCGCCCTGGGGAACGCCGCCTTGTTCGTCAACTCGATGCCCACGTTCTGGCTGGGACTCGTGCTGCTGCTCCTGTTGGCCCAGTGGCTCCGCCTGTTTCCGGTGGGTGGCTTGCGCGACCTCGTTCTCTGTCCCCGCCTGGACTCGCTCCCCTGCCTCGCCGACTTCGCGTGGCATCTGACGCTCCCCGCGCTCACGCTCGGGTTGGTGGGCGCCGCGGGCACGGCGCGCTACCAGCGGGCGGCCTTGCTCGAGGTGGTGCGCCAGGATTTCGTGCGCACCGCGCGTGCCAAGGGACTGCCGGAGCGGCGCGTGCTGCTGGTGCACGCCCTCCGCAATGCCCTGCTGCCCCTCATCACCCTCTTCGGACTGACGTTTCCGTTCCTGCTCACGGGCGCCGTGCTGGTGGAGACGGTGTTCGCATGGCCCGGGATGGGCCGCCTGGCCGTGACGGCGATCCTGCAGCGCGATTACCCCGTCGTCACCGCGGCGGCCCTCATCGCCAGCGTGATGGTCGTGCTCGGCAATCTCCTGGCCGACGCGCTGTACGGGGTGGCCGATCCGCGCATCCGCGTGCGCGCGACGTGACCGTCTGGAACTGGCTCGCGGTGGGCGGTGCCGCCGTGCTGGCCCTGGTCGCGGTCGCGGAGATCCGGCGTCGCGCGGGGAGCGGCACCTCGGGGCGGCGCTTCTTTCGGCATCCGACCGCCGCCCCGGCGCTGTTCGTGCTCGCCTTCTTCGTGACGGTCGCGCTCGCCGCACCGCTCGTGACCCCGTACCGGCCGTACGTCCAGATCGACATCGCGCGGCTCGCCAACCACGCGCCGTCCACCCAGTTCCCGCTCGGCACCGACCCGTTCGGCCGGGACGTGTGGAGTCGGCTGGTCTACGGGGCGCGTATCTCGCTCGGCATCGGGGCGCTCGCGATGCTCGTCGCGGTCACCACCGGCGTCGTGGTCGGCGGCGTGGCCGGCTACTTCCGCCGCTGGGTGGACGCTACGCTGATGCGGCTCGTGGACGTCGGGCTCGCCATGCCGCGCGTGTTCATGCTCTTGATGGTCGTGGCGCTGTGGGAGCACGTCCCGCTGACGGTGCTGGTGCTGCTCATCGGGCTGACGGGGTGGTTCGGCACCAGCCGACTGGTGCGCGCCGAGGTGTTGAGCGTGCGCGAGCGTGAGTTCGTCGCGGCGGCGCGGGCGCTGGGGGCCGAGCCGGCCCGCGTGATCTTCCGCCATGTCCTCCCCAACGCCGCCGCTCCCATCATCGTGTCGGCGGCGCTCGGCATCGGCAACGTGATGCTGCTCGAGGCCGGGTTGTCGTTCCTGGGACTGGGCGTCCCATCCCCGGCCCCGAGCTGGGGCAACATGATCGCGGACGGGTGGCCCAAGATGGCGGTCGCCTGGTGGGCGTCGACCTTCCCCGGGCTCGCCATCTCGCTCGTCGTCATGGCGCTCAACGCGGTGGGCGACGCCCTGCGCGACGCGCTCGATCCGCGCAAGGAGACGGCATGACCGAGCCGCTGCTCCGCGTGCGGGACCTGAAGACGTACTTCGTCACCGAGCACGGCAGCGGCACGGCCCGCGCGGTCGACGGCGTCTCGTTCGACCTCTATCCGGGCGAGACCCTCGGTCTCGTCGGGGAGTCGGGGTGCGGCAAGACCGTGACGTCGTTGTCGGTGCTGCGGCTCATCCCCGAGCCCCCCGGGCACATCCGGCCCGGCAGCTTCATCGAGTTCGCGGGACGCAACTTGCTCACCCTCGCCCCCCGTGAGCTGCGCGCCATCCGTGGCAACCAGATCGCGATGATCTTCCAGGAGCCGATGACGTCGCTCAACCCCGTGTTCACGGTGGGCGACCAGATCGCCGAGGCGGCCATCGTGCACCAGCGGCTGTCGCGCCGCGCCGCGCGTGCCCGCGCGATCGAGATGCTCAAGCTCGTCGGCATTCCCGATCCGGCGCAGCGGGTCGATCACTACCCCCACCAGATGAGCGGGGGGATGCGCCAGCGGGTGATGATCGCCATGGCCCTGGTGTGTCACCCCAAAGTGCTCATCGCCGACGAGCCGACCACGGCGCTCGACGTCACGATTCAGGCGCAGATTCTCGAGCTGCTCGAACGGCTGCAGGCGGAGCTGGGCATGGCGGTCATGCTGATCACCCACGACCTCGGCGTGGTGGCGGGAAGCGCGGACCGCGTCGTCGTGATGTACGCCGGCCAGGTCGTGGAGCAGGCCCCCACGCCGGACCTGTTCGCGCGACCGCTTCATCCTTATACCGAGGGCTTGCTGGCCTCGGTGCCGCGGCTCGACGCGCCGCCGGCGCGTGCCCGCGCCCGGCTGCACGGCATCCCCGGTCAGGTGCCGGCCTCGAGCGACTGGCCCGGCGGCTGCCGCTTTCACCCGCGCTGTCCGTACGCCTGGGACCGTTGCCGCGAGGAGGAACCGCCCCTGCTCGATGCCAGTAGCGGCGAGCCCGGCAGCCACACGGTGCGCTGCTGGCTCCTCACCGAACCGCAACGCCGTACGACGCGCCCCGGTCCGTGACGTCGTCCGCCTCCGCGCTCGTCGACGTGCAGGGGCTGGTCAAGCACTTTCCCGGGGAGCGCGCCTTCTTCGGGCTGGGACGCCCGCGTGCCGTGGTCCGGGCCGTGGACGACGTCTCGTTCGCGATCACGCCGGGCCAGACGCTCGGCCTGGTGGGCGAGTCGGGGTGCGGCAAGTCCACCGTGGGACGCACCATCCTCCGGTTGATCGAGCCCGACGCCGGACGGGTGCTCATCGACGGGTTGAACCTGCTGACGTTGGGGAGCCGCGAGCTGCGAGCGCTGCGGCGCCGCATGCAGATCGTGTTCCAGGATCCCTACGGGTCGCTCAACCCGCGCCTCACGGTGCGCCAGACCCTGGCGGAGCCGCTCGCGATCCACCACCTCGCCACGGGCGCCGACGCCGGGCGCCGCATCGCGGCGCTGCTCGAGGAAGTCGGGCTCGACCCGGGGTTCGCGGCGAGCTACGCGCACGAGCTCTCGGGCGGGCAACGCCAGCGGGTGGGGATCGCCCGCGCCCTCTCGGTCGAGCCCCAGTTCCTCGTGCTCGACGAGCCCGTGAGCGCGCTCGACGTGTCGGTCCAGGCGCAGGTCCTGAACCTGCTCGCCGACCTGCAGCAGCGGCGGCGTCTGACCTACCTCTTCATCGCCCACGACCTCGCGGTGGTGAAGCACATCGCCGACCAGGTCGCCGTGATGTATCTGGGCAAGATCGTGGAATGGGCTCCCGCCCCGCGCCTGTACGCCGCGCCGCGGCATCCCTACACGACGTCGCTCCTTTCCGCCGTGCCGGTGCCCGATCCCATGGCGCAACGACCGCGTATCGTGCTCACGGGCGACGTGCCCTCGCCCGCGCACCCGCCGGCCGGATGCCCCTTTCACCCCCGCTGCCCGCACCCCAAGAAGGACGCGCGCTGTCGCACCGAGCCGCCGGCCCTGCGCGAGGTCGCGCCGGGGCAGCTCGCCGCCTGCCATTACGCCGAGGAGCCGCTGTGACCCGCTGGGCCGCCATGCTGCGCGACGCGCAGTTCTGGGTGCCCGTCGCCGTGCTGGTCGGCGGCCTCCTGGTGCTCGTATGGATCCGCTAGCCCCCGCGCTCGACCCGTCCCGCCTGCGCCGGCTGCAGCTCGCCGGCGTCGCGAGCGGCTTCACCGCGGGCGCCTGGCTCGGGGCCGCCGAGGCGCCCACCAAAATGGTCGTGCTCGGCCTGTCGCCCGTCGTGATCTCGCTCGCGATGGTCGTGGGCGTGTTTCTGGCGCGCTGGAGTCTTCCGGCCCTGCTGCGGGGCACGACGGCGATCGAGGCCGACGTGCGGCAGGCGCCTCACCTCGTGGTCTGGGCCATCCTCGCCGGGTGCCTGTGGGCCGTCGCCAACACACTCACCATCTACGCCATCAAGGACATCGGCTTGAGCGTCGCGTTTCCCCTGTGGAACGCGAACAGCCTGCTCGGCATCCTGTGGGGCGCCGTGTTCTTCAACGAGCTGCGCGGGGCCGGCTGGTCCCGCGTGGTGGCGGTGCTGGGCGGAGCCGCGGTGATGTGCGCGGGCGCCACCCTCCTCGCGGTCGCCTCGGCGGCGCAGGCGCCCGCGGGTCACGCCGCACGCGGCGTCGCGGCGGCGCTCGCCGCGGGGGCGCTGTGGGGCACCATGTACATCCCCTACCGCAAGGCGTACCTCACGGGCATGAACCCGCTCGCGTTCGTCACGTTCTTCACGGTGGGCGAGCTGGGCATGATGACCGCCCTCGCGCTCGGCGACCGCGGCGGCGTCGCCGCGCTCGTCGCCGACCTCGGCGCCGCCCGGGACGTGCTGTTCTGGCTGCTGCTGGGCGGCTTCGTGTGGGTCGTGGGGGACCTGTTCCAGCAGTACGCCGCCAAGTACGTCGGGATCAGCCGCGGAATCCCCTTGTCGAACACGAACCAGTTGTGGGGGCTCGTGTGGGGCCTGCTCGTGTTCGGCGAGTTGCACGGCGGCGCGAGGACCACGTACGCGCAAGTGATCGGCGGCTCGGTCTTGATGGCGCTCGGCGCCGCGCTCATCGCGCTCGCGTCCGCGACCGGTCCCGAGCACCGGCGCTGGCAGGAAGCGGCGGCGCGCGAGGGGCAGCGATACCGGATCGACCCCGCCGTCGTGCGCGCCGGGCTCGCCGGTGAGAGCGCCAGCGGTCCGGCGCGGCGGCGCACCTGGCTCGACTGGACGCTCGTGACGAGCGCCACGGCGGTGTTCATCGGGCTCGGACTCGTGGCCCGGGTTCCCGACTTGCGGCTCGGCTGGGGCTGGGTCGCCGGCCTCACGGTCGCTATGCTCGCGCTGCTCGGGGGCACCGGCGTCCTGCTGTGGCGGACGACGCGATTCAACTGAGCGGCGGATCGCAATCGGCGCGTCACCGATGGCCCTAACTTGATTCTTCCATCGAAGCCGCGCGGCGCTGTCATCCTGAGCGAGCGCGCGCCACGCGCGCGAGCGAAGGACCTGTTTGAGGAAAGCGGATCCTTCGGGTCCTCCGTCCACTGACCCCGGGCGCAAGCCCCGGGGATCACCAACCCTGCGGGTCCCGAGTACTTTCTCCCCATGCACAGAACGACCCGACCGCTCCGCGGTCTCGCACTCCTCCTTCTCGTTCCCGCCGCGCTCGCCGCGCAGCAAGCGTCGTTCACCCTCGATCAGGTGATGAGCCCGCCGTTCCCGGACGAGCTGGTAGCCGCGCCCGCGGTCGCCGGGGGTGGGGGCGGCGGCGCCGTGGCGTGGGTGTTCAACGCGCGCGGCGCGCGCAACGTCTGGGTCGCCGCGCCACCCGACTATCGAGGCAAAGCGGTCACGAGCTACACGGAGGACGACGGCCAGGAGCTCGCCGACCTACGCTGGACGCCCGACGGTCGAGCGATCGTGTACGTGCGGGGTGGGGGCCCGAACGAAAAAGGTGAGTACCCGAACCCGCGTAGCGTGGTGGCGGGTGTCGAGCAGGCGGTGTGGATCGTGGCGGCCACCGGCGGGGCGCCGCGACGCGTCGGCGAGGGACACTCCCCGGCGGTATCACCCAAGGCAGACCACGTGGCGTTCATACGCCACGGCCAGGTGTGGTGGGCGTCGCCCGGCGACACAGCCGGCCAGGCCGAGCAGCTGATCCACGCCCGCGGGTCGCCGCGATCACTCCGCTGGTCGCCCGACGGCGCGAAACTCGCGTTCGTGAGCGACCGCGGTGACCACGCCTTCGTCGCCGTCTACGACGTCGCGGCCAAGACGCTGCGCTTTCTGGACCCGAGCGTCGACTCGGACGCGGAGCCGGCTTGGTCGCCCGACGGGCGGCGGATCGCGTTCGTGCGGATTCCGGCCGGTGCAGACGGACTGCCGTTCACACCCCAGCGCGCCGGGCAGCCGTGGTCCATCCGCGTGGCGGACGTCGCGAGCGGAGCCGGCCGCCAGGTGTGGGCCGCCGATACGGGTCGGGGCAGCGTGTTCCGGGAGATCGTCGCGCCGAACCAGATCGTGTGGGGCGGCGGTGATCGGATCGTGTTCCCGTGGGAGAAGGACGGGTGGACGCACCTGTATTCGGTTCCGGCCGACGGCGGTCGGGCCACGCTGCTCACCCCGGGCGCGTTCGAGGTCGAGCACGTCTCCGCGAGCCCCGACGGCGCGACGGTCGTGTTCAGCTCGAATCAGGACGACATCGAGCGGCGCCACATCTGGAAGGTGCCGGTGACGGGAGGCCCACCGACGGCGGTAACGCGCGGGACGGACCTCGAGTGGACGCCCGTAATGACCGGAGACGGACGCGCGGTCGCCTTCATCCGGGCGGGCACGCGGATGCCGCCCCGCCCGGTGTTGCTCGGCAGCGACGGGGGCGTGCCACGCGATCTCGCCGCGGGCGCGATCCCAACGGAGTTCCCGGAGGCCGGGCTCGTCGACCCGCAACCGGTGCTGTTCCCCGCCGCCGACGGCATGACGATTCACGCACAGCTCTTCCTGCCGCGCGGGCTCAAGCCTGGCGAGCGCCGCCCCGCCGTCGTCTTTTTCCACGGGGGCTCGCGGCGCCAGATGCTGCTCGGCTGGCACTATTTCTATTACTACCGCAATGCCTACGCGCTGAATCAGTACTTCGCGAGCCGGGGCTATGTCGTGCTGTCGGTCAATTACCGCAGCGGCATCGCCTATGGCATGGAGTTCCGCGAAGCGCTGCACTACGGCGCCCAGGGGGCGAGCGAGTTCAACGATGTGCTGGGCGCGGGACTCTACCTGCGCGGCCGGCCGGACGTGGACCCCAAGCGGATCGGCCTGTGGGGCGGCTCGTACGGCGGGTTTCTCACGGCCCTGGGGCTGGCGCGCGCGTCGGATCTTTTCGCCGCGGGCGTGGATCTGCACGGGGTGCACGACTGGAACATCGAGATCCGGAACTGGGTCCCGACCTACGACCCGGTCAAGCAGGCGGAGGCGGCGAAGCTCGCCTACGAGTCTTCACCGATCGCGTACGTGACAGACTGGCGCTCCCCCGTCCTGCTGATCCACGGCGACGACGACCGCAACGTGCAGTTCAGCCAGACGGTGCAGCTCGCGGCGGCGCTGCGGACGCAAGGCGTGGACGTCGAGCAGCTGATCTTCCCGGACGACATCCACGATTTCTTGACGCACGCGCATTGGGTCGCGGCCTACGAGGCGGCGGCGGATTTTTTCGGGCGGCGGCTGGGGGGAGGAACGAGGGCGACGAGTCGCCGGTAGGCTGACTGACCCCGGGCGCACGCCGAGGATCACCGAAGACCGTGCCTCCGGTGAGACTACCGCACGCCGCCCATCAACCGCTGCACCGGCTTGATGAGCACGACCATGACGGCCGCCGCGCCCAGCGTCACGCCCGCGGTCACGCCGAACAGCGTCGGCAGTGGCGTCGTGCTGATGAATCCCGCCGACCAGCCGGCGAGCTTGTTACCCACGGCGTTGGAGAGGAAGAACACGCCCATCAGGAGACCGACGATGCGCCCCGGCGCGAGCTTCGTCACGACCGACAGCCCCACGGGGTAGAGGCACACCTCGCCGAGCTCCTCGATGAAATACGCGCCCACGAGCCACAGCGGGCTGACTTTCACTCCGGCTTGCGCGGCGGCCCCGGCCGGCATCAGCAGCACGAAGGCCAGCCCCACGAACATCAGCGCGAGCGCGAATTTCGCCGGCGAGGACGGCTGCCGGGGGCCGAGCTTCACCCACAGCCAGGCGAAGACGGGGGAGAGGAGAATCACGAACGCGCCCTGGATGGCCACGAACCACGACGCGTACAGCTTGATCCCGAGCAGCTCGAGGTGGACATAGCGGTCCGCGAAGAGTGTCAGCGTAGATCCGGCCTGCTCGTACGCGCCCCAGAACAGCGACGCGAACACGAAGAACACGAACACCGCCGCGATGCGCTTCCATTCGTCCCGCGTGAAGCTCCGAAGCCACTGCCACAGTCGAATCACCAGACCACGTAGCCTCGGCCCGATCGCTTGTTTCGGCGCTGGCGCCAGCGCGGCCGGCCGGGCGGGGCCTGCCAGCCGCGCGATCGCCGGCTGGAGATGCTTGCCACCGACGACGTATTGGACCAGCCCCAGCGTCATGCCCACGCCGGCGCACGCGAACCCGAGATGCCAGTCGATTCCCTCGGCGATCCGACCCGCGACGATCGGCCCGAGCACCGCCCCGACGTTGATGCCCATGAAAAAGATCGAGAACCCGGCATCGCGGCGCCCATCCCCCGGCTCGTATAGGGACCCCACGAGCGTGGACGCGTTGGGCTTCAACAATCCCGTTCCAATGACGATGAGCCAGAGGCCGGCGTGGAAGAATGGCAGTGGGTGGAACGCGAGCGTGAAATGGCCGAGCGCGATGATCGCCCCCCCGAAGAGCACGCTGTGGTACTGCCCCAACCAGCGATCGGCCACGAAGCCACCGACGATGGCGACCAACCACACACTGCTGACGTAGTTTCCGTAGACGGCGCCCGCGTGCTTGTCGGTGAAGCCGAGCGCCTTGACCATGTACAGGAACAGGAAGCCCCGCATCCCGTAGTAGCTGAACCGCTCCCACATCTCGGTGAAAAAGAGCGTGGACAGGCCGCGGGGATGGCCGAACCAGCCGGCGTCGGCCATCAGTCGAACAGCTCGTTCTGCTCGATCGCTGCGGGCGTCTGGGGGGCGCGCAGCAGCTCCCCCACCCGCTGCTCCCATTGCTCGACGTCGAAGTGATGCTCGTGCTGCAGGGCCCGGCGCAGCACCGGCGAGAACTCGTGGAACGCCGCGAGCAGATCCGTGATCGCTTCGCGCAGCGCCTGCACCTGGAAGCCGCCCTCGCTCGCCCCCATGTCTTCGAGGATGCTCTGCTCGGTGCGCGATGCGATGATCGGCTCGACGCGGCCCTCCACGAACACGCTGGTGCGCCGCTTCGGCCCGCGCTCCTCCTCGATGGGCATCAGTCCGATGATGGCATCCGAGCGCCAATACTTGCCGTACCCGAGAAACACCATGCGGTCGCGCTTGATATCCATCGTGCCTCCGGTGCGCCGCCCGTCGGCGGTCCGTGGTCCGGGTCCGAACGCCTCGCGGAACCACGCCAGCACCCGGCGGACCACGCTCATGGCCGGCCTCGCTACTCTTTCTTCATCTTTTTCTTGAGCTCCCGCAACTGCCGGTCGGCCGCTGCTTCGCGCGCGGCGCGATCGAGTCGGGACTTGAGCAGCTCGTCCTCCGGGTCCACACCGGGACGCGACCCGCCCGCCGCCTGCAGGTCGCGCCACGCGCGCTCGGCGGAACGCTCCGCGTCCGTGAGCGGACGATCCTGCTCCGCACGCGCCAGCTGCGCCTGCATGTCCCCCACCTCCCGCTCGTACAGGGCGAGCTCGTCCCGCAGCGCCGCGAGTTTCTTCTCGAGCACGCCCACCCGCTCCCGGTGCTTCGCCGCGAACCGCCCGGCCACGGCCACCGTCTCCGTGTCCTGGATCTCGGACGCGAGCCGGCCCCGCCGCTCCGCGTCGGCCAGCCGTTGGCGCTCCTGTGCGAGATCCCGCTCGGTCCGGGCGACCGTGTCGCGCGTCTCCATCACCGCGACCTTCGCTTCGACGACGGCTTCCCGCATCTGCCGCGTCAGATCACGCAGGTCTCCCGGCGGCGTCGCCGCGTCGAGGGCGGCACGCAGGGCATCCCGCAGGCGCTCGAACACGGGAGCTAGCTTTTCCGGACCGTTTTGGCGAAGAACGGCGAGAGCACCTGCTCGACCGCGCGCGACCGGCACTGCGGGCAGGCGGGCGGCGTGCGGCCGTGCTCTTCGATCTCCTCTTGCTGGCTGAAGCGCGCTTCGCACTTCGTGCAGCGATACTCGTAGATCGGCATAGCGGACTAGAACGTATTCCCCGCGGAAAGGGGGGTCAAGTTGACGGCCCGCGCGGACTCCTCGATCATTGCAGGCATGTCGAGTCGCGTCGCGCGCGCGGCGCTCGTCGCCGCCGCGCTCGCCTGTAATGGCGGGCTGCAGCCCACCCCCGCCCCTCCCAGCATCAGCGGCATCGTCACCTACCGGGGAGCCGCGCCCGACAGCACGCAGGCGGTCTATGTGGTCGCCTACCAGACCTTCCCGCACACGCGAGACAGCCTGTTCACCTTTCAGCCGCCGGTGCCTCAGCCGCTGCCCCTCGGCGTCGCCACGGCCGCCTATCGCATCCCCGTCGAGCCTGGGCGGTACGAGTGGGTCCTGGCCGTGTGGGTCAAACAGGGATTCACGCTGGCCAACGCGGACTCCACGCTGCGGGAGACCGGCTACTATCGCGACCCCGCCGACACCAGCCAGCCCGGTGTCGTGGATGTCCTGACGCAGCCGGCGACGTCGATCGACTTTGTGATCGACTTCGGTCACATGCACCCGCCGTGCCGATACTACACGCCGCCATGCCCGTGAAACTCCCGGCCGCCACCGCCCTCCTGCTGGTCGCGCGCACGCTCGGCGCGCAGACGGCGATCGTGTACGGCACTGTTCGTAACGTCGCGACGGGCGTCGGCGTCGCCAACGCGAACGTTTTCGTCCCCGGTACAGCACTCAAGACACCCAGTGGCACCGACGGTCGGTACCTCCTCAGAAACGTGCCCGCCGGTCAGGTCGAGATTCGCGCGGTCGTCGTCGGCTACCCTCCGGCCGTCCGCACCGTGCTGGTCGCCGCGGGAGATTCCGTTGAAGTCGACTTCGATCTGCGTGGGCTGCCCGCGGCGGTCGACGACTTGCAGGCGTTCACCACGGAACCGCTCATCGTCACCGCGGCCAAGCATTCCCAACTGCTGGCCCAGGCCGTGACGAGTGTCGCGCTCGTGAGCGACACCGACCTCGCGCGTCGAGCCGTGAGCACCGTCGACGAAGCGGTGAACCGAGCGCCCGGGGTGCTGTTTCTCGCCGGCCAGGTGAACATCCGCGGCTCAAGCGGCTTTGTAGAGGGCCTCGGCTCTCGCGTGCTCCTGCTCGTGGACGGCGTGCCCGCGAACCAGGGCGATCGGGGCGGGATCGATTGGGACATGGTGCCCCTCGCCGAGGTGGCCCACGTCGAGGTGCTGAAAGGTGCCGGCTCATCGCTGTACGGATCGGCCGCCCTGGGCGGTGTCGTGAACGTCATCACCCGGGAGACCCCGCTCGGCTTCCACGCCCGCATCCGCGCCACCGGTGGCGCGTACGCGAACCCACCGTTCGACGTGTGGCGCTTCCGCGGTGGCGTGGGCGCCCTGGGCGGCCTCGACGCCACCGCGTCGTACGGGCAGGGAGCGGTGCGCGGCAGTCTGACCCTGGGAGGGCGCCACTCGGACGGCTACCGCGAGCAAGACCGCAGCGACCAATGGGAGATGTCCGGTAAGGCCGAGTGGCTCCCGCAGCCGGGCACCCGCGTGACGACGTCGGGCGCATGGACCAGCCATCAATATGAGGTTTTCCCGACCTGGTGCGTGCCGGTGCCGCCCGGCACGCGAGCGTGTGACACTCGCGGGCAGGCTTTCCAACCGTTTCTGATCGACTCGTCGGGGGCGGGCAGTTACACACGTTCGAACAAGGGCTATCTCAGCGCCACGCTAGACCGCACGGTCTCGAGCCGGTTCTCCTGGGAGGCCCGCGGCTCGTGGCTGCGCACCCACTTCACCGACGTGAACCCCGACGACTGGGCAGTGTCCAACCGGTTCGGTGGCGAGGTGCGCGGCGTGAGCCGAAGCCCGAGCGGTCGTGTCGTGACGGCCGGCGTCGAGGTGGCTCGCGGCGACGTGACGAGCGACATCTTCGGCGATCACACGCAGAACCAGGTCGGCATGTACGGCGAAGCGGAAGGGCTGCTGGGGGGAGCCCGCGTGACCGCCGGGACGCGCATCGACTATCTCGACGCCGACAGCTCGCAAGCCACCGCCGTGCTCAGTCCGAGGGTCGGTGCGGTCCTCACGAGCCGGATCGGTACCTGGCGGGCGTCGGCGGGGCGCGGCTTCCGCGCTCCTACGCTGGCGGAGCGGTTCGTCAACACCCGAGCATTGGGCTTTCAGGTGATCCCGAACCCCGCACTCCATCCCGAGACCGCGTGGTCATTCGAGGTCGGCAATGCTGCACCGATCGCGTCATGGGCGCGGCTCGACGCGGCGCTGTTCTGGACCGAGGCGCGCCAGCTGATCGAGCCGACGTTCCTGGTGGACGCGGGCGGCGTCGCGAAGATCCAGATCCAGAACGTCTCCCGCGCCCGGCTCCGCGGGCTCGATGCCTCGCTGGTCGTCACACCGTTTCCCTCGTTGACCGGCACGATTGCCTATCTCTTTCTCGACGCGCGCGACCTCGCGAACGACTCCGTGTTGGCCTTCCGTCCCAAGCAGCTCCTCACCCTCAGCGTCGATTACCGTTGGCGCATGTTCTCCGTGGGCGGAGATTTCCGCTACTCGAGTCGCATCGAGCGAATCGAGCTCGAGCCGGTGTTCGGCGGCGATCCACGGGTGGCCGCCAAGGTGCTCGACCTCCGGGCGAGCTGGCAGCGAGGGGCCCTGGCGGCGCGCCTGCTCGTCGCGAACGCCCTCAACTACATCTACAACCTGGTCCCGCGCACGCTGGAGCCCGTTCGAACCGCTTCGGTGGTCCTGACCTGGACGTATTAGATTGGTGCCGATGATCCGCCCGCATGGCGTCGTCGCCACAGTGCTGCTCTGGACCGTGCAGGGCGCGTCACTCGAGGGCACCTGGCTGCTCACGCGCATCTTCCGTGCGGGAAGCCCCGCCACCACGCGCGCCGTCCCGCTAGACTCCACCGTGTACATCCGAATGTCGCTCGAGTCGCACACCGGCGGTTGGTTCACCGGATCGCTCTACCGTCGTTATTTCGGGCAACCCGAGCGCACCAAGCTGGGCGGCGGCCCGCTGCGGGGGACGGGCCGTTGGATCCTGGGAGCCGGCCTCGACCACCCTGTCTCCCAGGAGGCGAAGACGGCGGCCTGGCTGGTGGGCGACACGCTGCGGCTCGGGACGCCGTTCGTCCCCGACGCCGACAGCCTGGAGTTCCGGCGGGTGCCGCGCGACGCCCCGGATCCGACCAGCGTGACCGAAGTGGTGACGCCACGGTGACGCCCTCTCGGCCGAAAACGCCGTTGCGCGCGACGCTTTTCAACGTGTCGTCGTTCGTCGTGACGTCGTTCGTGGCGTGCGGCGGGCGCGATCGGACCCACTCGCCCACCTGCGGTATGGCGCAGCTGATCGGGCCCTCGCTCATCCAGGATCAGTTGAGGCTCTCCCCCTTCGTGCTCACCGAGCCGCCGCGCGGGTTGCCCGGCTCGCTCCCCGCCCGCGTCGCCGGCAGCGCGCAGCAGAGCACGGTCGCCATCACCTACAGCGGGCAGCGCCTCGCGCTGGCGTACCAGGGCGCGAATTTCCCTCCCTACCCTTCCGACACGGCGGTCTACGCGCTGCTCGTCGTGGACGACTCGAGCCAGCGGGCGCAAGGCGTGCTGCTGTACGAGGGACAGCGGCCCCCGAGGTCGTACCCGCAGCTGGGCATGGTGAGTGGGGGCGACAAGACCATCCCGCTGTACGGCGTGCGGGTGGACTGGCGCGGCGTCTCCAATCCGCACTGCCCGCTCCTGGGCTCGCCCGCTTCGACGCCATGACCAGGGTCGTCGCGGTGAGCGCCACGCGCCGCACCGACGCCGGTCGGGAGCGCGTCGCCCTCAACATGGCGTACGTGCGCGCCCTCACCCGTGCGGGCCTGGTGCCCCTCCTCGTGCCACCGGTCCTCGAGCCCGACGCCGCGTGCGCCGCACTCGAGCGGGTCCAGGGGCTGGTGCTCACCGGTGGCGAGGACGTCGAGCCGTCCCGCTATCGTGCGGCCCCGCACCCCAAGCTCGGCGAGACCGATCCGGCCCGCGATGCCGTCGAGCTGGCGCTGATCGCGGGCGCGGAGCGACGCCGGCTTCCGATCCTCGCCATCTGTCGCGGCATCCAGATCGTGAACGTCGCGCTGGGCGGGACGCTGTATCAGGACCTCGCGAGCGAGCGCGGGGCGGGCCCCATCGATCACACCGACACCGCCGCCCGCCACGCCCTGCGCGTCGAGCCGCACAGCCTGCTGCATCACACCCTCGGGACCGTCGCCGCGAGCGTCAACAGTCGCCACCATCAGGCGATCCGCGAGCTGGCCCCGACGCTGCGCGCGACCGCGTGGGCCGAAGACGGCGTCATCGAGGGCGTCGAACGCGCGGACCGCGCGGCGCCGTGGACGCTCGCCGTCCAGTGGCATCCGGAAGACGACACGGAGGACGCGCTGTTCCGCGGGTTCGCCGAGGCCATCGGGTGAGCCTCGCGTTCCCGTCCCCCGAGTGGGTACGCGCCTACGGTGCCGCCATCAATGCGAGCGAAGGCTACCGGGCCGCCTCGCTCGAATGGACGCACGGCGCCGTGGCCCTGGTGGTGAACCCGCAGCCGGAGATCGGGATCAAGGAAGCGGTCGGGATCTGGCTCGATCTCGACCACGGCACGTGCCGGGAGGCGAAAGTCGTGTCACAGGGCGAAGCGGAGGGGGCGGCGTTCGTGATCGCGGGGGACTATGCGCACTGGAAGCGCGTCCTCCGCAAGGAGCTCGGCCCCATCGCCGGGATCATGCAACGTAAGCTGACGCTCAAGGGCTCGCTGCCGATCGTGGTGCGGTTCGTGAAATCGGCGGAGCAGCTCGTGGAGGCCGCGACGACCCTGCCGACGCGGTTCCTGGATGAATGAAGCGGGTCAAAGATTCCGCAGTATCTTCTCCGGTGTGGTGACGTGGCGGAAGAACACCCGGTCGCTCAGCCGATTGAACGCGACCCGCAGCGTCGGGAACCGTTCCGCCGCGCTGCGGTAGATGCTGGCGACGCCGAACCGCTCGGCGAGGCGGTGCTCCGACGCGAGCCGATACCCCTGCCGGCCCACCGCGTCGTAGTACGGCAGGTCGGGCCCGCCCTTGCGAGTGCGCCGGGCTTCGATGAAATCCGGGAACAGCCCGGCGAACCAGAGGCTGTAATTGCCGAGATGCACGCGCAACAGCAGTCCCCGCTCTCCGGTGTCGTCGAGCGCGGTGAGATCCTCCACGATGTCGACGAGGTAGCCGTAAGTCTCGTCGTCGGCCCGGCGGATGCGCGTGTGCCGGTCGTGATCGCCGAATTCGAGCAACAGGGCGGCCAGGTAGTCGGCGAGCTCGCGGTCGTCGACGGCCGCGGCGCGCAGTGCGTGCCGCACCGCCACGTACGCGAACAACGGCGGCGACGGGACCGCCAGCGTGCGCAGGGCGAGCAGCGCCTCGAGCAGACCGGGCTCGTCGAGCAGCGGGTCGGGCCCCTGCTCCAGCAGCAGCTGCTCGTAGCGGGCGCGCCGCCGCGCGTCGCCACGCGCCAGCGCGAGCGCGACGAGCCGGAAGTCCGGCATCCGCAGGCGACCGCGGACGTTCGCCAGGATCATGCCCAAGCCTCCCTCTAGGGCTGCTACCCCGCGCCCCGCCATCGAGTTGCTGGCGCGCCTCACGATGCTCGCCCAGGAGCTCGCGGGAGCGTTCCGGCCCGCCAGCGTGATCGACCTGGTGGCGCGGGCCCTCGCCGAGCTGCTCAAACCCGACCGGCTCTCGGTCGTCTTACTAGACGCGGAAACCAACCGGCTCGCCGTGACCTACGACACGAACCCCGTGCCGGCCCGTACCGAGGACCCCCTGCTGCAGCTCGCCCTGCGCCGCGGGCCCCTCGCGTTCCCGCGGGACGTGCGCGAGGAGGCCCGCCGCCGCGGGGCCGAGCTCGGCGGCGACGCGCCCGGCTCGTGGATCGGCGCGCCGCTCGTGGCCGCCGGCCGGACGATGGGAGCCGTCTCGGTCTCGAGCGACCGGCCGGGGACGCTCCGCAAGGCCGAGCTCACCCTCGTGTCGCTGGTCCTCGCCCAGGGCGCCATCGCGCTCGAGAACGCGCGCCTGGTCGAGTTGCTGTCATCGGCCAAGCGCGAGTGGGAGAAGACCGTGGACGCCATCTCCCAGGCGATCTGCATCGTGGACGCCCACGGCACGGTGCGCCGCGCCAACCGCGTGTTCGCCGAGCTGATCCAGACGCCCGTCACGGCGATTCCGGGCCGCCCCTGGCTCGGGCTCCTGCCGCCGCCCTGGTCCGACCCGGTCGCCCGGGCCATTGCCGAGCCGGCCGCGACCTCGGTCGAGATCCGGGCGGCCGAGCGGGTGCTGCTCCTCACGACCATCCCGATGGCCGAACCCGGGTCCGCGGTGCTCGTGTTCGAGGACCAGACGGACCGGCGGCGCCTGCAAGAGCAGCTCATACAGTCTGAGAAAATGTCGGCGATTGGTCAACTCATCGCCGGCGTGGCACACGACCTGAACAACCCCCTCGCGTCCGTCGTGGGATTCAGCGATTTCCTGGCCGAGGCGGGCGTTCCGGCGTCGCTGGAGGAGCCGCTCCAGGTCATCCGTCAGGAGGCCGAGCGGGCGGCGACGATCGTCAAGAACCTGCTGTCGTTCGCCCGCAGCCAGGAGGGCGAGCGCGCGCGCCAACCGATCCAGGAGCTGCTCGACTCCACCCTGGTGCTGCTCCGCAACCAGCTGATGGCGCACAAGGTCGAGGCGACCCTGGACGTCGAGCCCGGCCTCCCCGACGTCGAGGTGAACGCCAACCAGATCAAGCAGGTGTTCGTGAACCTGATCAACAACGCCTGCCAGGCGATCGCGAGCGACGCTCCCTCCGGCCGGATCTGGATCACGGCCAAGCGGGCGCAAGACGTCATTGCGGTGAGCGTCACCGATTCGGGGCCCGGGATCTCCGAGGAGGTCGCCGCCCGGGTGTTCGAGCCGTTTTTCACGACCAAGCCGGAGGGCGAGGGCACCGGACTCGGGCTGTCGATTTGCCAGGGCATCCTCAAGGAGCATGGGGGTCGCATCACCCTGGAGAGTCGTCCCGGCAGCGGAGCGACGTTCACGGTGGAGCTTCCCGTCGGCCTCCCGGCCGTGCGGGTGGAACCGGCCCCCGTGCCGCGGGGCGAATCGAAGCCGCTGCACATCCTCGTGGTGGACGACGAGCCGCACATCCTGCATTACATGCGCGCCACGCTCGAGAGCTGGGGCCACAGCGTCGAGGTGGCGAGCGACGGCACGTACGCGCTCGAGCGCGCCCTGGCCGGTCCCTTCGACGTCATCATCTGCGACCTGCGGATGCCGCACCTCTCCGGGCGCGACATGTACATGAAGCTCACGCGGCAGGATCCGCGGGTGGCCGAGCGCATCATCTTCGCGACCGGCGACACGGTGCGCGGCGATACGCTGCAATTCCTCGACGGGCTGGGTCGACCCTACCTCCACAAGCCGTTCACTCTGGCCGAGCTGCGCGCCGCGCTCGGCCATGCCGCCAAGCAGCCGGTCTGAACGGACGTGCGCGTCCTGCACGTCGACTCGGGCCGGGAGTACCGAGGCGGTCAGAACCAGGTCCGGCTCCTCACGCGCGAGCTCGCCCGGGCGGACGGCGTCGGGCAGCGGCTCGTGACGCAGCGTCACAGCGAGCTCGCGCGCCGCGTCGCGGAGCACGGCGGCACCGTGCGGGAAGTGCCCTGGGGGCCGTCGCTCGACCCCCGCGCCCTGTGGCGCCTGTATCGCGCGGCGGCCGACTTCGCTCCCCACGTCCTCCACGCGCACGACAGCCACGCGCTGCAGCTCGCGTACTGGATGCGCCGCCTGTCCGGACGTGGCCCCGGCGACCCGGTGCTGGTGGCGACGCGGCGGGTCGACTTCCACCTGCACCGGAGAAGCGTGTGGCATCGGGTGGATCACCTGATCGCCATTTCCGACGCGGTGCGTGCGGTGCTCGTGGCGGATGGGATCGCACCCCGGGACATCACGGTGGTCGCATCGGGCATCGATCCCGACGAGGTGCGGCGCGCCGCTCGGACGCCCCTCGACGTGCGCGCCCGTCTCGGTCTGTCGCCGGACACGCCGCTCGCGGCCAACGTCGCCGCCCTGGTCGGTCACAAGGACCAGCACACCCTGATCCGCGCCGCCCACGCGGCTCGAGCGGCTCGCTCCGATCTCCACTGGGTCATCGCCGGTGAGGGCGAGTTGCGGGGCTCCCTCGAGGGGACGCTCGCGCGCCTCGGTCTCGCGGATCGCGTGCACCTGCTGGGGCACGTTCCCGAAGCCGACGCCCTCATCGCCGAGGCCGACGTGCTCGTGATGTCGTCGAAGGAAGAAGGCCTGGGCAGCGTCGTGCTGCACGCGATGGCGCTCGGCAAGCCGGTGGTCGCGACGCGTGCCGGCGGCCTGCCGGAGATGGTACCCGAGCCGTGGCTCGTCCCGGTGGGCGACGCGGACGCCCTCGCCCGGAAGGTGGTGTACGCACTCGATCACCCTTCCCCCTTCCCGCTTCCCCCGCGGTTCACGGCCTCCGCCATGGCCGCCGGCGTCTTGGCCGTGTATCGCTCGCTCGTCTAGATTGGAGGGCCATGATCTACGTCTGTGTCCCGGTGCACAACGAGGCCCGCACGGCGGGGCTGGTGCTCTGGAAGGTGCGCCAGGTGTTCACGGCGTTCCCGCGCGAGTATCAGCTGCTGGTGCTGGACGACGCCTCGACCGACGAGACACGCGACGTGCTCGCGTCCTACGGCAAGGTGCTGCCGATGACCGTGGTGACCCACCGGGCGCGCGAGGGCTACGCGCGCAGCCTGGAGGAGCTGCTGCGTCTCGCGCTGCAGCGCACCGACCGGCCCAAGCGCGACTGCGCCATCACGCTGCACGCCGACTTCGCCCACTCCCCCGAGAGCATGGAAGACATGGTGAAGCGGCTCGAGTCGGGGGCCGACCTCGTCGTCGCCGAGCAGGTGGAGGAGCGCGGTCGGGCGTCGCGGGCGCTCCGGCTGGCGCGGCGCTGGGCCCCACGGCTGCTGCGACTTCCCGGGCTGCGCGACACGATGTCGGGCTTTGTGGCGCTGCGTCTGATCGTGCTGCGGCAGGCCCTGCGCAGCGACGGCACGCGGTTGCTCCTGACCGACGGCTGGTGCGCGAGCGCGGAGCTCGTCGCTCGGCTCACGCGTCATGCCCGCCGCCGCGACACGGTGCCCGCGGCCGTCCGCTACGACCTGGTGCAGCGGCCTTCGCGGGTCAGGCCGTGGCGCCAGCTGCTCGAGGCGTGGCAGGCGCGCGCCATCATTCGCGCCGCCCGCACCGCGGCCGCCCTCCTCGTGATCGCCACCTCGCTCCGCGCGCAGTCCGATACGGGTCGGACCGACTCGACGCGGGCCGCCCCGCCAGCCTCGGGGTCCGTGACGGCGAGCGCGACTGCGCCCGCCCCGGCCCCCACAGCGGTGCCGTTCCCGGTGGGCGAGCGGCTGGTGTACGGGGCGCGGTACGGGCCCTTCAGCGTCGGCACGGCCACGATGGTGGTCGCGGGCGTGGACACGATTCGCGCGGAGGAGGCGGTGCACTTCCGGTTCCTGATCGACGGTGGCGCGCTGTGGTACCACATTCATCAGAATCTCGAGTCGTGGGTGGGGCGCCGCGATTTCCGATCGCGCCGCTTCCTGAATCAGACCGAGGAGAAGGGCAAGTCGTGGGAGCGAAGGTTCGAGATCTACCCGGACTCGGGCGTCTATCGCGAGGCGGGGCGCGACAGCGCGGCCCCCACGGTCGCCGAGCCGCTCGACGATGCCGCGTTCCTCTACTGGATCCGTACCGTGCCGCTGGAGATCGGCAAGCGCTACGAGTACCGGCGCTATTTCCGGCCCGAGCGCAATCCGGTCATCGTCGAGGTGCTCAAGCGCGAGCGCGTGAGCGTCGCGGGCAGGAAGTGGGAGGCGATCGTGGTCCGTCCGCGCATCCCCAACGGCGGCGGCATCTTCGCCGAGAAGGCCGACGCCCGGATGTGGCTTTCCGACGAACAGCCGCGCATCATGCTCGCGCTGCAGTCCAACTTCTCATTCGGCCAGGTGACGCTGAAGCTCAAGGAGTACTCCGCCCCCCCCGCTGAGCACCCATGACCGACTACCGCGAGGCGGACTTTTCGCGACTCAAGACCGTTCCCATCGCGCAGCGCCCGAACAAAGTCGACCCATCTCTCCTCGCGCACCCGCCCGGCGGAGACCGGAGCTTCGCCGCGTTTTGGGACTCGCTCCCGGACGTGCTCGCCGCCAAGGACGCGCGCGACGTCGCGCGTTTGGTGGCGGGCGCCGCCGGGCGCCGGGGCGTGGTCGTGATGCTGGGCGGCCACGTGATCAAGGTCGGCCTCGGGCCCCTGCTCGCCGATCTGGTGCGTCGCGGCGTGATCACCCACCTCGCCCTGAACGGCAGCGCCGCGATCCACGACTTCGAGCTCGCCGCCTACGGCGGGACCAGCGAGGACGTGGCGGCCGGCTTGGCCGACGGCACGTTCGGCATGGTGGAGGAAACGGGACGCGAGATGAACGCCGCCATCGCCGACGGCGCGCGTGCGGGCCGGGGCATGGGCGAGGCGCTCGTGGACGCGCTGCGGCGCCGCGCCGGGCTCGCCGCGCCCGAGGCGTCGCTGCTCGTCGCCGCCGCCGACCGTGGCGTTCCCGTGACCGTGCACGCCGCCGTCGGGGCCGACATCATCCACCAGCACCCCACGGCCGACGGCGCCGCCCTCGGCGCCACCAGCCACCGCGACTTCAAGCGCCTGGCAGGGTCGTTGCCGGGACTGCACGACGGCGGCGTGGTGCTGAATCTCGGGAGCGCCGTCGTGATGCCCGAGGTGTTCCTCAAGGCGCTCACGGTGGCGCGCAATCTGAGCGGGGGAAAGCCGACCGGGTTCACGGCGTGCGACTGCGACATGCAGCGCCATTACCGCCCGCGGATGAACGTGGTCGAGCGCCCGACGCTCGCCGGTGGCCGCGGGGTCCAGCTCACCGGCCATCACGAGATCCTGATCCCGCTCCTGGCGTGGGCGGTGCTGCGTGAGCTGGACGCGCGTTGACTACGCGTCGGCGGGACGGCCCTTGATCATGTCGCGGATCTTGTCCGCGGTGCTGGGGCTGACGAGCCGGAGCGCGAAGTAGAGAATGAAGCCGATCGCGGCGAGCTTCAGGATCCACAAGGCGATCCCGAAGAAGCCCGCGAGCAGCCCGAAAAAGATGTTGAGGGCCACGAACGCGAGCGCGGCGAAGATGGCGAATCCGAGAATGCTGCGGAACATGGGGTCAACCTCCGTGGAGCCCCGACGCGAGGGCCGTACGACGCAATCTAGCAGCCGGTTTCAGGCAGGCGCCAGCAGGTGAACACCGCGGATGTGGCGATCATCGGCGGCGGAGCCATCGGCGCCGCCTGCGCCCGGGCGGCGGCCCTGCGCGGCCTCGCCGTCGCCATTTTCGAGCCCGGCCCCGACCCGGCCGCCGCCTCCCCGGCCTCGGCCGGCATGCTCGCCCCCCAAATCGAGCCCGCTGACGACGCGTTGGTCGCCCTGTCGGTGCGGGCGCGGGACCTCTACGAGCCCCTCGCCCCCGCGCTGCGGGAGACCACCGGCATCGACATCGGCTTCTGGAGGTCCGGCATCGCCGCGGTGGCGTTCGACGAGCCCGACGCCGTGCGCCTCAAGGAAGAGGTGGCCCGGCAGCGGCAGGCGGGCCTGCGGTGCGACTGGCTCGAGGCAGATGAGGTGCGCGAACGCTGGCCCGGTGCCGCCCCCGAGAGCCAGGGCGCCCTGTTCGCACCGGAGGATGGCGCGCTGGACCCCCAGGCACTCACCCGCGCCTGCCTCGCGGACGCGCGCCGCCTCGGGGCCGCGCTCCACGCCGAGCCCGTCGAGGCACTTCAGCTGGCACAGGGCCGGGTCACCGGCGTGGTGGCGGCGGGCGACACGACCAGCGTGGAGCACGCCGTGCTCGCGGCCGGCGTCTGGTCCCCGCGGCTGCGCGGCCTCCCCCGCGCCCTCCCCGTCGAGCCGTTGCGTGGCCAAATGGCGGCCACCGCCTGGCCCGACGGCTGCCTTCCTTCCATTCTCTACCACGATTACGGCTACGTGCTCGCCCGCGGCGGTGCGGCGGTGCTCGGCAGCACCATGGAGCGGGCCGGCTACGATGCGCACGTCACGAACGAGGGCCTCGCCCAAGTGTTCCGCGGCGCAGTACGCCTGCTCCCAGCGTTGCTCACCCAAGCCGTGCAGCGCGTCTGGGCCGGCCTCCGGCCCGCCACTCCCGACGGCCTGCCGATCCTGGGGCGCGACCCGGACGTGGAGCGGCTGTGGTACGCCACCGGTCATGGCCGCAACGGCATCCTCCTCGCGGCGCTCACGGGGGAGATCATCGCGGACCTGCTCACCAAGGGCGCAACCGACGTCGACATCGGACCGCTCGGAGTCGAGCGCTTCAACCTGACGCCTAGCCCCTAGCCCCCGATGTACCGCACCTGCGCCTTCTGCAACGGCAAGCTCGATGGCGACGGCGGCCCTACGGACCTCGGGGTGGGACGGCGGCTCGCGTTCGACGAGTGGAAGGGGCGGTTGTGGGTGATCTGCCCCAGGTGCTCACGCTGGAACCTGGCACCGCTCGACGACCGCCTGGAGCGGATCGAGGCGCTCGTGCGGACCGCGGCCGACGGGCGCGTGGCGGCCGCGACTGACCACGTCGCATTGATCCGCTGGCACGGCTACGACCTCGTACGCGTCGGCAAGCCTCGGCGCCTCGAGCTGGCCACGTGGCGCTACGGCGAACGCCTGCGGGCGCGGCGCCAGGAGCAGCTCAAGTTCGTCGTGCCCATGACGGTCGCGGCGGTGGGGCTCGCCGTGGCGGTCAACGTCGCGGCGGGCGGCTCGGTGGGCGTCTTCGTGTGGAACACTCCCCGGCTCGTCAAGCGGATCTACGTCGAGATGGTCGGACGCCGCAAGGTCGTGCTCGTCGAGCCGCCGATCTGCGAGCGGTGCGGGAGCGTGATGCTGTTGCGCGCACGACATCTGGAGCAGGCACGCGTCACCACCACAGCGCGCGAGGGTATGGCGCTGCTCCTCACGTGTCCGAGCTGCGGAGCCGAGGGCACGATGCTCACGGGCAGCGACGCGCAGTTTGCCCTGCGGCGCGGCCTGACCTACCTCAACCTGGCGCGCGGTGGCCGGCAGCGCGCCGAGGACGCCGCCCGTCTGGTGGAGGGCGCGGGCGGTCCGCACCAGCTGATCCACGACGTGGCCCGGCGCGAGCTCACGCTGCGAAGCCTCGCCCCGGACCGGCGCCTCGCCTTGGAGATGGCGGTCGACGAGCGTGCCGAGGTCGAGGAGCTGGAGCGTCAGTGGAAAGAAGCCGAGGAAATCGCCGAGATCGCCGACGGCATGCTCAGCTTTGACCCGGGGATCGACGAGGAGCTGCGCCGGCTGAGAGAGCGGATCGATCAAAAGAAGGAACGGTCGGGCTGACAGGCCTCGTCGTGTGCTGCGCCCACGCCACGCTGCACGTCGTGTTCTCTGGGGACCCCTCCGGTCTCCCCGCCGTATGACGGAAGAGGACCAAGCTCGGAGTGAGCGGATGGCTCCCCATGCGAGCCGCGGCTGGATGGTGGTGCTGGTGCGACCGTCGCGGGCGCCGCATCCGCCGAGGCGCTCCAGGCGCTCGGGCGCAAAATCCTGCGACGACGACACGCGGCGAGTCCGTAGGGCCCGGACAACCACAATGGATCAACCGCACGGTTGAAATTTTGCCGGCGCGGCTACCAGACCCCCTGCGAACTCGCTATTTTGTGGCTAGTTATGGCCAGCCCTCCCCTCGTCCAACTGCAGCACCAGCGTCCCGATCATCCCGTTCAGCGGCCAGATCGCAAGCCACCGTGGCTGAAGGTCCCCGCTCCCGGCGGGCCCAACTACGTCGCTCTGAAGCAGCTGATGCGCGCCCACGGGCTCCACACGGTCTGCGAGGAAGCCCACTGCCCCAACATCGGTGAGTGCTGGGAGCACCGCGCCGCCACGTTCATGATCTTGGGCGACGTGTGCACGCGCAACTGCGCGTATTGCGCCGTCGCGCATGGCACGCCCACGGCCCTGGACGAGGACGAGCCGGTCCGGCTCGCCGCCGCGGTGGAGCGTATGGGACTGCGGCACGTGGTGATCACCTCCGTCGACCGCGACGACCTGCCGAACGGCGGCGCCGAGATCTTCGCGGCCGCGATCGCCGAGATCCGGCGGCGCACGCCGGACACATCGGTCGAGGTGCTGATCCCCGATTTCAAAGGAAGCGAGGGGGCCCTCCGCATCGTGGTCCAGGCCCAACCCGACATTCTCAATCACAATCTCGAAACGATCGACCGGCTGTATCGCCTGGCGCGGCCCGGAGGCCGTTACGGCCGCGCGCTCGAGCTGCTGCGTCGGGCCAAACAGCTCGATCCCGGCATGCTGACCAAGTCCGGCATCATGTGCGGCCTGGGTGAGGAGTGGGACGAGCTGCTGCCCGCGATGCGCGACGTGCGCGCGCAGGGCGTGGATATCCTGACCCTGGGACAATACCTGCGGCCCTCGAGCGACCACCTGCCGATCGCCCGCTACTACACCCCCGACGAGTTCGCCGAGTTGCGCCGGCTCGGCCTCGAGATGGGGTACCGCCACGTGGAGGCGGGTCCGCTGGTCCGCTCGAGCTACCATGCCTGGGAGCAGGTAGAGCGGGCCACCGCGTCCGCCTAGCGCACGAGCCCCATGGCCACCGCCACCGCCCGGACCGCGAACACGAGCGCCCAGACGGAGCTTGAGCGGCGCATGCTGCGTCAGATGCTCCTGATCCGGCGGTTCGAGGAGAAAGCCGCCGAGGCGTACGCCCTCGGCAAGATCGGCGGGTTCTGCCATCTCTACATCGGGCAGGAGGCCGTGGGAGTCGGCTCGCTCGCGGCGTTGCGGGAGGACGACTATGTGATCTCCTCGTACCGCGAGCATGGTCAAGCCCTGGCGCGGGGCGTGCCCGCGAACGCCGTGATGGCCGAGCTGTTCGGCAAGGCGACCGGGTGCTCGAGGGGCAAAGGCGGCTCGATGCATCTGTTCGACGCCGGGCGGCGGTTCCTGGGCGGCCACGGGATCGTCGGCGGGCACATTCCGCTCGCCGCAGGGATCGGATTCGCCATCCGCTACAAGGGTGGCGACCAGGTCTGCATCTGCTACTTCGGCGAAGCGGCGGTCAACATCGGCGCCTTCCACGAAGCCCTCAACATGGCCTCCGTCTATAAGCTCCCCGTCATCTTCTGCTGCGAGAACAACCGCTACGGCATGGGCACCGCGTTCGAGCGCGTGGCGGCGGTCACGGACGTGGTGGAGCACGCCTGCAGCTACGACATGGCGGCGGAGGTCGTAGACGGGATGGACGCGCTCGCCGTGTACGCGGCTACAGAGCGGGCCGCTGACCGGGCCCGGGGCGGCGGTCACCCGACCCTGCTCGAGGTCCGCACCTACCGCTACATGGGGCATTCGATGTCCGACCCGCTACACGGCGTCTATCGCACCAAGGA
>Ga0209577_10001034_pt1 | contig 27849 bp, 18 predicted proteins | sample GraSoiAngelo_109_FD_185874 | JGI IMG/M metagenome (GOLD analysis project Ga0209577, IMG submission 185874) | Grasslands soil microbial communities from the Angelo Coastal Reserve, California, USA - 14_0903_12_20cm (SPAdes) (version 2) | ecosystem: Environmental > Terrestrial > Soil > Grasslands...
GAGTTTCCTCGCCGGGTACGCCGCCGCTGCCCCGAAAGAGCGCCTGATCCGCGCCCGTCTCTACGAAGCGGTCGAGTTGGTCAAATATGCTGGCCGTCGCCTGCACCCCTTCGAGCACGACTGGGCGTCTCGTACGGGGCGGCTGGTTGATCGCGCCTGGGCTGTCATGAACGAACTTCAACGCACCCTCAGTTTGCCTGCCCGCCCACTCTCGGCACAGCGGTCAGGGAACACGTTTCAAAATTCCCCGCGTGCCCAGGCCAGGGAAGGAGACCGCTAATGCGTGAGTGGCTTTACAAGGCTCGACACTTTCTGCCGTTGCTTCTCCCTTACTGGAAACGGCTGTGCGTGGCGGCGTTGGCAATGGTGGTGAACTCCCTGCTTAGCGCACTTCGTCCTTGGCCGGTCAAGGTCGTCATCGATCGTGTGCTCGTGCGTTCCCATACCCATATCAGCCGCGTGCCTTTCGTACGGGCATGGCTAGACAGTGCCGGATTCACCCGCCTGGAAATCCTTTACGGCGCATGCGCTGCGACCTTACTCATTGCCCTGCTTACAGGCTTGCTGAGCTATTACTTTACGCACACCATGGGTGTTGTGGGCCAAGACTTTATCTTCGCACTTCGCCGTAATCTGTTTGCCCACATGCAACGCCTTTCCTTAAGGTTCCATGATCAGCAGCGGACCGGGGACCTCATAACGCGACTGACTTCCGACATCCAGGCCATCCAGGACATGATCGCCACTGGGGTTACCACTTTCGGCACTAACAGCTGCCTGCTGATAGGAATGCTCGTCTTGATGTTCTGGTTAAATTGGCAGTTCGCCCTCGTTTCTCTTTCGATCTCACCCTTGTTGTTTGGGATCGTCTTCCGCTACAAACGCCGCATCAAGGTGGCCACTCGCAGGGCGCGCGCCAGCACCGGGCTGCTTGCGTCACTGGCCCAGGAAACCCTTGCTTCCATCCGAATCGTGCAAGGCTTGGCGCAAGAAGACCAACAAGACGAGCGCTTTCAAGAACGAAGTGAGGGTCACCACCAGGCATTCCTGGAAGTAGTGCGCTATCAGGCGCGTGTGGGTCCGCTCGTAGACCTGCTCGCGGCGATGGGCTTGGCCATTGTGATGTGGTATGGGGCCACCCGGGTGCTGGCTGGCCAACTCACGACCGGAGATGTAGTCCTCTTCTTTGCCTACGTCACCAACCTTTACACCCCGATGAAGGGCGTGGCGCGCTCCACTTATGTGTTTAGCAAAGCCAGTGTGGGAGCGGAACGGATTGCTGAGGTCATGAGCATTCGCAGCGAAGTGAGGGACCGGGAAGGCGCGCGGCAAGTTTCACAACTAAACGGAGAAATCGAGTTCCGGGACGTCTCGTTCGAATACGAGGCCGGTCGACCGGTGCTGTCGCAGATTAACCTTGCTATTGCGCCGGGAGAAAAAGTCGCCATCGTGGGCGGGACAGGTGCCGGCAAGAGCACTCTTGTAGGTCTGCTGCCCCGATTCTATGACCCGACCCATGGCGAGATCCGTATCGATGGCGAGGACATCCGCAATTATGCCCTCCAGTCCCTGCGCGATCAGATAAGCCTGGTTTTACAGGACTCGCTGCTCTTCAGTGGCACCATCCGCGAAAACATTGCCTTTGGCTGTCCCAATGCCAGCGATGAGGCGATCGTTGCCGCCGCAGTAACGGCCAATGCAGACGAGTTTATTGCGCGACTCCCGGAAGGCTACGAGAGTGCGGTGGCGGAACGAGGTAGCAGCCTCTCCGGCGGACAGAAACAGCGGATCGCCATCGCGCGTGCGATTCTGCGAGACGCGCCCATTTTGGTCCTTGATGAGCCGACGAGCGGCCTGGATGCGGCCGCCGAGCAAACCGTTATCGACGCGCTGGAGCGGGCCGCCGCGGGACGTACAACCTTGATCATCGCACATCGCCTGACGACGGTGCGCCTCGCAGACCGCATCATCGTCCTCGAGCGGGGTCGGATCGTTGAAGAGGGTACCCACCTTGAACTTTTGGCGCGGGAGGGGAGATACGCTCATTTCTATCATCTGCAGATGGCGACCGAAGCAGAAGATACTCTCGTCCCTACTGATAACTTTCCTGTAGTGGAAGAAGCGGACTACAAGTAGGAGTAGGAGAAGATATGGCGCCGCTCACCAATTCCTCAGGGCCCAGCGGATGCGACTTGTGGTCAATCCTCGAAAGGGGGCGGCCCATGCTTCAGGTCAAGGCTCGCTTCAAAGAATTCTTGGGTCTGTGGTGGCCGGGTCTGCTGGTCACCACCGCATTTTGCACCCCAGTGGTGCTGTTACCGATGGCAGGCACAATGATGGCTGCTGACGGCCAGATCACGAACGTCGGCAATGGTGTTCCGGGCGCGGCGCTGACAACTGCCCCACAAGCGCAGACGCCGCCCGCCGGTGGCCTGGCGGCACCCGTGGAATTGCGCGATCTGGCGGTAAGGCAGGAAGCGGGAGGGCTGGCCATTGAGTTTCTGCTCAGTGGCCCGGTTACACCCCGCCTGAGCAGACTGGATTCGCCTGCCCGAGTGGTAGTGGACCTCCCTAAGACGGTGGCGGTAACGCGCCAGCGTCGCATTGCTATGGAGAGTGGGGGCGCGAAAGTCGTGCGTGTGGGCGTGGACCGACGACATGTTCCGCCTATCACCCGCGTGGTTGTGGACTTGGCGCAGCCGCTTGCGTGCGAGATCGTTTCGGGCAGCGACAATAACTGGATTCTCCGGCTGCATCCGGTTGCCGCAAACCATCCCGGCTCTACCCAGCTTGCCGATCAGCGCCCGGAGGCGGCCCACCCGGCAAGCGCTGAGGGACAGCCTGTTCCGACCGTGCCCGGGCCGGCCGCTGCCTCGGGTGCTGGAGTTGTTGAAGGCCCCACTGGCGGGGCGAATCCGCCTGCGGACCTTACATTGGTGGAGCGCACGGGGAGCCCATCCCGCGAGGCTGCCTCTCATAATTCGGCAGGGGCGCCCGCCGGTGGCCTGGCGGCACCCGTGGAATTGCGCGATCTGGCGGTAAGGCAGGAAGCGGGAGGGCTGGCCATTGAGTTTCTGCTCAGTGGCCCGGTTACACCCCGCCTGAGCAGACTGGATTCGCCTGCCCGAGTGGTAGTGGACCTCCCTAAGACGGTGGCGGTAACGCGCCAGCGTCGCATTGCTATGGAGAGTGGGGGCGCGAAAGTCGTGCGTGTGGGCGTGGACCGACGACATGTTCCGCCTATCACCCGCGTGGTTGTGGACTTGGCGCAGCCGCTTGCGTGCGAGATCGTTTCGGGCAGCGACAATAACTGGATTCTCCGGCTGCATCCGGTTGCCGCAAACCATCCCGGCTCTACCCAGCTTGCCGATCAGCGCCCGGAGGCGGCCCACCCGGCAAGCGCTGAGGGACAGCCTGTTCCGACCGTGCCCGGGCCGGCCGCTGCCTCGGGTGCTGGAGTTGTTGCAGGCCCCACTGGTGGCAACAACAACCCGATTCTCCAGCCGCAGGCTGTTCCCGCAAACCGTTCCGGCTCTATCCAGGCTGCTGATCAGCATAATGAGCCCCCCCCTCCGGCGATCGAAGCTCCTGTGTTGCCGAGTGTTTCCTCAGCGCCCCCGGAGGTGCAGCCTGCTCCGACCGTACTGAAGCCGGCTACGTCCAAGGTGACTGGACTCGTCGAAGACCGGACCGGCGCGGTGATTCCGGAGGCGGACGTCACGCTGACCGACCAGGCGAACGGCAGAGCACTGAACACTGTCGCGGACGAGACTGGCCACTTCGCATTCCGGCAAGTTGCGCCCGGTAAATATCATTTGCGAGTAGAAACACAAGGTTTTGAAGCGGTGGAATTACCCCTTGAGGTTGGTGCACATCCCACCCCTGCCCAGCGCGTGCGCCTCCAGCCAGCTAACGTTTCGGAGGAGATTACCGTTTCCGCTCGAGCTACGGCTGACCCCCTTTCTTCGGATCAAAACGCCAGTGCGGTCACGCTGACCGAGGACGGTCTGTTGAGGGGCCTCCCGACGAATAGGGCCGAACCCTTGGCAATAGCCTCGCTCTTTGTGGATCCCGCGGCGAATGACGCGCAGGGGACCAAAATCATAGTTGACGGAGTGGAAGACAATGGACTAGACGTTCCGGTCTCCAGTATTAAAGCCATCGCCGTAGACAGGAATCCCTATTCGGCGGAATTTGGCCGACCGGGAAAGGGACGCATCGAAGTCACTACGCGTTCCGGCTCGACTCATCGTTTCCATAAGCGTTTCGAGTTCACCGCCCGGGATGCGAGCATGGATGCCCGCAACTACTTCGCCACGGTTAACCCGCCCCGGAGTCGCGAATGGCTCGAGGGGGAGGTCGACGGGCCGCTGCCGCTGTTCGCCAACAAGGCAACTTTTGTCCTTAGCGGCGACTACCTTAGGGACAACAACAACAATTTCGTAAACGCGGTAACGCCGCTTGGTCGTGAATCAGACACGGTTCCAACCCACCGTCGTACAGCCCATCTGCTCGAAAAGACTACCGTCCGGCTGAACTCGCTCAACACCCTGTCCCTCGGGTACACCTTCAGCCTTGATCGGTACGGCAATCAGGGCGTGGGGGGATTCGATCTTCCGGAACGCGGGTGGAGTTCAAACAAGCGGACGCACGAGCTCAGGATACAGGAGACCGCAACTCCTACATCGGCTTTCTTGAACCAAGTTCTCCTCGACTTCCGATATCGGCCAAAACAGTCTACCAGCGGGACTGATGCACCGGCGATCTTGGTGAACGGCGCATTCAACACTGGAGGCGCTCAGATCTGGCAGAGCACCCTAGAAAGGGAGGCGGAATTCCAGGATTTGGCCTCTTACATCCACGGGAAACACTCATTCCGGTTCGGCGGCCTCGTGAAATCGCGATTTATCGGCGATACCGATCGTTCTAACTTCGGGGGAACATTCACTTTCTCTGACAACAAGCACTTCCTTAACCACTCGCCGCTTCAGTACACCGTAAACCAGGGCGACCCCCGGGCGACATTTGCTCAGCATGAGATTGCATATTTCTTGCAGGATGAGATCCGCCTCCGGCCCCAAATCAATTTGCTGCTTGGGTTGCGCCACGAATTCCAGTCTAATCTCGGATACCATAAGAACTTGGCGCCGCGCATTGCGCTCTCCGCCGCGACACCGAGTGGCCGGACCGTGCTGCGCGCCGGCGTCGGCGTTTTCTACCAACGGCAACCCGTTAGTCTCGAGGAGCAGTACTTGCATCTCAACGGGGCGGAGCGCCAGATCGTGCTTAAAAACCCGGGCTTCCCCTCGCCGGGAAATCTCAATTCGTCGCCTCCCAGTGTGCTGCAGATTGAGCCGCACATCCGTGCTCCTTACAATATTCAGGCAAGCCTGAGCGTGGAGCAGAAGCTGGCTACCCAGACATCCCTCACGGCGGAATACACTATGCTGCGCGGGTCAAGGCTGTACCGGCTGCGCGATATCAATGCGCCGTTGTCCGCGACCGGCCCGCGGCCTAATCCGAATTTCGTCACAATCGATCAATTCGAGACCGCAGGCAGTTCCCATAGTCACAGTTTCGCCCTGGGCGTTCGGACCAAACTGCGCCGGCTGCAACTGCTCGCGCGCTACACTTTCTCGCACTCGATTGACGACACCTCGGGCCTGTCCTTCCTTCCGGCCGATAGTTACGATTTGCGGGGTGAGCGCGGGAGCTCCGAGTTCGATCAGCGGCATCGTCTGAATGTTGCCGGCGTTCTGAAGCTGCCCCATGGCTTCAACTTCGGGTTGATCGGCTCCTGGCACTCCGGCATTCCCTACAACATTACGACCGGCTTTGACGATAACGGCGACACCATAGTCAATGACCGCCCAAGCCTGGGCAACCCCAACGCGCCCTTCAATTCTTTTGGGGTGGATGGAAGCTTCGTCGGTGGAAAAAGTGGCGCGCTTTACGACGGCCTAAAGTATGTGTCCGGTGGCACCCTGTTTCCCCTCAGCGACCCTAATAGTGTCCGCTGGCTGATTCTCCCCGAGCCGGGAAATGTCGGCCGGAATGTTGGACACGGTCCCGGCGGGGCCAACATGGATCTGCGCTTCACCAAGAAGTTCATGCTGCGAAGGGCCAAGTCCAAGAGCGAGACGACTCGCGAAGTGGAGTTCCGACTCGATGTGTTCGATTTCTTGAACCAAACCAACTTCCAGAACTTTGTGGGTACGCTCACGTCGCCACACTTCGGCAAACCCATTAAGGCTTATTCCTCACGGGAGCTCCAGCCATCTCTCAGAGTCAGCTTCTAAACTGCGTCCACCCTAATGCCTAAGGACACTAAGTCATTACCGCTAGGCCAGCGAGCGAGCTGCAGCCCGGACTCGTCCTCGTCGGGCTGCTTTCCGGATTCTTGTCTCGGAGTGCGCTTGTGAACGGCCACGGACAGAGCGTGCTTCTGACCGGTGGAGCGGGATTCATTGGATCCCACCTCGCCGAAGCCTTGCTCGATCGGGGCTGCCGGCTAGCGATCGTGGATAATCTCGACTCCTTCTACGCCTCCGATTTGAAGAAAGCCAATTTGGAAGCCATAAGCCGTACCGGCAAGTATGAATTTCATGCCATCGATATTTGCGAGGCGGAAGCACTGTCGCGGGTCATGGCACTCACGCGCCCCGAGGTTGTTATTCACCTGGCCGCGCGCGCCGGTGTGCGCCCCTCAATTGAGCAGCCTCAGCTGTACGAGCGCGTGAACGTAGCGGGCACCTTGAACCTGCTGGAACTCTGTCGCCGGTTCCACGTGGGCAAGTTCATTTTCGGTTCGTCCAGTTCAGTGTATGGGGCCACGAGCTGCGTGCCCTTTTCCGAAGACCAAGTCGAGTTGCGGCCGCTTTCGCCCTATGCCGCCACCAAGCTGGCAGGCGAGATGTTGGCCTATACCTATGCCCATCTGTTCGGGCTGCCAGTGATCTGTCTGCGCTTCTTCACTGTTTACGGTGCGCGACAAAGGCCCGACCTGGCCATTCGTAAGTTCACCGCGTTGATCGAGGCCGGTAAGCCTGTGCCCATTTTCGGCGATGGCTCGAGCGCTCGTGACTACACCTATGTTAATGATATTGTCGCTGGTGTGCTGGGCGCTCTCCATTATGAGTTGCGGCCTGCCTCAGGCAGTGCCCCTTTTGAGACTTTTAATCTGGGCAATTCGCACCCGGTGAAGCTTGCCGAGCTGATCGAACTGCTCGAGAGTGTCACCGGCCGCAAGGCAATCCGCGAATGGCAACCGCTAGCGCCCGGCGACTCCCCGCTGACCTGGGCCGATATCTCCAAAGCGAGCCGTGTGCTCGGCTACCGGCCTGCCACTCCGCTAAGAGAGGGACTTGTAAATTTCGTGAAATGGTACCGGGAGTCGGGAGTGGGACTGGTGCCGAGGGCTTCGGACCGAGAATCGTTAGCGCCTTTCTTGTCGTTTTGATACGAAATCGAGGCTAATGTGCGTATTCTTGTAACAGGTGGAGCAGGTTTCCTGGGATCGCATCTTTGCGACGCCCTGTTGGCAGAGGGAAATAAAGTGGTCGCGGTCGATAATCTGCTTACCAGTCGTATCGATAACATCCGACATCTCTCGTTGGACTCTCGCTTTGAATTCCATGAGTTGGACATATGCGAACCGTTTGATTGTGGCCCCATTGATTATCTGTTTCATTTCGCATCGCCGGCTGCTCGCACTGACTATATGGTTCACGGCATCGTTACTCTGAGGACCGGATCTTTTGGCACCTTCAATACACTCAATTTGGCCCATAAATACGGTGCGAAGTTCCTCTTAGGATCAGCTTCGGAAGTCTACGGGGATCCCTACCACAACCCGCAGCGCGAAGATTATTGGGGAAACGTCAACCCCATCAGTGAGCGTTCGGTTTATACCCAGGCCAAGCGTTTGTCCGAGGCTGCCACCATGGCTTATCGTCGATACTACAATCTCGATACGAGGATAGCGCGTGTCTTTCACACTTATGGGCCAAGAATGACGATAGATGGCGGCGGTATGATATCCGAGTTCATAAAAAGCTCGCTGTTAGGCGAAGACCTCGTTATCTACGGCGATGGCACGAACACACGTAGCCTAACCTATGTGTCAGATACGATCGAAGGTATATTACGAGTGGCCCGTTCCTATGAGCACGAACCCGTAAATATCGGCAGAGCTGAGCAGATAACAGTTCTCGAATGCGCCCAGCAAATACTAGCGGTAACGGGTTCCGACAGTAAGGTTAGGTTTGCGGAGCCCCAATCAGATGATCCAAAGCAGCGCTCTCCGGACATCAGGAAGGCACGCAAGCTGCTGGGCTGGGAACCGAAAGTTAATCTGCCGACCGGTTTGCGAAGAACCGTAGATTATTTTCGAACCAACAGTGGGGAGCACCTGAAAGCTACCAGTACCCTCTACAGGAATGAGAGTGTTCCACGCTTGTAATTGGGCCGAGGAGGGACCAAGGACCAAGGACTTTGAACCTATCCGGGATTGCTTCTGCACCTTCGTGAATTCGCGCGGGAACATCACCTGTCGCTCGCGATCATTGGCCGGTCCACCGCTCCACCAACGGGCGAATCTCGCTGGTTTTTGGCTAAACGACGCTGATCTTACATTACATAGGCTGCCGTGGCGAATCCGCATAAGGTTTTCCAAAGGTTATTTGCTTGTCGCTGATGATGTGAACGACTGCTGCAAGGAGGAGTGTAATTTGAGCCGTCAAAGCCGTCGGTTGTGGTTACTGGGCTTGGTAACCTGGTGCGGTCAGCGGTGAAAACGAACGGTTGTGACCAGATCTTCGGTTGTGATGTGAGTTTGTCAAATTTGGATAACATGGTGGGGCTGCCGCGATGCGGTCATGGTTGCCATACCAGTCAGCTCCCAACTGCGAGATTAGCGAAGAAAATCCTCCTGCGGGAACATGTCGGAACCAATCCCTAGCTCCGCTGATTCTGTGCTCTTGATCCCCACCACGGCTGGCGATCCAGATATTTCAGCCTTGGCGGCCGTCCCTGTGGATGGCGCTGCGTTGGCCAATCAAATTTGCCTGCTTCCCGCCTCCCAGTGGCCATGGGGCGTCCCGCAGCAAGTTCAAATCCAGGTGCTGCGCGTCCATCCGGAGCCGCATTGCACCTTCGAGATTGTTGTAGGCACGCAGAGTGGATGCCGGCGCCTGATTGGCAAAGTCTACGCCACAGACCACGAGGACGTGTATCGAGTTATGGAGCGACTGAGGCGAGCAGGTTTTGGCCCGGAAGCGGAATTTTCGATCCCCGTACCGCTCGCCTATCTTCCATCGTTACGCGTGCTTTTGCAGGAAAGGATCGAAGGAACGTCGGTGGAAGATATCTTCAAACACGGTGATGGGCTCGAGTGTGCCGCGGCGGCTGAACGGTGCGGGCGATGGTTGGCACGGTTCCAGACGCTAGCCCCGCCATCAGGCCGAATCTCAGGGATCGACAGGTTCCTCCGCAGTGCTGAACGTAAGTGCCGCCTTATATCTGAACGAGACGCGCTTTTGGCTGCCAAGTCCGAACGACTACTCGAACGGTTGAGGGCTGCCGCGCTCTCCCTGGGCGCATTTCCCGCCTGTGCTGGCCACGGTGACTATTGCGAGCATCAGATTATTTTCGCGAAGGGACGCACCGCGGTGTTCGATTGGGATCTTTACGATATCGCAGATCCGGCGCGCGACGTCGCACAATTTATTGTCAGTTTGGAGCGACTGGCGATGAGGCACCTAGGCTCCATCCGCGCGCTGGATGGCGCCGCCGAGGTGTTTCTCAGGACCTATCTGGGCGCAGGTGGCCATCCGCGGGTTCCGGCTACCCTGCCTTTCTACAAGGCCGTGTTCTGGCTAAAGGGACGGAAAAAGGCCATCCAGACGAGGGCCCCAGGGTGGCGCGAACGGGCCGAGATCATGCTCGAGGAAAGCCTGCGCAACCTGGCGGGGCGACCCAACGTTGTGCCGCCAGCTTTAGGTCCTGATGGGCGGAGGAGGAATCGAGATTCAGGGGTCGGAGTTGATAGGTGGTAGGGCTTGCGACGTGGCCAAGCAGGATTAAGCCGTGTTCTATAGCACGGCAGACATCCACACGTTCATGGTTCGTCACGAGCCCCACCCCGTTAATAACAGGGCTCACTAACACCTGTCCGGAGTGCGGGAGCGAATATGACGCGATGGTACCAAGGAAGCTCAGGTTGAGGTTCTTCTGGAGCTGTACACTACCGGCCAGGTTGTAAGGGCCGCGTCCACCGGTCGAGGAAGAAGAATAGCCCCAGCCCCCTAACTTCGTCGACCACCAAAACAAAAAACAGGGGTGGGCCCCCCGCCGAAATTTTCTTGTTTTGTTCGCCCCATTTCCCGCCGCCGGACTTACAGGTCCGTCCCGGCTTGGCTGCGGTTCTTCAGTATCATTGAAGAGCCATAACTCTGTAGATCGAAGCTTTTAAAGCACGAGCGTAAGGGGGACGCTATGCGAATTGCCTACTATGTTCCGCGCGCGGGGTACCTTGAGAGTTGCCCCGGCGGTGAAAAGCACACGTCAGGGAGTGGGATGTTCATTACCAACGTATTGACGGGTCTCAGAGAGCGTGGTCATGAGATAAAAATTATTTCTCGAGTGGACATGCGTGATTTCTGGCTCGGCCGCCTTCCTGCGCGCCGTCTCCTTGCCGAAGCAGCCCTGGTGCGCGGGGCAGTCAAGAGATTTTCGCCCGACGCCTGGCTGGTCTACGCCTCTTCGGTTCAGTATCCCGATCTGTTCGGCTGGTGGCAGCATCCCCCAAGATATGTACTCCTCGGATGCGAGGGATCAGGCCAGCAAAGGATCAAGGCATTGCCCAGACCGTGGCGACAGCTGTACACCTTCGGCTTCCGCAAGTCTCTAGAGCGGGCGGACAAGGTCGTAGTGGTTCGGTCTATGGGGGAGTTGGGAGGGGCCATCCAACACTTTCGCGAGTGGGGTGTCCCGGCGGAACGGATCTGCTTCCTTCCTCTGGCCGTAAAGACCTGGACGCACCTGCCCAGCCGCGAGGAAGCACGACGCGTGCTGGGTTTACCAGAAGAGGGGCCTATTGTCCTGTGTGTCAGCCGCTTCTCGGTGCGAAGACATAAGGATGATCCCCGGCCCGGGAAAACTGAGTCGGTTCTGGACCTGATGCGTGCGTTCGCAACCCTTCCCGCCAATGCTGTCCTGCTGCTGGTTGGCGATGGTGACGGCCGCGCGCAAATAGAAGGCGAAGCTGCCAGGCTCAAGATCAGTGAACGCGTGCGGTTGGCGGGCGAAGTGGAGCATAGCAATGTAAGTTGGTACTATGCAGCGTGTGACTTCTTTGCCATCCCTGAGCAGGCGGAAAGTAACCGTCCGTACCAGGCGTTACTGGAGGCCCAGGCCTGTGGCCGCGCGATTGTTACCATGCAAACCGACTTGGCCCAAATGACCACCGAGGCGGGCCGGACGGGCCTGCTGGCGAAGGATCTCAACGAGTTCCAAGCCCACCTGCTCGCGCTGGCACAGGACCGGAGTCGCTGTGACGAGATGGGTCGAGCAGCAGCTGCCTTCGTAGCGCGGTCCTTCTCGATCGAGGTTCGTGCAAGTCAGATTGAGGAATTACTTCTGGGCCAATTGGAAGGTTCAACGGTCAAGCATCCCGTTCCCGTTCCACAAGGCAGAATCCTGCCTGCCGAGGAGATGCTGGCGAAAAACTCCGACCGTATTGTGGCATAAGTAAAGAGGGAGGAAGATGTCCGAATTGGTGCGCCACTCCGTCAGTTCTGTACTTACGAACGCACTAGCTCGGTAGGCTTGCACCGATCGGTGATCGCTGCGCGTCGTCATTGATGAAAAACGACGAGCTGAGATTGTCATGCGCGTTGGATGGCGCCGCCGTGGTGTTTCTCAGGACCTACCTAGCTAGCCAGAAGGGGGTTGAAGGGAGATACCATGCGAATCGCCTACTGTGTTCCGCGCGCAGGATACCTTGAGAGTTGCCCCGGCGGTGAAAAGCGCACGTCGGGGGACGGAATGTTCATTACCAACGTATTGACGGGTCTCAGAAAGCGTGGTCATGAGATAAAAATTATTTCTCGAGTGGACATGCGTGATTTCTGGCTCGGCCGCCTTCCTGCGCGCCGTCTCCTTGCCGAAGCAGCCCTGGTGCGCGGGGCAGTCAAGAGATTTTCGCCCGACGCCTGGCTGGTCTACGCCTCTTCGGTTCAGTATCCCGATCTGTTCGGCTGGTGGCAGCATCCCCCAAGATATGTACTCCTCGGATGCGAGGGATCAGGCCAGCAAAGGATCAAGGCATTGCCCAGACCGTGGCGACAGCTGTACACCTTCGGCTTCCGCAAGTCTCTAGAGCGGGCGGACAAGGTCGTAGTGGTTCGGTCTATGGGGGAGTTGGGAGGGGCCATCCAACACTTTCGCGAGTGGGGTGTCCCGGCGGAACGGATCTGCTTCCTTCCTCTGGCCGTAAAGACCTGGACGCACCTGCCCAGCCGCGAGGAAGCACGACGCGTGCTGGGTTTACCAGAAGAGGGGCCTATTGTCCTGTGTGTCAGCCGCTTCTCGGTGCGAAGACATAAGGATGATCCCCGGCCCGGGAAAACTGAGTCGGTTCTGGACCTGATGCGTGCGTTCGCAACCCTTCCCGCCAATGCTGTCCTGCTGCTGGTTGGCGATGGTGACGGCCGCGCGCAAATAGAAGGCGAAGCTGCCAGGCTCAAGATCAGTGAACGCGTGCGGTTGGCGGGCGAAGTGGAGCATAGCAATGTAAGTTGGTACTATGCAGCGTGTGACTTCTTTGCCATCCCTGAGCAGGCGGAAAGTAACCGTCCGTACCAGGCGTTACTGGAGGCCCAGGCCTGTGGCCGCGCGATTGTTACCATGCAAACCGACTTGGCCCAAATGACCACCGAGGCGGGCCGGACGGGCCTGCTGGCGAAGGATCTCAACGAGTTCCAAGCCCACCTGCTCGCGCTGGCACAGGACCGGAGTCGCTGTGACGAGATGGGTCGAGCAGCAGCTGCCTTCGTAGCGCGGTCCTTCTCGACCGAGGTTCGTACAAGTCAGATTGAGGAATTACTTCGGGGCCAATTGGAAGGTTCAACGGTCAGGCGTCCCGTTCCCGTTCCACAAGGCAGAATCCTGCCTGCCGAGAAGACGCTGACGAAGGACTCCGCACTCTAGCTCGAGCGAGGTTCCACCAAGATCTTGGGATCTTGGATTGTGCAAGCCGAACGACAGGGCGGTTCTGTGGCCATGTCAGGTCGCCACTCAGCAAGGACAGCTTCCTGCACAACTTTTCCAGGTTTCGCTGAAACAAGGTGACAAGATTATAGGCAAGCCAACCAAGAGTAACCGCTGAACAGTCAACCACTCCGCCTGAACGACCCTTAGCGTGACCTTTAGGTTAAACACTTGGCAGGCATCATTTGAGGCTTCGCCAGCGAAAGAGGAACCTATACTCTGTATTCTCTCTTAACCTTATGCTCGATGACATCACTCTCGCTATTCGTTATGCCATACCAGCAGATCCAATGATTAATTTGGATGACGCGAGGTGTCCTCACTGTGAACACTTCGCGTGTGTTTGCTTTGACTCGGAGGAACGGGACGAGATAAGGACGCGACTTCTTGGTGAACGACGCATTTTACGATGATCTCACCAAAAAAATTAAGTTATCCTGGAAATCAAGGAAATCAAAGATCCTTACTCAGAAACCTGTTGTTGCGGTCTGCTTGTGCGTCACCAGAGCCCGGTCTTCAATCAAAGTCAGCTTCTGAGCCAACCAGGGCAATGAAGGGGTTCGTTCACCTGGGAACCTCACTTCGCTCACTGGTAATAAGCGGTGACGCCCAGCTGCAGAGGTGCGCGGTGCCTTACTGCACTTATCACAGGGCAGGGCAACCCGGTGGCGAGCGGAAAAGGGGAATGGCACGCGATCCTGGACCTCATGGCAAGATGGCGATACAGGCGGTCCCGGTAGGCACGCCCGAAGGTGAACCGGCCGTTGGCTTCGTTCGGGCGGGGCGGCATCCGCAAACCGACGGTCAGGAAATTTCGGATTCGGGGAATTCGTTACAAAGAAGCAGCGGTAGGCAACTTAAATCATCAAAGAGGTGACAAATCTATGCGTTTAACGATCATTGGCTCCGGTTACGTAGGGCTAGTGGCGGCAGCTTGCTTTGCCGAGCTTGGGCATCAGATCATCTGCGTGGACAACGACCAGCAAAAGATCGAGCTGCTCCGGGCGGGTGAGGTACCGATCTACGAGGAATTTCTCCCGGAGCTGCTGGCGAAACACCGTGGACGACGGCTGCGCTTCACGACCGAGTTGACCGAAGCGCTGGCGAACTGCGCGGCGGTATTCATCGCTGTGGGGACGCCAGCCACCGAGCAGGGCGAAGCGGACATGTCCTGCGTGGAGGAAGTGTCGCGAGCGATTGCGCGCTCCCTCGACGGGTACAAGGTAGTAGTGGAGAAGAGTACAGTACCGGTGTTAACGCACGATTGGGTCCGCAAGGTGATGCTGATGAACGGAGCGCCGCCGGGGTCGTTCGACGTCGCCTCCAACCCGGAGTTCCTGCGTGAGGGCTCGGCGGTACGGGACTTCCTCTATCCCGACCGCATTGTGCTGGGAGTGGGCAACGAGCGGAGTTCGGAGGTTCTACACCAGATCTACGAACCGCTGGCCAGCGGCCGGTATTACCAGGACGCATCGCGCGTTCCGGGACCGGCCGAGCCACGCATTCCTCCCATCATCGTGACCAGCCCCAAGAGCGCGGAACTGATCAAGCATGCTTCGAACGCCTTCCTGGCGACCAAAGTGTCATTCATCAACGCGGTGGCGAACGTCTGCGAGGCGGTCGGAGCGGACATCCAGCAGGTATGCGAGGGGATGGGCACGGACTCGCGCATCGGAAGGAAGTTCCTAAATCCCGGCATTGGCTATGGCGGTTCCTGCTTCCCGAAAGACCTGGTGGCGTTCCACGCCGTCGCCCGGGAATGCGGCTACGATTTCCCTTTGCTGGAAGAGGTCAGTCGAGTAAACCGAGAGCAGTTGCGACGCTTCGTGCGAAGGGTAAAAGGGGCGTTATGGACACTGCGGGGAAAGAAGCTGGCAGTACTGGGGCTGTCCTTCAAAGGCGGCACAGATGATATGCGCGAGTCTCCGGCGCTGGGCGTGGTGGAGCTGCTGCTTTATGAAGGATGCGAGATCCGGGCTTATGATCCCGCCGCCATGGAACACGCGCGACGATTACTGCCGGCGCAGGTCGGCTACGCCGCCAATCCCTATGAGGCCGCCACCGGTGCGGACGCCTTGTTGATCCTGAACGATTGGAAAGAATTCGCGACCATGGAGTTGGAGCGGCTGCGGAAGGTGATGGCGTATCCCATCGTGGTTGACGGCCGAAACCTGTATGATCCGGCGGCGATGTCGGCAGCCGGATTCACCTATTACAGCATCGGGCGACCGGCAGTACTGGCGGAGAGAAAAGTCGAGGCCGTACCTGTTGGAGATATCGCGGTTTCGCCTCACCCACACTATCGACTGGGGGATATTGTTGCGCCTTCCGCTGCTTGGAACCCACAATCGCCGCAATCGCAGTGATCTCAGATTCCCAGGGGTGGAGCTGATCTAGTCGCAGCTCGCATCGCCACGTCTCCTATCAAAAGTGGTGCCGTTAAGGACGGCCCCCTTGGCCCGCGTGAACCGCTCTCCCCCCGAGCCAGGTTCACGCGGGCCTTGCCTTATAGACCTTCGGCTCTTGCTTGTCTGTCCAGGGCGCAGCTTCTTGGCGCTAAGGCCATTGCGGCAGCAGTCTGCGAAAATCCGCTGTAATTGTTCGATTTGGTACCAAGTTGACCCGATTGAATAGAGCCGGCGCCTTTGTTAGCCGGGTAGATCTTGTAGCGCTGTAGAGGCCCGTGCGAACGCTCAAACGGGCGCCAATTGAAAGGTGAGTATTATGTGGCAACGCAAGAAGTTGCTGCGCCTAAACAAAGAGTTGGCGAATATGGCCGCCTTGGACAAGCTTTATGACAGCCGCACAGACCACACAGAAGGCGATCATCGTGCCTACATCGCCCGGCAGATAAGGCGGTGGGAGATAATGGCGGAGATCGCGAAGCTTGGCGCAAAGACAAAAATCTTGGGGTTGAGCAAACTACGTAGGACTCGACTGCTGCGGCGCAGGAAGGCGCCTGCGATGCTCGTCACGCGCCCATGACTTCCAACCGGCGGTGATTCGTCCCGTATGCGGGGAGACCGCAACAGTTCTCCAGAAACAGGGTCGAAAATCGGATTTTCATACGCTTTCGCGGGCCATCGGCCCGAGCTGACAGTTAGGGTGAACCGAGCCATTCGATTTTTTTCTCCTCCGGCAGCCTCGGTCGGCTTGTCGTGCTTGTCGTGCCTAATGGCCGTGAGGATCGCCGAGATTGGTGTATCCTTGGGCACAAAAGCGTCGGCTTGGTATTTTCTGGCTCCTTGCCGGTAGGCTTCCTCCTTCAACACCGAAAGGGCAATAATCCGCTTTCCGGGCAGCCGAGCTTTGATCTCCCCGATTGCATCGAAGCTGCTGCCGTTCTGCAGATCCAGGTCCATCACTACCACATCTGGTTTGAGCCCCTCCGCGAGACGCACAACCTCCTTTGCGTCTGCCGCTTCTCCGACCACCCTACCCTCGAATCTCTTTGCCTATCCAGGATGCGTCGGATGAACCTGCGAAATTTTCAATGTGGAGTCACTGAATTCCTCGCTTCGATTGGGGGGTTGCCGAAGCGATGCTTCAGCCCGTCACCACTCTCTCTGGTAATCTAACGTCTGCCCCTAATTTAATTTAGCGGGCCGCGTCGCAAGCTCACAATCGGGTAAGTTTCTGACATCGGAGTGGGAAGAACGCCCGGACTGTTATTGTAAGGACGATAGCTGACGGCTGGGCGCCCGAAAAATCGCTGTCAGGCGCCCTGCCGGCATAGACGACTTAGAGGGCTCGGGTCATGGGAACGAAGCAAACAGATCGCTAAGATCAGTTGCGTTCGCAGCATCCCCCAGCAACGGAGTTAGGTGGAAGATCTCCTCGATCGTCCGCAGGGTCGAGCCGTGGGTGTAGTGGATGGTGTTCTTATAGCCAGCACCCTTGGCCTTGGGAGAGAGGACAATCAGGCCGATCGGCCCGTCGGCGCCTCCCTGGGACGACTCGCCCTCGTCCCACGTGATAAAGATCACGCCACCCTGTTGATAAGCGGTGGAATTCATAATCATGGCTACATTGGTGGCTAGCCAGGTGTCTCCTGTAGTGACGCTGCAATCATGCATGTCGTTACAGAGATTCGGGGTAATGAAATTGTAGCTGGCCACGGTGTTGTTGTTGAGGTCCGTGGCGAGTTCGGTGTAAGGCCTGACGTGCGCGATGCAGTACGCGGAAGTCGTACTCAGCGCATTGGTCACATCGTCAAAGTAAACAAACGGATTGTGCTTAACCGCATACTTGCTGACATTGGTCAGCGGGCACGAGGTGCCGCTGATATCCTCATCATAGGATTTCCAGGTGATGTTGGCGTTCTTCAGCAAGGTCACCAGATGACTGGTCGTGCCCTGGTGGTTGGAAGAAGGGGCGTTGTCATCGGAGATCCCGAAATTGGTGCCAGCCTCCAGCCAGAGATAATTGGGCAGGCTGGGGTGAATTCCGGGGGCATTGAAGTACTGCTCGGCATGCGAGCCCACGGCCAGCAACGTATTGTTGATGTAGGGTGCAGCACTGGGCGTGATCGTTGACCAATTGTGGTTTTCCATCAGAATCAGGAACACCGTCTTGATCGGCTGACCACCCGTGGCGGTTACGGTCAACGGCAGGGAGAGCATCTGGGTCTGACCGCCGCCATTGCCGCTAACGGTCAGGGTCGAGTTGCCCACCGGCGTGGTGGAAGCGGTATTGACGAGCAGGGTGGAAGACCCGGTGCCGCCGGGCACGGGATCAGGGGTGAAGCTTGCGGTCGCAGCTGTCGGCAAACCGCTGACACTGAGCGTGACGGCCTGGTTAAACCCGTTGCTGGGCGTCACGGTAATGCTGTAATGCGTGCTGGCTCCGGCTGTGACGGTTTCCTGCACAGGCGAGGCGGATAAGGAGAAAGCGGAGGAGGCCGCGGCATTCACCGTGAGGTTTACCGAGGCCGAATGCGTGAGGTTGACGCTGCTTCCGGTCAGGGTGATGGGGTAGATTCCCGCCGGAGTACTGGAGGTGGTCGCTATCGTCACCGTGGAGGAGCCGGCGCCGTTGAGCGAAGAAGGATTAAAGGTAATCGTGACCCCAGCGGGTAGGGCGCCGTGGGTGAACACGATCGACCCATTAAAGCCGGACAGGGCTTGGGCCGTGAGAGTGTAATTTACGCTAGCCCCGGCCGTGGCGGTTTGCGTGGAAGGAGTGGCCGCCAGACTGAAATCGGGCGAAGGCGGAGACGCGGAGACCACCAGAGTGACAGACGTTGTGTGGCTGAGATTGCCGCTGGCTCCCGTCACCGTCAGAGTTGAGTTCCCGGTGGGGGTGGCACTCGTAGTAGTCACCGACAGCGTCGACGAACCCCCGTTGACACTCGAGAAACTCCCGGCGCCCCCCGAGGGCAAACCGCTCACCTTTAACGAGACCGGGCCGTTAAAGCCGTTGGTTCCCGTTATCCGAATGGTGTAGGTGGTGACGCCACCCGCCGGCACCGTTTGGGACGCGGGCGTCGCACTGAGACTGAAATCGGAGTTCGCTGAGGACATAACCGTCAACGAGACCGAAGCGCTTTGCGACAGCGACCCACTTGTGGCAGAAAGCTTGGGCGCCACCGTACCGGCTGGTGTAGAAGAACTCGTCGCGATTGTCAGTGTTGAAGTTCCCCCACCCTGAAGCGAACTCGGATTGAACGTCCCGGTGGCCCCGGATGGCATGCCGGTTACACCGAGACCAACAGTCCCGGTGAAGTTGTTCGACGCCGTCACGGTCACTACATATGTTACGGTACTGCCAGCGGTCACTGACTGCTGCGCTGGCGAGACACTGATCGAGAACGTCCCCGGGGCAGTGCCCGTCGTCTTGGCTGCTCCTCCGGCACATCCGTTTGAAACTGCAAGAAGCACTCCAATCGCTAAAAACACAAACAAGGAATACCAACGCATATTGTCACCTTCTTTTAAGATTTAGTAGAGTAGAAGTTGCCCCTACGGCTCAAACGTCCGGAGTTCCGCTTAGGCAGAGTTACTAGTTTTCTATGTCCAGCAAAAGGGTTTGAATCCAGTCTGCCAGTGGGAGACGAGTCTGGAGAAGATGTCGGAAGTACATTAATTACGGGAGGACAGCGGCGCCTCTGTCACCGCTGAACTTAAGCCGCTGCAGGCTGCCATCTACGCTGCTCTACGCTGTGTCTCGACAATACTCTATCTTGTATTGGAATCAACAGCTTACGAGGTTCCTCAGTCGCGGCGTGTGCTATAGGTGTTGTTCCGCTGCGCTATGTTGGTTTATGCGTTTCCGTTGGGTGGCGGCTCCCAGATTTCTAGTCCATGACCGGGACGCAAAATACGGGACGGAGGTCCCGGCAGCCATTCGATCCTGGAAAATAAACGCCGTGCGAACCTCGTTCGAAAGTCCCTGGCAGACCGAAACCGAACGCCGCGAGCTTAATAACAAAATTCAGAGGATGAAAGAAGCCGTGAAAGACGCACTCCGCCCCGTCGCGGACAAGATTGCACAGCGAATTGTCAGCGCGGTCAGGACGGATCTTGATATTGAAGTGGGACCGCACGATTCGGCGAGTTACTTCCAGAAATAACTAGCCGGCCTATTGTTCTGAGGCTCCTACGCTGTGGCCTTCTGCGTCCTGACCGAAAGACCAGTTCGGACTGTGGCTAACCGTGGTCAGAAGGATCATGGCCCCGATTAAAAGCCCACACAAGAAGATGGCAAAGGAGCGGAAGGCTCCGACTGTCCGCACTTCCTGGCGATGCACGTAATCCTTGAGCTGCTCAATCTCCCGCTGTACACGAATGATTTCCGCCTGCTTTCGCATCATGACGTCGTGAAGCGTGAAAAGCGCGTCCATACAGTTTTACCTCCAAGTAAAAATAGGGGGAGGTAAGCAATAGGGGAGGTAAGCGACAGGGGGAGGTAAGCGAGTTTTAGTTCTTCCAAGCCTTCGCCAGGCTCAGCGCCAGGGACAGAAACCCGGCCACATACACAATCTAATTTACGCGATTGGAGGCTGGCACCAAATAGCAATGTTGATTCCGCCGGCAGGTTCAGAATCCAGCATTTCAACTGAGCCAATCAGCATTACGACCGCAATCGCTTCGTCGGTTCCGCCTCCGCATTGCACGTACAGCAGACCTCGGGCTGAGGAACCTGTGTATCATTCGGTAGCCGTCTTTGGGTGCGGAAGGAAGCGGGCCGTCAGAAGGCGCAAAGGGATCGGGAGGGGCCTTCACATCTACCGCCCCAGCTCCGGCGCCCCAGCGCTCCAACGTCCGGCGCAGGAGCTACTCTGGATGACGTTTAAGTATGTTTCAATACAGTGAACCATGTAGAGCGATGTCGTCACGCTCCTTAAATCGCTGAAAGCGGGAATCGGCCCCAGTCGGAGCAGAAACATGTGCGCCCCGCGTGGTCCCAGCGCGTTCGTTCGGAGCTGCGAACCCCGTGATTTCGACAGCTACACTCCCTATGGTGCTGCTCTTGGTTTTATTCTATGTACAGGTGCGGAACGGAGCTGCTGGCCCCCAATGACGCGGCAAAAGGGAAAGTTTCTCACCGACTGAACGCCACTGAGAATATGAGGCTCCAGGAAAGCAATCAGCAATCGTCATCGGAAACCAAAGTTCGGAAATCAAAGAGCTGGTTGTATTAGACATTTTGCGCGACTCGAAATGCGCAGAGTGCCTCCAGGAATTGTGCAAGGGCGATTTTCTCTCATGGAAAGGGGAGACCCCTTTGCCTGAGCCGCGCCGATCTCGATCATTTGCTTTATCTGCCCAGGGGCGATACCGCCCTTACGCGGCGGGCCAGGAAACACAGCGCTCTTTCAGCCGTGGTGGTTCGTTTCAGCAGGTCTCGTGGCCGTTACGAACGCCAGGGTGTGTTAATTGAAGAGCCTGCCCTTGAGCGAGCGGAAGAGGAATGCCGTGCGGATGCCGCAGAGCGCCGTGCCAAGCGCGAGCGGGACAGATTGCTGCGTGCTAAACAGGATCGTGATCTCACCGCATTAATGATAGAAAGAATTATTAAACTGTTTCCCGCCTGCCCTCCGGAAGAGGCCCGGGCCATCGCCGCACATACCGGTGTCGCAATCCTGCCTGGCTTGACAAAGGGAGGACAAGATGTATATACATCTACTATGCGAACAGAAGTGCTTGAAAAGCAGCCTGCAGCAGCACTCTTTGACCTGCCCTGCGCGTGTCAGAACCTACGACGCGTCACTAGAGTCGTCACGCGGATCTATGACCAGGAGATGAGGAAGGCAGGACTCGAAATCACACAGTTCGGCCTGCTTACCGCGCTGGCTGCGACTGGAGAGGCCAATCAAAAACAGCTGAGCGCGGGCTTTGCCATGGATAGTACGACGCTGACCCGGACGTTGGGGCTGTTGCGGAGGCAGGGCTGGATTGGCGTGAGGCGGGGAAAGGACAGGCGAGAGCGCCTGTTCCGTCTCACACAGGCAGGCAAAAGACAGAAGGCAGAGGCTCAACCGTGCTGGGAGCGGGCAGAACAGCGGCTGCGGCGAGAACTCGGCGATGCCGGGTGGAAGAGCATGAAACAGACGGTCTCGCGAATTACAGAGGCCGCGATGGTGGCGTAATTTTTTTGTACCTAATATAGATGTATATACATCTATTGCATTTGAAAGGGATTGAAACCTTTCCGGGAAGGAGCTCATTGATGCGAACCGCTATCTATTTGTTGGCCGCGCTGATGGTGTTCGGGGTCTTCCTGACCAACTTGCGAGGAACACCTGCTCGCCCAGATCCCGGGAATCACGGTGAGGTCAGCTCCGTTCGCTCGGAGCTCGAATATTTGAAGGCCGTAAACAGTGCCGCACCCCCGAGAGATCCGCAGTTGCTGTTTCTGCTTATGGCGCAGTATTCGAACGCGAACCTGCAGGACGAGGGTGCAGAGTTTTTCTCCGCGCGGCTGAAGGAATTCGGGCCTCGCCTGGCGGACACTCAAAAGGCCCTGTATCTAAGCGCCATCGGACTGCTGCGCGCTCAACACGCATCTTCAGTCTCGTTGCTGCACCGAGTCGGCTACGTCAAAGAAACGATCGCTATACTGGAACAGGCCAAGCAGCTTTCCGGGGGGAAGATTTACGTTGTGAACTCGATCGCGGGCATCGTCCATACCGAACTCCCCGGCATTTTTCATCAGAGGAAGCCAGCCGAGGCGGAGCTGGCCTGGTGTGTAGAAAATGCCGACAAGGCGCCTCACGCAGGGTGGTTGCGGGAAGTCTACTATCACCTGGGAAAGCTGGCTCTCGCAGAAGGAGAACAGGCCCAAGCTCGAGACTATCTGGCGCGGAGCGGCTACAAAGACTTCGAACGACCGATTACGCTCATGACTCCTTTTTCGGAGGAAGTCGCATCCGGGCACACTTTTGCCCCACGGCGTATAAGCGAGATCGTGCCGGGCCGCGTATATGCGCTCTCGGGTTTCGAGTTCACGGAATATTATTTCGTGGTGTCGGACGATCGCCGAGAACTAATCGGCATCGATGCGGGTACGCGCCCGGACTCTGCCAAAGCCGCCTACGAAGCACTGCGAGCGTATGCGCCAAACTTGCCGGAACTGACGACGGTCTTCATCACACACTCCCACTGGGATCACGTTGGCGGACACACGTATTTCCGTACTCTAAATCCCCGCTTGCACTTCTACGCGAGATGCAACTACGGAGAAGAGATCGCCCGCGAAGTCGGCGCGCCGGACGTTTTCGGCGAGCAATTCTTCGGCGAAGGTTTCAGCCTCGACAACGTACGGAGCTTCAAGCCAGACATCACCGTCGACCGCCGCACCGACCTGAAGATCGGGGGAACACGCATCGAGCTTATTCCTGTGCAAGGAGGCGAAACTCACGACGCGATGTTTATTTACCTGCCGGATGAGAGCGTTCTGTTTGTCGGCGATTTCATCATGCCTTACCTCGGCGCACCGTTCGTCGAGGAGGGCGACCTTCAGGGGCTGCTGCATGCGTTCGATATCGTGGTACAAAAGAATCCGCGGTATCTGCTCCATGGCCACGAGCCGCTCACACGGAATTTCGCCTCTGCCTCTATGCTGTTGCAGCTCAAAATAGATCTGGTATGGCTGCGCGAGCAGGTCCTGACCGCAACGCGGCGCGGCGATGAGCGTGGCGCAATACATCAGGCAAACCTGATTCCCCCGGGCCTCGTCAACAACCAGCCCGATGTGTATCAGCCATACCTCATCCTGCGCGAACACGTCATTGACCGTCTTTATGATCAGAACGTCGGCTATTGGCAGCCGGACTTGCAAGGCCTTGAACATCTCACCCGTGCAGATTACGCAGAACTCTTGGTCGACTACCTTGGGGTGTCGGAAAGACAGCTGGTCAAGACCGTGGAACGCTTGACCGCGGACGGCAAGTATGAACTCGCAGCGTCTCTGCTTGAATCGTCCGGAGACAGATTCAAGCGCAGCGCCTCCGTAGCGAATGCCAAACGGCTCGTATACCTCAAGCTGATGGAGAAGCACCAGAATACCGACCCGTTCAAATTCATCATCTACTCTGGAAAGATCGGGGAACAAACGCCGCAGATGGCCGCGACCCAGTGAAGAGTGGAGCTGCGCCTAGTCCCCATGCGAGAAGTTGGGTGCCTGGTGCCCATCTGCGGGCGGGTGACGTCAGTCAGTGCTTTATCGGAGGCGCGCGTTGATCAGAGATAGACGTAGGTGGAGCATCGGGAGTGCGCGTTGGATAAAGCCGTCAGAAGGAAGTCGCTCGTGGGTGCGGCGGACGCTACGGGATTTCAATCGACTTTGGTCTGGAAGTGGTTAGCAGAAAGGATATTTCCCGGGACAACCCTTAAATCGAAGTTCGCGGAAGCGTCCGCTCCGCGCGACCGGCTTCGTTCTGACGGACAAACCGGAAGTTGACTGGAGCAAAGCCGACTTATCAGGACAAATCTCTCGGGAACTGCGATCAGATTGGTTCCGGATCGCCGCCGATTCGGGAGTCATCGCATAAAGGCGGGGCAGTGTGCCATTTTGAGAAGCCATCGCTTAGGGAATCGGCCGGGACATTTCATATTCGATCAGAGCTGGATCGTTTGGATAGGATTCGGTCCGTCCGGTTAGAGTGAATCCCAAGCGTTGGTAGAACAAGATGGCGGGTTCATTGTTGGACGTCACCATCAGCTGCAAAGTGCGGGCTCTGCGCAGGCGAGCCCATTCGAGAACCTCATTCACTAGAAGGCGACCTATGCCCCGCCGACGATGGGTCGGAGCCGTCCACATGGACACCAGATGTGCTCGTGTTGCATCATCCTGATCGAGAAATGAACCAGCGATGCCGCACGCAGTGTCCCCGTCCATCGCGAGGAAGCCAGCCGATCTCTCACCGCTCCACTGGGCTGCACGCTTGATCCAATCAGCATCGGTAAGCTGAGACTCGTCTGCATAAGTCGAGCCGAAAGCATTCGGAGTATCTCGAAGCGCGCGAAGACGCACAGCCTTGAAGATCAATGCGTTCTGCAGCGTGATTGGCCCGAGAGTGATCATGTAGCTTTGAGATTGCTTCACCATACTCTCAAATTATCACAAGCAATTCGCAGCAGGTGTGCTACCGAGTAGCCAGGCGGCCTTGCGGCCGCCCGGCCCTCTCAGAACTGGGCGTGAAGGTTTGCCTTCACCCAGCTCAAGCCCTTCGAACGCCTCTTTATAGGAGACGCGGTTTCGAAACGGAAAGACGTTGACGATGAACCCGGTCATGCCACTCGGGATGAAGTAGAACGCGGTTGGTAGCACCTGCCGAACCACCCATCACACGGGAGACGCAGTAGTGAAGGCGCCAGCCTGTGATCCGGGTGATTTTTGTATTGCACAGCGTGCAGAATCCACGTTGTTCATGCCAGAGATAGCGAAGAGTGCGGGTTGGCCGACCACTCGTTCCCCTCCCGTATGGCTGCATCCAATGCCGAATGAAAGTTCGTTACCGCACGTAAAATCGAGCACTGCCCCAACCGAACAAGTCCCGAGCGACAGTATGGCCCAGCAGGACAACTCTCAACGTGTGCGCGACACATATCTGCTCCCACGCTTCCGCGCCCCGAGACACGAACTAAACTTTGCTGGTAAAGTCGAAAGTGATGAGAACCGTCACTGCGTTCGTCCTGCCGGCGTTCCTCCTCTTCCCAGCCCTCGCACAAGACCCGCGACCGGCGCGGCCCGATGAGAAGACGAAAATGGAAATGAAATCTGGCTACGCTCCCGTAAACGGCCTCAAACTCTATTATGAGATCCACGGCGCCGCGAACCTGGCGCGCCCTCCGCTGGTGCTGCTGCACGGCGGAGGCGATACGATCAAGACCTCCTTCGGCCACGTACTGCCCGAACTGGCGCGCAACCGCCAGGTGATAGCCTTCGAGCAGCAGGGCTACGGCCATACCGCCGACATTGCCGACCGTCCCTTCAGCTTTGAGCAATCGGCGGACGACACCGCAGGTCTCCTCCAGTACCTGGACATCCGCCAGGCCGATCTCTTCGGTTTCAGCAATGGCGGCACGATCGTCCTGCAAGTCGCGATCCGGCACCCGCAAGTCGTGCGCAAGCTGGTGGTGGCCTCGGGCTTTTTCAGCCACGACGGAGCCGATCCGGCGTTCTGGAATGGTTTTGCCAGGGCGACCCTCGACGTCATGCCGAAGGAGCTGCGCGACGCTTACTTGGAGGTCGCTCCCCATCCGGAGAACCTCCAGAGTTTCTTCGACAAGGCGGTTCGGCGCATGCGCAACTTCAAGGACGTCCCGGCGGACACGGTGCGAACCATAACCGCGCCCACGCTCGTCGTGTGCGGTGACTCCGATGTTATGCGTCCTGAGCACGCGGTGGAGGAGTTCCGTCTTCTCCCGCACGCGCAACTGGCCGTGCTCCCCGGAACCGACCACATGAAGGTAACCGCGCGAACGTCATGGCTGGTGCCGATGATCGAGGAGTTTCTCGACGCGAAGTAGGGTGGGTGGCCCTCCCTTTCGCCTGGGTGTTGGCAGTCGCACCGCACGACTTGCGACGGACCTGTGCCCGGCTGTGCCATCAGGCAGGAGGCGAGTTGGAGCAAATTCAGTTCCGGCTGGGTCACGTTTCAATTCAGACGACGGAACGATACCGCGGGTGCAAGCAGCGTTTCCGGAACGCGGTTAACGATCACATCGGCCTGGAGCCGGACGCGCCGTCGTGAACGGTGTTGCCGAAGGAATCCTATCCGTTGGCCGACTTCACAGGACCAATCCCGCCGGGGAAGACGAATAGCTTCCGGTTGGCCGACCATTCGGACAGCACTGGGAACGTGATCGCGTCTGTGGCTGCAATCGCGTTTCACAGGACTGAACCGCACCTAAGATGACGGGGCGCATCTTCACCATCGCTCCCGCGGTGGGAGTTGGCATCCGGGGCGGCTGATTCACACTTTGGGTATCACATCATGAAAGGCATCTGAAACACTCCTTATCTCAGGTTCTGCAAAGGTCCAGCGGCCCTGAAGGTATTGATGACGATGCCCGACGGCAAAGCTTGCGTGCTTTCCAGTGCAAATGCGCGTGGCGGAGTTCCTTCCGCAAAAAGGCGCTTTCCTTTGCCCAGCAGGACAGGATTGACCAGCAAAACCACCTCATCCGCCAGCCCATGCTCGAGCAGCGCCGAAGTCAGCGTCGAGCTGCCCGAGAGGATCAGATCCTTGCCGTCCTTTGCCTTAATTTTGCGAACGCCCCCCACGAGGTCCGGTCCAACGCCCTCGAAAGGGCCCCATACTAGGCTCTCTGGCCTGTGGGTTGCGACATACTTCGTCGCCGCATTCAGGCGGTCCGCCAGTGGACTCTTCGGCGCCTTCGGCCAGAAACCCGACCACAGATCGTAGGTTCGGCGGCCAAGCAACAGATCGCAGGTCTCGCCGTACATCGCAAGGACTTTCTCTAGCCCAGCAGGCGTGCGATACGGCGCGGTCCAGTCGCCGTATGGGAAGTCGCCGTCGCCCGGACCGTCGGAAACCTGGATAACGCCGTCCAGCGAAATATGTTCCATGATTTTGAGTTTGCGCATGCTGAATCTCCTCTACAGGTTTGTGTCGCTGCGTCAGCCGGGCTAGTTGCCCCGCCCGTAACTACTACGACGAACGGCGGAACCGGACTTCGACAAGTTGTCCAGGAGAATTTTAGGTTCTTAGGTTCGAGTAGCGGTGTTGCACTCCTTGCCTACCTGCAGCAACCGTAGCGTTTTACCCATTCGCCCCGTTTGGCCTGTTCCTCACCTCCATGCCGTGCCGAGATTTGGGCTGCCCGGCACGTGAATCGGTAACGCCAAGTCGGCATGTCGCCAAGATTCCAGACGACAACCAAATTCATTGTCCCATGCCCGTTTATCGAATCCTAATCCGGCCACATCTCCGAGAAGCCGACTTCTGGCCCCTTGATTGTGCGTCGTTAAACTTCCGAGTTGCTCGTCAAGCACTCACAGCGAGTGGAGGGGTACAGTCGCAAAGCCTAGTGGTCGCGACCGAGGATACGCGCGAGACTCCTCGCGCGGCGTGAAAACGCAACGCGTCGGATTGTGCCACACGGGCCACGG
>Ga0209577_10001036_pt1 | contig 27835 bp, 19 predicted proteins | sample GraSoiAngelo_109_FD_185874 | JGI IMG/M metagenome (GOLD analysis project Ga0209577, IMG submission 185874) | Grasslands soil microbial communities from the Angelo Coastal Reserve, California, USA - 14_0903_12_20cm (SPAdes) (version 2) | ecosystem: Environmental > Terrestrial > Soil > Grasslands...
ATCGGAAACCCAGAGGGCAACGCTACGGGTCCCCCGGTGGTGAGAAAAATATGGTCGCCGGTGTAGCTGGCCACGAATTCATTGAGGAGTGTCGGCGAAATATTCGCGTTCAGGCGAGCCACGAAGCTTGACCCTGGACCCACGAAGTTTGTCGTGACGTTTTGGAAATTGGTAGTTCCGTTGCCCCACAACGGGCTCGGCACAACCGTCTGCCAGGAATCATGTATGTAACGGAACGTTAGGCGATAGTTGTTGGTGAGGTTGTGGTCAATACGAATGAGTTCTTCCCGCCAGGTGGTTGGTGTCGAGATCGTCTGATGGAATGCCGGGAAGCCACCTACAGTAAAGCCGGGAATGGCCTTGGGAATCAGCGCCAGGAGTGCGGTGCCGACTCCGCTCGGCGTAACACTGTTGTTCGGGAAAGTTGTGAGCGTGGCTGCCCCAGGGTTCGTTGCAGGGCAATCCGGAAATGCCGTATGCGTGAAAGTCGTGGTTGTTTGTCCGGTCGGGATCGCGGGACAAAGGTCGCTGAAGTCACCGGTTCGCTCGGCATCTGAGGGAACATTCGGCGTGGTAGACACGTCTGACGAGGGAGCCGACGAGGTATTGCTTTCCTTCCGCCATTCCTCAGAGAAGAAGAAGAACGTCTTCTTTTTGTCCGAATTGTAACGGTTGGGGATAAAAACCGGACCACCAATGGTGTAGCCATAATCGTGCTTCTTATAGGATGCCTTCTTGGCGGTCGGATCCGCTCCTTCTGCCCAGGATTTGGCGTTGAAGAAATCATTGCGCAGATACTCGAACCCACTGCCGTGGAAGGAGGTGCCGCCGCTCTTGGTCTCCACTTCCACAGTGCCCGAGCCGTTGCGGCCGTACTGCGCGCCGTAGTTCGAAGTCAACACCTTAAATTCGGCGATAGCCTCTGGATTTGGATAGACGTTGAGGGTGGCATTGCTGCCGTTATCCATGTTGTCACCACCATCGAGCTCCCAGTTGTTGTACTCGGTGCGGCCGCCGTTCATGCTGTAAGCGACGTTGCCATAGATGCCGACCTTGCCTTCATCCGAACCGGTCTGGTTGACGACTCCAGGAGTCAGAGTGACGAGCTGGGTGAAATTGCGGCCATTCAACATGAGCTGATCGATTTGTTTGCCGGTCACGGTTGCGGTGAGGGCGGAAGATTGTGTTTCCACCTGCGCTACGCTTTCCCCAGTTACCTCGACTACTTCCGTAACCACACCAACGGTCAACAGCACGTCGACGCGGATTTTCTGTGCCACGTCCAACACGACTTTCGTAGCTGAGTATTTTTGGAAGCCTTTGGCTGTTACCACGATGTTGTATGTGGCCCCTGCCAAACCAGGAACCACGTAGGCACCGTCAGAGTTCGTGGTGGTGGTGCGCGTCAGACTACCCGCGGTGTTCGTGATCACCACTTCCGCGCCGACGACGGCAGCGCCGGACTTGTCGGTCACAGTCCCGCTGATGTAACCGGTGTCCTGGGCGGGCGAAGCGAGGGGGAGGGCCAGCCCAACGACCAGCACGCCGAGCCACAACCAAGCTGCTCCCAAATTATTCATTCGGTTTGTGGAAAGGTTTGAATGTTCCTTCACGTTAAGACCTCCAAGAAAGGCTCGAATTGGGGGAGACGTGGAATGCAAGGCCCTGCGCAGAGGGTTGAAGTGGCACCCCTGAAGCCACCCCGTGCAGAAAGCTCCCTGATCGGACACAGCCTCCACCACTCGACGACCGCAGGTAACGCACCGAAGCTGTTTATTAAAACGAGTTAGTAGTGCATTTAATGGTTGGTGTCAAGCGAGAAATTTGTCCCCAGGTGAGATATAGCAGGTGCGGCTGCGGAAACGGATCAAACAGGTGGCGTTTTACGGGACCAAACTGCAGAGGCTTCTTGATATCTCGTTTGGACTGCCGGACACTAAATGCTGATGCGCGCACAATCCTTCAATCGCCACTCATTGGCAGGAGTTCTGGCGATGAGTCTCCTCTCGGCTGCCGTCAGGCCCGCTCGTGCGCGGCTTGCGACAGAAGCAGGCGCAGCGCAGCAATCCACGTCGTCGCCGGCTATTGCGAAGAAGCGGATGGATCCGCAAGCCTGGTTTGCCGAAGGGCAGACAGCGCTTCAGAGCGGGGACCTCGACGCGGCAGAAGCGGCCTTTCGCCAGGTGCTTAAAGCCGACCCGCGTGCGGGCTCGGCCTATTCCAATCTTGGCGTGATCGCCATGCGCCGCAAGGATTGGGACCACGCGATCACGCTCCTGCAGAAGGCCGAGAAACTCGAGCCAAAGTTGGCTGGAATCCGGCTGAATATCGGTCTCGTCGAATACCGGCGCGGCAATTATGCCGCCGCAATCGCACCGCTGTCCTCCGTCTTACGCGACCAACCGGACTCGCAACAAGCGCGTTACCTTCTGGGACTCTGTCAGGTCTTTACGAAGAAATATGCAGAGGCCGTGACGGTGCTCGAACCTCTGTGGCCCCAAAAGTCCGATGACGTGTTGTATCTCTATCTGATCGATATTGCCGCAGTGGAGTCCGGCCAAAAAGAGCTCGACGAAAAAATCCTCAGCCGCATGATCGAGGCAGGCGGAGGAACGCCGGAATTTCACCTCATCATGGGAAAAGCATTTCTGAACCGCTCCGAAGTCGGCGAAGCCAAGGCGGAACTGGAACGCGCCGCCGGCGGTAACCCTAACCTTGCCTATCTGCATTTCAATCTGGGTATCACCTATATGCGTTTGGGTGAAAACGAGCGAGCCGAAGCCGAATTTCACCGCGATATCGCACTGGAACCAGATCTCGCCGACAACTACGAACAGCTTGGCGTCCTCTATTCGCGTATGCAAAGGGACGAGGACGCGGAGAAAGCATTCCACGAGGCGCTAGATCGGGATGCCAAGAGCGCAGGAGCATACCTGGGGATGGCAAAACTGTATCAAAAACAGAAAAAGCCACAACCGGCATTGAGAATGGTCGATACAGCGCTGCGCCTCTCGGCGGATATCTATGGCGGCCACTTCCTGCGAGGACGAATCCTGATGCAGCTGGGTCGGCAAGAGGAAGCGCGTGTGGAGTTTGCGGCCGCGCAGAAGGGCATGGAGGGCCAGTTGAATAAGGAACGAGAGTCGCGAGAGGACGATCGGGTGCCCAACCCTGAGCTGACTCAGCAGCCGCAATAAGAGGCGAGCTGTTCACGAAAAATCAGAGGGCGGTGCTTGCCAGGGTCCGCGCGCCTGCTCGATGGCTTCTGCGACCGCAAGCACTGACTCATCTTCAAACGGCCGACCAATCACTTGCACGCCGATGGGCAGTCCTTCCTTCGAAACGCCGGCGGGAACGGACGCGCCGGGAAAGCCGCTCAAGTTCAGCCACTGCGAAAACCGCATGGTGTCGCGATATCCCGTGCCGGGGAGATAGTTTCCCTGGCCGTGGCGAAACGCCGGACTTGTGGAAACCGGGGAAAGCAGAACCGGCGTGTCCCGCATTTGGCGCAGGATTTCAGCCCGGAGAAGGTCCCGATCCTCGCAAGCCTTCGTGAATTGCTTGAGAGTAATTTGATTTCCAGAGGTTGCGCAAGCGAGATACTCGCGAAACAACGGGCTGATTTGATCTTTACGGCCGGCAATGCTATCGCTGAACAAATTGCCGATCACCGGGCCAAAGAAAAACCACCACAGATCGATCGCGCGATCGAGTCCATCAAGCCGGAAAGGCTCAACGGTGAAGCCTCGCTCGCCGAGTAATTTTGCGGCCCGCTCGACGGCCGCGCGCGTCTCCGCAGTCGCGACACCGAGCGCGTCGCTCTCCAGAATTCCGATGCGCATGCCGCGCACCTCACCCTCTCGGTACGCGCGCAACGGAACCGGCGCGGAGAGCGCATCGCCTGCGTCCGGTCCGGCCATCACTTCGAACAGCGAACGCACATCCGCGATGGAGCGGGCCATGGGGCCGGCGACGCCAATCCAGGAAAAGGCGCCGGCGCCCGGCGGAAAATGTCCCGTAGCAGGAATGCGGCCGGGCGTGGGCTTCAATCCGCAGATTCCACAAAAATGCGCGGGCACGCGAATCGAGCCGCCGCCATCGCTGCCGACGCCGCCCGCCGAACAGCTGGAGGCAATCGCGGCCGCTTCACCGCCGCTCGAGCCGCCTGCGGAGCATGTCAAATCCCACGGGTTGCTTGTTTTTCCAGTGAGCAGGTTGTCGGTTTCGTAGGCCATTAAGAATTCTGGAGTGTTCGTATTCCCGACGAGGATGGCGCCTGCTGCTTTTAATCTTGAAACAAGCGGAGCGTCTTCCTTTGGAACGTAATCTTTGCGCAGCAGAGAACCGGCAGGGCAGGGCCAGCCAGAAACGTCGATGCAGCTCTTAATAGTGAGCGGTACACCATGGAGAGGTTCGAGTCGATCGCCGCGCAAAACAGAACTTTCCGCCGCGCGCGCCTTCTTGCGGGCTCCCTCGGCGTCCAGATGGACAAACGCATTCAGCTTCGGCTCCAGCCTCTCGATGCGTTTAAGATGGAGTTCGACGATTTCGACGGGAGAGACTCTCTTGGATCGAATTTCCTGGCTGATTTCCGCCAAGGCGCGATAGGGGAAGAAGCTCATGGCTTGATGAGCGAGAGTAAGCGTACACCCGGTGCGGGTCAAGGCAGGCGACGAAAGGCGCAACTCGGGGCGCATAAAAACGGTTGACGATGCGTAGAGCAGCCGGGAGAATTCCAATTGCGCCCGCTTGGGCAGTACTTGGAATTCGGGTATTCCGCGCGGACAGGAAGAATTATTTTCATGCGTTCAACTCGGCAGCATGCAGTGGGCGTGATTTTCGCTTGTTCAATCCTGATTTGCAGTGCCGCGATATTGGTGCGTTCCAGCGCACCGTCCGCACAGGAGCAGGCCGCGGCTACAAAGAAGTCCGGGTCGTCGGGCGGCGGGATTGTGGAAGCCTATCGTTTCAATACCCTGGGCGTTGCCTACATGAATCAGCAGCGCCCCGGGGACGCGCAAAAATACTTTGAGCAAGCCCTCCAGACCGACCCCAAATTTGCAATCGCCCGGCTGAATCTGGGCGTTTCTCTGCTCAGCCAGCAAAAGCTGGAGCCTGCGCGCGCGGCACTCGAAGCGGCAGCGCAGCAGCTTCCCAAGGATGCTTACGCTTGGTACAACCTCGGACTCGCCTACAAAGACCTCGGGGAGTCGGAGAAGGGCATCGCCGCTTTTCAGCACGTCACACAGATCGCGCCCAACGAACCTGACGCCTGTTATTTTGTCGGCTACCTGAACGCCCAGCTGCAGAAATATGACCAAGCCATCGCGGCGTTTCAGAAGGGGCTGGCCCTTGCTCCGTTTCATGCTTCGTCGGAATTCGGCCTGGCGCGCGCATTTCAGAGGAAAGGCGACGCTGCTGCCGCGCGCGAACACCTGACACGTTTCCAGAAAATCACGACGGAGCATCTCGGAGCGCCGTTTGGTGCAGGTTATGGTGATCAAGGCCGCTACTCACTCGCGGAGTTGCCGCTGAGTTCGGCTGTTGATGTTCCGGCCGCGATTCCAGTGCGATTTACGGCGGAAGCGAATGCGTTTGTGTCAAAAGGTGCAGGCGGCGGTGTCGAGATCGGACCGGGCACCGGCGCGTGTTTCTTTGACTACGATGGCGATGGCAAGCCCGACCTTATTCTGGTGAGCGGGGCGGCGGACGGCACCAGCCGCTTGCTACGCAATCTGGGCGATGGACGATTCGACGATGTGACGAAGGAAGCGGGCATCCATCTCACCGGCAGCGGCTTCGGATGCGCGGCCGGCGATTTCGACAATGATGGTCACACCGATCTCGCTATTTGTTTGGGTGACGGCGTCCGGCTGCTGCGCAACAAGGGAGATGGCAAGTTCGAAGACGTGACCCAAGCGGTGGGGATCCGCAGGGAAAAAGGCTGTGTGGGCGTGACTTTTGTGGACTACGATCACGACGGCGACCTTGATCTGTACATCACAACGGCGCCCGATTCAACTGCACCGGAAGCGCCAGCCCACAATGTTCTTTGGCGCAACAATGGGAATAGCACGTTCACGGATGTCTCCGCGGAAACGGCGCTCGGTTTTGCGGCCACAGGGGCTGGAGTCGTCATTACCGATTTTAACAACGACCGCGCCGTGGACTTCGTCATCGCGGGCGGGCAGGCGGGGGCTTCCATCTATCTCAATCCCCGCGAAGGGAAATTCACGCCGCTCGGTGGCATCGATTTCACCAAGGAGAAGTTGCCGCCGGCGGTGGGCGTGGTGGCCTTCGACTTCGATAAAGACGGCTGGATGGATCTAGCGTTCACGCACGCGGGCGCGCCGGGAATCAGCTTGTGGCGAAATGTGGAAGGAAAGCGGCTAGAGCGCGTTTCGCTCCCCGATTTAGGCTTGCAGAAAGGCTGGGGAATTGCCGCGCTCGATTACGACAATGACGGCTGGCTCGATCTGGTCGCCGCGGGAGAGTCGAGCAGCGGAGCGGAACTCCGCCTGCTGCGAAACCTGGGAAGCAACGGCTGGGCCGACGTCAGCAAGGATGTGCACCTCGATGCGGTCAAGCTGAACCGACCGCGAGCGATCGCGGTTGCGGATATCGATGGAAATGGCGACGCGGACTTGGTCGTGACCCAGCTTGGCGGCCTGCCGCTTGTTCTGCGCAATGAGGGCGGCAATCAGCACAATTGGATGAGCATCGAGCTCAAGGCCCTCAACGACAACAAGAGCGGGATCGGGACGAAGGTCGAACTCTACGCCAGCACGCTGTATCAAAAGTGGGAAGTGGTCGGTGCGTCGGGCTATCTCGGCCAGAACGCCGCGCCAATTCTTGCCGGCCTCGGTTCGGAGCACAACGCCGAAGTCCTTCGGTTGCTGTGGCCGACGGGCGTGCCACAAGACGAAATAAACCTGGCCGCGAAGAAAGTGCAAAGCATCACCGAACTGGATCGGCGCGGGAGTTCATGCCCCGTTTTGTTTTCCTGGAATGGGCGCGAGTATGAATTCATTGCGGACATGATCGGTCCAGGCGTGGTCGGCCACTGGGTCGCGCCCCGGGAGCGGGACGTTCCCGATCCCGATGAGTACTTGAAGGTGCCTGCGCGCAGCGTGAAGGCTCGGAACGGCCTGCTCAGTTTCCGGTTCATGGAGCCGATGGAAGAAACCGTGTATCTCGATCAGGTGCGGCTGGTGGCCATCGATCATCCGGCGGCGTATGAAGTTTTTCCCAATGAGCGATTCGTAAGCGCGCCGCCTTTTCCAGAGTTCCGCGTGATCGCCAGCCGCGACGCGCACGCACCAATCGGCGCGTGGGACGACAAAGGGAATGACGTGCTGCCGCTGATCTCCAAGCGCGACCGCACCTACGTCACGAATTTCGAAGAGGTGCCATTTGTGGGATTCGCGAAGCTGCATTGGATTGAACTCGACCTCCCTGAATGGGATGCGCAAAAACCGTTGCGATTGATCATCGATGGCTACACCGATTACTTCACCGCGACTTCGATGTACGCGGCGGATCAAGCGGGAATCAAAGTGATTCCACCGTATGTGGAGGCCCTCGATGCGCAAGATAAGTGGGTGCGTGTCCTGGAAGATATGGGTTTTCCGGCGGGACTCGAACGGACCATGGTTGCGGACTTGACCGGCAAGCTACCTGCAGGAACACGGCGGATTCGTATCGTCAACAATCTGAAAGTGTATTGGGACGCGATTCGAATCGACCAGACACCAGATGCACAGGATGTGCGCGTGGCGCAAGTGCCCCTTGCAAGGGCGGCGCTCGATTTCGTCGGCTATCCGCGCGAGACGCGACTGCGGCCGGCGAGCGACACGATCTATTCGTATTCACACCGGAGCATGACCGGTCCTTACGCGCGCGCCGCAGGAAACTACACGCGCTACGGCGATGTGTATGGCTTACTGCGCGCCCGCGATGATCGCTTCGTGGTTTTCGGCTCCGGTGAGGGACTGAAGCTCGACTTTGACCCCAAGCAGCTTCCCGCGCTGCCGGCCGGATGGGTTCGCGACTATTTCTTTTACGCCGATGGTTTCGAAAAGGATCTCGATTTCTACGCGGCCCATGCCTTTACCGTCGAGCCGCTACCGCGTCATTCATTGCTGCCGTATCCGTATCCAGAGGGCCGCGATTATCCGGCCGATGCGGAACATCTGGGCTACCAGTTGGAGTACAACACGCGATCGCGTTCGGAACGCATGCCGCCGAGCCTGCGCTACCAGTATTCTTCGCCGCACTGAGGTGGCGCACTCAGCCCCATAGCACCGGTACCCACGCTCGATCCCGCGCACTCTGTGCGATGGCTTCGCAGAGCAGCAACTCGTGGTTCCCGTTTGCAAATGTCGGGAAGGGCCGGCGCGCGTCGAAGTCTCCCGTATCCAGGTATCCATAAAAATCGCGGAAGAGCTGAACGAACGTATCGGGATATCCTTCGGCGTGACCTCCGGGATACGCCGCGAAGCCACGGGCGGCCGGACTCAGCAAAGCGGGATCTTTGGGAAGCACCTCGCTCGCGCGGTCGCGACGTCCGATCCAAAGCGTGTTCGGAGATTCAGAATTCCAGGCGAGTGAGCCTTTGCTGCCATCGATTTCGAACCACAGACTGGCCTTACGGCCGGCGCTGACCTGCGAAACGGTCATCACGCCGCGCAGATCCTCTTCGAAGTGCAAGAGGACCGAGGCGTAGTCGTCCGTGGTGATCGGAACATCGTCGTGTTCGACATTCGAGGCTTTCTGAAACGTCTCGACGCGGCCGCGCGGGCGGTGACGAACGGGCAAGACGGTTGCCAGGTCCGCACACACTTCCGTAACTTTCCGCCCGGTAATCCACATCATTAGGTCCAGCCAGTGCGTGCCGATGTCGGAAACGGCGCGGAGCTCGCCCCCCAGCTTTGGGTCCAGCCGCCAGTTCCAGTCGGTCGGGAAGAGCAGCCAATCCTGTAGAAAACTTCCATGGACTAGGCGCGGCTGGCCGATCACGCCACTGGCCACGGCGACCTTTGCTTCATGGCATAGCGGGTAGTAGCGGAGGTTGTAAGCCACGCCTCCCACGCACCGGCGGTCTCTTGCGAGCTTTACCAGCATTTCCGATTCGCGCGAATCCATTGCCAGAGGTTTTTCGCAGAGGACATGTTTTCCAGCACGCAGCATGCGGCTGGCCTGCTCGAAGTGCACATGATTCGGTGTGCAAATGTGCGCCACACTGACGTCGGGATCTTCGGCCAATTCGTCGAGCGAGGCGTAGGCGCGCTCGAGGCCCAATGACTCGCAAACCTCTTCACTGCGCTCGCGGGAACTGCCGAGCATGCCGCGCACGAGAACTCCGATTCTTCGCAAAGATTCCAGATGCGCTCTGCCCACGAATCCCATGCCGATCACCGCTGCAGTTTGTTTCATAGTCAAAACTCTCTCTTATTCAAGTTTTCCGCTCGGTCGTTTTCACCACAGGTTGCAAGGTACCAGCTTTCGGAGGGTCCACAATCGGAATTTTAGGAACTGGAGATTTGGACATATCCGGCCTCCAGGGGTAGCATGCTCGGCAAGGAGATACCCGTGTCCACCCCGCAAAGAAAGCTTTGGCATATCGTTATTGTACTGGCTGTCTGCATGCTAACGGCAATACCGTCCGGGGCCGATGACGCTCGGTCGGAGAACGTTGATAGCCAAACGTTTTTGCGGCGAAATCTGACTCCAGCGGGTCCTCCGGCAAGTGCTTCCGCCGCTGCGGTGGAAAAACTGCTTGGCCAAATGACCCTGAAAGAAAAAATTGGCCAGATGACGCAACTCGAAATCGGCATGGTCAGCGATGGACAGGGCCAGTCCCTTCGAATCAATTCTGATAAATTGCACAAAGCCGTGGGCGAATACGGTGTGGGCTCCATTCTCAACGTGAATGACGAAGCCTTGCCCGCACAGAAGTGGCACGAGATTATCCGCGGCATCCAGGAAGAGGCGAGGAAATCCCGGCTGCAGATCCCGGTACTCTATGGCATCGATACCATCCATGGGCCGAATTACGTAATTGGTGGCACTCTTTTTCCCCAGCCTCTCGCCATGGCCGCGACGTGGAATCCGGAGCTGATGCTGCGCGGCAGCCAGATCGCCGCCGCAGAGACGCGCAAGGCCGGCATTCCATGGTCTTTTTCACCCGTGCTAGACGCCGGGCGGCAGCCGCTGTGGTCGCGTTTGTGGGAGACGCTCGGGGAGGATACTTATCTCACGACGGTGATGGGTGTGGCTACGGTTCGCGGTTATGAAGGCAGTGATCTTTCGAGCCCCGGCAGCATCTCTGCTTCGTTGAAACACTATGTGGGGTACAGCTATCCCAGTACCGGCGGTGATCGCAGCCCTGCGCTCATCCCGGAAATTACTTTGCGCGAATACTTTCTTCCCACGTTTGCCGCGGCTGTGAAAGCAGGCGCTCACACGGTGATGGTGAATTCAAGCGAAGTGAACGGAATCCCCGGCCACGCCAACGGCTATTTGCTCAAAGACGTTTTGCGAGACGAACTGGGCTTCGAGGGATTCGTGGTCTCTGACTGGATGGACATCAAGAAACTTGTTGGTGTGCACCACATCGCGGCAAATGAAAAGGAAGCTACGCGTATCGCGATCCTTGCTGGAATCGACATGAGCATGGTGCCGAGCGATTACAGCTTCGGCAATCTGTTGCTCGAACTGGCGCAGCAAGGGGAAGTGCCCGCAAGCCGCATCGATGAAGCGGTGCGGAGGATTCTCACGGTGAAGTACCAGCTCGGGCTTTTCGACGATCCGCTGCGCGGGATCGATTCGAAAACGGTAATCGGCTCACCGGAATCACGGCAGGTCAGCCTGGAGGCCGCGCGCGAGTCTATCACTCTTCTGAAAAACGAAAACCACATGCTGCCGCTTGCCAAGACGGCGCACGTTCTCGTGACCGGCCCCGACGCCGATTCCCTGATTCCGCTGAACAATGGATGGAGTTATACGTGGCAGGGCGACCGCGCGAACATGTATCCCAAGGATCGCGCGACGATCCTCAAAGCCATTCAGGAAAAAATCGGAGCCGCCAACGTGACGTATGTTCCCGGCGCCACCTACAACAAGGAAGTCGACATCGCCAAAGCCGCAGAAGCGGCATCAAAAGCAGATGCCGTGGTGATTTGCGTCGGAGAATGGGCCTATGCGGAAACCCCGGGCAACATCCCCGATCTCACACTACCTGACGCGCAGCTCTTCCTCGCACTGAAAATCATGGAGACGAAAAAACCCGTGATCCTGGTGCTGACCGAGGGTCGCCCGCGCATTATCAGCCGCATTGCAGATCCTGCGATGGCCATCTTGATGGCTTACAACCCTAGCAACGAAGGTGGGCAGGCCATCGCAGATATTCTATTCGGCGACGTGAATCCTAGTGGCAAGTTGCCCATTACCTATCCCCGCTCGACAAACCGGCTCTTCACCTACGACCACAAAGTATTTGAAGGGGAGGACTGGGGGGAAGGCAAAGCGCTGGCCGCACCGCAATTCGAATTTGGATCGGGTTTGAGCTACACGAATTTCTTGTACTCCGATTTGCACGTGGTCCCGGCAACAGCTTCGGCGAGCCAGTCCGTGCGCGTGGACGTGACCGTGAAGAACAGCGGCGGCCACGCCGGCAAGGAGGTCGTTCAACTGTACTTGAACGAATGCTTCGCGAGCGTGACGCCACCATTGAAGCGGCTCAAGCGATTCGCGAAAGTCCTGCTCCAGCCTGGCGAGAGCCGCCAACTCTCATTCGAATTGACGTCCGACGACTTGTCCTTTATCGGCGCAGACAATAAGCGCGTTGTCGAGCCCGGCGTGTTCGACGTGCGAATCGGCGGACTCCAGCAAACTTTCGAATGGAAATGAATCGTGTACACAGAATTCTGACCGCTGAACTGCCAGGAATCCTGCGCTAAGGTTTGCGGGATTCCTGGAACGCCTCTGGCGGATCTCGGTAGCACTCCTTCCAGAAGTTTTCGGGAGAAAGTGTGCCGGAGGTGAACTGCTTCATGGTTGCCAGCGTAGCCCCCACGATGCCACCGTCCGCCGAATCGAAGATTACGACGACTCCTTCGACCGCCGAAGTCGATGCAGTGGTATCTGTCGTGGGTTTCTGAAAAAGGGAGCTAGCGAAAGCGAGTTTGCCGCGCGCGTCCGTTTCCTTGGGGTCCTGCGAGACGGGCTGCACAGTAAAGATCTTCACTGCTTTTCCCTTCAGGGGCCCCCAATCTCCGGGAAAAAGACTATTTTCTTCGCGCACAATCCGGAACGCCGCTACTTTTTCCACTGGGTCTACGGCGCCAGGCGCTTTGAGCCGCGCCATGATGAATTCCGACAACTCAAGATTGTTTCGGCGGATATACCCGCGCGCAGGGCCGGAGATTTGCACGTGCATCCACTCGCCTTCCGCGTCGAGGAATTCGAACTCATCCTCGGGGGCAGCGTTAAACAGTACGCGCGCCCCTTCGGCGGGCTTCGCGAGCACCGGCGCGCCCGGCTTTTTCACCACCACCAGGTTCAAAGGGTGCGCCTGGTTCTTCTGGATTTCCTGCAAGCCCTGAAGTTCCGCGTTCAATTCCCTCATGCGTTTTTCCTCGGCTTCACGATTGGACCGCAGAGAGCCCAATTCATCGGTCGTGGTTCCCGACTTTGCCGCAGGATTTGCCGTCGTGGGAATTTGAACCCCGGGGATGCCGCCAAGATCGAGCTTCGGTTTCGGAGCGGAGATAGTAGCGCTCGAAAGCGAGCGCGCCACGGAAGACGCTGGCTTGCCGCCGAAGTTTTCTTGCAACCGGTCCAAGAGATCAAGCTCCAAGCGCCCATTGGACGGCAGCACCTGGTAACCGGATTTCGCAGGATCTTTGTCTGCGTACCACGCCGTAATTTTGGCGGTGACACGCACAATTGTGCCGCCCGCCGTTCCCGGAAGCAGGTCGATTGCGAATTGATAAAAGGCGCGCTCATATAGATTGAGCGGCTTGTCTCCGGTCGCCACGAAGCCGTCCACGATCGGGAGCTTTTGGCCGGAATACGCCTGCAGGTCTTTCAGCGCGCTCTCGACTTCCTCCGAGGACTTCGGAAACGCGCGAGCGTAAGGCAAAGCTTGAGGAAGAACTGCCGCCGTCAACAACAAGCTGAGGACTCCACCGAGTCCGCCCATTCGAATCGTTGAATTGAGGAATTTCCGTCCCGGTCTTTTCACGGAAGAGTTTCCAATTGATCCACGGGCATCCATCCGCGCTGGCCGTCCGGTGTTTCCACGCCGTACCAGTGCGGTGTGACGATCACCACGACGACTTCCGTATATGCCGCGAGGGCCTTCACCTTGGCGGCCGCGCGGAAGGGAGCGGCTTTGAGGTCCGCGCCCGGCGCCTTCACTCTGCGCTCCACTTCGTGCCGCATTGCACTGATGCGCTGTTGCAGGTCTTGCACAGAAGATTGCGCCGCAGCCAGACGCGTGGTCTCGTCTTCCCGCTGGCGGATCGCCGTTTGCCGCACGAGTTCCGCACTATCGCGTCGGCGCTTGGCGTCGGCGGCCTCCTGGGCGGCAAATTGAATGGCCTGAAGATGTTCTTGAATTGCTTTGAACTCGCTGGATTCTACCGTGCCGTCCGACGCGTGCACTCTGCGATGTGCGGTCTCGACAAAAATCGCAGCGATGTGGATTCGGGTGTGAACCTCACCCGCGCTAGTCACGACATAGCGAACCGCTATAGTTCCCATGTCTTCACTCTCGCGAAAATGGCGAGGCGCAACCACATCCTTGCGAATCTTATAGAAAACCCGGCCCGGTCCGTTCCACGGCTCGAACAAAGGAGTCGAGGCCGCCACCGTGGCACCGGTCAGAGTCGGTTCCTTGTCAAAGACATGAGTCCCGTGAATGATCTGGTCCTCTAGGACTTCGTTAAGCGCTTGAATAACCTCGGCGGAAGAGCCTGAAAGTTCAGCCGAGAAACCAGGACTTGGAATTTGATCGCCGCGTGGGCTGTTGGCACGGGTAGGAACTCCCGATAGGCATGCAAATACAAAATAACAAATGAAAATCCGCCAATGTCGCTCGCCGCAGTTCCCGCTCTGCATCCTAATCCCAGGGTGTTTCAAACCCGCTCCTTTGGAATCCTCTCTTGGGATTCCTCCTGGACTTTGTGGCGGAGCAAACTTTGCGGCGGAGCAAACTTTTGTTGCCGCCGCTCCGCGAGAGTAGCACTTTTTCTTACTTCTATCTGCATAGGATTGTAAAATCCGACCGAGCAATTCCAAAGAGGTAGAGAGAAGCCGAACAATTCCATCATTCTCGGTCATCCCCGGACGTTCCGGAATTGATTCGCAGTGCTAAGATGGCAAGGAAAGTGCCAAATGTAGGCAAGGAGTTAGTACCAGAACCATAAAATTATAAAAATTCTTGCAATAAGAATAAGAAAACTCTTGCATTCGAATTTTTGTGGGAGTAGCATCCGCCCCGGTTCAGGGACTCGAGGATTAGGCACTCTTTTCTTCACGGAGAAAAGGGAGCCCTTCTCTATGGGCGCACGGTTTAAAGGTTGTTTTCGTTTGCCGACTATCGAAGCGTTAGACGCTCGCAGTGCTGTAGGTGTATCTACTCCTTATCCCTTCCAAGCCGTTCGAAGTGGCATCTTTCCGACTACAACAAGAAGCAATCGTCCTGCAGAGGAGGCGATATGTTCCACTGGGCTTCATCGTCGATGAAGAGGAGGATGCCGTGGCTTGCATCCTTGCTTGTCTGTGGTTTCCTGGTTCTCGCATTTCTATTGATTGACAGCCATTCCGCTTCCGCACTGCCCATCCCGGCAGGCAAGGTTTATGCCATCCCGGCTTTCGCGCGGAAGTACGGCATGCCGTGTTCGGCCTGTCACGAAGCCTGGCCCAAGCTGAACAACTTTGGGCAGTTGTTCAAGGACAACGGCTACCAAATGGGGAACGATCGCGACGCTCCCATCTTCCAGCAGCCGGCTTATTGGCCTGTGTCTTTTCGCATGACGCCGCAGTGGCATCGCGTGAGTGTGGACCGTGCGGACATCAACGATCCCGCGACTGGTAGCATGACCGAAGGGCGGCTTACAACCCATGGTTTTGATCTTTCCGGTATGGACATCCTCACGGGCGGTACGCTGGCCAAGAACATCAGCTTTTTACTGGTGCCCGCTGCAGAGAGTGACGCCGTTTTCGGCTTTGAATCTGCAAACGTCCGCTTCAGCAATCTCCTGAAATCGAGCTGGCTCAACATCAAAGTGGGCAAGTTTGAACTCGACAACATGATCTCCGAAAAGCGCATCATGACGCTTTCAGACTTTGGCGGCTATCAGATTTATCACTACCAGCCGGTTACGGAATTGGTAACCCCTCCAACAACTCTGCCCTTCACATTCGGTCTGGGGGATAACCAAATAGGGGCGGAGTTGTCGGGTCATTCGAAGAACAGCTACACACGCTATTCGGCGGCTTTGTTAAGCAGCAATGACGGCAGCGTGGGCGTGCCCAACGGCCACGGCTATGATACCTACCTCACATTCAGCCAGGCGTTTGCGGCCGGGAGTCTTGGGCTGCAACGCGTCGGTGCGTTCGCCTATATTGGACGCGCTCCGACCTACCTAACCACGAGCTCGTTGTTGGCAGACGGGTTCGGTCAAAAGTCCTTCTATCGTGCGGGTTTCTTCGGTCTTTGGTACCTCAAGAAGCTGGACGTCATGACCATGTACACGCGCGGGGGCGACAACGTCTTCCTGGGGACGGGCACGCCGTCGTTCTCTCCTTTGCCCGCGGGCGCGCAGGGGCCGACCTGGAACGCCGGTTTCATCGAGACCCACGTCACCGTGAATCCGCAATTCATCCTCGTCAATCGCTACGAGCTGATCCGCATGTCGCGGCAAGCTCTGCCAGTCACCCCGGGGGTATTTGAACCGGGAGTGAGCGTTCCTTCTGCAAACTTTGGGGATATCGACGCGCTGGTTTTTGGATATCGCTACTACCCATTTATGTCCAGCCGCGCCGGCTTCGCCTTCCACAACGAGTATTCCGTCGTTCGCCAACGCGGCGTCGCGCCCGTCTCGGGCAGAGACTTAACCAACAACAGCCTGTTTATCGGCTTTGACTTTATCTTCTGAGGATGGTGGACAACGATGCGCGCAAATAAATCAATGCAGTGGATGTTTCTTGCAGCGGCGCTGCAGGTCCTGCCGTCTCTGGCGATAGCTCAACAAGGCGAGATTCACGTCGGAAAGGTCACCGGGCACGCCGATGCGGGGAAGCAGTTGTATTACCGTTTTTGCTGGGGGTGCCATGGCTTCCGGGGCGACGGCAACGGAGAAAACGGGCCATATCTTAATATTTTGCCGCGGAATTTCGTCGCGGCGACGTTCAAGTGCCGGTCCACGCCTACAGGCACTCTGCCCACCGACGAAGATCTCTACGATTCCGTGGGGCGAGGATTCACCAATTCAAACATGCCGGCATGGATTTCCCTCACCAAACAGCAGCGGGCGGACATGGTCGCTTTCATCAAGACCTTCTCGCCGCGCTGGAAGACCGACAAGTCCGGCGATCCGATCAATGTTCCTGCCGAACCCGCCGTCACCCTGGATAGCATCAAGCATGGAAAAGAGCTCTTCACCAAGCTGGAATGCTGGAAATGCCATGGGCAAGAGGGCCGAGGCGATGGACCATCTGCTTCAACTCTGACCGACAGCAATGATCAACCGATCCGCCCCTACAATTTTGCGGCGGGTTCGCGGTTCAAGTGCGGTACCACCAACCACGACCTCTACAAGATTTTCATGACCGGCCTGGATGGCACGCCGATGCCTTCGTTTGCCGACGTCATCAAGCCGGAAGACGCCTGGGATCTGGTGCACTACCTGCGCACCTTACAGGTCACCCACAAGAGTCCGGAGCTGGCCCTGTGGATGACTACCAAAGAAGGCGCTGAAATCGTTAAAGCGCAGAAGATCGTCGGCACACCGACGGGGGCCGATATCGAACAATAATTTCCAGACAAAAAATTGAGGAGGAGTAAGAGCATGCGAACCAAGCAGGCTTTTATGGCCGGAGTAGCCATTCTTGCCGCAGCTACGATGACCTCCGCGGTACCAGGTGGCGGCACCGTGAGCGGCAGGGTGACCTACGAAGGGACGCCAGCCAAGCAAAAGCCCATCGATATGTCCAAAGAGCCCAGCTGCGCAAAACAGTATGCGACGCCGCCGCCGACGGAAACGGTCGTAACCGGTCCGAACAACGCGCTGGAAAATGTAGTGGTGTACATTTCGGCGGGAGCTCCCGATGAGCCGCCGCCGTCACAAGCCGCGGTATTGGCGCAAAAAGGCTGCCGCTATTTGCCGCATGTCCTTGCTTTTCAGGTGAACCAGGAACTCAAGATTACCAACGAAGATCAAACCTCCCATAACATCCATCCGCTGGCTAAGATCAACCGAGAGTGGAACAAGTCTCAGCCGCCAGGCACTCCTCCCTTCTCCGAAAAGTACGACAAAATGGAATTCATTCCAGTGAAATGCAACGTCCATCCCTGGATGCACGGGACTTTTGCGGTCCTGAAGAATTCTCATTACTCGATTTCCGGCAACGACGGTGGCTTCACGCTCCCCAATTTGCCGCCGGGGAAGTACACGGTGACCGCCTTCCACGAGTCCTATGGCGACCAGACCCAGGAAGTGTCCATCGCTGACAGCGAAACGAAAAACGTAAACTTCGTCTTCAAAGCCAAGCCCTATTGAACCTCTTTCGCAACCACGGGGCGAGTCCTCCCAGAATGCGGATGGCTGGCGAAACGAAGAAATCTCGCCCGAATGAACTCAGAGCGGGAGCGCGGTGAGATGGGTAAGCTGTTTGCAGTCGTTCTGGTGATCATTGCGTTGGCGTCTGCGTATCCGATCGTCACCCATATTTACGTGATGCCGGAGGATATCTCCACCCACGGGCACCAGATTGATGAGCAGTTGTCCGACACCATGGCTGAGGCAGGGATCTCCTTTCTCCTTGCGCAGTTCGTCCTGGCGTTTTTCGTCTGGAAGTTTGCGGAACGCAAAGACGGCGGGAAGCTCAGAAATTTTCCAGGCGGCGCCAAAGTAATGGTGGCGGCCGCATTCATTCTCGTGGGTACGGAGGTCCTCGCCCTAGGTGTCTTTGGCCAACGAGCGTGGGCCAATGTCTATTTCACGCCGCCCAGGCCGGATGCTCTGCAGATCCAGGCGCAGGCAGGTCAATTCGCTTTTTACTTCCGGTATCCCGGCGCCGATGGGAAATTCGGCGCCATCCATCCCGACAAGATTGACGAAGGGAACCAGAATTATTTTGGCCTGGACCCCGCCACCGAAATCGAGTCGCGCGACGACATCGTCTCGGCCGAGTTGGCGATACCCGTCAACCGCGAAATCCACCTGATGATGCACGCAAAGGATGTGGGCCACTCTTTCTACGTTAGGGAGCTGCGTATCCAGCAGGACTTTGTCCCCGGTCTCGATCTCTCCGTGCATTTCACGGCGACCAAAACCGGAAGGTATGAAATTGTTTGCACCCAGCTTTGCGGACTGGGCCACTACAACATGAAGGCGTATCTAAACGTGATGGGCCAGGACGATTTCGAAAAATGGATGAAGCAGAAAGCGTCGGAGCTGTGAACTCGTAGTCCCAGCCCGCAGACCGACGTGTGGTCCGTTGCAGCCGGTCCGCGGACTTGCCCGAGCGAGGAGAGCAGATGGAAGAAGCTTCAGCCCAGGCCCACGTTCATGCGCCGCCGGAGGGATTCCTCCGGAAGTACGTCTTCAGCCTCGATCACAAAGTGATTGGAAAACAATACTACGCCCTTGCGCTCCTGGCCGTTTCTATGGGCATGGCGCTTTCCTGGCTGATGCGTTTTCATCTCGTCTGGCCGACAACGCGAATTCCCGGCTTGGAACTGCTTTCCAAAGCCGGCGCTCCGGGCGGCGTCATCACGCCGGAATACTACCTCTCGCTTCTCACCATGCACGGCACGCTGATGGTATTCTTCGTGCTCACCAACGCTCCCTTCGCGGCGTTCGGCAATTACTTTCTCCCGATCCAGATCGGCGCGGAAGACATGGCTTTCCCGCGCTTCAATATGGTGTCGTTCTGGACGACGCTGGTCGCGTTCCTGGTGCTGATCCTTGCGTTCGCCGTTCCGGACGGACCGCCGATCTCCGGCTGGACCTCGTATGCTCCGTTGAGTGCTGTCGGCAAGGATGCTGGGCCTGGCATGGGCTGGGGGATGAACCTCTGGGGGATTTCGATCGCCATTTTCTGCATCGGGTCCCTGCTTGGAGCCCTCAACTTCATCGCCACAACGCTCGACCTGCGCGCCAAGGGCATGACCCTGATGCGCATGCCGATTTGCACCTGGGCGTGGTTCATCACTTCCTGCATCGCTTTGCTGGCATTCGCCGTGCTCCTTCCCGCTTGCATACTTTTGATTCTGGACCGCACTGCCGGGACCAGCTTCTTCATTCCCTCCGGCCTGGTGGTAAGCGATCGTTTGCAGCCCCACTCGGGAGGATCGCCGCTTCTCTGGCAGCACTTGTTTTGGTTCTTCGGCCATCCCGAGGTTTACATTGCGATTCTGCCCTCGATGGGCATCGTTTCCCACATTCTGATCAACAGCATGCGCAAACCGCTTTTGAGCGCTCGCGTCATCATCTACTCGATGATGTCCATCGGCTTCCTGAGCTGGATGGTTTGGGGACACCACATGTTTGTCAGCGGCATGAATCCATTCTCATCGCTGCTCTTCTCGTTCCCCACGCTCACCATCACAATTCCGGCGACGATCATGACGCTGATATGGCTCGGCAGCCTCTACGGCGCAAACATTCGAATCAACGCGGCATCGCTCTTTGCGCTCGGGTTCATCTCCATGTTTGTCAGCGGCGGCGTTAGCGGATTTTTCCTGGCACAGCCATCCATTGACATCGTGTTGCACGCCACTTATTTCGTGGTCGGCCATTTCCACATGGTGATGGGCGTGGCGTCCATTTTCGGCGTGTTTGCTGGCACGTACTTCTGGTTCGGCAAGATGACCGGCCGCATGATGAACGAGACCCTGGGCCAGCTACATTTCTGGCTCACCTTTATCGGTACCTATTGCATTTTCATGCCGTTCCATTACCTCGGGCTGGTGGGCAACGTCCGGCGTTATTCGGCGTTTGTGAACGATTTCACGGGACCGCTGATGCCGCTGCACAAGTTCATCACCATCGCCGCTCTCGGCACCGGCGCGGCGCAACTCATCTTCATCTTCAACCTGATTTACAGTCGTTATAAGGGTGCGCCTGCTCCGGAAAACCCGTGGAATGGAACCACCCTCGAGTGGAGTGTTCCTTCGCCTCCACCCTGGAATAATTTCGGCGGCAAACATCCGGTTATTTATCACGACCCTTATCAGTACGATGTGAAGGGTTCGAAAGGCGATTACATCATGCAGGATTCGCCCGAATCGTCCGCCGGCTGAGGTGATGGGACGGATTCGGGGCGGAGACGAAAGAGTCTCCACTCCATGGCCTCCAAAGAGAACAGGAATACATGTCATCGACAATTTATGAGTCAGTGCGTATGCCGCCCACCGACTTGGGAGACTCGAAGCCTTCTTCGGCCAGAGTGACCAAAGTGCTCTACGGAGCAGGAGAAGCCTCGCGAAGCGGAATCTGGGTGGGCATCTTTGCGATCACCATGTCGTTTGCGGCTTTCACAAGCGCGATTTTTGTGCGCCAGGGATCCGCGGCGGATTGGACGCACATCGTCCTGCCGCCGATACTTTATGGAAATACGCTGGCGCTTCTATTGAGCAGCGCCACTCTGCAAATGGCGCGTCGCGCGATCGCTGCCACCCCGGCGGCGGAGTCCCGTGCCATTCGAAACGGGCTGAGCTGGCTCACGGCCACTCTCGCGCTCGGATTCGTTTTCATTGGCGGACAATACGAAGCTTGGCGGCAGCTTGCAGCGCAGGGCCTTTATCTTGCGACGAATCCCAACAGCTCGTTCTACTACGTGCTGACCGCGATGCACGGATTGCATGTGCTTGCAGGAATTGCGGCGCTGGTTTTTGTGATGAGCCGAATTGCTGTCAGCAGCACTGCGTTTCGAAAAAGTACGTTCGAGGCGACCGCGACGTATTGGCATTTCATGGGAGTTTTGTGGCTCTATCTTCTGCTCGTTTTGCGCACCAAGCTGTGAGCGTCTGGGAGGGGGAGGAACTGTGAGCGAGTCCGAAATGGCCGTGCACGGGCACGGCGGCGCGTTGATGGAAGAATCGCCTTATGCGATACCGTCACATAAATTGACAATCTGGTTATTTATAATTTCGGACGCGGTGACCTTCGGGGCCATACTGTTTGCGTACGGATATCTGCGCGTGGCGACTCCGGATTGGCAGACTCCGTTCAGGTCCGCGAGCATCATCAATGCGGCGATCATGACCTTCGTCTTGATCACTAGCAGCTTGACGATGCTCGGCGCGGTGGACGCTTCCAAGGCCGGAGACAGACCGAAAGCGCTCCGATTCCTGGCCTCCACTATGGTTCTGGGGCTTATTTTCGCGGGGCTGCATATCCATGAGTGGTTGGGCCTGTTTGACGAAGGCATCAAACTGAGTTCGGGACTTTTCGGCCAGGCATTTTTCAGCATCACCGGTTTGCACTTGCTGCATGTGATCACTGGGGTGGTGGTGCTGGCGGTGGTGGCGCGCAAGTATTCCAGCGGGAGCTTGACGCCGGGACACGTAGAAACGATCGGGCTGTACTGGCATTTTGTTGACCTAGTGTGGATGTTTGTCGTGCCGCTGGTTTATTTGACCAACATCGCGCGGTGACGCGAACGACTGCAAAAAAGGGACGAACGATGGCTGTTTCGGCAAATTCCGGAAACGTGATCGCGAAATATCTGCCGGTGTATTTTGTCCTTCTGGCAATTGCCGCGATCGAATTTTTTCTCGCGTATCGAAATTTCTCCACGGCTGGGCTGGTGCGCATCCTGCTCTTCCTGGCGATTTGCAGCGCGGCCCTGGGCTTGATGTATTTCATGCACCTGGCGCACGAGAAACGCAGTTTGTTTCTTTCGCTGGTTCCGGCCGCGATCTTCGTCCTGCTGATGTTGAATATGATCTGGTCGGACAGCATCCGCCTGCTGCACATGCGGCCGTTTGCGCACTGAGCGGGCGTCGAGGGGAAGCGGCGCTCAAGGGGCGCCGCGTCCCCCACGTTTCTCAAAGGTATTGACCGCACGGCACACGAGAGGGATACTCCGGGTGCGGACAGGGAATGAGCCAGTTGATGAAGCAAACTGCACGTATCATCACACGCGGGGCCGCACTGATTGCCGCGCTGGCCATGCCAGGGTTTGTTTGCGCGCAGAATTGCGCGCTCTGCTATACGCAGGCGGCCGGGGCTGGCTCCCGCATGATTGCGGCGCTCAAGAGCGGAATCCTGATTCTGGTCGCTCCTCCCATGCTGATCTGCCTGGGCATCGCCTGGATGGCCTACAAAAAGCGGAACCAGTTCAACGAAGAGTAAGCGCGGAATCCTTCCCGGCAGGCGGCTTTTAGAGGAAGTGTGACAGCGGGAGTAAAGACACGGGGAAATCTTAACGCAGAGTTCACCCCGGCCCGGTCGGGGGTAAACGCCACCGGCACCCGGGCACCACGCGAAAAGATTCTCCGGGCGCCGAATGCGGAGCACTGGGGATGAGCGTCGCCAGACAATCGAGGAAAGTCAAAAGTCGCACGCTCTTAAAAACCAAACCCAATGGGTGCGGCTTTTGACTTTGTTTTTTCTTGTTGCTAACGCGCCTGCCCAGCGCGCGCGGGGGCGAGACCCTTTCGCCGCGTGAATCAAGGTGCGCAAGGTCGTATTGACGGATTGCTCGTCAGGGAAATACTCCGCGACGCCCAGTGAGAGGAGTGCGAGATTCGTTCCTGCCCGGTGCACCATCTGTGCGGGCGGTGTTTACCCCGACGCTGCTGCTAGCTATGTTAGCGCGGAGCGTGGGCGCGATGGCGGAGCCTCCCGCCTCAGCAATTCCTCCCTTCGGGAGGCCAAAGGCTCTTTCTTGGCGCTGTCGGTGACGGACATCGAAGCGAGCTCTGAATGGTACGCCCCCGCGCCGGAGAGAAAGAGATTTCTCACATTCGTTCGAAATGACGGTGGTTGGATTGCGCGATTGGGATAGCGGTGCGTAGGGAATTTTTTCAATACACTTCGAGGTCGTGCCCGATCACTACTTTTCCGTGATAGGTCTTTTGAATTTCGCGGAGCATTTGCTCGTCGGGGATGCGCCCGTTCGGTCCTCGTCCGGACATGTGATAGACGACCAACATTCCCGGCTTCGTGCGGTTGGCAATTTCCGCTAGTTCGCTAGTCGAAGTGTGATACTTCGCACGGTACGTTTTGTAGTCCGGCATGAGCAACACACTCTCTGGCGAATAGACCTCGTGGATCAGCACGTCGCACGGCTGGCAATGCGCCACGATCTCTTCGCTTGGGCTGGTGTCTCCGGAAATCACAATGCTTTTCCCCGGTGTATCGAAGCGGTAGCCGAAGGCTTCCGGCCACTGCCCGTGGGGCACGCGAAAGACCGTCACCGTTACGCGCTCGTCCTTGTAGACCACGCCTGGCTTCACGTCGTGCGCTCGCACCACCAGGGCGTGCCGCTGCTCCAGTCCCTTGGTGCGAATCTCGATGTCCTGCCACCACGCCTCCAGCACGTGTTTGGTCATCTCCTCCAGACCTTCCGGTCCGTACACATCCAATTCCGTGCGCCCCATCACCCAGGGCGTCAGGATTAGATCCGGATAACCCGCTGTATGGTCCGAATGCAGATGCGTGAGGAAGGCAATCTTCAAATTCGTCGAGGCCAGCTCCGGCGTGCCCTTTTCCGCCGCGGCTGACGCGCGCCGCACCACACCGGGCCCGAAGTCCACCAGGTAGGCTCGCTCGCCTACCACAATTGCCGTCGCCGGCCCCGAGCGGTCCGGATACGGTCGCGGCGTCCCCGTTCCCAGGAGCACTACTTTGGTTTGGGCTTTTTCCGCGCTCTGGATTTGCGCTTTGCTCTGGCTTTGCCGTGCCGCCACACTGCCGAGCGTCGCCGCAAATGCCACGATCAACAGTGCTGCAATCGCTGGCCAGCCGATCCTACGGTATCGCTGCTTCTGCATCACGTCCTCCTCCGGTTCCTCAGCGGGTGATGGGAAATTGCCCGAATTGTATGCTGTGATTGCGTCCGACGGTCGAGAAAAATTCAGAGGGAATTCCATCGCCCACCGCCCAAGCTGGCGATAAAATGTCATGCGATTTGGCACACGTTGGATACAATGCTGGCATGGTCGTTCACACTTTTGCTTTTCGATGGAAGGCGGGCGTGCTTGAGGATCAGAAGGTGCGCGCGCTCGCGGAGATTCGTAATGCCGGGGCAGATTCCAGGGCTGCTGGAGACCTGGGTTGGTGTCAACGTGTCACCTCGTTCGCAGGGCTATGAGCTTGGCGGGGTAATGAAGTTTACCGGCCGGTCCGCGCTAGACGCTTACAGGGCGCATCCTGTTCATCAAAAACCGCTGCAATGGCTGATGCCGCTGATTGATCCACTCGAAGTTGATTTTGAGGCCTGACGTGAACCCCCAGGTAGTGTCGCTGGATTTCCATATGAAGAATCCATAGGTTTCGATCGTTTATGAGGATTGGTCCATACAGATGCGGTCTTGGATTTGTAATTCGTTTTGATGCAATGATTTGAGATTCTGAACAGAAGGGAAGGAAGTGGCAGCCGCTTTGCCGCAATTCCTTCGTTCTGTGGTGGAGCGGGACGCCTAGCCTCGGGAGAGGGTGGGTAGCCCGCTCCAAAATGTTTTAATCCTTCTGCGCATGAACGCTTCAAGAGGCAATGCGGTGGTGTGAACGGCGGGTCGGAAGGGCGCAGCGGTGCTGCGTCCCTACAAAGGGCAGGGAGCGCTAATCCTTCTGGGCGAGCAGGGATTGGCGGACGGCTTCCAGCTCTTTCTTTTTGTCTTTGTCCACCTCTGGGAAAGAAAGATGGAGTTCGTCGAGTGCCTGGATAATCGCGGAAGCTACGATCAGCCGCGTAAACCACTTGTTGTCCGCAGGAACCACGAACCACGGAGCGTGCTTCGTTGCCGTATTCTGGATCATCTCCTCGTAAGCTTCCTGGTAATCCTTCCAGAAGCCGCGTTCGTTGACGTCCGCCATGGAGAACTTCCAGTTCTTCTTCGGATCCTCCAGCCGCTCGAGGAACCGCTTCTTCTGCTCTTCTTTTGAAACGTGCAGGAAGAATTTTCGAATCACCACCCCATTTCGAGTCAAGTACTCTTCGAACGCGTTGATGTCCTCGTAGCGCTGGTCCCAGATATGCTTTTTGACCAGTCCGTCGGGCAACTTTTGGGCTCTCAGAAACGATGGATGCACGCGCACGACCAATACTTCCTCGTAGTAGGAGCGATTGAAAATGCCGATCTTGCCGCGCTCAGGAATGCGCTTATGCGATCGCCAGAGGTAATCGTGGTCCAACTCTTCATTGCTCGGTGCCTTGAAGGCGTGAACGTCGCATCCCTGCGGATTCACGCCGGACATGACGTGCTTGATCACGCCATCCTTGCCCGCGGCGTCCAGAGCTTGGAGCACGACCAGGACCGCCCAGCAGTCTTGCGCATAGAGTTTCTCCTGCAGGTGGTTGAGCACGCCGTCGCGCGCATCGATTATGTTTTGCGCGTGTCGTTTGTTTTTCACCCCGGTCGTGGCAGCGGGGTCGCAATCCTTCAGTCGAAACTTCTCGCCCTTCGTAACGCAAAAGGGTTCCGCCAGGCGCGAGGCTTCTTTGATGAGCTTGTCGTGTTTCATGGCTTCGGAAGTGTAGTACAGACGTGGCGGTCAGAACAGCGAGCTGAGTCCCCAGCCGAAAGCGGAGAAGCGGTTGCGGGCATGAAACAGAGAAATGTCCGAGAGGGGGGGAAAGCGGTTCATACCTAGAACATTTGCGGCGTAGTAGGCGCGAACGGGAACCTGGACGCCGGGCACGGTCCAGCGGAGTTCGATTCCTGCTGAGCCATGAAGCACGCCATTCGTTGCGCCGAGAAGCAGCGACTTGGTGGGACCCAGCCAGTTGGGGAGCAGCAAACCGGAGCCGATGTCGAAGAAGGCCGCGGCTTCCGTCCCGCCACCGAGGGGGATGCGATATTCGATGTTGGCTGCGCTGACAAGATTTGCGCCCGAAGGAGAAGCGGAATAGATCGTTGCGCCACTGGGTGCGATCCTGGCTGCTACCGCGTAAGGGCCAAGCTCCCCGGGACCAAGCCCGCGCACGAGTTCATCCCCTGAAAAAAGCCGAGCATAAAACGGCATGCCGCCCTGATAGCTGCCTGCGCCGCTGAAGGCCGCGCGAAAGGCCCACATGTCGGCCGGGGAGAAGAACGGGTCGCGGAAAATGCGGGCATACTCGGCAGAGGAATGGAGTATGTTCTCGCCACCTCCGAGCCATCCTCCCGAAGCGGAATTCGCGAACCGAACGCGCTCACTTCCCGTGTCGCGGGCCCAGGCGACTCCCAGCGAGCGGTTGGAAACTTTCGACCGAACGTCGCCAAGTGTAACACCGGGCGCGGTTGAGGAAGAGGCGAGTGGATACTCGGTGGTGGTGTGCGAAAGGATGTAGTTGACGCCGAGGGAGTCGGTGTTGGTCAAGGGGAAGGTCCAGGGGACACTGATCCCTTCGCTGTGAGAGGAGAAAAACGGTGCTTGCGCGCTGCTTGCGAACCGCGGACGAATCACATTATCAAAAAGTGAGAAAGCCAGCGACGCTCGCGTGCCGAAGATTCCTTCCTTTGCGAAGCTGAGCAGGATCTGAAGGCTCTCCGGGCCGCCATCGAGTTGCGCCCAAAACAGCTCCTCGCGATTCAACAGATCGAAGACGGCGTAGGCGACGCCCAGCGTGCTGCCGAATTGACCAGTGCCTCCCAACAGCGAAGCGCGCTGCTGGCCAATCTCTTCGAGGCGTATTGCGACGTCGGCGGTGCGGGTGGCTTCGTCGAGCTGGACGCGAATATCTTCTTTGCGGATCGGCTTGAAGTATCCCGTCCTGGCCAGGCGCAAGAGACCGGCTTCGAGTGCGCGCTCATCGACCGGACGACCTTCGCGCAAGAGAATTCTGCGGCGCACGTAGCGGTCGCTGAATTTGTGAAGTCCAAGAAACTCGATGCGCTGCACGATGTACGGCGTCGAGTCGCTCAGATCGAAGGCAACGCGCGCAGTGCGATTCTCCGGGTTGAAAGTTCGCATCACGTCCACGGAATGGGAGGGAATGGGATCGATTTCAGAATTTCTTGATTGAATGCGCGTCGTCCACAATCGGCGCAGCTTGTCTATCTCCTGCTGAGAAAAGGCGCCGCCTTCGTCTCGTTCAGGAAGATTGACGGGCAATCGGCCGCGCTCTTTCGCGACTTGCAGAAGAGCGTCGGTCGCTGCGATGGATTCGAAGCGGTAAAAAGGGCCAGCTTCCACTGGGATGGAGACGGATAGCCCCGCGATCGTCGACTCATGCGGCCAGGGAAGCCAGCGACGCAATGGTTCGGCGGACGGGGCGACTCGCGCGCTGCCGATTCGCGCTTCCGGAAAGCCATGGTTTTGGCAGTACGTGAGGATACGCTGGCGGTCTTCTTCAAACGCTTCGCGGGTAAATGCATTTTTGCCGCGCCACGAGGCCAGCGGTTTCCATGGCGCAATGTTGCGCATTTGCCCGCGCAATAATTTTGCGG
>Ga0209577_10001037_pt1 | contig 27831 bp, 21 predicted proteins | sample GraSoiAngelo_109_FD_185874 | JGI IMG/M metagenome (GOLD analysis project Ga0209577, IMG submission 185874) | Grasslands soil microbial communities from the Angelo Coastal Reserve, California, USA - 14_0903_12_20cm (SPAdes) (version 2) | ecosystem: Environmental > Terrestrial > Soil > Grasslands...
CGTTACGCCTCCGGGCGACGTGCCGACGCTATTGCCGAGGCCCAGCATCGAGAGTTTGCGGCTGACGGGCGCGACCAGTTCAAGACTCTCCTCGCCGCGAACCCAGTGCGGAACCATGACCTTCTCCGTGTGCACGTCGTCGAGGCCGTCGCGCCGCATCTCGGAGGCGGCCCACTCGATGGCGCGCTGCAAAGACTCCGACCCGCTCAGGCGGTTGCCGATGCGGTCGGTGAGCCACGCCAGCCGACGGTAGGCCGTGTCGTCCGTCAGCGCCGCGCCGATGATGCGCGCGGCACGCTCGCGATATTCCTCGATCTTCACGCGCGGCGGCGGAAGCGGCGGCGTGGGCGAAGGCGTCGGGGCGCTGCGCTGGCCGAAGAGCTGTTGCTGCGCCGACTGCGGCGACGGCTGCGCGGGCTGTTGTGCGAGGACGGGGACGATGACGACTGTGAGCGTCAGGAGAAGAGCCGAGAAGCGTTGCACGACGCGTTTGTGCCTCCGTGAATGGGATTGCGGAGCGGCGGATTTCGGATTGCGGATTGATGAAGGCAGCGCTCTTCTTATGCCGAATTGCGGAACAAAGGGAAGTTTAGAGTTCAAGCTTTAGCTTGCTTTTTCGAGCGCCGAGGACAAGCTAAAGCTTGAACTCTAAACCCCATCCCTGTTGCAGCCCGGTAGTTAATCCGCAATCAGAAATTTGAGGAGCGTCTCACGCCGCCTTTATCCGTGCCGTAGAGCGGCGCGTACTCGCCCGTCTCCTCGGCGGCCTTGAGGTCGAGCTTGAGTTGGGCGATCTGGCGCGAGACGGCGCGGAACTCTTCGGCGTCGAACTGCTCAGGCTCGCCCGTGAGCTTGAGCGCGCCGCTTATGCGCCGGCTGGCCGCGCCGAGCGCGCGCACGCTCAGACGCTTCTCTTTGACCGCCTTGACCAACTCGTCGCGCGCGGCGACGAAGTTCGCCTCCTGCTCGCAGATCAAGACCATGTCGGAGCCGGCCTCAATGGCGCGCAACGAGGCCTCCGCGACCGAGAGCGTCTGCACGACCGCGCCCATCTCCATGTCGTCGGTGATGACGAGGCCGTCGAACTTGAGTATCCGGCGCAGCAGCCGCGTGGTGACGTTGCCGCTGATGGTCGCGGGGAACTCGTGCAGGCCCTGAATCGTCGGCGGGTCGCCCGTGCGCCGGAACCACGCCTGCAAGAACTCCGACACGTCGGGGAAGGCGGCGTGGCTCACCATCACCGCGCGCAGGCGCTCGTCGGGCCGGTGGAACATCAAGTCCATGAAGGGCACGAGGTCGCGCTCGAAAATCTCCTCCCAGGTCTTCGTGATGACGGGGAGCCGGCGGTGCGAATCAACCTTCGCGCCGCCCAGTCCGGGGAAGTGCTTGCCGACCGCGACGACCTGCCCGCGCTGCAATCCTTCGAGATACGCGCCCGCGAGCAGCGAGACCATTTCGGGGCCTGCGCCGAAGGTGCGCGCGCGCAACCCGTTCTCCTCGTTGTCGCCCGAAAGGTCGAGCACGGGCGCGAAGTTCATGTTGAAGCCGAGCAGCCGGAGCACCCGCGCCGTCAGCGAGCCGAAGCGGTCGGCGAGTTCCGCGATGCCGGCGTCGCGCACGGCCTTCGCCGAAGGCGCGGGTTCGCAGATGTCGCGGAAGCGGTCAACGAGTCCGCCCTCCTGGTCAACGCCGATGAAGACGCCCGCCCCCGCGGCGTCGCGTATCTGCGCGTTCAGGAGCGCGACCTGCTCCGCCGACTCGATGTTGCGCCCGAAGAGGATGATGCCGCCGGGGCGGACTTCGCGCAGCAGCTCGCGCCAGTGGCGGTCGAGCCTCGTGACGGGCAGGCCGACGAAGAGGAGCCGGCCCGCCTTCCGCTCAAGCGATTCTTCTTCCTTGTCCGGCAACTCTCGCGACGGCATAAAACTTCATTCCCCTTGTCACGCCAGACACGACTCTCTGCCGTGAGCTTCGCCTCGGCGAAACGTCCATCGTTCGGCAGGGGAGCTGTGGTACTTTGATTGTAACACGCTGGAGGCTTCGGCGGCATGAGGCCAATCGAACGCGCGACTTCTTGCCGCTTCTTGCCGCAGCGGTATGCGCGCGCGTGGTCTGTTATAATTTTCCGGGCGAAATTCGAGGTTTTCGTTTCCTAATTCCGCGGTGAACGCTTTGGCAATCGAGGCACTACAAGACGAACTCTCGGTCGCGCGGCTCACGGCAGAGGTCAAGCGGCGCGCGCTCGAACTCGGCTTCCAGAAGGTCGGCGTCGTGCGCGCCGAGCTTCTGGACGAAGAAAGGGCGCGGCTCGAAGAGTGGCTCGCGCGCGGCTACCACGCCGAGATGGAGTGGATGGCGCGCGGCGTCGAGCGGCGCGCAGACCCGCGCGAGTTCCTGCCGGGCGCGCGCTCGGTCGTCGTCGTCGCGCTCAACTATTTCACGCCGCACGAGCACACGGACGACCCTCGCGCCGGCAAAATCTCCCGCTACGCCTGGGGCGACGACTACCACGACGTGCTCGGAGAAAAACTGCGCGCGCTGCTCGATTTCATCAAAGAGCTTGTGCCGGGGGCGCGGGGCAAGACTTGCGTGGACGCGCAGCCCGCGATGGACAAGGCCTGGGCCGCGCGCGCCGGTTTGGGCTGGATCGGCAAGCACACGAACCTCATCACGCGCGACTACGGCTCTTGGGTCTTCCTCGGCGAACTCGTCCTCGACATCGAGCTGGAGTACGACACGACGCGCTCGGAAGACCACTGCGGCACGTGCACGCTCTGCCTCGACGCGTGCCCGACCGGGGCAATCGTCGAGCCTTACGTCGTTGATTCGGCCCGCTGCATCTCTTACGCGACGATTGAGCTGCGCGCGCCGGAGTTGCCGCGCGCGGTCGCCGAGAATCTCGAAGGCTGGCTCTACGGCTGCGACATCTGCCAGGACGTGTGCCCCTGGAACCGCTTCGAGCAGCCGACCGGCGAAACGAGATTCGAGCCGCGCGAAGGCAACGCAAACCCCGACCTTGAAGAGATCGTTGGCCTGACGCATGAGGCTTACGTCGAGCGCTTCCGCCGCAGCCCAGTCAAGCGCGCCAAGCTCGCCGGACTGCAACGCAACGCTCGCGCGCTCATCGAACGCGCACGCGAAGCCGACTGATGGAAACGACTCCGTGCGACTGACTGACAGACGAATCCCTTTATGAACTTTTCACCCGCCCCGATGATGAGAAGATTTCTCCTCCGCCTTCTGCCGCACGCGCTCGTGTGTGTCGTCGCGTGCGGCGCTGTCCACGCGCAGACTCAGACGCCGACGCCGCAGGCCGACGAAGACGACGAGCCGGACTTCATCGTCCCCGCGCGCCCGACCGCGTCGAACCCCGCAGAGTTCCAGAGGCCCGGCGTGCTTCAACTCGAATACGGCTTCAACGGCAACTGGCGCGCGCGCGCGAACTCGTCCGAGCAGGACACGCCGCTCGCTCTTCGCTTCGCCGTCAGCCGCCGCCTGCTCCTTGAGTTCGACGGCGACACGCCGCTCTCGCAGGCCGCCGACGGCGTCCGCGTGACCGGCGCGGGCGATACGCAGCTCGGCATCCAGGCCGTCTTACAGCACGAGGCCCGCTCGCGCCCCGGCGTCGCCCTCGCTTATTACATCAAGCTCCCCTCGGCGAGCGCCGCGAAAGGTCTCGGCACGGGGCGCGTGGATCACTCCTTGATCGCGCTCGTCAGCAAGAAACTCGGCAGGACTGACTTCGACTTCAACGCCATCTACCTGCTCGCGGGCCGAACGACCGACGACGGCCACGCTTCGAGCGGGCAGGCCGCCCTCGCCGCCTCGCGCAACGTCACACGCCGCTTCGGCGTGCAGGGCGAACTGAGCGGCTTCTCGCGCAACGACGCGCAGCCCGGCGCTATGTTCGGCCTCGGCGTCGTCACCTATCAGGTCAACCGACGCCTCGTCTTCGATGGCGGCCTCCGCGCCGGACTCACCCGCGACGCCCCGCGCGTCGGCGCGGTCGCCGGACTCACGGTCGGCATCGCAGACCTCTACAGGCATCACGGCAAGCGCCACTGAAGGGCCGAGTCGCCTCAGCCCGAACCAGCGTGAATGCTGCCAGCGGTCGCCGCGCGCATGCTGACTTGGAGTGCGCCTCCCGCGCGGCGTATCATTGGCCTGACGAAATTCTTCGCAGTGCAACGGCAGTAGAGGTAAGGTGACGATAGGCATACTCAAAGATTCTTACGGGCGAGCCATCCGCGACCTGCGCGTGTCGGTGACGGACAAGTGTAACTTCCGCTGCTTCTACTGCCTGCCGCACGGCTCGCCGGAGGAGACCGCGCCGAAGTCGCAGGTGCTCACCTACGAGGAGATCGAGTTCGCCGTCTCGGTCTTCGTCTCGCTCGGCGTCGAGAAGGTTCGACTCACCGGCGGCGAGCCGATGCTCCGGCGCGACATCGAGACGCTCGTCAGCAAACTCGCGCGCGTCCCCGGCCTCAAAGATTTGGCGCTCACGACCAACGGCTTCAACCTCTCGGAGCGCGCCGCCGGGTTGAAGGCCGCGGGCTTGAGGCGCGTCACCGTCAGCCTCGACAGCTTGAAGCGCGCAGCGTTCCAGGAGATGACCGGCGTGGACATGCTCACGCGCGTGCTCGATGGCATTCACGCGGCGCAGCGCGTCGGCCTCGCGCCCGTGAAAGTAAATGCCGTCATCGTGCGCGGGCACAACGACGAGGAGGTGGCAGACATGGCCGCCTTCGCGCGCGAGCACGGCGTCCACGTGCGCTTCATCGAGTACATGCCTTTGGATTCCGGCCACGGCTGGACGCGCGAGCGCGTCGTACCGGGCGCGGAGATACGCGCGGCGATCAACGAGCGCTTCCTGCTCGTCGCAAAAAAAGTCGAGCGCGGCTCGGAGACGGCCACGCGCTACCGCTTCGCCGACGGCTCGCCCGGCGAGGTCGGCATCATCGCGCCCGTCACCGAGCCTTTCTGCGGCGCGTGCTCCCGCATCCGCCTCACCGCCGACGGGCAAGTGAGGACGTGCCTCTTCTCGAAGGTCGAGCACTCCCTGCGCGACGTGATCCGTCGGGGCGCTTCGCGCGCCGAGGTCGCCGAGTACATCGAGTCGGTCGTCATGCAGAAGGAGCCGCGCCACTACATCAACGAGACCTTCTTCGAGCAGCCCGCGCGCACGATGAGCCTCATCGGCGGCTAACGCTTTCGACCTGACGACCTGGGTTAGAATTATGAGTACGAAGACCGAAGCAACAATCGAAGACCTCTACAAAGTTGACGGCAAGGCCGAGCTTGTCAACGGGGAGATAGTCCTGATGTCACCCACTGGGGGAAAGCCGAGCATGGCGGCCAGAGCGATTGTCCTGTCGCTCTACGAATACGAACGGCGCACGAAGAGCGGTTACGCCGTCACCGACAACGCGGCGTTCAAGGTGAATCTGCCTCACCGAAAGTCTTTCAGCCCCGACGCCGCGTTCTACGAGGGCGGTGAGCCGAGCATGAAATTTTTTGAGGGAGCGCCCGTGTTCGCCGTGGAGGTGCGGAGCGAAGGCGACTACGGCCCGAAGCAGGAAAAGTTGATGGCGGAAAAGCGCGCCGACTATTTCGCCGCGGGAACGCAGGTCGTCTGGGACGTTGACCTGCTGGGCGAGACGCCCGTGCGTGTCTACCGCGCGAGCGATCCCGATAACCCGAAGGCATACAGGCGCGGCGAGGTCGCGGAGGCGGAGCCTGCCTTGCCCGGATGGACTATGCCTGTTGACGATTTATTCGTGTGAGAGATTTGGAGTAGTTTTGATTTAAAGCTGTCAACGATGAGCAGTCGGCAAAAGACAAAAGGCTGAAAGCCGATTGCCGACAGCTAACAGTGGCGGGGGAGCTGCGCTACCCACAGGTTACGCGGCTGAGAGTCGCCTGCGGGCGAGACCCTTTGAACCTGATGCGGTTAGTACCGCCGAAGGGAGGCTTAAAGTGAGAGGCCGTTCCTTTTTGCGGGGGCGGCCTCTTACACTTGCGGGCCACGACCGACAGTCGGCCCGCGGAAAGCGAGACGGACATGAGCAGCAGTGCGAACGGTAACAACGGGAACGGCGAGCGGCAGAGCGCGGACGTGCACCTGCCGAACTCGCAGAGGGTTTACGTCGAGGGGAAGGCGCGAGGCGCGCGCGTGCCTTTCCGAGAGATTTCTTTGCAGCCGACGCGTCTGCCCGACGGGCGCGTGGAGGAGAACGGGCCGGTGCGCGTCTATGACACGTCGGGGCCGTGGGGCGACCCCGGCGTTCGGTGCGACGTGCGCGACGGGCTGCCGGCCTTGCGCCGCGAGTGGATTCTCGCGCGTGGCGACGTTGAGGAGTACGCGGGGCGCGAAATCATACCGCAGGACGACGGCTACCTGACGGAAGGCGCGGCGGAGTTCGCGAAGAACAGAGACCGCGGTCGGCTCGAACCCTTCCCCGGCCTGCGGCGCGCGCCCCTGCGCGCTCGTTCGGGCGCGTGCGTCACGCAGATGCACTACGCCAAGCGCGGAATAGTTACGCCGGAGATGGAGTTCGTCGCGCTGCGCGAGAACATGGGGCGCGGGGCGGCGCTCCACGCGACGCGTGAGCACGCGCGCGAAGACCGAAGCTCGCTCTTTCACCAACACCGCGGCGAGAGTTTCGGCGCGTCAATCCCGGAGTTCGTCACGCCGGAGTTCGTCCGTCAGGAAGTCGCGCGCGGTCGCGCCATCATCCCCGCGAACGTCAACCACCCCGAATCCGAGCCGATGGCAATCGGGCGCAACTTCCTCGTCAAGATCAACGCCAACATCGGCAACTCGGCGGTCGCCTCCTCGATTGACGAGGAGGTCGAGAAGATGCGCTGGGCGATCAAGTGGGGTTCGGACACCGTGATGGACTTGTCCACGGGCAAAAACATTCACACCACGCGCGAGTGGATTCTCCGCAACTCGCCCGTGCCCATCGGCACAGTGCCGATCTATCAGGCGCTCGAAAAAGTCGGCGGCAAGGCCGAAGAGTTGACGTGGGAAGTCTTCCGCGACACGCTCGTCGAGCAGGCCGAGCAGGGCGTTGACTACTTCACCATCCACGCCGGTGTGCGCCTGCCTTATATCCCTCTGACGGCGCGGCGGACGACCGGCATCGTCTCGCGCGGCGGCTCGATCATGGCGAAGTGGTGTCTCGCGCGCCACGAGGAGAGTTTCCTCTACACACGCTTCCGCGAAATCTGCGAGGTCATGCGCGCCTACGACGTGTCGTTCTCTTTGGGCGACGGCCTGCGCCCCGGCTCAATCGCCGATGCCAACGACGAGGCGCAGTTCGCCGAACTCGAAACGCTCGGCGAACTCACAAAGATCGCCTGGGAGTTGGACTGCCAGGTGATGATCGAGGGGCCGGGCCACGTGCCCATGCACCTCGTCAAAGAGAACGTCGAACGCCAGCTCGCGGCATGCGGCGAAGCGCCGTTCTACACGCTCGGCCCACTTGCGACCGACATCGCGCCCGGCTACGACCACATCACCTCGGCCATCGGCGCGGCGATGATCGGCTGGTTCGGCACGGCCATGCTCTGCTACGTCACGCCGAAAGAGCACCTCGGCCTTCCGAACAAGCAGGACGTTAAAGACGGCGTCATCGCCTACAAGATCGCGGCGCACGCCGCCGACCTCGCCAAAGGTCATCCGGGCGCGCAGCTCCGCGACAACGCGCTCTCGAAGGCGCGCTTCGAGTTCCGCTGGGAGGATCAGTTCAACCTCGCGCTCGACCCGGAAGTAGCGCGCGAGTACCACGACGAGACGCTGCCGCAAGAAGGGGCGAAGCTCGCGCACTTCTGCTCGATGTGCGGCCCGCACTTCTGCTCGATGAAGATCACGCAGGACGTGCGCGACTACGCCGCGCAGAAGCAACTCGACGAGCAGGCGGCGCTGCGCGAAGGCATGAAGGAGAAGGCCGCCGAGTTCGTCGCCGCGGGCGCGGAGATTTATCAGGGCGAGCTGCCCGCGGGCGCGAGCCGCGAACACTGACGAAGGATGGCCGGGCACACGCCGACGCGCGCCCGGCACAAACTTGCTACGAAGAAAGGCACGCCGAGAGCTTAACTCTCGGCGTGCCTTTCGCATTTCTTCAGTCTCGCCTTATTCGGGGCCGCTCGTCGGCGTCGTCTGCGATGTCTGCTTGCGGCGGACGTAGGCGTCGCCGCGCTGCGTGAGTTCGGCCTTGTCGCCGAGCGTGTCGAGGACGGAGTAGAGCATGTCCTTGTCGCCGATCTTGAAGCTGGCGCTGCCCTCTGTGCCCGTGTCCGGGTCTTGGTAGCGGACGATCACGTAGCGCGTCTTGTTCTTCATCAACAGCGCGGGCAGGCCGAGTCCGTAAGGGACGGTGCCGGCGATCACGTGCCCCGTCGTCGAGGTGCGCGAGTGGGTGTCGGGCCAGGCCATCACGACGGACTTGTAGGGTATCGAGAACAGCTCCTTGTTAGTCTTGTCGCGGAAGAGCAGCCTGCCGTTCGCGTCGTCGAAGTTGAGCGTGCCGTCGCTCTTCCTGTAGCCGACCGCGCCGCCTTCGTACTTGGCCTTGACGCTGGCGGGCGCGCGCGGGGGCTTCGGCGCGTTCGTCGTCTGGCCGGGCGGGGGCGGTTGAGTGTCCACGGTGCGCGGTCGCTGCGCGTGCGCGCCCGCGGCCAGCGCGAGACAGACGGCGACCGCCGAGAAAAATCTTGTTGCGTTACTCATGGGCGCTCCTCCTCGACTGAGCTATGAAACTAGAGACGCATCCCGCCGAGCGTGCGTTGCCAGATTAAGGATTTTTTCAGCACGCAGAGGCGCTGTCGCTCCGCGGGCGCGCACGCGGGTTCGAGCTGCGCGATGACTGCCTCGACGAGCGGCGCGGCGAACGCGCCCGCGTGCGCCACGGCCAGAGAGAAGTAGTGCAACTGCACCGAGCCGTCCGCGCCGCGGTGAAACCGGAAGACCTCATCTTCGGCCAGACGCAGCACGTCCTGGCCGACGGGCACGACGCGGCGCGGGACGCCCTGACGGCTCGCCCACGCGCCTTCGCCCGCGCGCTCGCGCCAGCCGACGAGGAGTAGGCCGAGCAGCACGCCCTGCTCGTGCAGGAAGTCGGGGCTGAGGACTTTGAGTTCGGCGTGCGACGACAGGCGCGGCCCGAAGCTGCCGTATTCGGGGTTGGCGAGCTGCGTGTCGTAAACGACGCCGACCACCTCCTCGCCCTCCGCGACCGGCACCGAGACGAACTGCGCGAACCCGTAGTCCTGCGTCGAGGGCGGCTCGTCCGCGTCCAGCTCGTCAACGACGCGCGCGACGTAGTCCACGTGCGAGTTCGACTTGACGATCTTGGCTATCTTCAACATCGGATTAGAAAGGCGAGTGTCGCGACCACTCAGGCACTTTATAAAGCACCCACCAGAGGAGGAGCTGTACGAAGAGGATGACGAGGCCGAGCGCGAGGCTCATCAGCGCCGAGTCGCGCCGCGCGCCCGCGTGCCGCCCGCGGCGCGAGCGCAGCAGGCCGACGAAGCCGAGCAGCAGCGCGCCGGGGCAGAAGATGATGCCGAGGTATGGGACGAGCGCATAGACGGCGAAGGCGCGCGCCGTCGCCGTGACTCCGCTGATATTTCTCGGCGGCATAACCTCTCTTTTCACTCTCACGCGCACCGCCCCTCGCCGTCTGCGTTCGCCTCGCGGCCCGCGCGCCGTCTTCGATTTACTCGCGGAGGACGGCACGCGCTCGAAGCTGTACGAGGCGCGAAGCGAGTCCGCCGGGAAGTAGTCCTCGTCGAGGCTCCGCCCGCACGTCGAGCAGTAGCGCGCCGACGCGCGACGCGCGCGAGCGCCGCACGCGGGACACGCGGGTGATCGTGCGGCGAAAACATCTTCGCCGCCATGCCCGAACCTCACACCGTCGCCTGAAGCGCTCATTATTTTTGCCGCGTGCCCGTCGGTGATGCCGGGGCGATGATGACAGATTTCCGCGCGGCGCTCAACGTCGGCGGCCCTTGCTGGCGGCCTTGCGGGAGATGCGGAAATCGAGGCGGTGCTGGTCTGCGAAGTCCTGTATGACGCGGAGGAAGTGCTCGCGGTCGCGCGCGGTCATCACGGCGGCCTCGTCGGCGGTCTCGATGGCGTAAGGGTATCCGTTGCCGACGACGCACTCGGCGCGCACGGCGTCCAAGACCTCTTCGAGCAGGCCGGCCTCGTGCACCCACACGGGTATGTCGAGCCGCGAAGGGTTGCCGTCCGCGGTGGTCTGCAAATAGACGAAGCCGACGAGTGGCGCGCCGCGCTCGTCGAAAAAGCTCTCGGCGAGGCTGGCGCGCTGGCAGTGCCAGAAGATCGTGCGGTCGCCCCAGGCGTCGAGGAGCGGCGGGTGGCCTTCGTCGCGGGCGCGCAGGAGCTGCGCGTCATAGACGCTGGTGCGCGGCGAGTCCGCGTGGAGGGCTTCGAGCAGATCGCGCAGGTCGGGCGCGTAGGACTGGTCAACGTAGCCGACGACCGGAACCTCCGTCTCGCGCGAGAGGCGTATCAGTTCCGAGAGCGCCGAGGCGTAGCGCTTCGAGAAGGTGACTTCGGCGTCCTTGCGCCGCGAAGAGAAGAGGAGCGTGTTATCGAAGAAGGCCAGGGGCACGCGCTCGCCGCGCGCCCGCCATCCGCGCCGCCTCTCCAAGAACTGGCAGACGGCCTTCGCCTCAAGCTCGAAGCGCCGCGCGCCGACGACCTGTTCGGGGCTTTCGTATGAGCGCTCGCCGCCGAGCAGTTGGTCGGGCGTGATGACCTCGAAGTGAACGTCCTTGAGGTAGCGGCCTTCCGGCGCGTGCGGGTTCTCGAAGGAGGCGACCTGCACGGCGGCGACGGGCACGCTGGCCTCGCGTCCGGGGAAGACCTGGCTGCCGTCCGCCGCGAACGTCACGCGCCCGCGCAAGACTTCGAGCGCCCAGCGCCGTCCCTCCTCGTGCGAGCGCCACGCCGCGCCGAACGGGACGACCACGCCCCGCGCGCGCTCCAACTCGTCCGAAGGGAAGCTCACGCGCGCCGCGACCGCGCCCGACTCGCGCCTCACCTCTGCGGCAGTCCGTCCGGCGAGCGCGCGCAACCGCCGCGCCGCCTCGCACACCTCTTCGCGCAGAGAGCGCCCGAAGGTGACGAACTCCTCGCGCCGCGCCTCAAGCGCGTTGACGACGTGCGTGCGGTAGAGCATAAGAGCCGTGAATGGTAAACCGTAAACCGTGACAAGAAAAACCGCGAACGACGCGCCGTGAGCGATTACAACGTTCCATCTCTCTTGTCACGGTTTACGGTTCACGGTTTTCGGCTTTTCCCCTCTCTGGATGCGCGCGAGCTGCTGCTCGGAGTAGGCGTAGCGCGTCGTCTTGAGGCGGCTGCCGACGAAGGTATAAATGACGCCCTCCTTCTCGTTCGTGAAGACCTCGACCTCGCCTTTGGCGTCACGCTTGAACGCGGAGTTTTTGACGAGGTTCATTGATTCCGGCGTGTCGGTGGCGTTGTCGTGCGAGAGGACGATCTGCAAGATCGTGCCTTCGAGGGCGGGCGAGAGGTGCTTGGTAGCGACGAATTTCGGCGTGACGAAGAAGACCGTGACCGAGCCGCCCGACACGTTGAACCGCATCGTCCCGTCCTCCGCCAAACGATCCGAGACGGGCGCTCCGAGCACGCGCTCCACGTCTGCGCGCTTCGACACGAACGGCTCAAGCCCCTTCCAGCTCGCCGCGCGCGTCCCTCCTGCCGACAGCAGCAGGGACGCGACGGCGGCGAGAACCACTGCGGCGCTCCGCGCCTTCGCGCGAGAAAAATGTGTGTTCCTCATGCGAGCGATGCTAGCGCAAAAGCCGTGAGCCGTAAACCGTGGCAAAGCCGTGAACCGTAAACCGTGAACCGTGACAAGAAGAACGAGCGCCTTCTCTTGTCACGGTTCACGGTTTACGGTTCACGGCTCTTTACTGTTTCGCGAACGGGCGGACGCGGTCGGCGGACTCTTTGAAGTAGGCGTCCGTGGGCGCGAGCTGCTGGCCCTTCTCGTAGGCGGCGAGCGCCTTGGCGTACTGCTTGTTTGATTCGTAGGAGAAGCCGAGCAGTCGGTAGATGTCGGCGTTGTCGGGCGACTTCGTGGCCGCCTGTTCGAGCGCGGCGACGGCCTTCGGGTAGTTCTTGGCCTGAACCTCGGCGAAGCCGAGGAGGTAGAAGGTCTCGTCGGGCGCTTGCGGCGAGGCGGCGGCGCGCTCAAGGGCGGCGGCGGCGCGCACGTACTGCTTGGCGAAGATGAGCGCCTGCCCCTGAAGGGCGGCGGTGCGCTCGTCGTTGCGCAGGCGCGCGAGCGAGTCGCTGGCGCGGACGGCTGAGAGGAAGTCGGCGTCGGCGGCTGCGCCCGCCGCGGCGCGACCGCGATACATGTAGGCCTGCGTCAGGAGTTCCCAGGCCTGCGCGTAGGACGGGTCGGCGAGCGTGGCGCGGTTGAGCATGTTGATGGAAGTCGTGTAGTCGTTGCGCGCGAAGGCCATCTGGCCGAGGTAGAGGAGCGCGAGCCTGTTCTTCGGGTCAACCTTCAGAACCTCGTTGAAGGAGCGCTCGGCGTCCTCCGTCTTCTTCAGGTTCATCTCGGCGACGCCGCGGTAGGAGAGAGTCGCCGCGTCGGGCTTCGCGTCCTTGCGCGTCGTCTCGGCGACGAGCAGCGGCAGCGCCTGCTCGTAGTTGCCCGCGAAGAAGTAGGCTTCGGCGAGCGCGTCTTCGGTGTGCGGGTCGGGCTTGGCGTCGGCGCGTTGCAGGTCGCGCGCGCGCCGCAAGTCGTCGGCGGCATCGGGGTAGCGCTTCAGCCCGATCTCGGCGAAGCCGGCGAGCTTCCAGGCCTCGGAGTTCTTCGGGTCGGCGGCGGCAATCTCCTTCGCCTCCTTGAGCGCCGCGTCGTACTGCTTCTGCTGGAAGAGCGAGAAGGCGTGCGCCGTCGAGCCTGCGGCGGGCTGCGCGGAGGTGTCGGCGGGCCGGGCCGTGCGCGCCGAAGTCGTTGGCGTCGTCGCCGCGTTGCTCGCGTCGGTGGTCGGCTGCACAGGCGTCACGCGCCGCGGGCGCGTCGCGCCGGACTGCGCGGAGGCGAGCGAAGCGCCGAGCAGGGTCGAGGCGACGGAGGCGGTCAGGACGGCGTTTAGTCTCTTCATGGAAAGGAAGTTTTTCATAGGCCGGGGCCGTTTTCAACTCGGTACGGACGTAGCGGGAGAGGGTACTCATCGGATGCCTCGCGCGCCGGGCGGGTTCGCCGAAAAACCTTGTCGCGAATTTGGCCCACTCAGGCCGGCCCGGAATAAGATTCACGTTGTAACGACTGTAGTCGTGTGATAAAGTCTGCCCGCTTTAGTTCATAAGCCTTACCCCTTCTACGAGACGAGCACACACCGCGGAGGCGCGTTCGCACGAGTCCCGTCTCCGTCGCGATTTTTCATCAGCCGACACTTTCGGAGGTGCGCCAATGCCCAGCGTCAACCAGCTCTCTAAAATCCAGCACGTCGTCGTCCTCATGCTGGAAAACCGATCCTTCGACCACATGCTCGGATTCCTCTACGCCGACCAGGGGAACAAGTCGCCCGCCGGCCAGCCCTTCGAGGGCCTCACCGGCAAGGAGTCCAACCCGGACGCCAACGGCAAGCCCGTTCCCGTCTTCAAGATCAAGGCCACCGACCAGAACGCTTATTTCATGCCGGGCGCAGACCCCGGCGAGGGCTACGCCGCCACCAACTCCGAACTCTTCGGCAGCACAGACGCACCCGTGCCGCCCGTCCCGATCAACCAGGGCTTCGTCAAGGACTTCGCCTACACGCTCGGCTGGCAGGCGAAGAAGAAATGGTCAATCCTTCCCGGCACAGTGCCGCAGAACATCATGGGCATCTTCACGCCCCAGATGCTGCCCGTGCTTTCGGGACTCGCGCGCGGCTACGCCGTCTGCGACCACTGGTACAGCCCCGCGCCGACCGAGACTCTGCCCAATCGCGCCTACGCTAACGCCGGCACCAGCCAGGGCCACATGAACGACAGCACCAAGTCTTTCACCGTGCAAAGCATCTTCGGCCTGATGAGCCAGCACAGCGTGAGTTGGGCGATCTACGGCTACACCTCGAAGCCGCTCACGCGCCTTAACTTCCCCGACACTACGTCAGCGCCCGATTCGCACTTCGGCGTCTTCAAGGACTTTCAGGCCGCCGCCGCCTCGGGGACGCTCCCCGCCTACACCTTCCTTGAGCCGGACTGGGGTTCGACCGGCAACAGCCAGCACCCCAACTACGATGTCGCCCTCGGCGAGCAACTCATCCACGACGTTTACTACGCCCTGCGCAAAGGCAAGGGCTGGAACCAGACTCTGCTCATCGTCACCTACGACGAGCACGGCGGGTGCTACGACCACGTCCCGCCGCCGCAGGGCGCGGTGCCGCCCGACAACTGCCAGGGCGAGTACGGCTTCGACTTCCGACGCTTCGGCGTCCGCGTCCCCGCAGTCCTCGTCTCGCCCCTCATCGCGCCCGGCACAGTCTTCCGCGTCCCCAACGGGACGACGCCGCTCGACCACACCTCGATCCTCAAGACCGTGGAGAAGCGCTGGGGCCTGCCCGCACTCACCGCGCGCGACGCCGCCGCGCCCGACATCGGGGGCGTGCTCACGCTCGCCACCCCGCGCACCGACGACCCGCTCAAAGGCGTGGTCGTCCCCAAGCCGAGCGGCAAAGACCCGGCCAAGGGCATGCCCTCTCACCTGGAGCAGGTGCACGCCGAACTCGCGGCGCAGTTGCCGGTCAAGGACAAGGAGGGGAACGCGCCCCCCGCCGAGACGCCCAAGCTGCAAACGAGCGCCGACTACAAAGCCTTCATCAAGTCGCGCACCGAGGCGTGGGACGCGCACCGCCTGTCGTTGGCGGCGGTTGACGGGCAGGTCGTGAAGCCGGTCGCGGCGAAAAAGGGTAGGGCGAAGTCCAAGTCGAAGCCGAAGACAAAGGCGAAGAAAAAATAGCGGCGGGAGCCAGTGGGGAGACCGCAAGCATCTGCGAACGCCGCCGCGTCGCGAGTTAACGAGAGCGCCCGGCGAGTGAGCGTCGGCTTCTCGTGGCTCCCGTCTCTCTCGCTTGCCGACGTTCTCGAACCGGCGGCACGTCGCGCTCCACGCTTTCTCGAAATCAGTTTGCGTCGGGAACAAAAGCAGCCTCGCACATTCGCCCGCATCGTTCATCATCGAGACGGTCAACGGAACCGTCTGCCGCGTCGCACCACGAATAACCAAGGAGAAGACTATGTCCCACCCACGTAAGACCGTCGCAGTTCTCCAGCGCGCGCTACTCTGCATGGCCCTCTTATTGCTCGGCTTCTTCTTGGCCGCGCGCTACGTCGGCGGGCCGAGGCGGAGCAGCGCCCACGCCGCGTCGTCGCCGCCGGGCTTCGTCCAGGCGAAGTCCGGCCCGCAGCCGCCGTTTCCCAACGCCAACCCTCTGTTCATCCCGCCGGCGGCCATCTACGGCGGGCCGCTCTTCGTGCTCAGCCAGGACTATCCCAGACAGATGCCCGGCCCGCAGAGCCGCCCCGCCTTCCTCTCCTCTGACTTCAAGGCGGACTGGAAGGCTTACATGATGAAGGTGCGCGACTATTGCTTCGAGGGCAACACCGACGTTGACTTCCGCGTCGAGCACAACAAGGTGCGCGCCTGGTTCCACATGCCCTGGCAGGACTACGGCCCTTCGGGGCGCGAAGGCATCCACGGGCTGACCAAAGAGGCGCAGGTGCAAAAGCAGCAACTAGCCTCGTCGCAAACTTACGTCAACGGGCAGACCTACGCCGTCGGCTTCTTCAACGACCTCGGCGGCTACACCATCGGGCAGGTCTGGGCCGACCACTTCGACCCCGACCCTTCAAAGAGCAGCCGTCCCAACGGCTTCCCCGTCGGCACGGTCATCTTCAAACTGCTCTTCGTTGACGTGCCGACCAATCAGGTGTCGAGCCTCGCCAACCCGAAAGAGTGGCAGGCATACGTTGACCCTTGCTACAAGGCCCCGTGCAGCCCGCCCGCATCCGACGACCGCGTCCTCAAGCAGATGGCGCTCATCCAGATGGACATCGCGGTGCGTACCGACGACCCGCACGCGCCGACGGGCTGGCTCTTCGGCACCTTCCAGTACAACGGCGCGCTCAACCGACCGAACCCCTGGGAGAACCTCGTCCCCGTCGGCCTGATGTGGGGCAACGACCCGACCGTCAAAGACGACACGCACACGCAGAGGAGCTTCACGACGCCGCCCGACAAGACCAATTTCAACGACAAGCTTCAGGAGTCCGCCATCAACCACGACGCGGAACTCCCGCCCACGCACCTCGGCTGGAACGGGCGGCTGAACGGGCCGGTTGATAACCCGATCAGCTCCTGCATGAGCTGCCACATGACGGCGCAGGTTCCGAGCGATGCGCCGCTCAACCCGTCCTTCCAGTCCGCCATCCCCTACAGGTACACGCCCACGGGGAACGCCTACTGGATGCGCTGGTTCCAGAACATCAACTGCGCCGTGCCCTTCGGCAACTACCTCGCGGGCGGCGTGCCCGAAAAGGGCTTGAACACGCTCTCGACGGATTTCAGCCTGCAACTCTCCATCTCGATCACGAACTTCTGCACCGTCTATCCGGAAAATTGCGGCGGGACTACCAACGAAACGAACAGCGCGACGGCGAAGTCCGCCAGAATTCTCGCCGCGCCGCGCAACCGAAGCCACGTGCCGAGCGCGAACGGTCACGTCGTCCAACCTATCGTCCGCGACGTGCCGGAGGCGCACCCGCACCCGAAATAAACCGTCCCACACTTCGGGTTGACTGCTCATCGCCGCCCCGAACGAAACTATCGGCCCGGCCCGTTCATGCTATGTGAACAGGCCGGGCCGATAGTCTTACTGGTCTGATCGCTAATGGCTCACTATGCACGTGGCCGTGTGCTCACCCGGTCTCACTTCAGGACAGACTTGATGATGTTGTCCACAGCCTTCAAGGTGGTCGCGGCGATGGTGAGCGTCGGGTTGGCCGTGCCGACTGAGGGGAAGACGCCGCTGCCCAGGAGGAAGAGGTTCGCGTGGTCGAACGACTGTTGGTTGGCGTCGCAGACCGCCTGTGTGCGGTCGTTGCCCATGCGGTAAGTGCCCATGACGTGGCCCGCGCCGTTCAGGATGTAAGGCTCGTCCTCGTAGAAGAAGAGGCTCGCGCTGCTCATGTTGGGCGAGGTGAAGTCGGTCGCGCCCATCTGTGCGAAGAGCTGTGCGGCGACCTTGCGCGCTGCCGCGTAGCCTGCGCGCGTGTAGGGGTCGAGGTCGTATGTGATTTCGGGTCGCGGGATGCCGAGGTTGTCCGTGTACTCTTTGGAAGGCACGATGCGATTCGTCGAGAGCGGCATCTGCTCGACGAGCGAGCCGAAGCGGAACTGGCGTGTGAAGAGTCCGTTCAGAGTGCTCCGCAAAGTCGCGCCGAACTCGCCGCCCGCGACCAGAGAGTTGACGCTGCCCCAAGGGTCGTTCATCGCCCAGTTCCAGCCCTCGTTGCCGATCTCCATCCGAAACGGCGCGTGCTCCTTGCGGAAGTCGCCGTCGCGCAGGCTCTCGACGCCGGAGGTCGAGAGCGGGCCGCGGTAAGGCCAGACCGGCTCAGGCATCAAGGCCCAACTGAGTTGCGTCGGATGATCCATCAGGTTTTGGCCCACCTGTCCGCTTGAGTTGGCGACGCCGCCCGGCAGCTCGTTGGTCGCGGAGTTCAAGAGAATCTTCGGCGTCTCGATGGCGTGGGCGGCCATGATGTAGATGTTGCCGGTGACGGTTCCGGTCTGCGTCACGGGGCCTGCGGGGTCTTCGTACTGTTTGTAGTTGACGCCGGAGATGAGGCCGGTCTGCGTGTCCACGTCGAGCGAATAGACCACCGTCTTGAACCAGACCTCAGCGCCCGCGTTCTGCGCCTTGCCGACGTGAATCGAGGCGTCGTACTTCGCCTGGATGGGGCAGATGGGGATGCAGTTGGTGTTGCCGGCGCAGACTCTTCGGTCGTCGAACGGAATGGAGTTGCGCGCCTGCGGGGTGGGGCTGACCGTCACCTGCTGCCCCTCAAGTGTGATATTGCCGAGCCGCCGCTCGATCACCTGATCCTGGTACGCCTGGAGTATCTCCGGCATCGGGTAGCTGTAAGGCTGCTGGCGTGTCGGGTCGTCGGGGTTCCAGAACTTGAGGCCGTGGTACTGCTGGTGGTCAACGTCCGCCGCGATGCCGATCTCCCACTCAGCGCGGCAGTACCAGTCCTGCAAGTCGTCGTAGCCGTAGGGCCAGTCAACGCCGTGGCCGTAGGTGGTCTGGATGTGGAAGTCGTTCGGCAGGTGGCGGAGCGACGTGCCCATCCAGTGCCAGGTCGTGCCGCCGCCGACGCGCTCGTAGGTCGAGCTGAACGGCAGCGGCCCGTTCTGGACGAGGTAGCCCGTCGGCGGCCTCGCCTGCCACGAGCCAATGTCTAAGACGACGGGCCGCGGGTCGTTCGGGTCGTCAGGGTAGGGCGACTCCGGCGTCTTCGCCATCGAGAGGTAGAACTTCTCCATGTACGCGCCGCGGTTCGGCGGCACGCCGGGGCCGCCGTCGAGCACGAGCACGCGCTTGCCGGCCTGCGCCAGCTTGTAGGCGGCCAGGCCGCCGGCGATGCCTGCGCCCACGATGACGACATCGTAGTTGGTTTGTTCGGTCATGCTTGCCCTCCTCCCGAAGAGTTGCCGTTGGCCGATGAGCCAGCGTCGGTCGAGTCGTCCGCTTGCGGCGGCGTGGCCCAGTAGCCGTAGTGCATCTCGCTGTAACCCATCGGGTGCGCCTGCATGGCGTCCCAGGCGAGGCCCTTCGTGTAGGCGTTCGACGAAACGACCGTGCCTGGGGAGAAGCCCGTGACCGGCCCGGTGTCGTAGCCGTTGTACCAGATGGACAGATACCACATCCGTATTATGTTGCGCGCCACAGGCCCCATCTGCGGGTCTGTGAGAATCTGCACCTGCACCTGCGCGGGCTGCTCGGCGGCGGGGAACTGCGCGGCGATTGTTTGGTAGGTCGTGAGCAACTGTGTGACGAGCGGCGCGGCGACCTTCGCCTGCAACGTCTGAAGGTACTCGACCGCGACGGGCTGCGGACTGAACTGCGGGTTGAGATCGTCGGCGCTGAAGCCGGTCAGGATGGCCGAGAGGCCGACGAAATTATCGAGGTCTTGATTGCTGCTCATTACTTTCCGCCCCCTTTCTTGTGCGCGCGTTCCAGCAGGTAGGTGAAGTCGGAGAACTTGCTATTGGTCGTCGTGGCGTTGTTGTGGCACATGATGCAACTGGAAGAGACGTTCGGCGTGTTGCCCTGAATGTAAGTTTCGAGCGTCGCGTTGGCGAGGAACGGCGGCGCGGGGTCGCCCGCGGGCTTCGGGCCTGTCGGCGAGGCGTTCGGCTGCGTCGGCCACTGCGTGCTGACCAACTCGTAATACTGCCAGACCGAATCCTTGTTGACGCCGCCGAGCCACGCCTGCCACTGCGCGTTCAGCGCCTTCGTAGCGTCGTCAATCGGGATGACGCGCTTGACCTGGCTGCGCTTGTCGGGCGGTAGCACCGCGTTCGGGTTCCAGGGTCGCGGCGGCGGCGTGTTGACCGGGTAGGTCGAGGCCGCGTCGAAGAAGTTGGCCTTCGTGCCCGGCGGTGCGTCGTGCCCGACCTGCACGTTGTCCACCTGCTCGAAGGTTGACCAGACCCACTGCGGCGCTGAAGCCGTCTTGTGCGCGATGTGGAAGCCGACCAGCCCCACCGTCTTCAGCTCGCACGAAGGCGGCGTCGGCGGGTTGTCCGACGCGCGCGTATAGACGTAAGCCTGCACCTTGTGGAAGCGACCGGGGATGTCGCCCTGCGCCGGGTCAATGACCTTCCAGGCGGCCTTGATGACGATTGAGCCGACGGGCGCGTCCGGTGCTTGCGACGACGGATTTGTGCCCTTCGGGAACTGGATCAACTGCGTGAACGCCTGCTGCCCCTCCTTGTTGTAGAGCGTGTTCTGGACGATGTAGTCGTAGGTGTCGTGGTTGATGCGTATCTCGTAGCGGACGTACCTGCCGTTCTGCTGATCCACGAGCGGGCCGGTTCCGAAGGGCTGGCCCGACGCGTCGAGCACGTCGTCGGAAACCTTCTGCGTCATCTGAAGCACCTTGTCTCCGGGCGGGCCGAGGTTGCGGCACTGCGCGGGCAGTTGTTGCTGACCCCAGGGCGTCGGCGTCGAGCCGTCCGGCAGAAAGACCTCGTAAGGCTCTTTGTAGCCGTCCCACACGACCGCGCCATCGCCGTCCGCGCCGATGACTTTACCGGGATCGGCGGAGCCGTCGGGCATGGCCGGCCAGTTCAGCGCGACGAACGACTGCCAGGAGAACGCGTCGAAGTCGTGCTGGATCGCCGCGAGCGTCTGCGGGTTATCGCTGAAGTTCGCGTCGTGAGGGATCGCGGGGCCGAGCGTGCCGGGCGGCGGGGTCGGCGCGGCAGACGTGTTGTTGGCCGTGGCCGTGGCCGCCGGGGTCGCATTCGTGTTGGCTGGCGGTTGAACCGGCGTGCAGCCTCCGCCGCCCATGCAGGCGAGGCCGGACAGGATGATCATGCAGATCATCGGTCGAGAGAAGCGCATCGGAATTTCTCCTTAGCAACGAGGTGACGCGGGCCGTTCGTTAAATCGGCGTGACACGCCTACACCTGACGGATGACCTCGGGATATTGCTACTGCTCCCAGGAACGTGAAGAACGACGGGGCGAAAGCTCAGGCGTTAGATGGAAAAGAGAAAGGCTGATCAGAGCGACGACGGCGAGAAGGCTCTCAGGCTCAGCCCGCGAAATCCTGTGATGAGCGAGATAATGCGCCGGGCCGTCCCGCTTGTCAATCGCTTTTCGCGTGAAGGCGACTCGTTTCTCCGCGCGTCCGAGAAATATCGTGAGGTCGGCAACGCCGCCGTTCAAAGGCTACTCGTAATGCGTCTCGGCGCCGAGCAGGCGGTCGTACTCCTTCCGCACCACCGCGTAGCACTCGCACGAGGCGCGCTCCAGGCCCTGCGGGTCGGCGATCCTGATCCGCCCCCGCGTGTGCTCAATCAGCCCTCCCGCCGACAGCGCGCCGCACGCCTCGGTGACGCCCGCGCGCCGCACCCCCAGCATGACGCCTAAGAACTCCTGCGTCAGCGGCAGCGTGTCTGACTGCGCCCTGTCCCTGGTCGTGAGCAGCCAGCGGGCCAGCCGCCCGTCCAGGGGATGCAGGCGGTTGCAGCCCGCCGTTATCGCCGTCTGGACGAAGAACGCCTGCGCGTATCCGAGCAGCAGGCGGCCCAGCGTCTCACAACGTTTGAGTTCCTCCCCGAACGCCCCCGCCCTCAGACGCATCGCGCTGCCCGGCACTTGCACCACGGCCTTGAGCGGCGCGGAGTCCGTGCCCAAAACGAGCGGCAGCCCCAGCATCCCCTCGCGCCCTATTACGCCCACTTCAACCTCCGACCCGTCCTCCATCACGGCGGTGATGGAGATCGTGCCAAGCAAAGGGAAATAGACGTAAGCGATGCGTTCCTCCGGTTGGTAGAGGACTTGACCCAGAGGCAGCGATATATTTTCGAAGCGCGGGCTAATGCGCTCGTACTCGTCTCTGGGTAGCCCGGATAATATTCGGTTGATGTGCGGATGGATCGGTTCTGCGGTACTCATCGGGACGCTCCTTGCCGTGGGCCTGTGGCCTGACAGTCGGCACAAGGAGGGTTCGGGCGAGTCCCCATGCTGAGAGGTAAGTCCTCTATTGAACGAATTGCTCAGTAGCTTACGTCCCATCGTACACTGCAGGCGTCCGCCTGTCTGTTCGTTGGCGCGCATAGTGGAGCTTCTGTACGGAATAGTATTGATTAGCCGCCGCCAGGAGAGCTATTCTTTCAACATCCCCGCTATTTCACTCCCCAACTCCTAAGACGAGAAAAAGATTTATGGACGGGAACACCGAAAATCAGGCGACCATCTTTCTGGTAGAGGAAGACGACGAGACGCGCAGGCCATTGGTTAATAACCTGCGCGGCTACGGCTACCGCGTCATAGTGGCGCTTGACGAGGAAGCCGCCCTTGAGAGTGTCGGCGGCGGGCGTATGTCTGCCGACTTGATTCTGGTCAACCTCGTCGGCAAATCAACCGACGAGGCTTTGGACATGGGTCGGCGCATCCGCGCACACGCGAAGTATGACGGCCACACGCCGCTCGTCGTGATGGCGGAGAAGTACGGGGAGGACGTGGAAGGCACGGACGTAAACGTCGCCGGCAACGACTGGGTCACCTACCCGGAAGATGCCCGACAGTTGAGAAGGCTCTTAGACCGTCTTATCGTCGCGGCGTAAACCGCCCGGCAGGCTTTGGAAGAGGCTCAATGAATTGTAAGGTCGAGTCATGACGTTTTTCTACGCGGGCGATTCCTTCCGCTTCCGGCATTACGCCGTCTGACGAAACAGGACACGATGAATCTCCGCGATCAGTTCGGGATCAACTTTCGGCTTGCGGTCATATGTCAGCAGGCCGTTGGTCTCCTGCTCGATGTCGGTCAACTGCGTGTAGCAGAAGCCGGCGAGGAAGCGCAAGGAGGCGATGCCTTCCAACAGGTTGTGGTACTTTTCATAAAGCTCCTCCGGCGTGCGGACTGAGCCGTAAAAACGGTAGAGCATGTCGCGCTCTTCCGCCGGGAGGTCGGGCGGGATCGTCAGGAAGCCGCCGACTTCGGAGAGCACGACGGGCTGCCCGCGGTACTTCGAGCCGCGCGCGAACAAAGGCTTCTCGCCGACCCAGACCGTCGGCGGCAGGTTGCCTTCGCCGAGCTTCTCGCGGTAGCGCTCGCGGAGCTTCCCCCCGGTCGGCGTGTAATCGTGTATGGCGCAGATGTCGGTGATGTCTGTGTGCTCCCAGCCGTCGTTGTCTATGACGGGGCGCGTCGGGTCGAGGCGGCGTGTGGCCGAGACCATGCGTTCAAGGAAGGCGTACTGACCGGGATGCTGCTGCCCCAGGCCGGGAAATCCCATGCTCTCGTTGACGGGAACCCACGCGATGATCGAAGGGTGGCTGTAGTCGCGCCGCACCGCGCGCCTCCTCTCCGAGGCCAGGCGCTCCTCGGCGAGTGAAGACCACTCGCGCGCGTTCGGCATCTCGCCCCAGACCAGAAGCCCCAGGCGGTCGCACCAGTAGAGCCAGCGCGGGTCTTCGATCTTCTGGTGCTTGCGCGCCCCGTTGAAGCCGAACATCTTCGCCCAGCCCACGTCTGACTGCATCGCCTCGTCGGAGGGCGCGGCCAGAAGACCCGCGGGCCAGTAGCCCTGGTCGAGCACCATCTTCAGGAAGACAGGCTCGCCGTTCAGCAGCACGCGCCCGCCGCGCATCTCGATGCTCCGAAGGCCGGCGTATGACTTGACCTCGTCCAACAACTCCTCGCCGTCGAACAGGCTGATCCTCAGCTCGTAAAGGTACGGCGACTCCGGCGACCAGAGCTTCGCGTAAGGGATGGAGAGGACGAGCCAGCCCGTAGCGACCGCCGTCCTCTCTTCGACGCGCGCGACTGTGCGCCCGCCGTCTATCGCCTCGGCCACGAGCCGCCACGCGGCGGAAGGGGCGTGGAGATAGACGCTCAGCGCGAGCATGTTCTTGTGCGCGAGCGGCGTGATCCTGATCTCCTCGATGCGGACTGAGGGCACAGGCTCAAGCCAGACCGTCTGCCAGACGCCGGTCGTGCAGTAGTAATCAATGTCGTGCGGGAGTCCCGACACGGACTGCTTGCCGCGCGGCTGATTCGCGTCCTGGCGATCAACGACGCGGAGCGTGAGGCGGTTCGCGCCCGCCTTCACGTAGGGCGCGATGTCGAAGAGGAACGGCACGTGTCCGCCCTGGTTGTGGCCGACCTCCTGGCCGTTGACCCACACGGTCGCTTCGTAATCCACCGCGCCGAAGTGAAGCAGCAGGTCGCGCCCGCGCCAACCTTCGGGCACTTCAAAACTGCGCGCGTACCAGACGCACTCGTGGACTGACTTGTCGCCGACGCCCGACAGCTCGCTCTGGTACGGGAACGGCACGACGATGCGGCCACGCAAACTCCGCCCGTCGTGCCAGCCGAGTTCCGCCCCCCGCTCGTCGTCGTCGAAAGCGAACTCCCACTCGCCGTTTAAGTTCAGCCACTCCTCGCGGACGAACTGCGGGCGCGGGTATTCGGGACGCGGGACTTCCCTGTGTGATTGCCCCATGCTCACGGTCAAGTCTCAGATTTTTTCAGTTTATATCATGCGCGCGCGCGCGGCGAAGGGCGGGGCCGCGCGCTCTCTGAAGTAGCGCGTGAGGGCGCTTTCCAGAGGCGGGAGCAGCGTGCCGCGCTCGCTCGCCAGAGCGCTGTAGGCCGGGCGCGCGGCGACGAGGCCGAGAGAACTCGCGGGGCGCGCCTCGACCAGTTCGGCGTCGAGGCCGGCGAGTAGTGCCGCGCGCCGCGCAAGCTCCGCCCACGAGAGTGCGCCCTGATTCGACAGGTGCCACACGCCTCGCTCGCCGTCAATCAGAAGGTCGAGGCAGACGCCCACGAGGTCGGGAACGTAGGTCGGCGAGACGACCGCGTCGCACGCCGCGGCGACGCGTCGCCCTTCGGCGAGGGCGCGCAGCGCGATGGTGACGAAGTTGTATTCATCGTGCGGGCCGAAGAAGGCGCTCGTGCGGACGACGAGCGCCGAAGGGTGCGCCGCGAGCACGCGCGCCTCCGCCTCGGCCTTGCTTCGCCCGTAGGCATTGAGAGGAGAAATCGTGTCCCGTTCGACATACGGCCTCCGCAATGATCCGTCGAAGACGAGGTCGGACGAGAACGTGACCAGTGCGACGCTGCGCGCCGCGCAAGCCTCGGCGAGCGTGGCGGGGCCGTCCGCGTTCTCGCGGCGGCACGCTTCAGGCTCGCGCTCCGCGTCGTCCACTCTGACGTAACCGGCGGCGTTCACCAAGGCCCACGGCTCGAACTCTTCGAGCGCCGACGCGACCGCTTCGGCGTCGGCGATGTCCATCTCGGCGCGGGTCAGAAGTTGATAACTGATCGCGCGCGCGCGGCAGGCGCGGGCGAAGGCTTGGCCCAGCGTGCCCGTCGCCCCCGTCAGCAGGAGCTTCCGCGCCTTCCCTCCCCCCGACCCCTCACGGACGTTCCCGCCCCACGTCTTCGCGCGCGCGTCCGCGCCTCCCGACTTCGCACGCGCGTCAACGCTTCCCAAAGTGGCCGACGCCCCGGCTGCCGCGGCCTTCGCGTTCGCGTGCTTCTTCTGTTCCGGCAGGTAGAGCAGACGTTCGAGGCGTTGCCACCAGCCCGGCGCGTCGAGCGCGGCGTGGGACGGCTCTTCGCCGCGCGCGAGCTTGCGGAGAAGATGTGCCAGGGCCGTGGGGCGCGGCGCGGGCGCGCGCAGGTCGAAGACGCCCGGCTCGTAGTGGTCGCATGCACGCGCGCCTCGCCGGTCGCAGTCTCGCGTCAGGAGGCTGTCCCAGTCGAAGGAGCCGAGCAAGGCCCACGCGGTCACGGCGCGCACGTCCGCGCCCTCTTCGCGCAAGCCTCGCACCGCGTCCCACACTTCGACGAACCAACGCAACTGCTCCTCGCGCGTGCACCCCAAGTGCACTTCCGTCACGGCGAGCAGCAGGCGGTAGCGCTCCCACGCCTCTTTGAGAAGCGCGCGCGGCCCTGCGCACCCTTCGGCGCGCGCACGCACCGCCTCAACGTCCGCGTATGCGTGCCGACCGTTCCCGCCGTGCGTGTGCGGCGGGTAGCGCTCGATCCTCTCGTCGAGGAAGCGCTCGCTCGTCAGGTAGTGGTTGACGCCGACGATGTCGGGCGGGCAAGGATTGAGGAGGAACCATTCGAGTTCGGATTCTTTCACGCCGACGTATGTGAGGTAGCCCCACATCGGGTGCGCGCCGTCAACGCGCCCGCACAGCAGGTCGAAGGTGAGCCAGCGGCGCTCGTTTTCGAACTCGGCCTGGTAGCCGAGTGCACGCGTGCTGTGGGTCTTGCCCAGGTCTTCGGTCTGCACGAGTCGTGCGCGCGTGTTTACTTCGCGCACCGCCCGCATCGAGAGCGCGACGGCGCGGCACTGCGTGAGCAGACAGCGCGCGAACGTCAGCTCGTCGCGCCCGTGCGGATACCAGTGGCCGTAGAGGCCGCTGAAGCGCGCGGTCGTCAGCGGCTCGTTGACGGGCGTGTAGTCTTCCACCCAGGGGTAGCGTTCGGCCACCGCTCGCGCGAAGCGTGCAAGCTCCTCAGGGAAGGCCGGGTCAACGAGGCTCGTCGTGCGCGGGCCGCTTCCGTGGTGGACTAAGCCGACGACGGGGCGGACGCTGAGTTCGCGCAGGCGCGTGAGGCGCTCGTCCGCCCAAGTCCAGTCGGCGCGCTCGACTCCTTCGGGCGCGGTACGCTCCCAGAGGACTGGGTAGCGCAAGGCACTGAGGCCGAGCGCCGCGAACAGTTCGAGGTCTGCGGCGCGGCGCGCGTGGCCGCTTCGTTCGAGCTGGTCGAAGTAGCTGCCGCCGACGCGGTTGACGGTGCACTCGACGCCGCCCCACAGCTCAAGCGGCAAGCTCCGGGGCGTCTCGCTGTCTGACGTGGACACGCGGCGTCGCCTCCTACGGGTTTGTGACCGCAAGCCCGGAAGACGGCGCGAGGCGGCCAGTTCCGTTCGAGTTCCCGTGGCCGTGGCCGTTGCTCCTGTACTGCGTCTGCGCGACCACGGCCAGCGCGCGCCTCTCGCCGCGAATCTTCGCGTAGGTCGTCAAGGCCTGCGCGACGATCTGATCCATGTTGTAGTAGCGGTAGGTCGCCAGCCGTCCGACGAAGTGTACTTCGGGCGTCGAGTCGGCGAGCGCCTTGTACTTCGCGTAAAGCTCGCCGTTCTCCTTGCGCGGCACGGGGTAATAGGGGTCGCCCTCGTCGCGCGGGAACTCGTAAACGATGCTCGTCTTCGAATGCTCCTGGCCCGTCAGGTATTTGAACTCGGTGACGCGCGTGTAGAGGTGCTCGTTCGGGTAGTTGACGACGGGCGCGCTCTGGAACTGCTCGCGGTCGTGCGTCTCGTGCTTGAATTCGAGCGAGCGGTAGGGGAGCTTGCCGTAGCGGTAGTCGAAGAACGAGTCCACCGGCCCCGTGTAGATCATCTCGCGGAACGGCACGTCGCGCTCTATTTCCTGATAGTCGCAGTTCAAGAGCACTTTGATGTTCGGATGGTCGAGCATGTTCTCGAACATGCGCGTGAAGCCGTTGAGCGGCATCGCCTGGTAGGTGTCTGTGAAGTAGCGCGCGTCGCGGTTCGTGCGCGTCGGCACGCGCGAAGTCACAGAGGCGTCCAGCTCCGAAGGGTCTAGTCCCCACTGCTTGCGCGTGTAGTTGCGGAAGAACTTCTCGTACAGCTCGCGCCCGACTCGGCTGACGACCACGTCCTCGCTGGTGCGAACCTGCTCGACCGGCTCGGCGACCGACCGGAAGAACTCTTCGAGCTGGAACGAGGTCAGGCTCAGGCCGTAGAGCTTGTTGATGGTGTCGAGGTTGATCGGGATGGGCACGAGCTGGCCGTCAACGTGCGCCATCACGCGGTGCTGGTAGGAGCGCCACTCGGTGAAGCGCGAGAGGTACTCGAAGACCTCGCGCGAGTTGGTGTGGAAGATGTGCGGGCCGTACTTGTGGACGAGGATGCCGGCCTCGTTGTAGTGGTCGTAGGCGTTGCCGCCGACGTGCGGACGCCTGTCGCATATGAGAACC
>Ga0209577_10001040_pt1 | contig 27753 bp, 20 predicted proteins | sample GraSoiAngelo_109_FD_185874 | JGI IMG/M metagenome (GOLD analysis project Ga0209577, IMG submission 185874) | Grasslands soil microbial communities from the Angelo Coastal Reserve, California, USA - 14_0903_12_20cm (SPAdes) (version 2) | ecosystem: Environmental > Terrestrial > Soil > Grasslands...
TGTGACGCATCCCCCAATGACATACATATTAAATGTATTTGTTCCTGGAGTGAACGAGCCATAACGTGAGCTGAGCGAATCATCGAACCAGACGGTGCCGGTGCTATCTACGGCAATGCCAGATATATGCGAGCCGCAAGATCCGGAGCAACTCGGAGCCGGCACATTATACTCTGTCACTCCCTGATGCGTGCCATTTGAGGCCTGGCTGATGACCAGTTGCCCAATTGTGCCAGCAAATCCGTCGCTCCACCAGATATGGCCCTGCCGATCATAGGTGATCAGGTGAGGAGTGATATCTCCATGCGGCGTATTGGTCAGGTACTCATTAATGCTGCCGCTGATCGTGCCATCGGCCACCGGCATGATTTGCCCGATGCGATGAACTGTAGCATTATTTTCGGTAAACCAGATAGAATGCGTTGTGGGGTCAGGTCCGGTTATGCCGTAGGGTCGGCTATTAGGTGTCGGCGTAGCAAATTCATTGATCATTTTATCTGTTACCGGATCAAACTCTCCAATTTTATTGGCGCTCAATTCGGTAAACCAGAGATGTCCGAACTGATCAAAGGTTAGATCAAAAGGGCTGGCGCCCGAGGTAGTTACGCTCCACTGGTTCCAATTGCCCATCGTATCGTATTCCCCGATGGCATTGGTGGCAGGCTCGGTGAACCAGAGGTCCCCCTTGCTATCAAAGACAAGAAAAAATGGGCTGGAATACCCTTGAGGCTCCTGGAGCTTTTGCATAGGGGACGAGTTACTGTTAAAACCACTTGAGGAATATTCAAGAATACCGGTTGGAATGGCATTAGTGCAAATAGGTACATTACCGACATTGGGGTCGCATTGCGGCTCGGCCGCCCAGACATGGCCACCGCCATCAACTGCAATGCCCCACGGGTTTTGGTTAAACGAGGAATTGAACTGCGGCACCCTCGCTTGAATAAGCGTTGGGTCCGCGTGCGCTGCTGAATGCGCATGCATCAATACACTGAATGCGAATGCGACACTTGCTACAAGAGAACAGCAAACGAACACAATACGAAGAGCTTTAGCATAGGTTGATCTGGTCGAAAATATTTGCCTAAGAGGTCTAAAAGCATAACTACTACGATTACGATGCATACAAAAACTTCAACTCCTGCCCAGGTGAGTTTCTTGATAAGGATCCCGGTTTATCGAACCGGGCGCTCATATCAATAATTATCCTGAATCTAATGAAATGGAACCAGACTCTAAGGTATCAACTTTATGTGTCAATCGGTTATACCTTTAATGCGCGATGCGTGAAAAGCTACCAGCCAGCTGTGTAGCAGCCTGAAAGGCCATCTTCAGCCTATCTACCAGTAGTAAACGAAAGAGGCCTTTTACTTTGCTTACCTGAACCAAATTAGCTAGTACTTCGATCAAGGTGGCTCTTCAATTTGGTCATCAAAGCATCGATCTGGAATGGTTTCGCGACGTAGTCTATCGCTCCCTGTACAGAGCTGGCACTGCGAACACGGCCATCTGCCGTCATGATGATGATGGGAAGATGCCGATAGCGCTCGCTTTGCGAAAGTTTACTGGCAATTTCGTAGCCGGATAGTACTGGCATCATCAAGTCCAGGAGGATAACCGAGGGGAACTGATCGGTCTCTAGCTGCGATAAAAAGGGGAAAACATTGCGGCTATCCGTTATTCCGATGCCGGAGAGCCCTTCGCCCTCAAGCAGAAGCAAGAGGACGGAAACGATGGCCTCATCGTCGTCAACGACCAGGACATAGGGGGAACGGAGCAGCTGATCAGAAATAGTTGAGGCGCTTTTATCATCAATGAAAATAGAGGCTGTGCTTACACCTGCATATTGCATTGCTAAGTCTCCTCTCTAAAACTACATCCCACGTACACAAATCACAAAGAAATTATACCATGCAGGGCAACAATATCCAGTATGGCTTTTTGAAATCGCAGCCCCTAATGTAATACGGGCAATGCTTCTCCAGGTTCATCACGCTATGCAGTTATTGCCGCCGTTTGTAGAGAACGCCAGCGATTCCTAACAGCGCCATGGAGAGACAATAACACGCCACCATCACCCATAGCAGTGGAGAAACAGTTGTCAGCCGTGCGCCGAAGGACGTACCTCCGCTCGCATTGAGGTCATTGCCCAGGTTGGAGCCACCCGTGGAGGGGCTTGCGGTTGGACTGTGCGCCGCCCCGGTAGGAGTCACAGTCGGAGTGGTTTTTACTGTTGGCGTTACTGTCGGAGTGGTTTTTACCGTCGGAGTCACGGTTGGCGTGGTAGTCGGCGCGTGCGTCGGTGATGGAGATGGCGAGGCGACGGGCGCCGTCGGTGTTGGTGACGTGGGGACAGGTGTTTTATTGACCGGAGAGCCTTGTACACCCGGCGTAGTAGTGGGCGTCGGGGTATGGGTTGCACCCGGCGTTGAGGTGCTCGCTGGCGTAGATGTAGAGTCAGCTGTGGTTCCATTCGTGCTGGCCGCCAGCACAATGTTGGTGACCGCCAGCCGTCCGGTGGCTACGTCTCGCGCAATAATGATATGGCTTCCAGAAGTCCATCCGTTTCCGCTGCCCAGCCAGAGCGTGGTATCAAAGGTTCCATGGTCATCAGTGAGCGTCGAGCCGGGTTTGTCACCTTGATTATATAAAGGCAGCGACCCATCAAGAGAAAATGTGACTTTGCTCGAGTGACTGAAGCCGCGCCCGCGCAGTTGAACAGGTTGGCCGGGTACTGCAGGCCCTTTATCCACGCGTTCCATCCACAGGCCCGGTGATGAAGTTATGTTTGCGATATGACTCTGCGCCCCGCTGTTGCCTGTAGTCAGGGGAGCAGGAACGCCCGGAATAAGCCACTGAAAGCTGAATGCTGAAACAAGCAATAATACACAGGTCACGCCGATCAAAAGCAGAGTGCCACCCAGCCACAGCATAAATTCGATGCGTCCTGGGCGCAAGAGCCACCAGCGCAAATGCTCCAGCGGATTAAGGGTGCTGATCCGCTTCCTTCGTTTCGACGGGTTCACCAGCAGCTGTGCATAGGGCGAAACGCTCGCTCCGCCAGCCGTCCAGGATGAGCCCGGCAATGCTTTCAGCGCGTTCGAGTGAGCTGGCACGAGGGCGCGCATGCCGCGCTGCTCGCTGAGTTGGGGAGCGGTATCGATTTCATCGACGTGCTGGGCAGGGACAGGGATCATCGCCAGCGAAGGATGGGATGCCTCATCGAGGCGCAGAGAAATAGGCGCTGTTGGTGCATCGTGTGGGTTGTGTGCATTATTTCCGTTCTGTGCCGTATGGGAAGACGGCCCAGGTGAGCCAGGCGGAACGGTATCGATCTCGTCGAGTTCGGGCAACCGGCGCGTTGCACGCGCGCGAACGGGCCGCTGCGGTTGTGTTGGCGCTTCCGGCACGAACATGGAAAGCGCCGGAAGGCTCCCGGCAGCTTCGTAATCTGGCGATTCGTACTGCCAAATAGGTGACGCTGCTGGAACTGGCCCTTTGAGATTCCCTGTTGTCCTGTGATGCTGCTCTCCTTCATTGGCAAAGTACTGGCTGGCAGGAAAGCGGCGGGTTGTACCAGGCTGAGCCGGATGCGAGGATGCCCGCGGAGGAATGGGCGTTGTTGGATCGGGTTGTCTCCTGGGTTGGGGGGTAGATGGTACGATGCGTTCCCTTCCGGGCCGACCACCGGATTGATGCGGCATGACGTATTGATAGCCATGCATAGCGGGATCAATCCAGACCGCCGATGTTGCTGGCGCCGCTGACGTTGGAAATACAGGCGATGGATTGAGGGTAAAGCCACAGGCGTAGCATGTTCCCGCTCCGCGTCTCAACAATTTACTACACATGGGACATTGATCGTAATTATTATCTGTCAGCCAATTATCCGTCTGCATACGTCTATTCTTTCGCTACGAGATACTGTTTCATCCACCTGTTCCCTATCCAACTAGAGCGTGAAATAAAGGTCACCCCAGATCTGTTCAAGAGTTTCGTCCCAGACACAATGAAATAAACGGCTTTTTCGGGCAATTTGGTTGAAGTGCGTGGTTCGCCCTCGAATGCGTGAACACGGCTCAAAAGTGGGGGAAAATCCACAGCGAACGGAAAAAATTTCCAGGAAAGCGACCGGTATTGACGCTATTGCATGTAGCAGGGGCGTGTAATGAAACTGCATGAAAAGGCGCTTCATGCATAGATGCATTTGAAAAATCGGTTTATATGTGGATTGGCACGTATCTTGCAAGAATAGGGAGCAGGGGGGAGAAAACTGGAAATATTTTCCGGTTGATTTTCTATTCCCGAAATATTTGTGTTAAGTGGATTAGAGGTAAAGGAGTGGTTTGACATGGTAGCTTTGGCAAAGAGAGCTTTGCCAGGTGTAGAGGATCAGCGACCGACGCGGTCCATGTTGCGCCTGGAGGATGATGTATTTGAGGAAGAGGAGGACGAGGATGTGGAAGAGGAGTGTGAGGACGAGGAGGCGGAAGACGACCTCGGCGTTGATAACGCCATTCGACAGTATCTCGCGGAGATCGGGCGTTTTCCCCTCTTGACCGGCGAACAGGAACAGGCCCTGGCGTGGCGAGTGGTGGATGGAGATATGGAGGCGCAGCAGCGATTGGTTGAAGCGAATCTTCGCCTGGTTGTGAGCATCGCCAAACGCTACAACAATCACGGGATTGGCCTGCTCGATCTTGTGCAAGAGGGCAACCTGGGACTCATTCGTGCCGCGCAAAAATTTGATCCCGCGCGCGGCTTCCGTTTCAGCACCTACGCGACCTGGTGGATCCGCCAGGCAATCAGCCGCGCCGTCGCGGAGCACACACGCACAATTCACATTCCGGTACACGTGGTCGAATTGATCTATAAGATGAAACGCATCGCTCGTAATCTTTACCAGGAACTGGGACGTGATCCCGTGGCGGAGGAGATCGCCAAAGCCGCCAGGCTGACGAAGGAGCGCGTGGTTGAGCTGCAAAGCATGGCCGAGACGCCTATCTCGCTGGATGCGCCCCTGATTGACGATGAGCAATACCACCTGGCCGATACGTTGGAGGATACGCGCGCAACGGCCCCGGCAGACGTCGTGACCCACCAGGCGCTACGTGACCAGATCGCACACGCGCTGGAGACGCTGAACTCGCGCGAACGCCAGGTGATCGAACTGCGTTATGGACTGCACGATGGTCATTGCCATACTTTGGAGGAACTGAGCGCCTTTTTCAAGTTGACCCGCGAACGCATTCGCCAGATCGAGGTCAAGGCGCTGCGCACGCTGCGGCACCCGATCCAGGTGCACCTGCTGCGCGATTTTGCGTAGCTGATTTCCCCGTTGGAAGCTTTCACGTTGAAAGTTCTTTCATCTTTGCCAGAAGGGCTGCCATCCCGAAGGGTTTTTGTAGCACCCTCACCGTTGGTAATGCCCTCCTGGCAGCTTCAATCTCCCACCAACACGCAGCTGATTTGCTGGGACGGCGGCCGTCGCAAGCGTCCCCGCTCCACAGAGATTTACTTGGCCTCGGTCGTTAATTCGGGTGGAAGCGCTTCTATAAGTAGGCCTGGCACACCGGCATTTCCCTGCTCGTCGAGCACCTGGAGAAATGCCTCTACCACCTGTGAGTCAAACTGGTTGCCAGAGCAGCGTAGTAACTCGGCCCTGGCTTGCAACGTAGACAACGGCTCGCGGTAGACGCGGCGAGAAGTCATCGCATCGAATGCATCCACTACGGTGAGAATACGAGCATGCACGGGTATGGCTTCGCCTGCCAGTTGATTAGGGTAGCCCGTGCCGTCCCAGCGTTCGTGATGGGCCACAATTATGGTAGCCAATTGCTGGAAGACTCCGCCTATCTCCTCGAGAATCTGGCGACCAATAACCGAGTGCGTGCGCATCACTACCCATTCCTCCTCAGTCAATGGCCCTGGCTTATATAGGATGGTGTCGGGAATACCGATCTTACCGATATCGTGCAGGATGGCCCCCAGACGCAGTAGATGCAAATCTTCCTCAGATTGGCCAAGTTTCCGGGCGGTGGCGACAGCAAATTCTGCCAGTCGATAGGCATGCACCAGGGTTCCGCCATCACGTGCTGCGGCGGCAGCGGTAAGGGCCTGCATACCTACGATCTCACGCACATTTTGATCACCTGCTTCGCGCAGCTCATCAGGGAGAATTATTTCCTTTGAAGGAGTAGGCTCTACGTCAGCGATGCAGACGCGATTCCTGCCACCCTTTTTGGCCTGGTACATAGCCTGGTCCGCGCATTCAATCAGTTCTTCACGCGTAATCCCGTGAAGTTGATAGATGGCTACGCCGATACTGCCACTGACCGCAATCGGCACCACTGCCTGCGTTTCTTCCATCTCCCAATTGAAGGGTTGTGAGTTGAGCGCGATCAGTAAACGCTGCGCAGTTTGATTCGCGCTCAGCACATCTGTCTCTGTTAAGATGACGGCAAATTCCTCGCCGCCATAGCGTCCCACAAAGTCTTCCAGGCGTACCGTTGCGCGCAAGCGACTACCGACTTCGCGCAGGATAGCATCACCGGCGCGGTGGCCATAGGTATCATTGATGCGTTTAAAATGATCCAGGTCTACAAAGACGACGGCGCAAGAGCTGTCGGTACGCTGACTGCGCGACAGCTCTTCATCGAGCCTGCTCATGATGGCACGGTGATTGGGCAGGCCTGTGACGGCATCGGTGATAGCGGCCCTGGCCTGTTCTCGATAGAGCCGGTCCAGTTCCAATACCAGCACTTGCTGTTGATCGTAGCCTTCCTGCAATTGTGAGCGCAGCGTCACCTCGCGATCATTGAGAAACTTCTGTTCTCTCAACAGGGCGTGGACTCGTGGGAGTTCACTGGCGACCAGGCCAACCAGGAACGAAATTATCGTAATGCCCAGAACAAGTATAGCCCAGTTACTATTAGGGATGAAAGTAGGTAGCCAGGAACTGGAAACCGTCGCCCAGATGCCGATCAGAGAGGCCCCGGAACCTACGAGGGACATCACCAGTAGAGTTAAACGCTGCCTGCTCGGGAGTTCGATACGATTTCTCCGGCGGTAGAGGAGCCAGAGGACAAACCAGAAAAGCTGGACAATCGTACATACCCAGATAACGGTTGTTCCCGCTTGCAACACGTTGTAGATAGCCAGCGCCAGGTCATCCGGACGTATCACTGAGCCAAAGAGCGCTGGTAAAAGGATCAGGGACAGGACGGCCACAATAGCGACAATGAACCCCTGTATAACAATGCTGAAGGCCGGTACTCCATAGCGATTGGCCTTTGCCAGTGATATGGGCAGGCGGCGGTCCTGAGCAACAACCACTAGCAAGCGCGAAAACATGAGGATATAGGCGATGGTAAGCGCAACCTGGCTTACAGCAAGTACGATCGCCGTCACTGTACCAACTGTTGCACCAAAAACCATCTGGATGGCAAGGATATTTGCCCCCATGCCTTTCGATGCAAAAGACGGCACAATCACCATTATGCCAAAGGTTCCCATCATGTAGGCGATAAACGCAATCGCTGACCCCCACCAGACAAACGCTGTGGCACGCCTGGCTCCCGGTGTTCCACCACGAAGCTCGCCACCCATGAACAGGGGAATATCCACGCCAAGATATGCCAGAATGACTACTCCGTAGACGGCAAAGTTTCCCTGGTTAGGCAGCCACATTTGCGGGCTGGTCAACATTGTTGCTGCCGGGCGTCCCACTGAAAGCCACCATACGCCAGCGAACCCCAGCAGGAGAAAGACGCTCACATAAAGAGTGGCCAGCGCCAGCAGGATGCGTTTGACCCAGCGCAACGGTAAACAGGCAATGGCTGTTGGCACAATCAGGATGAACACGATGGCGATACCTTGCTGCAACGGGGTCGTAAACCACGTTGGAACAAGATACTGAATGAAGATCAGACCACTTTGTACTGCTGAGACGACGGCAAGCACACCTGGCAACCAGGCGCAAAAGGCTGAAAAAAAACTCCACCTTTGACCGAGAATACGTGTCGCCCAGAGATAGGGAGCGCCTTGCCCCGGATAGCGCAGTGCCAGCCAGCGGGTGACAAACGCGCAGGGAACGAGAAAGGTAAGCAGACCCAGCACCCAGTAGACAAACGCCGCTGGACCGCCGAACTGTACACCATCATTATTTGCAACAAATAGAACAATCAGCAGCATTAATACCGTCAGGTCCCGCGTCCCCAACACTGTCGGCAGCCTGTGTTGCTCCGGCATATCAGAAGGTTGGAAAGCCAGTTCCGGGGAATACGGTTGTTCAGGTGGCACAACCACCTGGGACGGTGAATCTATGACCATATACTTCTCCTGACCTGGGTATTCTACTCAGTCACAGTAGTAAAAGCTGTGCTTCACCAATGTTTATCGGCATGGACAGGCAGACCATTAGCACCCTCAGGTTGAGATTAAGCTGCTAGAAGCAAGGAAAGTAGTACAAATTGCCCTATTGCTTGACATACAAACTCTACCTCTTCTACACTCGCACCATAGGGGGAAGTCACACAGGTTTTACAGGTCACTCGCACCTGACTTGATGCTGGGTTATGAAGGATTATCGCCATGCAAAAGCAAACCAATCAAACGCAGTGGGGAGCGAGCGCTTTGCTGGTTGTCAGAGGTGCCAGCATTGTAGGGATCGTAATGCTATGTCTGACAGTATTGTTCTTTACAGCATTCCGTTCGCATGTTTTTGCGGTGAGCAATAGCGGAACAGGCAGTGCAACAAGCGGCCCAACTTCGGGGCCGGTTGGAACCACCATTACGGTCAATGGTACTGGCTGGTCTGAGGCTGATGGCAAGCAGGCCAGTTTCGGCTACATGAGTAACTCCAACTGTTCCACGGTAGCGGATTCACAAACTGGCACCTTGCAAGGCGGTAAATTCAATGGTTGGTTTCGCTGGCCGCAGGGTACCCCATTGGGCACTTATACAGTATGCGTCACCGTTGCCGGCACTATTGCTATTGCCGGGTCCTTTAACGAACTCTCAACCTCGCCACCACAGGTATCGGTCTCTCCTGGCACACTGGTCGAAAGACAGCAGGCAACCATTACCGCGTCAAACTATTACCCCCAGGGGACGACAGTCAACTTCAACTGGGTATCCCTGAGTAATCAAGTCGAATTTGGTATAAACGGTACTACTTCAGATAGCAACGGCATGGCGAAGGTGAATTTTATTGTGCCGGTCACATCAATGGAAAGCGGACCTTATATGATAGAGGCGATTGTGGGCAGTGGACAACCGCCGACACTCTCTTCATCGGTGAATTTTATCTATAATGCGCCTGCGGTGCGACCATCACCTACACCCGGCAGAACACCGTCGCCTACGCCTTCACCGACCGCCGACCCGACTCCCGCAAATACGCCGACGGTTCAGGCTAGCACAACAGCGGCAACAGGCGCAACGCCCACTCCAGTAATCACTCAAACTACGGGCGGAAATTCGACCCCAACAACCAACACCACCCCTGGCAGCAAGGGAAGCACAACCAATCCACCCAACGTGCTCCTCCTGGTCGGCGGTGTGGCAGGCACGCTCTTCCTGTTGATTACTATCCTTATCATTGTTCTGTTTGTCCGGCGTAGACGTTCAACACCTGCGGCTGCGCCGCCAGAGTTGCAAGTGAGGCTACCTTTCCCACCCGCTGGCGCAGCACCGAGTCCCTGGTCAAGGCAGCCGGGGACCTTCATGAACAATGGAGGACTACCTCCCAACGGGTTCAATGCTAATCCCGGCGGAAATGGATCATATCCTCCCAATTGGCCTACTGGTATCTTTACGCCGCCACCAGACAGCGTCCCTATTCAAACTAATTTGTCCGCGCAGCTAGCTTCACCGGCCAATGGTTTCCAGCCCGGCGGCCCGCCTTCGTTTATCCCGTCGCAGAAGTCACCGGTCCCATCTTATGCCGGCGTGGCGCCGGGGGCAGGCGGTAACGGTGTGGCTCCCGTCCCTCTCGATCCAACGCTAGAAGCTTTACGGCGGCAGGCCCAGACAGGTTTATTCGCCCCACCACGGCCACGCCTGGATGAAGTAAGCACAAAATAACTCCCCCAGATGGTGCCTGGGAGCTGTCGAGGAAAAGTATAATGAAAGATGGTCCGCCGTCAGAATTACACAGGCCTGTGTGTCTGGCTAAACATCTATTTGCCAGGCCCACCTTGCTCCAGTACGGCATTGGTATTCTTTCGTTCTTGCTCTTAGGCGTTTCTTGCTACAGCGTTATTACCGTCGCTACATCGGCACATGCAAATGTGTCTCTTCAGCAGTTCAGTGGCAAGGTAATCGCTAGACGGCCACCTGCCGATGCCGGTACTCCGACCATAACCGATACTTCATCACCGACAGTAACGACCACGCCTTCAGCAACTCCCACCAACACACCGTCTCCTACACCGACAACCACCTCGACTCCTACAACTACGCCCACCAACACACCATCGCCTACAGTGACAAATACGCCTTCACCGACTTCCACAAGTACCCGCACACCCCATTCCTCACCGACAACCACACCGCCATCACCAACGGCATTTGTTGGACAAACCACAACTCCTGGCCCGACACCGGCAAGTAGCGCGACGGCGACAGCCATTATCAGGCCGGGAACAGGTCAGAATCAAACACCAGGCACCACACCCGCTCCATCAAACAATGAGAATAGGCAAAGCGGCCCACCGGCGGACAATGGCTTCCCTTACATGTACATCGTGGTTGGCCTGTCAGGTATTGCGATCGTCGGATTCCTGTTTATCCCCGGATGGTTTTTTTTGCGCAAACACCTGCTGCCAATGCCGGCGAAAAGATTACCTCCCAGTGGGGCCGCTCCCTGGAAACGCACACGTACAGATGACCTGCAACAACAGGAGAATATGCTCGGTCCTCCTTTCGCAGCAACCGGCAACAGTTCTTTTTATACACCTCCAATCGCACCTTTTTCTAACGTGCCGATGGGTAATCCTGCTGCTGGCAACAACCAGTACATTCCACAGCCCGGTAGTTTCGCCGCTCCTGGCAGCTTCGAGCCTATTCCCAATACGTTTCATGCCATGCCCAATGTTTCCTCAGTCAATCAGCAGCCTGCCCCTCACGCGAACAATCCCACGCCCACCAATCGGCCCACAAGCAATTCCGCACCAGGCATCGATCGTTTTGGGGGGATCAGCCATTCAATCGATTCGTCGTCGCCCACGATTCGAAAAAGGCTCGGGCGCAATGCACTGCACGCTACTAAATTGCCTCCCCCAAAAACATGATCTACGTTTTTGTGCATATAATATAATGCTACAGATAACAGGCTTATAGAACATAGCGCGCAATTTGACACGTGAGATCAGAAATATTTTCTGGCGCAGAACGAACGAGGAGTTTATGGCCGTACAGCTGCATGGTTTTGATTGGAGAGTATATGCTGAACAAGTCATGCCCGCATTTGAGCAATGGCTGATCGAAGGCGATGAAATTGCTGCTCTGCAGCTCTTCGAGCAAACACGCTGCGCCTACGAAGAGCGATTTTTGCCCGATCCTATGCAGCGATTGCGCGTCTGGACGCGCGCCCGCGCTTTCGCGCAAACGCTGCCGCGCGGTCCCTATAGCCGCCGTGAATACCTGAAACTCTGCTCTGCCGAACAGTTCACCGCCCTCAGTGATCGCTATCTGTATAAGCACGCGCCACAGCTCTATCAACGTTCGGACGCGCTGCGTTCCGTCTGGGGCGCCATCATCGAAACATTCTGCTTACCCTGGCAGGGAAGTCAAGGTGGAGAAGAGGGGGCATCCATCAATGCCGGCGACGAAGAGCTATCACCGGAGGATAGAATTACCCACAGTGAACTGCTTTCACTACTCGAGGAAGCCGGTTTAAGCGAACTGGCGCAAGAGATCGAGGAACCAACAAAGAATGTCGAGCATTTTGCATGGGAATTGAGTGAAAAGGATATGAGCGAAGCAAGAGAGGCAAGTGTAGCGAAGGAGGCGGCCGATGTGGCCGCTGCCCGCACTGGTGCAGAGCTGGCGAATACAACTGCGCAGGTCAATCTGGATGTAGATGAGGAAGCGGAGACTATTGTTGCGGCACAGGGTATACATATCGGGCATCAACTCAACCTCTTACACCTGAGAGGTTGGCTGGCCCGCATCTCAGTGCGCGCCATGGCACTTTTTGAGTACCTGGCATGCGGACGCCGGGCAATGCCATTTGGCTATGAAGCTGGCGAGCCATTTGGGGCATTCGCAGGTTACCTCACTCCCGATGAAGTATGGCAACTGGCCATATCTCTTGACGGGACTATTCCCCCAGATCATAGAGAAGCAGAAGAAGATTACCTCAATTTCCGCTATCAACAGGTGGGCATCCCTGCCGCGTTTCGTCTGGTTGACGAGGTGCTTCCCACGCACAGCGCCGCATTTCTACACGCCATTGAAAAAGCATCATCGCAAGGATTGGGCTTGATTTCAAGCATTGAATAACCTGCATTGCAATAATTCACAGACCCTGTCCCCACGCCACCTCTCCTATTTACATGATATATACGCCTGAGAGAAACAGAAAACAGGCAGTGAGTTCTATAGCAGCCCATTCAGGTTGACAAATGTAGGCCGCCGCTCCTACGAAGAGCGACGGCCTACACTCGTATCTCTAAAAGTACGCTGCTACAGTTAGAAGGCGGTTGCGGGAGAAGACAATCCCGGCTTACTCACATTAGACGGGGCCACATCATTCGAGACGCTTGAGCCTCCAATGATCTTCAGCAGATCTTCAGGCGTCGTATACGTAGCCTCGTGACAACCCTGGCCTGGAGCGCCAGACGGGCTGGAACAGTTTGGGGGCGGTGTTGGCGCGAAAGCCACTTCAAAGACGGGCGTGGCGTCATCATCACCAGGTACGATGGAGGTCGAGATGTAATCAGCCACCATATACCCTAGAGTGGTGAGTGGCAGCCACGTTAGTGTCATCGGCCCGGCCAGTTGCTCTGGAGCGCTCCAACTCCTTCCCCCGTTGTTTGAGGAGATGAAGCCGACGTTGAGCTGACAGGTATTGGAATTGCAATTCGAGTTCGGGAAGTAGTAGTAGGCAAGCCCAAGATGGGCGGAACTGCCAGATGTACTCCTGTCGACGGCCAGACCAGGAATGAGAAAATCGGCACCACTACCGACCCGGGCGGTCGGGATGCGCTTCGGCACGGTCCAGTTGACGCCATCGGAAGAGGAGATTATCACGAGATCATTGGTCCCTATGGGTGCGCTGCAGGCTGATTCAAATCGGCAATCATCCCAGACGACATACACCCGGCCCGACTTGTCAATCTCAGCAGTTGGGAGAGGTCCAGAACGAATATTGCCGGGATCACCATCGAAGAGGATTTGTGCAGCAAGGACCGGCTTCTTCCAGGTTGCACCACCATCGGTGGACCTGATGGACAGGATCGCCGTCTCAAAACAATCGTCGATGGGGACGATGACCGTTCCATTGGGCTGCACAAGTGGTTGCCCGCCAATGACACAGGTGTGGTCCGGAGTCGTCTTGGCTGCTCCCCACGTCAACCCACCATTAGTAGAGGTGCTCATCTGGATGGTGTTGAGGCTACTCGCATTGTCGAACTCGGTATAGCAGTTGCCAAAGAAAGGGCTACTGGCTGTATCATCACAGACCGTCCAGTTTTTGTCGTTAAAATGACCGGAAGCATTTACCACGACGGGGGAGCCAAATGTCAGTCCGCCATCAGTCGAACGACTTACAAGCACATCGACAGGTCCGGTGCTAGGATTCTTAATGCCCAGCCAGGAGATCATCCAGACCTTGTGCCTGGCATCGTAGGCGACCGAAGCGTCACTGGCACGGAGATATTTTCCCGGCGGTGTCGCATTGACGGTAGAGTTCCGCAGGAAGCCTTTGGTCCAGGTTTCGCCGGCATTGGTCGAAGTCGCAAAACCAATGTTGGATGCTCCACCATCGAAGAAACGGCCAGACTGGAAGGTGGACACGATGGTGTTGCCAAAGGCAAAGGTGTCAGGCTCAACTTGCGTCTTGTGATTACTATTGGGGTTGGTATACGGGTCACTACTTATCTGGGTGAGTTGTTCTCCTGCACCATGCACAGGTGATGCGGCAAAGAAGGCGAGGGAAAAAAATAGAGCGCTAAGGGTAACAACCGAAAGTAGGGTGATGCGCCGACGCTGACGAGAAATGACCTCCATGTGCAGTTTCTCCTTGTCTTCTAATCTCCTATCTTCTAATGTTTTCTAGAGGACGTATATCCCTTTTTGAACAGTAAGAGGAGCAGGTGCAATTAAAGTGATGAGGTTAGTTAAGGTACGGTGATGAAAGTATCATTGAAGTTGCTGTTTCAACACAAAGTAAATGAAGCAAGCGACAAGACAAGCGATATTGGATACATAAATATGGGCGCTGATTGTAAACATATACAATGCACCCCCCATCTATCCAACATTGTTACCAGCGCATATTTACCCCGTTGCATACAATGAAAAGAGGACACGTTCTACGGCCTACCGAGGAGATGGAATGGATACCCAGCAGTTAATCCCGCATACCGACCCTGAACAGGAAGAACTCCGTCAAGTGCGGCGCGCGGCGCGTATGCTGCGCCGCAAACAGCAGCACCGCGCGCGCATCCTGTTGTGGTCCGCCATCAGCATGTGCGTTCTCCTGCTGGGCCTGACCGGTTTCATCTACCTGGAAATCCAGAACATCGTCGCGAAAAATAGCGCCAATGCGCCCATCAGCGGTCTCTCCTGCGATAGTATGGAACAGTTCGGCTATCATATTCACGTCCATCTCACGATCTACATTCAGGGGAAATTGGTAACGATTCCGCAGGATATAGGCATCGCCTCCGATGGCAGTTGTTTCTACTGGATGCACACCCATACCGATGACGGCATCATCCATATCGAGGCTCCCCAGAAGCTGCACAACCTGGCCTTAGACGATTTCTTGACGCTCTGGCAAGTGGGCTTTGCCAGTCTCAACTTCCCTCCGCAAATGACGCAATCAACTGGATGGCAAATCTTCGTGAATGGCAAACCGTTCAACGGCGTGGTCACCTCGCCACTCCATACCGAAGTAACCCTGAGTTCGCACAATGCCATCACCATGGAGTACGGCTCACCCAATCCACCTCCGGATTTGTTTTACGCGTTCCCCGCGAATCTGCCGCAATAATAGGGAAGTATACTCTCCACCGCATTTAGGCGTGTATATCCCAACAATGCTTGCTTCCTTGATATATTTGGGCTATCAAGCAGACAAAATTCTTGTCAAAACACGCTCGATAGTATAAGCTGTCCTTGCGACTGTTACTCTTTCTTTCAAGGTATTTGGGGAAATACAATGACATGGCGAAAATATGTAGCGGTGTGGCGTAGTCGCCTCTATCGCTATCCCGCTCCTGAAACAATGGGGCGCACACGCTTATTCTGGATTGCTCTTGGCCTGGTTGCTCTTGCTACGGCTATCTTCTCGACCTATTTCATTTTTGTGCATCTTGGGCGCCAGGATGCGTACCTCACTTCCGCCGAAGACCTGGGTACTTACGACCAGGCTGTCTGGAGCCTGACACATGGGCAACTCTTCCATCAAACCGTTTGCAATATTGTCAGCGACACGAACTGTTTTAGCCTCAATGGCATCCCGCGCTTCGCTATCCATTTCGAGCCGGTGCTTTTCCTGCTGTCGCTGTTCTACCTGATCATCTCTGGCCCAAAAACATTGCTGGTCCTGCAAACACTGGTAGTGGCAAGCGGGGCATTCCCCGCCTTCTGGCTGGCGCGTCTGCGACTGAGGAATGAACTGGCTGCAGTAGGCATCGCCGTCCTCTATTTGCTCTATCCCACGCTGCAACAGGCCGAAATCTTCGATTTTCACGCGGTAACGATGACTGGTGCCCTACTGCTCTTTACCCTGTATTTCATGTATACCCGGCGCACCCCCTGGTTGTTCGTCTTTGCCATTCTTTCGATGGCCTGTAAAGAAGAGATACCGGTCGTCATCGCCATGTTTGGCCTGTGGTCAATCATCTTTCAGCAGCGCTGGCGAAGTGGTCTGGCGTTGGTAGGGCTGAGTATTGCCTGGATTGGCACGACACTGTTGATCTACCACTTCATCAGTCCGACCGGACACCCACTGCTGTCCTCACGCTACTCTTATCTAGGCAGTAGCCCGTCACAGATCATCTCTTACTTCTTGCAGCATCCACGAGCGGTGATATCCCAGCACCTGCTCGAGCCGACACATCGCCAGTACCTCAGGATACTCCTGGCTCCCGCCGGATATCTCCCCCTCTTGGTTCCCTGGATACTCGTATTGGCGTTCCCTTCCATCGCCTTGAATCTGCTAAGTTCGGACCGCAACCAGTACCTCGGTGTGTACCAGTACAACGCCGAGATTGTGCCTATACTCATCTTTGCCACAATCGAGTCGATAGTGCTGATAACCTGGGGGGCGCGGTGGCTCGTAAAGTACATGCGCGAGCGACAAGCACAACAGGCCCAGGATGGAGAAGCAGATCAGGCGGAGCACATCCAACCTGCTATTCCGGTTCGTCCTGCTATTCGTTGGGTGCAGCCTGCGCTGCTGTCCTTGCTGGTAGGCTTTACGCTCTTTGCTGTTGTGCACCAGGACTTCATGTATGGTGCGCTTCCCTTTTCCAGGGCGTTTTCCTGGCCGAACGTTTCAGCACATGACCAGGTCGCAGAACACATTATTCCGATGATTCTTCCATCGGCCTCGATCTCTGCACAAACCAGCCTGGTGCCCCATCTAAGTGAACGCAGTCATATTTACCTTTTTCCTTACGCCGACGATACCGCTGATTATATCTTTCTGGATATCACCGGCGATACCTATCCTTTCTATCCGCCTTCTTATACCATCGAAGTGAAGAAGGTGTTGCTAAGTGGTCATTATGGAGTCGTAGTCGCCCAGGATGGCTACCTCCTGCTCAAACGCGGACTTCCTCCTCCGGGTGTCTCGTCCTTTTCTGGGGTGCAGTCTGACAATGACCTTGTACCTGATCTGCCGGCTTCGTTTTGCTCATTCTCGCGCGTATCACCTCAAGAAGTGCCACAGGCGCTCCAGGTTGATTTTGACCCGCAGGAGGATTCACAGAGCAGTATCAGCCTGATCGGATACAATATCACACCTCCCCAGTCATTCCCGATCATCATGCCCCTCCTGCGGGTCACTGCTTACTGGAGAGTCAATGCTGCGAATATTCCCACGCTAAAGGTCTTGACGGTGCTGCTTGGGGAAGATGAGAAAGAAGAGCTTTCAAGCACGGATTTCCCCGCTCTCTCCTGGTGCCCCATCAGTTCCTGGAAACCAGGGACGATTGTGCGTACAGAGAGCAGTCCTTTATACATCGGGAATGTGCCGCGCGGGTTGGCGCATGTGGGCTTTGCCCTGCTGCCCTTTAATGTTCCGCTCGGCACAAGCGAAGCCATACTGAGTCGTGTTCCCTTGCACATTGTAAATGCGCCGCGGCATGTTTCTGTTATTCAGGGGAGAAATACTGTGCAGGTCGATTCGATTAATGTCTCGTGAGCCATCTTCCCTCCCGGCTTCCTCCCCTCCTCGTGGGCGTGCCCTCTCACGCGGAGCGGGAGGAGCCTTTACGACTAGAACAGGGCCGCCAGGTGAGCACACTGAACTCGTGTCTCTCTTTTGGCCCCGTTGTCACAATGCTCCAGGAAAGCATACCTTCTTTTTCCCAGCCCACGCGCGGAAAAACCCCTCTAGAGGGCGGAAAATGCGTGGAAGATACTTAAAATTCCTGATTGACACCGCCCTCGCAGTATGGTAATATCGTGGATGTAACGTAGCGATTATCCTTTCAGTGCGTCACTCGTTTGCACGGGGATAGAAGCTGTGTGAAAGCAAAGCATGGAGAGGTCGCATAGTGGCCTAGTGCGAGCGTTTGCTAAATGCTTGAGGTTAACCGCCTCCGTGGGTTCGAATCCCACCCTCTCCGCCAATCTTATATACATATTATCTAGGGGTGTAGCTCAGTTGGTAGAGCGTCCGTCTCCAAAACGGAATGTCGCGAGTTCGAGCCTTGCCACCCCTGCCAAAACTCCTGAACATTGGTGTTCAGGAGTTTTTCTCATTTGGTGCAGGCGCTCGCCTCCATTGGGAGAATTTCACTACGAGTGAGGAGTACCTTTTCCCGTCTCGAGGTAAGACTTCAGACTACCCAAAAAGTATTGCCAGCCCCCGGCAGTCTCTTCGTAGGCAGCATCAGCTACGGCGAAACCATGATGACCGAAAAGCAGTTTCGTCCCACCCCCAACCGGCGAGAGATCCCAGGTGACATCGGTGCCTTCCCAATGGGGCGGCCCATGCCTCACAATCCAATGCACCCTCTTCCCCGGATTAAGTTCGGCAATCTCCATCCGAAAGACAACCGCTCCGTTGTTAAAGCTAAATTCAGCAATCGAGCCAACCTTTGGCACGGCAGTGACGTGATTCGTCCACCATTGAGCTAGCTCTTCTTGACGGGTAAGCGCGTTGAAGACTTTCTCCGGCGCCGCTTCAATCGTGAGTTCCTGGACAATATCTGGCATGGGTTCTTCCCTTCAATTTGTAACCACTATGAGCTAACACTTAACCAATGTGTTAAGTATAGTATGCTATGGTTGACTCTGTCAAGGGGTAATTTCTGAGGTTTACATTCTTTCAGGTGAAATACAAGGCCAATTCATAGGGTGGCAAGAACCTGCGCGAGCTGATCCAGCATCGATTGCCATCCAGCTTGATGAGAAGATAGCAATTCTTTGCTCGTGAGCCGTTGATGGGTCAAAATGACCTCGGTGGAGGGGCCACGCTCAATAAATTCGACCGTGACCACTGTTTCCACGCCGTGCTTGCTTGCAAATGACCAGCTAAAGACCAGTTTTTCGGGCGGAACGATCTCCAGGTAGGTTCCAAGCATCGAATCGCTTCCATCGTCCAGGTCGAAACGGTATGAACCACCCACCTGCACATCGAGCTGGCTGACGGTCAAGCCTCTTCCGCCCGGTCGAAACCATTGCTGTAACGCCCCTCGCTCGGTCCAAGCGCGGAAAACCCGTTCGCGCGCTGCCGGGAAGCTGCGTCTCAAGGTAAGTGTAGTTGCTCTATCAGATGCTGGTGTCGTCATTCGGGTTTCTCTCCTCTTCAGAAGTAGCTTCCAGGTAGTTTGCCAGTGCGTCAAATTGCGTTTCCCAAAACTGCCGGTATTGCTCAAGCCATGCCGCGGCCTCGCGCATCGACCTGGCGGCGAGGCGAAAACGGTGAACCCGTCCATCCTTCCTGCGTAGGATGAGATCGGCGTTTTCGAGCACACGCAAATGTTTGGAGATCGCCGGGACCGATATCGAGAAAGGCCGGGCCAGTTCCGTCCCGGAAGCTTCTCCACGCGCCAGGTGCTCTAATATGGCCCGCCGTGTGGGGTCAGAGAGCGCCAGAAAAACCGTATCGAGCCGTTGTGATGAATCGTTAACCATGAAGTTAATTATAATAAGTTAAGGGGCTTGTTGTCAAAGACATACCACCGATTTTCCAGGGCGGCCGCCCGGGCCACCCGTACAATACCAAGTAGCCTGTTTTCCCCATCAACGTGTATTGTACGGGCGGCCGCCCTGGCTATATTTGTATTCATCATGTGAACAACCACACAGTTTTTCTGTGAAATATGCACTGTCCATCTCGCTCCCTCCCCGTGTATAGTTGGTAGGTCAAATGCTGTAAGCAGTCAGTTTTGTGAGGGCACGCTTGTTGACCCACAAATGAGAAAAGCTTACGCAGGGAGAAGATTATGTATTCACCTCGCACCTTTCGCTATACATTCATCCTCATAGGCCTTCTGTTTTTATTCGCATCCTGCTCAACGGGAGGCTCACTCCCCCCAACAACAACTCCTACAGACAGCAGTACGGCACCCGCAACCAATACTCCACCCGTCACCCCCACCGTTACCACCGTCGCCGTGCCACCCACACAAACCTCCTGCCCGGCGGCAGGCACAGCAAGAGCCTGGATAACGGCTCCTCTGGCGCTGGGCAGCCATCAGAACATCGTCTACCTCGTCAGTGAGCATCAAGGCACCGGAACCACCGGCACATTGAAACGCTACGATCTTACAAGTGGCAATAAAACCGAGATCGTCAAGTTACCCGGTGTATACATCTCCGAAGCACAGGTGTCAGCCGACGGACAATGGCTCATCTTTGTTTCACAGGTGAACCTGCAAAGCAGGTTGCAGATGGTGCGCATGGACGGGCAGGGCCTGCAAACGCTCTTCTGCATCGCAAGTGGAAGCATCACTAATGTTCTCTTGTCTGCCAACGAGCAATCGGTCCTTTTCAATCTTTCTGCAGCGCCTCAGGGACCCGTGGGTATATACCTGCTGAATCTAAAAAGCGGGATGATACAGTTAGAAGTAAAACCCAGCGATAGTGGAGCGCCCTTACACATGCAGTTTGTTGGTTCGCTCGTTACCTGGCTTGATAATACGCGAGCCTACGTGAGATTTGCGAATTTCGCCATCGCTCCTGACGATAGCCTCGGTCTTCTCGATACCAGTCGCGGCCCCAACCAGAAGATGAGCGATATCACTCCCCTCTTTCAGCAGAAGTTCAGCCCCACTTTCAATTATCCCTGCTGGGATGCTGATAGCAGCTTTGATGGCAGCTCACTCTTCATCAACCAGTGCAGTGGTATCAGCGCGCCGAACTGCAGTGGGTCATGCGTATTGGGGACACGAGAAGGACCAAGCACTATCAATACAGAGCCAGCGTCAGGCGGTTCGCCTAAGACCATCCTCACCAGTCAAACGCTGGGTATCGCGGCAGTACGGGCGATCTCAAGAGGCACGCTGTTACTGCAAGTCGAGAATTTCAGTGTTAACCACCCCATCGATCCCAGTCAGAACGGGATTTGGAGAGTCAATACGGATGGTACCAACCTGACAAGGCTCACCACCGAAGCCAAAGGCACTACGACCTCTCTCTGCCAGTTTTCGCAGAATCCCTGGTCGAATGTCTCGCGCGATGCCACCAGGTACGCGTTTCAAACGCTCACCAGGGGGAGCTATCCCGAAACCTATACGCTGTACACGGCGTCTCTGAATGGCGGCGCGCCTCAATCGTTCGCCTCCATCGCAGATGGAACGCAGTTATCACTTGTTGGCTGGACAACCATGTAATATTGCTGAACCCCTATGACTTTGGTCATGTAAACTATGCTCTTGGAGAGATACCAGGTATAATGGACGTAGGGAGTAGTGAGCATTGCACTATGAGGGAATGGCGCGTGAAGATTGCCCTACTGGAAGACAATCCATCCATCCTTGATTATCTCTCCAGAGCACTGGAAATGATGGGACATACGGTGCATAAATATCCTGACAGCGCCTCGCTCCTGGAGAGGCTGTTTGATGGTGAGAGCGTTCATACTCCTTTACCCTACGATCTCTTACTGGTTGATCTTCTCCTCCCAGGTGATATTTCGGGCTTAGAGGCCATTCACACTATTCGCAGGGCCCTCCCCAAGGAACTCCTACCCATCGTCATCATTTCAGCATGCAGCCAGAAAGAACTGGAGGAGGTGCACAGGGAACTACCCCTGGTACCTATCGTGCGCAAACCTTTCAGAATACAGGAGTTGCTACAAACCATTGATGAGGTGATGGTGTGCTAGCTAGCTAGCGGAGTGGGAGTTCAACGGTAAAGATGGTGCCCTCGCCAGGCGTAGAATCGCACCAGATACCTCCACTATGTCGCTCTACGATATCCTTACAGATGGCCAGGCCAAGCCCCATGCCTCGCTTTGATGAAGTTTGCGCGTCAGGCGTGCGATAAAACGGTTCAAAGATCTGCTTTTGCTGGTCCACAGAGATGCCTTTTCCATAGTCCCGCACGGTAATCACAGCCTTCGTATCAATGCGCTGGAGATGCACGCACACCGGCTGCTCTTCCGCCGAATATTTCAGCGCGTTGCTCAACAGGTTGACCACAACCTGGCCCAGTCGATTACAGTCACCTTGCAGCGTCACCGCCTCACCAGGCGTTTGCAGCTCGATGACGCGATTGGTGAGTAGACACTGGTCCTCAACCACTTCGCGACATACCTCCACCAGGTCACACTGCTGCAACTGCAGACCAACCTTGCCCGCTCGAATACTGCTGAGATCGAGCAGATCATCGACTAAACTATTCAAGCGCTGCGTCTGCTCGTCAATTTTGTGCAGCGCCTCGCTCGTCGTGGCCTGTTCTTTTGAGAGATCCCCCTGTTTAGACATACGACGCAGCGCGATCTGCGCCTGCCCACGAATGGTGGTAATCGGCGTCTTTAATTCGTGGGATGCCATCGAGAGAAACTGATCTTTCATGTGGTTCGCCTGCTCAAGCTGTTTATTGACTCGTTCAAGCTCATCGGCACGCTCGATCGCTTCTTCTTCGGCGATGAGCCCGCGCATGCGCGCCGCTTCACGCTGTGCGGTAATAAACGCGATAATACAACCAACCACCACGAACGGTAGCACCTGCACCAATCCACTTGAGGTAGTGAGATCAAACTGTTCAAGTGGAGGCAAAGCAAAATAATCGAGTGCAACCGCGCCCAGTAGCACAGAGAAAAGCGCCGGACCAACCCCCCAGAAGAGCGAAACAACCAGAACGGCGAGCACCATTGGCATACCCGGAAAGACGAAATTGTTCGTGAAGATCATCCTTGCAAGCACCAGCAGTAGCAGCCCCAGCCCAACGATGGGAATACTTGCAAGATAGCCCGCCAGAGGATGTCGCCACCTGGGTGTTTGAGCTTTGTAGAGTTTGCGTAGCTCTACCCTTTTTTGCAAGCTCATCTGCTTCAGTGGACGGCCTCGCCTGTCAGTCAGGGTCTGTCTCATGCGCTTTTTCTCTCTTAACAACGCAGATGTTCGATTGTAGTTGAGCAAGTATAACACGTTCGTTGAGTTGCTAGCAAACTCTACTGTTTCTGTTCCACCACGTTGCGACGACTGTGTTCAGTCCGCATAAATTGCCGCTGCATGGCCCCATCATGCATAGCGATCAGTGGGATCTCAGGATGCGCAAGCGCGAAGTGGTGTAACTGGATGAGCGTCTGGCGGCCGGTCGCGTCATCGCTGCTGACTGCGTTCCAGATGAGCGGATGCATGGTGGCCGGGCGCAGGTAGTTCGCCGCCACCCAGGCAGCATCGCCCAGGAGAAACAGGCGCGGCCCATTGGCGCGATTGATAAACATGCCGGTATTTCCCGCCGTATGGCCGGGCAAAGGAACCAGCACAATCGAGCCATCTCCAAACAGATCGTAACTGCTGCGAAATCCTTCATAGGCTGGGCCAGCGCAGTCAAATAATTCCAGGGGATTATCGCCCATCAAGTGGCGCGTCAGTCCATGATAGGCATCCAGCAGGCCGAGGCGCGCCGCCTCGTACTCGACACGATTGACGCGCAGTGGCACGCCCGGAATATCAGGTATACCGCTGACATGATCCCAGTGCAGATGAGAAAGCAGGGCGAAATCAATTGTGCCCCGCTCCAGGCCAGGCGATTTGAGATGACTACTCAACGACTGCTCAAATACAAAGTTCGCCAGTGTCTTTCGAAAGAGGAAGGATTGATTGGCGAGGTATGCGTGAACGTCCGCGCAGAGACCCGTATCGTACAGGAATGTAGCCTTTGGATGGCGCACCAGCACGGCGCTGTGCGCGATATCCACCGGAGCCAACAACCCACCGCGCACAGCAACCCACTGAGGCACGCTCGCAGTGCCGCAGCGCAAAAATGTAACCTCCAGATCCGGCAGATCCAACACCTCAGGGCTCTCTTGCGCGTTTGTTTCGGTGAGCTTCAGTGGTTCATCATCCCACGTATCCAACGCAAAACGCTGCGGTAAAAAACTCTTTGCCACTATCCCAACGCCCGCTGCGACACCTGCCAACGTTACCCAATTCCGAAGCTTCATGACTATTCTTCACTCTCGTCTATTTATTTTATACATTATACCTCATCTGCTAAAGGTAATGTAAACCAGAAGGTGGACCCCTCGCCTGGCGCGCTTTTCACGCCAACCTGCCCGTGATGAAGTTCAATGATGGTCCTGCAGATATGCAAACCAAGTCCCAATCCCACGCTGGATCCATTCTGCACCTCTATCCCCGGAGACTGGTAAAAGTATTCCCAGATACGTTCCTGCTCTTGTATCGAAAGACCCGGCCCTTCGTCTCGCACCGATAGCTTCGCTACCTTCCCCTCCACCTGTATCGTAACATCCACCGTACGATCAGCCGCGGAGTACTTGAGCGCGTTGGTCAAATAATTGGTCACTACCTGTCCAATGCGCTCCGGATCAGCCATGATCGGCACGCTTTCCCCCGATGGTAGATGCAAGCGCACCGTACGCTTCAGGAATATCCCGCGCTGATTCTGGACTGTTTCTCGCACAATCTCGGGAAGGTTGCACAGTTCAGGCTGGAAACTCAGCTTCAGCATATTGGCCGAAATACGCGAGGCATCCAGCAGATCACCTACCAGGCGATTCATAAAATTCACCTGGCTATCTGTCCGTTCAAGCATTTCCTGTACGGCTTCGATTTTTCCGCTCAATTCATCGGACGATTTTCCCCTGTCCAGTATACGTTTCAACTGCCGTTTCGATAACTGCACATTGCCTTTGATGGTCGTCAAAGGCGTTCTCAGCTCGTGGCTGGCCATACCCAAAAATTCATCCATGCGCCGGTGAGACTTCCGCAGGGCCATCTCGTTCGCGCGCGCCTCCGCCCGATCGCGCAAAAGCCTCTCTCGCTCGATTACCAGTGCCGCCAGTTTCGCCACCGCTTTGGCCAGCGCGATCTCCTCCTGCGTATATTCGTGATCCAGGCTGCCATAATCCAGCGTCATGATGCCCGCGAGCCGACCCGCCAGCATCATGGGTACGCATAACATGACACGTACGCCGTAGTTGTTCGGCTGATCTTTGAAAGGGGGTTGTGTCATATCCAGAATCAGCGCTTCATCCGCGCACAGCGCGGCAACCAGCTCTGGCATAGGGTTATCTTTCAGGCTGCTCTCCTGCGCCCGCTGCTCCTCCCACCACTGCCGCTCTTGTTCCGAGGTCAATCCAACAACGGCGACGGCCCGCACGATTTCCGTCTCCGGCTCTACAATGGTGATCCCCACGCGGCGACATCCCAGGACGCCGCAGGTCAGTGCAGCCAGGTTATGGCCTACCTTCTTTATGGCTATCAGTGGATCGGATTCTATTGCTCGCGCCGCGGCACCCTCTTCATCCTCTGCTGGCAGTCGCACCAGTTCCTCCGCCATTGCCAGCAACGCGTGCAGCGACTCGTGGGTTCGCACCTCTAACTCACGTCGTTTGGTCACATCGCGCACTACCATGACGCCGCCGATAATTTGCTCCTGCGAATCACGCACGGGCGCGCCGGTCACATTGACGTGCAAATCATGCCCATCCAACGTTTGAAAGATGATATCAGGCGCATTGGCGCCTTTAAGCGTTTCACCTTGCAAGATACGCAGTACTGGCCACTGCTCATACGGCAGGAGCAGCCTATCTTCGTCTCGCATCACTAACTGCCGCATTCGCTCATCAGCCGGCAGTTCCATAAACTCAGGCTTCCACTCCAGCCCCAGAATTTCACGTCCCGCGCCATTTGCCTGCACGAGATTTGCTTCACGATCAAATATAAAGACGCCATCGGCAATTGCCTCAACAATGGCCTCGAGCTGGTTGGCATGCGCCACTACCTCACCTGCTAAAAGTTGGACACGCTCCTCCTCCCCACGCCGCCTCTCAATAAACTGACCAATCTGCTTGCCAAGCGCGATTCCGCTGTGCAGAAGTTCTTTATCGGGCTGCCGTACCTCGTAGCTGAACAATTCAATGATGCCGAGTAGGCCTGTGCTGCCCTGTATCGGGAACGCAAACGCCCCATGCAGACCTTCGCGACGTGCCTCAGGCTGACGATAAAAGTTACGATCCTTGGTGATATCACGCACCCATACAGGCACGCCTGAAGACCATACGCGCCCAGGCAAGCTCAAGCTATCTGGGAGGAACCTTGCCTGCCGCGTGGTGAACTCAAAATCACTGGCGTAAATCGAGGAGGTGTGCCAGGTGGTATGACTATATAATGATTCCGTTTTATCATCAAGCAGCCAGAGCGCCCCATACTCCCAGGCCAGCCCATCTCCTAACGCCTGGAGCATCCTGGCAGCAGCTTCTTTCAGATCGGTAGCTTCCAGTAAGATGCTGCTCACAGCATACAGCACAGCAAGTCGTTGTTCCGTGCGTATACGCCTCGTTTTCCCTAAGCCACTTATCCTCACGACCGCAGGATGCTTACCGGTAAGGGTGCGTCTGCCTAACCAGGTGAGACCTTGCCTCCGGTCGTGCTCATGCTGCATATCGTTGTTCCTCTTCGAACCAGAAAGCCAAACTCGTCCTGCCAACACATCCCATCCTGAAAAGAGCATGACTCCTGCAACGAAATTGCTCTGTTTATCCAAAAATAAGTTCAACGAAATCAATTGTAGCAATGGCTTAGTATTAAGTCAAGGTTAATTACTTAAATAAAGATTAGAAAATGCTTAATAATCTCAGCAATTTGATAGTATTTATTGAATTATAACTTAATTGGCGAAATCCTCCGTTAGCCAGAGCGTGTTCTTGTTGTCGATATAAATGCTTATGCCAATGCGATGGAAGTCCTTGCTCAACAGATTGCGTCGATGCCCATCATCGGGTGGCTTTTCGGCCATCATCCCCTGATGAATCATTAAGACCATATTCCAGGCATCGCTATTTGAATAGACAGGCCCACCCTCTCCAATATTCTCGCCCACCTCCTGCCATTGCACTCCCTGGTTGCTGATACGTGTTCCCAGGTCTGGCTCATTGGGACATTGATGCATCAACCCACAACCAGCCGCCATGACGAGATTGTGCTGCCGCGCGCTCCGTTCCAGCCGAGGCTCCCATGCCAGCGGGGGAAGGTTGTTCGCAGCGCGGTCCTGGTTAATCCGCTTGAACAACTGCAGCGCGAGCTGCTGTTCTTCCGCTGTGCCTTGTGCTTGAGAGCCGGAAGTTGTCGCCATAGGTGTCTCCTGGTTATACGTAATACCTGGCAGCCCTGAACATGCAGCGAGCTGCAACACCAGAAGGAAAGTCGCTATATACCAAAGTATCTTTCTCATAAAACTTTTCCTCAGCTTCCATTGATCTATCTCTCCTTTCTATACGCACATGACCAGATGTTTGTGACGTTGGAAATGAGCTTTTTGAATCATGAATACATCATCAGATACGGAGGTTGAATGATAGGGAGAGAATAGAAAGCTTTCAACCGGACTATTGTCCTGCGCGTGCAGCCTTGTCAGTGGTAGAGCGTTGGCACCAATTAAGCGGAACGTGTGCAGCCAGGCCGACACTGCATGACGCACACGTTTCCAGCCATGCCCACTGTGCTCTCAGTGGTGGTGGCTGTTCCTTCAGGCTGCGTTGGAATTGAAGAACTCCACCAGCACGGGAGCCAGAACTTGCGGAGCTACCTCGTGGGTCTGACCTTCCAGGGTGCGATGCTGGGCATGGGGCATCGCCTTGACTAGCGCCAGCGCCGTGACGTGCATAAAGGGATAGCTCGCCGAGCCGTCCATGACGAGTGCAGGAACAGC
>Ga0209577_10001042_pt1 | contig 27745 bp, 21 predicted proteins | sample GraSoiAngelo_109_FD_185874 | JGI IMG/M metagenome (GOLD analysis project Ga0209577, IMG submission 185874) | Grasslands soil microbial communities from the Angelo Coastal Reserve, California, USA - 14_0903_12_20cm (SPAdes) (version 2) | ecosystem: Environmental > Terrestrial > Soil > Grasslands...
GTCGACTCGAGCGCGTTCGCGGGAGTGGCGCTGCCTTCGACCAACATCTGGAGCTGGTCCAGGGTGAGGGGAGCGAGCGGCCCCATGACCCCGAGTACCGCGGCTGCCGCGCGCGCGACGGCGAGCGGCACGTGCACGAGCGGGCGGGGGTGACCGGCGGCACGGCCGATGGCGCGCACAAACTCCTCGTAGGTCAGTGTCGCCGGCCCACCCAGCTCGAACACGCCGCTGAGCGCGGGACGCTCGGCGGCGAGCGCGAAGGCCAGCGCGACGTCCCCGATCCACACGGGTTGCATCGGAAAGCGGCCGTCCTCGAACACGGGCACCAGCGGCGACCAGCGGTGCAGCCGGGCGAGCGTGCGGATCGGCCGGTTTTCGGGACCGCTGATAATGGATGGCCGGAAGATGGCGTGCGGCAGGCCGGAGCTCCGCACCAGCTCCTCCGCGCGCCACTTGGTGCGGTGATACCGTGTCGCCCCCGGCTCGTCACGCGCGCCCACCGCGCTCATGTGCACGAATCGGCGGACGCCCGCCTCGCGCGCGGCCGTGAGCAGGCGCCTGGTGCCCTCGACGTGCACCGCTTCGAACGTCGCGGCGCCCGCTTCTACAATGATCCCGACCAGATGGACGATGACGTCCGCGCCCCGGGTGAAGGCCGCCAGCGCCGCAGGGTCCGCCAGGTCGCCCGGCGTGCGCTCGGCGGGGAGCGCCGCGGCCGCCCGTCCACGGCCGTCCCGGCGCACCAGCGCGCGGACCTGGTGCCCGCGACCCGCCAGCAGCGTAGTGAGGTGCCGTCCCACGAATCCACTGGCTCCGGTGACGGCGATCAGCACAAGGGGGCCGGGGGGGGAAGATCGCTAGTCGGTGCTGGTGACGCCGCCGTCGTCGAGGAACACCAGCGTGCGGCGCCGGGCCACGACGCTCGACAGCGCGTCGAACACGGCGGGATCGAGCACCGTCCCCGCCAGATCGGCGATCCGGCCGATGGCCTTGTCCGGGGTCATCTTGTCCTGGTAGGCGCGCGAGGTCGTGAGCGCGTCGTAGACCTCGGCGGCTCCGATGATGCGCGCGGAGAGCGGGACCGCTTCACCGCGCAGCCCATCCGGGTAGCCGGATCCGTCGAAGCGCTCGTGGTGATGCCGTACTGCCGGGATGATGTCGCCAAGGTGTGTGAGGGGGGCGAGGATCTGGGACCCGATTATCACGTGCTGCTTGACGTGCTCGAACTCCTCGGGCGTCAGCGCGCCCTGTTTGTTCAAGACCGCCTCGCGCGTGCCGATCTTGCCGATGTCGTGCAGCCGGCCTGCGATCCGCACCAGCTCCACGTCCTCTTCAGACATACCCAGCTGGTGGGCGACCGTGGCGGACAGGTCGGCGACGCGGGCGGAGTGACCCCGCATGTAGGGGTCCTTCGCCTCGAGGGCGTTGACGAGGGCCTCGAGCGTGGCGATCGACAGACGCTCGAGCTTCATCCGCTCACGCTGCAGCTCGGCGGTCCGGGTGGTGACTTCCTCCTTGAGCCACTGGTTGAGCTGGCGGTTCTCGAGCATCATCTCGCGGCGCTTGAGCGCGCGCTGCACCGCGCGGCCCAGGTCGGCCAGCTCGATCGGCTTGGTGAGGTAATCCATGGCTCCGCGCTGCATGCACAGCGCGGCGCTGGTCGCGTCGTTGACGGCCGTGAGCATGAGGATCGCGAGCTCCGGCTCGACCTCCAGCGCGGCGGGCACGAGGTCCACGCCGCTCGTGCCGGGCATGCGGATGTCGCACAGCATCAGGGCGATGCGGTGGCGCTTGAGCTGCTGCAGTGCCTCATCGCCCGAGCCGGCGGCATACACCTCGAATTGCTGCTGCTGCAGGAATTTCTTGAGGGCGTTGCGAATGGGCTCCTCGTCGTCCACCACCAGGATCTGGACGGGTCCCGCCATGTCGGCCACGCTGGTCCTCCTATGGGAGGCTGGTGGAGGTTGTGGAGGTTGTGGAGGTTGTGGAGGTCAAGAGCCGCTCCAACCTCCACCATCCTCCACCACCTCCACAACCTTCACTAACCTTCTACGAAGCTGACTTGCACCGGTCCCGGGAGCAAGCCCGCCCGATGCGCCCGCGCCAGCAGCTCGACCACGGCCCGCCGGCCGGTTTCTCCGTAGTCCACGGTGTAGGCGTTCACGTACATGCCGACGAAACGATCGGTGCGGGCGTCGTCGAGCCCGCGGCTGTACCCCTTCGCGTGCGCCAGCGCCTCCGCCCGGTGGGCGAGACCGTACTGAATGCTCGCTTTCAGGTCGCGTGCGATGTCGCGCATCAGGGCCGGCCCGAGGTCACGGCGCACGACGTTCCCGCCGAGCGGCAACGGCAGCCCCGTCTCCGCGCGCCACCACTCGCCCAAGTCGACCCAGAGCTGCAGTCCGCGGTCGGCGTAGGTGAGCTGGCCCTCGTGGATCAGCAGTCCCGCGTCCGCCCGGCCGGCCGCCACGTGGTCTTCGATCTGATCGAACGGCACGACCACATGCCGGGCGGCGGGCTGAAACAGCTTGAGCGCGAGAAACGCCGTGGTGAGCTCACCGGGCACGGCGATCCGCAACGCGCTGGCGCCGAGGGCCGCCCGCGGATCGACGGGCCGCGTGGCACGCGCCACGATGCGCGGTCCGTAGCCGTCCCCGAAGCTCGCGCCGTGGGCGAGCAGCGCGTAACGCTCAGCGAGGTGCGCGTAGGCGTGCAGCGAGACCGCTGTGACCTCGAGCTCGCCCCGGAGCGCGCGCCGGTTCAGCGATTCGATGTCGCCCAGCTCGTGGACGTAGCGCCGGGCACCGGTGTCGATCTTGCCGGCCGCGAGCGCCCAGAACATGAACGCGTCGTCGGCATCCGGGCTATGCGCCAGATGGATCGTGCGGGGCGGCTCAGCTGCCACGCGTCGCCTTGCCGGCGGTCACCTGCTTCGCCTGGTCGCGGAAGGCGTCGAGGTTCTGCGCGTGCTCGCCGTACTCCGGACGCTGGCGCGCGCGCTCGGCGGCCTCGTTCTGCAGGAAGGCACGGTAGGCGCGCAGGGCGCCGGCGGCGTCGTGGGTCAGCTCGAGTGCGCGGGCACGCAGCATGAACCCGAACAGGTGCGTGGGCGTCGCCCGCCGGATCGTGTCGGCCTGCGCGAGCGCCCCGGCGGCGTTGCCGCCGGTGAGGTCGAGCACTCCGATGTGGTAGCGGGCGTCGACATCGAGCGCCGGCAGCATCGCGTACGCCTGCAGTGCCATCGGCAGGAAGAACTCCGCACTGTCGGCCTGCCCCTGCGAGTGGAGCGACATCACCCGGTTGTACAGCCGCGTGGCGCGCTCTTCGGGGGACATCTGCGAGATATCGGGAGGCGTGGAGCGGGATGCGGGAGGGGGGATGCGGGATGCGTCATCGTCCGCTGCGCCTCCCGCATCTCGCATCCCGCCTCCCGACGAGGCGCCGATGCGGAGGGCCAGCACGGTGAGCAGCGCCCCCACCGCCGCGCCCGCCACACCCCAGGGAAAGCCGGCTCGCCAACCGGCCGCTTGGCCGGCACTCACTTGGGCGCTCACCCGGGCGCCGCACTTGTGACAGAACTTTGCCGTCGCCGCGAGCGCGGTCCCGCACGCCTGACAGTTCATCGAGGGCGGGAAATCTAACTGGCGGGAAGGCATAGGGCAGCGTAGTGTAATCGCCATGCCCCCTCAGACGACGCTACGACGCTACGTCATACGAGGTGCAAGTCGGACCTTGGTATACCGTAGCGTCGTAGCGTCGCACAACGGTCTATGAGCGCTCCCTTCCCTGGGCACGACCGCGCCAGACACATGGGTGAGCTGAAGCGCGGGGACGAGCGGTGGGACGTTTTCATGGAGGTGCAGCCCGATCCGGAGGTTGGGCCCGGGGCGGTGCGAGGGCGGCTGCACTTCGCGAGCGGCGAGCGGCATCGCACCACGAGCTGGATCTTCCTGGAGTGGTCCGAGCGCGAGATGCAGGACCGCTTCGGTGAATTTTCGGCCGTGGAGCTGTGGCATTTCGTGGAGGCGCTGGGCGGTTGACACCAGCGTGTTGAGAACTGTGCAGTTTTTGCACATTTCTCAGTGCATTGCGCGTTGGCGTGCGGTTCACGCAGACGAGCCATCGCAGTAATGTTGCGTCGGCGACACGAAGTGGTTGACACCGTGCAACGGCGTCGGTACCTTCCCGCATGCCTGCCGTAAACCCCCAATCGGGAATTTACCGCGAGCCTGTCGCGCCCGGCCGGGCGCGGGGCTCGCGTCGTTGGTGGCATCAAGCGTGCACCTGCGTGAGTGACCCGAGCCCCCTGAGGAGCGACCCATGACCGCGACGTTGGAGCCCACGACCACCCCTCAGGCGGGCAAGCCTGCGACCGCGACGGCCGTCGACGTGATCCGCAAGGCGAGAGACGCCGGTGTCCAGGTGGTGGACCTGAGGTTCACCGACCTGCCGGGCACCTGGCAGCACTTTTCGATTCCGCTCAAGGAGCTCACCGAGGACCTGTTCAAGGAAGGGATCGGGTTCGACGGCTCCTCGATCCGCGGGTTTCAGGCGATCAACGAGAGCGACATGCTGTTGTTCCCCGACCCGGCGAGCGCGTTCGTCGATCCGTGTCTCGAGGTGCCGACGCTGTCGCTCACGTGCGACGTGTCCGACCCGGTGACGGGCGCGCGCTACTCGCGCGATCCGCGCTACGTGGCGCAGAAGGCCGAGCAGTACCTGGTGAAGACGGGGATCGCGACCACCGCGTACTACGGCCCGGAAGCCGAGTTCTACATCTTCAACTCGGTGCGCTTCGACCAGAACGCGCACGAGGGCTACTACCACATCGACTCCGACGAGGGAATCTGGAATTCGGGGACGAACGGCGGGGCGGCGAACCTGGGGCACCGGCCGCGGCACAAGGAGGGCTACTTCCCGGTGCCGCCCGTGGACAAGCTCCAAGACCTGCGCTCCAAGATCATGCTCGCGATGATCGCCTCGGGGATCGACGTGGAAGTGCATCACCACGAAGTGGGCACCGCCGGACAGACCGAGATCGACATGCGGTTCACCACGCTGACCCGCATGGCCGATCAGCTCATGATGTACAAGTACATCGTGAAGAACGTGTGCCATCAGCACGGCTACACGGCGACGTTCATGCCCAAGCCGATGTTCGGTGACAACGGCTCGGGGATGCACGTGCACATGAGCCTGTGGAAGGACGCGAAGAACCTGTTCTTCGACGCGAACGGCTACGGCCTGATCTCGGACACGGCGCGCTGGTACATCGGCGGGTTGATCAAGCACGCGCCGGCGATCCTGGCGTTCGCGGCGCCGACCACGAACAGCTACCGGCGGCTGGTGCCGGGCTACGAGGCGCCGATCAACCTGATCTACTCGCAGCGCAACCGGTCGGCGATCTGCCGCATCCCGGTGTACTCCAAGTCGCCCAAGGCCAAGCGGATCGAGTTCCGCGCGCCGGATCCGTCGAGCAACGGGTATCTCACGTTCGCCGCGCTGCTCATGGCGGGCCTGGACGGCGTCAAGAACAAGATCGAGCCGCCCAAGCCGATGGACGTGGACTTGTACGAGCTCGAGCCGGCGGAGCGCAAGCACGTGAAGAACACGCCGGGCTCTCTGAACGAGTCGCTCGCCGCGCTGGAGGCGGACCACGCCTTTCTGCTCGAGGGCGGCGTGTTCACGCCCGACGTGATCGAGACGTGGCTCGCGTACAAGCGCGCCAAGGAGGTCGACCCGGTCGCGCTGCGGCCGCATCCGTACGAGTTCTTTTTATACTACGACGTCTGAGGTGAGGCGACGGTAGAAGACGGTAGAGGACGGGAGAGGTTGCGCCGCCCTCTACCGTCTTCTACCATCCTCTACCGTCCTCTATGGCGACCGCTCTCAAGACGACTGGCGCGACGAAGCGCGAGCTGCTCGAGCTCTGCAAGAAGCAGGAGGTCAACTTCCTGCGCCTCCAGTTCACCGACATCCTGGGCGTCAACAAGAACGTCGAAGTGCCCGAGAGCCAGTTCGACAAGGCGCTCGAGGGCGACATCATGTTCGACGGCTCGTCGATCGAGGGGTTCGTGCGGATCGAGGAGTCGGACATGGTCCTGAAGCCCGACCTCGACACGTTCCGGGTGCTGCCGTACGACGACGAGGGGGGGCGCATCGCCCGGCTCATCTGCGACATCTACAACCCCGACGGGTCGTCGTTCGCGGGATGCACGCGCCAGGCGTTGCAGCGGCAGATCGCGGCGGCGAAGGCGCTGGGCTACGAGATGATGGCGGGCGCCGAAGCGGAGTTCTTCATCTTCCAGCTCGACGCGAGCGGCGAGCCCACCACCGACACCCATGATCACGGTGGCTACTTCGATCAGACCCCCGTGGACCGGGCCGAGGAGATCCGGCGCCTCATCATCCGGGACCTGGTGTCGATGGGGTTCGAGGTCGAGGCGGGTCACCACGAAGTCGCGCCGGGGCAGCACGAAATCGATTTCCGCTACACGGTCGCCCTCGAGACCGCGGACAACCTGGCGACGTTCCGGTTCATCGTCCGCAACGTCGCCTACCGCCACGGGTTCCTTGCCACCTTCATGCCCAAGCCGATCTTCGGCCAGAACGGCTCCGGGATGCACACGCACCAGTCCCTCTTCAAGGGCGGGAAGAACGCCTTCCACGATCCCGCCGGGAAGTGGGAGCTCTCGGCGACCGCGATTCAGTACGTGGCGGGGCTGCTGAAGCACGCGCGCGGCTTCTGCGCCGTGACCAACCCGCTCGTGAACAGCTACAAGCGGCTGGTGCCCGGGTACGAGGCCCCGACCAACGTTGCCTGGTCGCAGCGCAACCGGTCGCCGCTGGTGCGGATCCCGGACCGCCGGGGCATCGGCACGCGCTGCGAGCTGCGGATGCCCGACCCCTCGGCGAATCCGTACCTCGCCCTCGCCGTCCAGCTCGCCGCCGGTCTCGACGGCATCAAGCAGAAGCTCATCCCTCCCGACCCGGTGAACAAGAACATCTTCACCATGAGCTTCCGCGAGCGGCGCAAATACCGCATCGACGAGCTGCCGCGTGATCTGCACGAAGCCCTCGACATGCTCGAGAAGGACGACGTCATCCGCGACGCGCTGGGGTCGCACATCTACGAGCGATTCGTGGAGGCGAAGCGCGAGGAGTGGCAGGAGTACATCGGGCAGGTGAGTGAATGGGAACTTAATAGATATCTCGGGCAGTATTGACGACGTTACGCATTGCAAGAACGCGTCGCGGAAAGTCGCGGAAAGGCGTCGCGGAAAGACGTCACGGAGCGACGTCGCGGAACGACGTCGCTACCGGTCGGGCGGTGGGCTCGCGTGCAGGCGTGCGAGCATCTTCGCAATTAGGATGACCCGGGCCTCGAGGGCGTGGATCGCCCGCTGCTGAGCTGGATCCAGTATCGCCGCCACGTGGAGCTGAGTGGCCATCTCCCGAGCAGACCCCCGAGCATACATGAGGAATTGACGGAACTCCGGCACGGTGCCCCGGCCGCACGCCTCAACTATGTTGGAGGATATGGAAAGCGCAGCCCGCACGAGTTGGTCGGCGCGCTTGAAGCGGGCGGGTCCCTTGAAGGTGCGCGTGAGACGCACAGCGTCGGCCGCAAGCTCGCAGGCCAATTCGTGCACCCGGAGTCGTGCGGCATAGGCCTTGAGTGCCATGCTGGCCACTGTAGCGACTCATCACACCCCAACTAGCATCCTTTTACGCGTGTCCGTGACGATTTTACGCGACGCCTTTCTGCAACGTCTCTCCGTGACGCTGTTAGTCGTGGTCGCCGCCTGCGACGGCGTCTCCCACCTCGACGACACGCTCGGGGTCCAATCGTCCGCCCGCTGGGAATGGCACGGCCGGATCACCGTCACCCAGGATCCCCGGCTCACGCTCACCCGCCTGGCGATCGACACGGGGCACGGCGGGGGTGACGTAGGGCTCGCCCGCTACGACTTCAATCCCGCCGAGGGCGAGGGAGACGAGTACTCGCTGACGCTGGCGCTCGACCTCGGGCGCGCGCGGGATCTGCGACAGAACGTGCCGTACACGCTCGGACCCGCGGACGCCCGCATTCCCGCCTATGCCACCGTCACCTGTTTCTGTCAGCCACTCAAACCCGACTCGGTGCGGGGCACCTTCCGGCTCGCCACGCGCGGCCTGCGCCAGATCACGGGCCGGGTGGACGCGACCCTGTATTTTACGGAATGGAACGACCCCACCCGACACACCACCTATCCGCTGCACCAGCGCATTGACTTGGTCAAGTAGGGCGGTCGGCATCGTGCTCGGGTTGCTGGCCGCCCGTTCGCCTGACCACCTGACCGCCCAGTCTCTCGCCCCGACGATCGACACGATCATCATCGTGAATCGCAACGTGTTCGACCTCCAGGAGGCCGACGCGCCCGGCTTCATCGCCCGGCTCGCCAACCGGCTGCACGCCCGCACACGCGCCGGAGTGATCCGCGGCACGCTACTCGTCAATCGCGGGGACCGCTACGATTCGGCCCGGGTGGCCGAGAGCGAGCGGGCGTTGCGCAACTTGAGCGTCTTCAGTCGCGTGCGGATCGATACCACCCGGCTCGACGGCCGCCTGGCGCTGCGCGTGGCGACGACCGATGGCTGGAGCACGAAGCCGCAGTTGGGCTACTCGTCGGCCGGCGGCGACGTCAGCTGGTTGGCGGGGCTCGTCGAGGACAACCTGCTCGGAACCGCCACGTCGCTGACCGCCGTCTACAACAAGACGCCCGACCGGGGCATCTTCAGTCTCGGCTACCTGAATCCCCACTTCTTTTCCCGCCGCGTTCAGTTGCTCGGCCTCTACCAAGGCAAGACGGACGGGAGGCATGGCGCGTGGGTGTTCGGCGTCCCCTTCTACGAGACGGCGGCGCGTCGAGCGCTGACCACCGACGGCGAAGCGGCGTCCGAGCGCGTGTTGGTGTTCCGCGACGGTGACACAAGCGCGATCGTGGAGCGCCGCGCGCTACGCGCGGGGCTCACTGCGGGACTGACCCTCCACGCGACCACGCAGGACTATCTGCGGCTGTGGCTCGCCGGCCAGTGGCGCCGCGAGGACTTTGCGCCCGAGACGACCACCGTCTTCCCCCGTTCGGTGTTCGGCACTGTGGGCGCCGGCATGGACCTCGGGCACGTGCGCTTCCAGGTGCTGGAGCGATTCAATTCCTACGCCCGGCGCGAGGACGTGAACGTGTCGCAGCTGTTCCATTTCGGCGTCTGGGCGGCACCGCACGCTTGGGGGTATCCGTCCGGTCAGGCCGGCGTCGGAGCGGCGGTGAGTGGGCAGCTTGCGGCACCCTGGCCCGGCGGCTTCGCCGTGCTGCACGCGGCGGCCAGCGAGGTCTTCACCACGGGGGTGCCCGACTCGGGGCGGGTAGCGGGCGCCCTCACGGTCGCGAGCCAAAATCTCCGCAATCAGACCCTGATCCTGCACGTCGAGGGTGCCCAGCTGCGCCGCGCGAAGCTCGGCAGCGAGTTCGACTTGTGGAACTCGCAGAACGGGCCGCGCGTGTTCGGCATCCACGAGCTCACCGGGACGCACATGGCGTGGCTCGCGCTCGAGGACCGACTGCTCGTGGCGGACGAGCTGTGGGGCCTCATGGGCGCGGGCGTGGCGCCCTTTCTCGACTATGGCGGTGCCTGGTACGAGGACGAGCCGCCCCGCCTGGGCGGCGACGTGGGCCTGTCGCTGCGCATCGGCCCCACCCGCGCGGTGCGCGGCGATGTGGCTGAGTTCGCCGTCGGGTACCGGTTCGGCAAGGGGTTCACGGGCAGCCGCTGGGGCTTCGCGGTCCGCAAGGGCGTTCACTACTGACCGCCCGCCGCCGGGGTGCACCCGCCGAAATCAGGCTGATCCAGCTGACGCGTGCTTAGCGTCCAGGCTCAACGGGCCGCTGCCGAAGTATGCGATCAACAGCGCGCCGCCCAGCATGGACAGGTTCTTCATGAACATCGCCATCTGCATGCCCCGCATCATCGGATCGCTCACGGCCCAGAAGTTGTGCATGGCGAACGTCACGGGCACGAGGAAGATGACGATGAGCCACGCGCCGATCTTGGCCTTGTAGCCGAGCGCGATGCTGAGGCCGCCCGCGATGGCGATGATCCCCGAGAGCGGCACGAGGAGCCCTGCGGCCGGCACGCCCTGTTGCGTCGCATAGCCGATGTAGCCTTGGGAAAAGTGGCCGAGGATGGTCATCAAAAAGATGGCGGAGAATAGCACCCGGCCAACGACCACGAGGTAGCGCACGAGCAATCCCCTTTCTGTCCTGGTCACGAGGTGAGGGCGTCGAACGGCTTGCGCATTTGCGAAATCATATCGCGTCACACTTCATCTCGATACCCGTCAGAAACGACAGCGTGACGCCGCCGCCGCCGCCGCTCACAGCGCCATGCCCAGGCCCACGCCGAGCGATGCCACGCGATCGCGAAAGAATTCCCCGTAGGGCGCGGGGCCGGTGTAGGCGCGCAGCAGGACGCTCCAGCGCCAGCCGCCCCGATCGGCGCGGGCGAGCGGATCGCCCAGCTCCAGCCCGGTGATGGCGCTCCAGCCCACGTCCCAGCCACGGTCCTGGAACGACTTCGCGTCCAGGGCGGCCACCACGCGCCCCGTCGCCAGCCGGCCGAGGTGGACCAGCACACCGGGTTGGCGATACTCGACCCCCCCGTGGAGCACACCCGGCCTCAAGTCGGCGGGCGAATGCGTGAAGAGGTACTCGCCGCCGCCGTACACCCGCCACGCGGCCAGCTGCTCGGACAGCAGCAGCTCCGCGGCTTCGAAGGTCAGATCGACCCGCTGCGCGTTGGCATACACCATGTACTCGTCGCCCAGGTGCGAGCTCTGGTGGTACAGTTGCACGCGCGTCGTCAGGCCGGCGTGCCGGTAGGTGAGGGGGAGGCCGACGCGATAGTCAGTGTTCATGAGGTCGGCGGTCGGGCGGGCGAGATTGAACTGGGAGAACACGGCGGCGGCGATCGCGACCTGCCACGTACCGGTGTTCACCACCCCGATCGTCTGGCCGAAGCCCACGCTGCCGAGGCGGGGCGCGAGCCGCGGCGAGCGCTCCCATAGGTACGCCGCGAAAAACTGTGGCTCTTTGGGGTCTGCCAGGAGCGCCCGGAACGCCACACCGCCCGCGGGGCCCGGCGTCTGAGCCGCCGCTGGGGCGGCGGCGAGCAGGGCCAGCGTCAACCAGCGAACGGCGGGGGAGACGCGCATGGTGCTTGGTGAATGAACTATCCACGGCGGAGGTTCCCGCCGGTCGCGCGCCGTCCAGTTAGTCGTAGTCTTGCGCTTCGGCCCGTCGCAGTCCCTGTGCCAGGGGATGGGTGCGGAACAGCACGATGGCGGCCACCGCGGCGCCGACCAGGTTGCCGCCGAGGATTCGCACCCAGGCCAGCTCTCCCAAACCAAGGTGCGACAGCAGGATGGTCAGCATCACGAACCCGAACTCCAGAATGAAAAAGCCGAACGCCACGCCCATCACGAGACTGGGCTCGCGCGCGGCGCGGTGAATCGCCGACACGATCGCGATGCCGTACGCCACGTTGAGCAGGTAATGCAGCAGCGTGAACTGCGCGATCCCGCCGAGCACGGTGAACGTGCGGAGCGGCTGGCCCACGATCGCGTCCACCCCCGCGAGCCAGATCCAAATGGTGGTCGCGACGACCAGGCCGAGCCGGGTGCCCTCCCACAACGAGTTGTGCTTCAAGTGCGGCGATCCTTTCTCGAGCGTAGTTCGCGAGGGCGTAACACCCCCGAGTGATTCCCGAACCATCGTCGGCGAATCCTGTGCCAGAGACACTTCCATCGTCGTTATTGTTCCAGCAGTGCTGCTCGAGCGCGACGGTCTGGTCCGGACTGCGACGCGAGCGCGCCCTTTCGGCGCTGCGGTAATCCCGCTTGATTACGTTGCAACACGGAGCACTCTCTCATGACGGCACGCAACCTTTCGTACGCGCCGGCAGCGCTGGTCGCGCTCTGTCTCACCCCCACCGTGGGGCCCGGCCCGGATATCGACCCGACCTGGCTCAGTTTCGACGCACCCGCGAAGACCGTCCGTTTCCAGCTGATCGCCGGACTCACCGGTCTGAACGGCGCGCTCAACTTCAACGGGTTCTCTGACGGCGGTCTCACGCTGGTCGTGCCCGCAGGGTGGCGGACCGAGATCGACTTCCGAAACCACGACGGCATGCTGCCGCACAGCGCGGAGATCATCGTCCCACAGACTCCGCTTCCCACGCAGCCCGTCGCGCCCGCGATTCCGCGGGCATTCACGCTCAGACTCAATGAGGGACTCGTGTCGGAAACCACCGACACGCTGCGTTTCACGGCACAGCCCGCGGGCGAGTATGTAATCTTCTGTGGGGTCCCGGGTCATGGTGCCGCGGGCATGTGGATCCACTTCCGGGTGAGCGCCACCACCGAGGCGCCGGCGCTCTTGGCCACTCCGGCCACGTCTCACTAGTCCTCGAGGACACGAGAGCCCATCGCCGACTTGCCGCTCCACTTCCAGCTCCAAGACATGCTCGCTCTGGGCTACTCCGTGCTCAGCCGCCTGGCGTACGTCCTCTACATCGGGCTGGCGCTGCGGCGTGCGGACGCGCAGCCCGTGTCGCGAGACGCGGCGGCGCCGGCGTACGCGCGGTTCCGCCGCCGCGCGGCGCTGCTGATGTACCATGATGGCATCGCCTTCGTGGCGGTGTGTCTGCTCACGCGCGGCACGCTCGATCTCCCGGTGCCGCCCGCCTGGCGCTTCGTGGGCGCCGGGCTCGTGGCGCTCGGCGTTGCGGTCAAGCTGTGGGCGACCGCGACGCTGGGCGCGGACGGCTACTACTGGCGGGACTTCTTCGAGCCTCCCGAGACCCGGCCCGCGCCCACCATTGCCGGCCCCTACCGCTGGCTGCGGAATCCGATGTACACCGTGGGCTACGTCCAGACCTACGGGCTGGCGCTGCTCGTCGCGTCGCTCCCCGGGCTCGTGGCGGCCGTGTTCTCGCAGGGCGCGATTGTCGCATTCTACCGGCTCGTCGAGCGGCCGCACTACCAGCGCCTGTACGGCGGCGTCGCCGCCACGACCGCCCGCCGTCTCCGCACCAGTCAGGAGCCGGGATGAGCAACACGCTGCGGGTGAACGGCACGGTGCACACGCTGGACGTGCCGCCCGACATGCCCGTGCTCTGGGTGCTGCGCGACGTGCTCGGTCTCACCGGCACCAAGTTCGGCTGCGGCATGGCGCTGTGCGGCGCCTGCACCGTGCACCTGGACGGCCGGCCGATCCGCTCCTGCGTCACGCCGGTGTCGGCCGTAACGGGGAAGAGCATCACGACTATCGAGGCGGTGGGACAGACGGCGAGCGGGAAACGCGCACAGCAGGCGTGGCTCGATGTGGAGGTCGTGCAGTGCGGCTACTGCCAGTCGGGTCAGATCATGAGTGCCGCCGCGCTGCTCGCGGCCAAACCGCATCCGACCGACGCCGATATCGACGCCGCGATGACGGGTAACATCTGTCGGTGCGGCACGTATGGGCGCATCCGCGCCGCCATCAAACGGGCGACGGCGGGCTGACGTGGTCCGCCCGCCGGGTGTGTCGCGTCGGGAGTTCCTGAGCGTCGGTGTCGCTGTCGGCGGCGGCCTGCTGCTCGGCTTCGACCTGCCGGCGCCGCCTCCCTCCGCCTTCGAGCCCAACGCCTTCATTCGCGTCGACCGCGACGGTCGCGTGACGCTGATCATGCACAAGGTCGAAATGGGACAGGGGACGTACACGTCCATGTCCATGCTCCTGGCCGAGGAGCTGGAGGTCGATCTGGCCGACGTACGGCTCGAGCACGCTCCTCCCGACGACGCCCGCTACGCGGAGCCGCTGTTCGGGGTGCAAGAGACGGGCGGGTCGACATCGGTGCGGGGCAACTGGGAGCCACTGCGCCGCGCCGGGGCGGCCGCGCGGAGCCTCTTGGTGGCCGCCGCGGCGGCGACGTGGAACGTCGATCCGGCCTCGTGTCACGCGGCGCGGGGTACGGTAATTCACGGTCCCACGAATCGCTCGCTCGGCTACGGCGCGCTGGTCGATAAGGCCGCCACGCTGCGGGTGCCGAGCCGCGTGCCCCTCAAAGACCCGAAAGACTTCAAGCTGATCGGGACGCCCGCCAAACGCGTGGACGCGCCGGCCAAGGTCGACGGCACGGCGCAGTTCGGCATAGACGTGCGACTTCCGGACATGAAAGTCGCCACGCTCGCCGCCTGCCCCGTGTTCGGCGGCAGGCTCGCGAGCGTCGACGACGCCAGGGCCAAAGCGATCCCGGGCGTGCGCCAGATCATTCGGCTGGACGACGCGGTGGCGGTGGTGGCCGATCACATGTGGGCGGCCAAGCAGGGCCTCGCCGCGCTGGACATCCGTTGGGACGACGGGCCGAATGCACAGGTCGGAACCGCGGATATCGTGCGGGCGCTGGCTGACGCGTCGCTGAAACCGGGCGTGGTGGCGCGCGACGACGGCGACGCCGTTCAGGCAATGGCGGGCGCGGCCCGAAAAATCGAGGCGGTGTACGAGCTGCCGTTCCTGGCACATGCCACGCTCGAGCCAGTGAACTGCACCGTGCACGTGCGGCCAGACGGCTGCGACCTGTGGCTGGGCACGCAGGTGCCCACGTTCACCCAGACCGCGGCCGCGAAGCTCACCGGCCTGCCGCGCGCCAAGGTCCGCGTGCACAACCACCTGCTGGGCGGCGGGTTCGGCCGGCGGCTCGAGGTGGACTTCGTGGTCCGGGCGGTGCAAATCGCCCAGCAGGTGACCGGTCCCGTGAAAGTGGTGTGGACGCGCGAAGAAGACATTCAGCACGACATGTACCGACCCTATTACTACGACCGGATCGCCGCCGGTCTCGACGCCGGCGGCAAGCCGGTCGCGTGGACGCATCGCGTCACCGGATCGTCGATCATGGCGCGGGTGACGAGCGAGCTGTTCCCCAAGAATCTGCGGGTGATCCGCGCCGTCGGCCTGCACCAGCTGATCGCCGGGATGAAGGGCCTCGATACCGACGCGGTGGAAGGCGCGGCGGAGCCGCCCTACGAACTGCCCAACATCCGGGTCGAGTACGTGCGGCAGGAGCCGCCCGGGATTCCCACGGCGTTCTGGCGCGGCGTCGGGCCGACCCACAGCATCTTCGTGGTCGAGAGCTTCATCGACGAGCTCGCCGCCGCGGCGGGGCAGGATCAGGTCGCTTACCGGCGCGCGCTGCTCGACCACTCGCCGCGAGCCAGAGCCGTCCTGGACCTGGTGGCGGAGAAGGCGGGGTGGGGACAGCCGCTGGCGCCACGCAGCGGGCGCGGGGTCGCGTTGCTGCACGCGTTCGGGAGCTATATCGCCCAGGTCGCCGAGGTCGTCGTGTCGCCGGCAGGCGACGTGCGCGTCACCCGCGTGGTCTGCGCCGTCGACTGCGGCACGATCGTCAATCCGGACACGGTCAAAGCGCAGATGGAGGGCGGCATCGTGTTCGGGATCACGGGCGTCCTGTTCGGCGAGATCACGATCAAAGGTGGGCGCGTCGAACAGCACAATTTCAACGACTACCGCATGCTGCGGATCAACGAAGCGCCGGTGATCGAAGTCCATCTCGTGTCGAGCGGCGAGGCGCCGGGCGGCGTGGGCGAGCCCGGAACGTCGTGCGCGATGCCGGCGGTGACCAATGCGATCTTCGCGGCTACGGGAACGCGGATCCGCAAGCTCCCGGTCAAGGACCAGCTGCACACGGTAAGCTGAGCGTGCGCGCTCCCGCATGACGCCCGAGCAGCGCTTCCGCGCGGCGCGGTGGGGCTATGTGGCGGTCGTCCTGCTCGCGACCCTGACGCAGCTGCATTTCTCTTCCGATCTCACGGCCGCTGGCGAGCGGCTGGTGCGCGCGTTCACGCCCTCGCTCGGCTGGCGCGACGCGATCGACGGCCTGCGCAACACGGTGCTGTTCGCCGGGCTCGGGGCGGTGTGGGTGGTGTCGTCCCGGTCCGGCAACGTGCGCGCCGAGATCCGGCGGTCGACGCTGGTCGGGCTCGCGCTGAGCGCGACCGTGGAGGGGCTGCAGGTGTTCTCACCGGTGCGGACCGCCAGCATCGTGGACGTCACGACCAACACGCTGGGGGCGCTGCTGGGCGCGGGGGGGGTCGCCCTGTTGATCGCGGCCGTCGTGGCGGCGAAGGGAGCGCGGTCGTACCTGGGCGTGCCGACTTTCCTCCTGGCCGCCGCGTACGGCAGTGCGGCGCTGTGCGAGGGGCTGACGCCCTTGTTCGGGCCGGCCGCGCTGCCGTGGACCGCCGGTGGCCCCCTCGGGCGCCTCAACGCCGCGCTCGCGGCGGCGGGACCGATCTCGTTCGACTCGCTGCCGCTGGTCGACCTGCTGCTGTTCGCGCCGGCCGGATTTCTGTTCGTCATGCTGCTGCGCGAGCGGGGGCGTGAGGCCGGGTGGGTGGGCGTCGCGGGGGCCGGAGCCGGGCTCGCGCTCTTGGCGGAGCTCGGGCACGGGATGCTCGGGTTTCCGATCTGGTGGGGAGCGGTGCTGGTGCGCATGGCGGGTGTGGGTCTGGGCGCGTGGGCGGCGCAGCGCGCGCTGCCGGCGCTGACGCCGGTGCTGCGCGGGGCGGCGCGGGCGCGCGCCGCGTTGTTCGCTTACGGGGGGCTGCTGGTGTTGTGGGGCTGGCGCCTGTTCATGCCCCGCACCGACCCGCACGCCATCGCCGCGCAGCTCGCCCCCGAGAACCTGGTGCCGCTGGCCTCGCTCGCCGAGCGGGTGGACGCGTTCAGCGCGCTGCACGTGCTGCAGCAGTTCCTCTTATACCTGCCGCTCGGCACCCTGTTGGCGGTCTGGCCGCTGCGGCTCAGGGGACGCTGGGCGCACCTGTGGCCCGGCGTGTGGTTGGCGGTGGTGCTCGAGCTGGGACACGTGGTGATCGTGGAGCGCACCTTTGACGTGACGAACGCCCTGGTGGCGTGCGCCGGGCTCGGGATCGGCTGGATCGTGGTACGACGCTCGGGGTTCGCGCCATATGGGGAGGCACTGGCGGCGCCCGTCGCCCGCTAGGGTTCGGTCACTCAACTGCGTGACTGCCGTGGATATGCGACGAATGATGCGCCCGCATCCAATCCACGAGTGTAGGCCGTCGGTGACGCGTTCCGCTCACCGCAGGTAGCCGCGCCACGCTGCGACCTCGCCACAGCATCGATTTGGGCGCCCGGAGCGCTCCTGCTCCTCGCAGCACGGCATGAGGGTTGCCTAGCGGTGGCGGCTGGGATTCCGGAACGCGGGGAGTCACTGTGGCGGACAGCGGGGCATCTTGTCATGTCGCGATCATCGGGGCGGGGCCGTACGGATTGGCCGCCGCTGCGCACCTCCGCGCCAAGGACGTCGAAACTCGGAGCTTCGGTGAGCCAATGGAGTTCTGGAAACGGCACATGCCGCGGGGCATGTTCTTGCGTTCCAGCCCGAGCGCCTCGAATATCGCCGATCCCGATGGCCAGCTGAGACTCGATCGCTATCACGCGCTCCACAGCATCCCGCACGCCAAGCCGACGCCGCTCGAGGACTTCGTACGGTACGGGCAGTGGTTCCAGCAGCAGGTGGTACCGGACGTAGACCGGCGCACGGTCACGCACGTCGCCGCAAACGCGCGGGGGTTCCACGTGCGCCTGGAGGATGGGGAAGAGTTCCACGCGCGGCGCGTGGTGGTGGCCACGGGCATCAGTCCATTCGCCCGGCGCCCGCCGCAGTTTGCCGGACTGCCCGCACCACTGGTTTCTCATTCCTTCGACCACGGCGACTTGCGTCGGTTCGCCGGTCAGCGGGTCGTGGTGGTGGGCGGCGGGCAGAGCGCGCTCGAATCGGCGGCCCTGCTCCACGAGAGTGGCGCGGAAGTGGAGGTCGTGGCCCGGGCTGCCGGCACTTATTTCATCCCTGACTGGCCGCAGACTCCGTTCGTGCGTGCGGCGCGCCGGCTGCTCAGCCCCATCGTCCGTCCCCCGTTCGACATCATGGGCCCACGCTTCGTGAGCTGGCTCATCGCGTGGCCGCGGCTGTTTCGACGGTCGCCGAGAGCGCTGCAGGATTTCCTCACGGCGCGTGCCGTGCGGCCGGCCGGCGCGAGCTGGTTAACGCCGCGCCTGGCCTCGGTGCCCATCACCGCCGGCCGCACTATTGCGGCAGCGACTGCCACCGGCTCGCGGCTCCGCCTGCGGCTCAGCGACGGCACCGAACGGCTCGTGGATCACCTGCTCCTCGCCACGGGTTATCGGGTGGACGCCAGTCGATACGCATTCCTGGCGCCGACGCTGCTGCAGGCCCTGCGCACCCGCGACGGCTATCCCGACCTGGACGTCGGGTTCGAATCGTGTGTGCCCGGCCTCCACTTCCTCGGGACGCCCGCCGCCGGCAGCTTCGGCCCCCTGTGCCGCTTCGTGGTAGGAACGAGGTACATGGCCCGCGCGCTGACCCGCTACATCACCCATCGGGACGGGAACGGTCGCGTGCGACATGGATGACGCGGCGTGTAGGCCGTGGGCGATCGTTCTCAGCTCTGACGTCGTTGGCCTGGGGGCGGTCCGAAGCCTGCACGCGGGAGGCGTTCCTACCATCGTCGTCATGCTCGATCCGTTGGAGCCCGTGCGCGCCTCCCGGTACGGCCACAAAATTCTCGTCCCCAGGTCGCCCGACGTGGAGGGCGCCCTCTTGGAGGTGCTTGCCGAGCTCGAGCGGGAACCACGGCCGGTCCTCATTCCGACGTCGGATCACCTCGTGCATTTCGTGGCCAAGCATCGCGCCCACCTGGAAGGGCACTTCAGGTGCTGCATTCCCCCGCAGGCCGCGATCGACGTCGCACTCGACAAGGCCAAGGACACGCAGCTCCTCCAGGGGACCCAGATCCCGTTCCCCAAGACGGTTCAGATGTTGCCGGCCTCACCGGCCGAGCTGGTCCGCCGCCTGGGCCTGCCCCTCATCGTGAAACCCCGCACGCACCTGGACAAGGAGGGCCTGGGGTGGAGGAACGTCATCATCCGCAGCCTCGCCGACGCCGACGCGTTCTACCGCACGAGCAGCGCGGTGTTCAGCCGCGTCATCGCGCAGGAGGTGATTCCCGGCCCCGACGAGATGCAGTGGGAGTGCATCTGCCTGTTCAACGCCGACGGTGCGATCGCTCGCGCGTTCACCTTCCGCAAGCTCTCGACCATGCCGGCCCACTACGGAGCCACCAGCCGCGGGAGGAGCGAGCGCAATGACGCGCTCGTGGATCTCGCCATCGCGATCGGCAAGCGGTTCAACTATGTCGGCATCGCCGACATCGACGTGAAGTACGATGCGCGCGACGGGCAATACAAATACTTCGAGCTCAACCCGCGACTAGGCGTGTGCCACTACTTCGGCACCCGCTGCGGCACGAATGTGACCCTCGACGCGTATCGCCTGGCCTGCGGTGACGATCTACCCGAGGGTGCCCCGCAGGTCGAGGGACGAACGTTCTTGGCCGTGCTGGAGGAAATCGGCGGCAGGTTGCAGGACGGCGACTCTTGGCTGGCGGTGTTGCGCGGCATCTGGGTTGCCCTGTTGCACCGGCCGGTGGGGGCGTACTTCGCCCCGGACGATGTGTGGCCCGGGCCCTTTGCGGTTGTTCGCATCTGCTATCGGCTTCTCGCCCGGACGTGGCGCGGGCAGCTTGGCACGGTGTTCACCAAGCAGTTCAACCAGAGCGCTTGAGCATTTGCCGACGGCCGCCGCTACTCGTAGCGCAGCGCCCGCACCGGATCCACGAGCGAGGCCCGTCGGGCGGGAACGTACACCGCGCCGAGCGCCACCAGCGTGAGGAGTAGCGCGGCGAGCACGAACACCACGGGATCGTGACCTTGGAGTCCGTAGAGCAGCGATTGGGCGGCGCGCCCCAAGCCGAGCGCTCCCACCAGACCGATCCCACCGCCCACGAGCATCATCCCCGACATCTGACGTAGGACCATCGCGCGGACCCGGCCTGCGTCGGCGCCCAGGGCCATGCGCACGCCGATCTCGCGCGTGCGCTGGGCCACGCTGTAGGCCAGGACGCCGTACATGCCCACCGCGGCAAGCAGCGTGGCGAGCACCGCGAACGCGGCCGACACGATACCGATGAGCCGGTCCTCGACAACGTTCTCCCGGATCTGCTGCGGCATGGTCTTCAGACCCTCCATCGGAAGGCCGGCGTCGATCTGCTTGAGGACGGCGGGAAGCGCGCGGAGGAGCGCTTCGGGTTGGGGGGATCGCACGTAGAAGCTCATGGTTCCCACGTGTGTATCCTGGTGCCACGGCGTGTAAAACAGCGCCGGCACCGCCCGCTTGACATCGCTGTACTTGACGTCGGGGACGACGCCGACGATTTGGATATTCAGCGGGCCGGGCCCGATGGACGTGAACTTGCCCACTGCGCCCTGGCCCAGGTTGAACTTCTTCACGAAAGCCTGATTTACCACGGCCACCCGGGGCGCCCCCCGATGGTCCGCCGGCGTAAACTCGCGACCGGCGCGCAGCTGGACGCCCAGCGTGGCGAAGTAGCCGGCGCCGACCTCGTTGAGCCGCGCGTTCTTGTCCACGTCAGGCCCGGACGGGAACCCTTGCACGTTCACGTCCGAGCCCCAGTTGTTCCCCGCTAAGAGCGGGATCACCGAACTGGTCACGCCGTTCACGCCGGGGGCCGCGCCCAGCGCGTCCTCTACCCGACCATAGAGCGAGAGGGCGCGCGTGCTGTCGTAGCCAATCCGTTCCGGGGCGATGCTGAACGTGACCACGTCGTCGACGTGCAGCCCCAGGTCCACCCGGCTCACGTTTTCCAGGCTCTTCACAAACAACCCAGCAGCGATGAGCAGCGTGGTGGCGAGCGCGACCTGCGTCGTGACCAGCGACGCGCGGAATCGGGCGGCGCTCCGTGCCCCCGAGATCTGACCGGCGTTGGCGCGAATGGCCGTGACCAGCTCGGTGCGAGTGCTGTGCCAGGCCGGGAATACGCCGAAGACGATGCCCGTGCCGAGCGCGAGCGCGGCCGCGAAGACCAGCACCACCGGCTGAAGCGCGAACCGCAGCGTCTCATCGAAATCGGGCGGGAGGATGGCGGCGATACCGGTCAGAGTCCAGTTGGCCACAATCAGACCGGCGACCGCGCCCAGGCACGCGAGGAGCACCGACTCGGTGAGTAGCTGAATCATGAGCTGGCGGCGGCGGGCGCCCAGGGCCAGACGGACGCCCATCTCCATGGCGCGGCCGGCGCCTCGCGCGAGCAGCAGATTCGCGATATTGGCGCACGCGATGAGCAGCACGATCGCGGTGACGCCGAACAGCATGAGCAACGGTGTCTTCGCATCTTGGGGCACCGAGCTCTGCCCCCGCCATCCCGGTGTGAGCACGACCTGCTTCGCATGGAATTGGGCCATCATCTGGTCGCTGATGCCCTTCTGGAGCGGCGCCTCGACGTCGGTGACAATGGGATGGTACAGCGCGTTGAGCCCGACGCTGGCCTGGGCGAGCGACACTCCGGGCTTCAGGCGTCCGAAGAGATAGACCCAGTAGTCTTGCCGGTTCTCGAACCCGCTGAATCCGGGCGAGAGCACACCCCGCATGCTGATCGGCACGAACACCAGCGGCCGGACGCCGAGCGTGGTCCCGTGAAAATCCCGCGGGGCCACGCCCACGATGGTCAACGCTTGTCCATTGACGCGAAGGGGGCGACCCACGACCCCGGGATCGCTCCCGAAGTGCGACTGCCAATAGCCGTATGCGAGCACTGTGACGTAGTTGGTACCGATACCCTGGTCGTCGGCGGGCGCGAGGAGGCGTCCCAGTGCCGGGCGCAAGCCGAGGGTCGGGAAGTACGATCCCGAGACGTACATCCCGTCCCCCGTCGTCGGCTGATCGCCATAGGACAAACTGACGCCGAACGCCAGATGCGCGGCGAGTCCGGTGAAAAGGGTCTGGCTGCGCTCGAGGTCCCGGAACATCGGGTAGCTGAACACCACGTCGCAGTCTCCCGCCTGGCCACACGACTGAGAACCAGGTTTGGGGCCCGGGGCCGAGAGGTTGACGAGCCGGTCGGGGTCCGCCACCGGGAGCGGGCGAAGCAGGATCTGGTCGAACAGCGAGAACATGGCGGCGTTGGCGCCGATGCCGAGCGCGAGCGACACGACCGCGATGCCGGTGACGAACGGCGTCTTGAAGAGGGTGCGGAAGGCGAGCGTGAGGTGTCGCATGCAGGGGCTCGGGGTTCGGGCCTCGGGGCTCGGTGGCCCGGCACTTCAGTGCAGGACTTGGGCCGCCGAACTCCCTTCCGGACCTCCGAGTCCCGACCCCCGAGCCCCGACCCCCGAGCCCCCAAGAGTGTCCGCTTGTGGGACTCGCCATCCCACAACCGCACGCCTCGAGCTCGGCGTGGCCGCAAGCTCTGGCCGCAATCCCTTCATGGGCAGCGCGTTAGCGCCGTCCGGCTCGTGGTACGAGGTGTGCTTAAGCACTAGCTCGTGGACATCGCCCGCGCACCCCTCCCCAAGACCGGTCGCTATGTACAGGCCGGCATCGGCGCGGGCGCGATCGTCTTGCTAACGATTTTCCTCACGAGCCTGAAGCCCGCCGCGCCGAGCGTGGACCGAGCAACGCTCTTCGTGGACTCGGTGCGCCGCGGCGAGATGGTGCGCGAGGTGCGGGGGCCCGGCACGCTCGTGCCCGAGCACATCCGCTTCATCACGGCGCTCGCGGCCGGCCGCGTCGATCGGGTGCTCGCGCAGCCCGGGCAGCATGTGAAGCCGGACACCCCGCTGCTGGAGCTCTCCAATCCGGACGTCCAGATCCAGGCGCTTCAGGCCGAGCAGCAGTTGGCGGCGGCCCGCGCCGAGCTCGTGAGCGAGCGGACGAATTTGGAGAACCAGCGGCTCACCGAGGCGGGCGTCGTCGCGACAACGCGCACTGAATACCTGCAGGCGAAGCGCGACGCGGAGGTCGCCGAGTCGCTCGGTCTGCATGGAGGCATGTCGCGCAACGACGCGGCGCTGGCCAAAGACAAGGCTGCCGAGTTCGAGACCCGCTACGGCATCGAGCAGCAGCGCCTGGTGTTGATGACCGAAACGATCGATTCCCAGCTCGCGGTGCAGCGGTCGCAGGTGGACCGGCTGCGCGCCGTCGCCGAATTCCAGCAGAACGTGCTGCGGTCGCTGCAGGTGCGCGCCGGCGACTCGGGCGTCGTCTCCGACTTGACGCTTCAGCTGGGCCAGTACGTGCTGGGCGGCACCATGCTGGCAAAGGTCGTCCAACCCGGAAAACTCAAAGCGGTGCTCCAGATCCCGGAGACGCAGGCGAAAGACATCACGATCGGCGAAAAGGCGGCGATCGACACCCGCAACGGCATCGTCCCCGGCCACGTGATCCGGTTCGATCCCAACGCGATCAACGGCACCGTGTCGGTGGACGTGGCGCTCGAGGACACGGTCGCGGGGATGCGCCCCGACCTGTCGGTCGACGGCACGATCGAGATCGAGCGGCTGGAGCACGTGCTTTATACCGGTCGGCCCGCCTACGGCCAGCCCAACAGCACGATCGGGATGTTCAAGATCAGCGATGACGGGCACTACGCGAACCGCGTGCAGGTACAGGTGGGTCGCAGCTCGGTCAACACCATCGAGGTGATGCACGGCCTGAACGTGCGCGATTCGGTGATCCTGTCCGACATGTCGCAGTGGGACAACGTGGAGAGGGTGAGGATTAAGAGATAGGGCCTAGGGATTGGGGGCTCGGACCTCGGGGGTGACGTCCGAGCCCCGAGTCCCGAGTCCCGATCCAAGGAGAGCCGATGTCCAGCAACGGTGCGCCGCTGATTCAGCTCCAGGGCGTAAAAAAGGTCTTCTACACCGACGAAGTGGAGACCCACGCGCTCGCGGATGTCCATCTCGAGATCAAGCAAGGCGAGTACGTCTCGATCGCCGGGCCGTCGGGGTGCGGCAAGACGACGCTGCTGTCGCTGCTGGGGCTGCTCGACACGCCCACCGAAGGCACCTACCTGCTCGAGGATCGGCCCGTCGCGAACCTGTCCGCCGCCGAGCGCGCCCGGATTCGGAATCGGCGCATCGGATTCATTTTCCAGGCGTTCAACCTGATCGGCGACTTGACCGTGTACGAGAACGTCGAGCTGCCGCTCACCTACCGCGGTATGCCCGGCGCCGAGCGCAAGCAGCGGGTGCAGGCGGCGCTCGAGCGGGTCGGGATGTCGCACCGGTCGAAGCATTATCCGGCGCAGCTCTCGGGGGGCCAGCAGCAGCGCGTGGCCGTGGCGCGCGCGGTGGTGGGGGACCCCGCAATTCTCCTGGCCGATGAGCCGACGGGGAACCTGGACTCGAGCAACGGTGGCGCGGTGATGGACTTGTTGCGTGAGCTGCACCGCAACGGCGCCACGATCTGCATGGTGACGCACGATCCGCGCTATGCCCAGCACGCGGACCGGACGGTGGCGCTGTTTGATGGACGGGTGGTGGAAGAGCAGGGGACTCGGGACTCGGGGCTCGGGACTCGGGGCTCGGAGCTCGAGCCCGGTGCGCGACCTCTGGGCGGGAGCCCTCGAGTCCCGAACCCCTAGCCCCGAGCCCCGATTCATGCTCCAAGACCTCCGCTACGGCCTGCGGATCCTTCGCAGGAACCCGACATTCGCCCTCGTGGCGATCCTGGCCCTGGCGCTGGGCACCGGCGCCAACGCGGCGATTTTCCAGCTCGTCAACGCGCTCCGTCTCCGCTCGCTTCCAGTAGAGAACCCCCACGAGCTCCTGTCGATCGGGATCGACCTGCACGGCAAGGGGCGCGTGGGCAGGGGGTATCCGGGCCGCTCGATTTTCACCGAGCCGCTGTGGCGGGAGATCCGCTCGGACCAGCAGGCCTTCTCGTCGCTGTTCGCCTGGGCCAACGGCAGATGGGATATGTCCGGCGCAGGAGAAGCCGTCTTTGCGAATGGGTTCTATGTCAGCGGAACGTTCTTCGACGCGCTTGGCGTGCACCCTCACATCGGTCGCCTGTTCACGGAATTAGACGACCAAAAAGGATGCGGCTCGCCCGGGGTAGTGTTGTCGCATGGGTTCTGGCAGGCCCGGCTCGGAGGCGATCCGCGTGTGATCGGGCGGACGATCACGCTGGACCGACGGCCGTTCCAGGTGCTCGGCGTCGCGCCGCCGGGCTTCTTCGGTGTGGAAGTCGGCCGCACGTTCGACGTGGCACTCCCGCTCTGCGCCGAGGCGCTGCTGCGGGGCCAGCAGGCGGGAACCGGCCAGCGTGCGGTCTGGTGGCTCGACATCATGGGACGTTTGAAGCCGGGCTGGACGGTGGAGCGCGCTCAGGCGCAGGTCGCCGCCATGTCACCCGGGGTGTTCGAGGCGACGGTGTCGCCGACATACACCGCCGACTGGGCGAAGAACTACACGGCGTTCACGCTCACCGCGAGACCTGCCGCCACCGGCGTGTCGAACCTGCGGAGCAGGTATGCGACGCAGCTGTGGGCGCTGCTTGGCGCCACCGGTCTCGTACTGCTGCTCACCTGCCTCAATCTCGCGAACCTGATGCTGGCGCGCTCCACCGCGCGCGGCCGCGAGGTTGCCGTGCGTCTGGCGATTGGCGCGTCGCGGCGCCGGGTGGTCCGTCAGATGCTGTCCGAGAGCGTGCTGCTCGCCGGATTGGGCGCCGTGGGCGGGCTGCTGCTCGCCCGCTGGATGGGCCAGGCGCTGGTGATGTTCTTGAACGCGCGCGGCGGCGGAATCTTCGTGGACCTGACTCCAGACTGGCGCGTGTTTGCGTTCATGGCCACAGTGACGGTCCTCACGTGTGTGTTGTTCGGCTTGAGCCCGGCGCTCAAGGTCACGCGCCGTGATCTCGCGCATGCCATGCAGCCCGGCGGCCGATCGTCGACCGAAGGACACGAGCCCCTCGCGCTGCGGCGCGGGCTGGTGGTCATGCAGGTCGCGCTCTCGATGGTGCTCGTGGTCGGCGCGCTGCTCTTCGGGCGCACCTTGAAAAACCTCGGCGGGGTCGACCTGGGCTTCGATCCTGACGTGGCGGTGGTGGCCGTCGACCTGAGCCGAACGGGAGTGCGGTCGGAGGCGCGGACTCAGACCTTCGCCACGATCGTCACGCGGCTCCAGCAGGTCCCCGGCGTCCTCCACGCCGCCGAGGCATTGATCGTGCCGCTCGACGGCAGTGATTGGAACGGACGCATCGTCACGGGCGGTGCGGTGCAGGACGGCGACGCGCACTTCGACGAAGTCGGCGGCGACTACTTCCGAGTGATGGGGACGCCGCTCCTCGCGGGACGGACGTTCGACGGTCGAGACCGGCCCGACGCGGCGAGGTCGGTAATCGTGAACGAGACGTTCGCACGACGGTATTTCCCGAACGCCGATCCCATCGGGAAGACATTCCAGATGGAGCTGCCACCCGGCAGCCCGCAGCCCACCTACCATATCGTCGGACTGGTCAGGGATGCGAAATTCCTCCAGGTACGGGAGGAGCGCACCGCCGCGGCAGCGAGGTTCTCGGCCAACGAATCGAGCGCGATGTTTCTGCCGATCGCCTACCTGGCCGTATCGCAGGACAGCGCGCCGCCTCCGGATTTTCGGATCGTGCTTCGCTCCGACGTGCCCCCGGCGTCCCTTACCCACGCGCTGACGCGCGCCATCAACGACGTGGCCCCGGGCGCCGCCGTCTCGTACGACGCCGTCACGAACTACATCGACAGGCTGCTCATCACGGAGCGCTTGATGGCCTGGCTGTCCGGATTCTTCGGTGTCCTGGCCATGCTGATCGCGGCGATCGGACTGTACGGCGTGATGTCCTACCTCGTGACGCGCCGGCGCATCGAGATCGGCGTTCGCATGGCGCTCGGCGCGGAGCCGCGCACGGTCGTCCGTATGATGTTCGCGGAATGCGGCGTGCTGTTAGCCAGCGGCATCGCCGTCGGCGTCGCGCTCGCCGGCGTGACGCTCCGGTATGCGGCCGCGCTGCTCTACGGGTTGTCACCGATGGATGCGACATCGTTCGCACTCGCCATCAGCGGGCTCGGTTTGGCAAGCGTGTTCGCAACATGGGTCCCTGCACGCCGCGCTTCCAGGCTCGCCCCCACAGTGGCGCTGCGGGAGTAGCATGCTCCAAGACCTCCGCTTCGCGCTGCGCGGTTTCCGCCGTGCTCCGGCCTTCGTCGCAACGGTGGTGCTGACGATCGCGCTCGGCCTGGGGTTGAACACCAGCGTCTTCACGATTTTCGACGCCTACGTCCTGCGGCCGCTCGCGATCCGCGACCCCGGCTCCCTCTTTGAGGTGTTTTTCCAAGACCGCCGCGGCTGGGGCAGGAGCCTGTCCTGGCGGCAGTATCAGGATCTGCGTGCGCTGCCGATCTCGTCGGAGAGCTTCGCGCACAAGAGCGCGTTCGCGCGCTCCGAGCGCGGTCCCATGCTCGGCAACGTTGTGACGGGCGAGGCGTTTCGCGTGCTCGGCGCCGCTCCCGCGCTCGGCCGCACGCTCCTCCCGGAAGACGCGACGCTCCCATACGGCGAGCCGGTGTTGGTCCTGAGCTACGATGCGTGGCAGGGGAAGTTCGGCAGCGACTCAGGGGTCATCGGCCGCAAGGTCGTGGTGCACGGCATTCCTCTTACTGTGGTCGGCGTGGCGGCGAAGCGCTTTACGGGCATCGGCACCGTGCCGC